>Ga0214472_10003380_pt1 | contig 16901 bp, 15 predicted proteins | sample RVTome_6_FD_207662 | JGI IMG/M metagenome (GOLD analysis project Ga0214472, IMG submission 207662) | Soil microbial communities from uranium-contaminated site in the Upper Colorado River Basin, Wyoming, United States - RVT140D175 | ecosystem: Environmental > Terrestrial > Soil > Contaminated >... | reverse complement strand
GCAACGAGTTCTTCGCGGGCGTAGCCTTCGTCGCCGAAGCGCTTGCGCCCGAAGTCGCGGTCAAGGCGGCTCTTATGCCGCGTGGCGTGCGTGGCCTCATGGCTGAGGGTCGAGTAAAAACTGTGCGCGTCGCGGAACGCCTCGAAGGGCGGCATCTGGATGTAGTCCAGCGACGGCACGTAAAACGCGCTATCGCCGCCATGCCGGATATCGAAGCCGGTGGCCGCGAAGAAGCTTTCAGCATGGGCGATGCGCTCGTCGGGGTTCGGCTCGGCGTTTGCGACCGCATAGTAATGCGCGGGCAGTTCGTCGATCTGGTCAACGTTGAACACGGTGTAGGCTTTCAGGAACGGGATCGCGCGTTCCTCGTCCTCGCCGTTGTCGCCTTCTTCGGTGCGAACGATGGTGTTGGCGTAGACGACGGGGCTGCCCTTCTCGCCCTTGCGGACGTGGCCGCCGAGCTCAAGCGCCTGCTTGAACGTCATCCATATTGGCGCAGCGTAATGCCGCTCCATCGCCGAGCACCACAGTGTCAGCACGTTGATCCCGGCATAGGTCTGGCCGTTGTGGCGCAGCGGCCGCGAGACGTGTCCTGCGGCATGCGCCGCGTTCCACGGCTGCGTCCACGGCTTCACGCCCTGCTCCAGCGCGGCAACGATCTGGCTGGTGATGCGGGTGTAGATGTCCTGCTTGTTCGTATTGTCCGTCATGATTCTTCTCCTTTCGCTCTCGTTCCTCACGACGCGAAAAGAGACGGACGGGCGGCCAAGCGGGCCGGTCACCGAGCTGCAAGCGAGGGGAACACCGCATACGGTGTTGACGGGACCGCGCGCCCGGCCATGAACCGCGTCAGATGTGAGGGACGGCGAAAGGAGCCGTGACGGACACTGCGGCAGGACAGGTTGGCTACAGGGAGCCGAAACTTGCGTGCGGGAGATTCGGGCCTGACAATTGGCGGATGGACGTCCTGGCCTTTCTCAGAGATCGCATGCGGTTCATCCGCGGGTTCTATGCCACTGCGGGCGCACCTTTTTGTGAGACTATGCGCAAGATCGAGGCGGGCGAAGCGCCGTTCGAACCGCCCTACAGCGAGGACGGCGAGCCTCCGTTCCTCGAGGAATGGATCGAGGCCGATACGGCGCTCGATGTTCTCGGCAGGGCCTGCGTCTCGATGGTGGGGGCTTCGCTGAAGCTGTATTTCGAGACGTGGGAAGGGCAGCTCGGTGTGGTGTGGGAAAAGGGCGAGCGGAAGAAGACTTTCGAGAACGGATTCCTTCAGGGCTACAGGAAATGTTTCGCGGACATCCTGGGCCTATCATGGGACGAATGCCCCGCCGATCTGGAGATCCTCGAACAGGTGACATTGGCGCGTAACCGCGATCAACATCCGGACAGCATCACGAGAATGGGCGTCAACCACACGCCTTCCGACCGGGAAAAATACCCGCGCCTGTTCTTCGCCAGCGAGGCGGAACGCCGGATGTACGACGATCCCGACATGGCGGGGATTTCCTGGATGAACCCTTCTGTGCGGGTGTCGCGGGAGTCACTGCTTACGGCGATCGGGGAAGTCGAAAAGCTCGCCGAATGGCTGGAGCCGAAGATACTCGCGGCGCAGTACAGACGGTAATAGTCGTGCGTGGGGCCGCCCCGGCACCTTCCTGCGCGCGGGATGGAAGCCGGACGGCCGAAATCCCGCGAAGCTGGGCGCAGCGGGAGTTCGGTTCACGACAGCCCGGTCCGGCCCGTAAGGCCTGAAGCCGCGAAGCGGCGCAGGCCGGACTGCCCATGCGGTGATGCCGCATCGGGGCAGGAAGGGCCGGACGCGCCTGAATCATTCTGCTCGTCAGTGAGGTGGACAATAGAATCAACAACTTTCGGCAATCCGGAACAAATCATGTACTATTCTTGGCGAAGGGGGATTCGCCAATGTGGCCGGACAACGAAACCGACCGCGATTTCGTAAATTTCACGGGCGTCGCGGACACGGTAGCCGAGATCATATTGCAAGCCGGAGGCAAGCCGATATCCATCGGCGTCTCGGGCGCCTGGGGTACCGGAAAATCGTCGATGATCCGGCTGATCCGGCGCGGCCTGGCCGGACGCACCGAAGGACGTGCGGGCGATTTCATCTTTGTCGAGTTCAACGCCTGGCTCTACCAAGGCTACGACGATGCCCGCGCGGCCGTGCTGGAAGTCATAGCAACGAAGCTTGCGGAGGAAGCGGCGGCGCGCAAAACCGGAGTTGAAAAGGCACAGGACCTGTTGAGACGCGTGCACTGGCTTCGCGCCGCAAAACTCATCGCAGCACCGGCGCTTGCCCTCGCCCTCGGTGTTCCGCCGGTGGGTCTGCTGGGGGAGGCCTTCGCCCTTGGCAAGAAGGTCGTCGTCGGCGCCGCCGACGGTGACGATCTGAAACAGGTCGAAACGACAGGCGGGGCGATCGCAGACGCTGCGGACGGCCTGCTCAAGCCGGTACCTGAGACGTCCCCGCCAAGGGAAATTCAGGCAATCCGCGATTCATTCGAGGCGGCGCTTGAAGAGATGGGCATAACGCTCATCGTCTTGATCGATGATCTGGACCGCTGCCTGCCGCCGACCACGATCTCTACGCTGGAAGCGATCCGGCTCTTCCTGTTCCTGAAGAGCACAGCGTTTGTGATCGCCGCCGACGAAACCATGATCAAGCACGCCGTGCGTCAACATTTCGACGGCGTCGAAGAAGGACTGGTCACAAGCTATTTCGATAAACTGATCCAGGTCCCGATCCGCGTTCCTCCACTCGGCACCCAGGAAGTGCGGGCCTACATGATGCTGCTGTTCGTGGAGAACAGCACGCTGGCGGAACCCGATAAGGAAGCCATCCGCAAAAAGGTTTGCGCTCAGCTCGGCCAGTCCTGGCAGGGCAAGCGCGTTGACCGCGCGTTCATGGCGACTATTCACAGCGGTTACCCGGCCGATCTGATCGTTCGCTTCGACACCGCCGACCGGCTGGCGCCAATCATGACGAGCGCGTCGCAGATTGCGGGAAATCCACGCCTGATCAAACGATTCCTGAACGCGCTTTCGATTCGGATGACTATTGCGCGCGGCCACGGCATCGCGATCGAAGAGGCGGTACTGACAAAGATCTTGCTGTTTGAGCGATGCGGTAGCCCGGCCGCCTATGAAGCTCTTGTGCAGGCGGTCAATGCGAGCACGGACGGCGTGCCAGCCAACCTTGAGGAATGGGAGGCAAAGGCGGTCGCGGGCGAAGCGCTCGACCTCAAGGCCCCTTGGGACGATCCCTTTGTGCGGGAATGGCTCGCCCTTTCCCCCGCCCTCGGGGACAAAGACTTGCGCGGCGTGCTCTATGTCAGCCGCGAACATGCCCCGCTGATCACGCCGGAAGACCGGCTGTCATCCGAAGGCGCCGAGCTTCTCACGGCGATGTTGGAAAGCCCGGACATGGCAGGACAACTGCGTGACCGGCTTGTGCAGCTGCCGCGACCCCAGATGACGATCATCATGGACCGGCTGCTCGATCGAGCCCGGCGCGAGCGCGAATGGGGAGCGCCTCCCATACTGGATGCATGCCTCGTTGTGGCGGCGGCTGATCCCGGCCAGGGTCCGCGGCTGGCGGCATTTCTGAGCGAGCTTCACGGCGAATGGATCAAGCCGAGCATCGTCCCGAAAATATCGGACCAGCCGTGGGCGGCAGATGTCTTCGCGGTGTGGCGCGAAAAGAGCGGGGTTGTCGCCCCGGTGAAGCGCGCGATCACGATGAGGGCAGGCGATGGGAACGTCTAGCTCAAGCACAGGGTCGCCGTCAGGCGGGCGGATCGTCCCCGACTGGACACCGCCACCGCCTGTCGGCCCGCCCGCCGATGCGGGCGGGCAAGACGGCGCCGCTGCTGATGACGGGGCAGCGGATGGCGGGACGGATGCCGGGGGAAACGACGGACAGGACGCGCCTGTTGCCGCCCCGGTACTAATACTGGCCCCCCGTGCGCGGTTTGCACCGGCACGAACGCATCTTGGAGATTTCGCGCGCAGCGGATCGGGCGCGAGCATGCGCCGCGGCATAGGACATTATGTCCGGAAAGGACTGCAAGGATCGCGCGGCGCCGTAGGCCGTTTTGGCGGCAGCGCCCATACGGCGGGTTCGCTCTACGGCGCCCTGTCCTCGCTCGCAGGCGGGACGGCCGAGCCGGGGAGCCCGCTTGATCGGGCTATCCTCACAGGGCGCTCGGCCAAGGAAGTGATGGCGGCGGTCATCGAGGCCGTCCGCCCAGTGGACGGGACCCAGGATGCGGAGGCCGCCCGCGATGCGATGAAACATGCACTCTCGGCAGTGCTTGACCAGTTCCCCGATGCGGACCTGCTCGATCTCACCGAAGACCAGCGGCTGTTTGCCATCGAACGCTATCTCGCCCTCGATGTTTTCAACCGGGCCTGTCTTGATATTGGCAAGGCAATCATGGGCAACGCGCCGAGCGCCGCATCGGGCCTCTCACGGCTCGGCGAAGTCCGCGACTATATCCGCGAGACCGTCGCTGCTTCGTTCCGCAAGCTGTGGGCGGGCGGCACCGCGCTGAGCGCGCAGCGCGTTGCGGTGATGGCGCGCGATGCGCTGCGTGAAGCTTTCCTCGTGTTTCAGGCGGAGGCGTCATGAGATTCGTTTGCGCACCCGCCGGTCACGACGCGCTGGCCGGAAAGGTCAGCGACATCGGTGTCGTTCTCTATGGTCAGTCACAAAAGACCGGACAGGGCGCGGCCGGAGGGGCTGTGTTCGACCAGATACGGCGGCGCAAGCTGGCCCCGGCCCCCAAGGCGTGGGATCTGCTTTCCATCGCATTGTCTGTCGTGGCGGCAGACGGGCGTGTCGAGCGGAAGGCGAGCGTTGACGGGTGGACACGAAGAATCGAGCTGGCGATAGCCGTCAATGACCCGAAATTCTGGTCTCGCCAGAAGGAGCTCGTGCAGTCGGCCCTGCGTTTCCTGACGACAGATATCTGGGAGATCGAATTCATCGACGGCGGCATGTTGCCCGCTCCGCCCAAGCAAGCATCGACTTTGCCGCAGGAATGCGTCGCGCTGCTGTCGGGCGGGCTCGATAGCCTGATCGGCGGTCTCGATCTCGCCGCCGCAACGGCCAAGCCATATCTGGTCAGCCAGGTATCGAACGGTGACAAGAAGAACCAGACATTTTTTGCACTGAAGATCGGCGGCGAGCAGGCCCACCTTCAACTCAACCATAACGCCAAATGTCCGGGACCGAACGAACGCTCGCAGCGGTCCCGTTCGCTGGTGTTTCTGGCGTATGGGGTGCTGGCTGCAACTGTGCTTGCCAGATACCAGACGGGTGAGACAGTCACCCTCTACGCCTCGGAGAACGGGCTGATCGCGATTAATCCGCCGCTCACGGCTGCCCGGCTCGGCGCCCTGAGCACGCGCACGATGCACCCGGTCTACCTTGCCCAATTGCAGAAGCTACTTGATGCCGCCGGGCTGCATGTCCTGATCGAGAACCCTTACAGGTTCAAGACCAAAGGCGAGATGCTCGCCGAATGCGCGGACCAGGATTTCTTGGTCAAGAACGCTCACACGTCAACAAGCTGCGGCAGGTACGGCACGTTCGGCTACAAGCACTGCGGGCGCTGCCTCCCCTGCCTGATCCGGCGTGCTTCGTTCCACGCGTGGGGGCAGAAGGACAAGACGAAATACGTCTATGACAAGCTGGGAAAAAGCGACGGGGATCATGCCGGCTATGACGACGTGCGGTCGGCCTCGATGGCGATCGCGGAGGCGAAGTCCGATGGGCTGGACAGCGTGATCGGGGCGAGCCTCAGCTCTCCGCTCATCGGAGACCCGAAAGACTATGAGGATGTTGTCCGCAGGGGCCTCGACGAACTGGCGGCGTTCCTAGCCGGTCAGGGGGTGAAGTGATCGATTTTCACTGTCACCTCGACCTCTATTCCGATCCGCATGCTGTCGCCGAGGAATGCCGCCAACGGGGCGTCTACGTTCTGTCGGTCACAACAACGCCGAGCGCGTGGCACGGGACACTTAAGCTGGCGCGGCAGGGCGACCGGATTCGAAGTGCGTTGGGCCTCCATCCGCAGATTGCGCATGAGCGGCGGGGCGAACTGCCGCTGTTCGACAGCCTGCTGACCGAGACTCGCTATGTCGGGGAAATCGGGCTCGACGGTTCGCCCGAACTGCGGCCGCATTGGAATGCGCAGGTCGCGGTATTCGAGCACATATTGAAGGCATGCACCGCCGCCGGCGGTCGCATCATGTCGATCCACAGCCGCCGTGCCGCAGGCGAGGTCCTGGACCGTCTCGAGGCCCATCCCGGCGCGGGCACACCCATCCTTCATTGGTTTTCCGGCGGAGTCCGCGAACTTGATCGGGCAGTGGCGCTCGGCTGCTGGTTCAGCGTCGGTCCCGCAATGCTGAAAGGCGAGCGCGGGAGAAAGCTCGCGGCCCGAATGCCGGCTGACAGACTCCTGACTGAGACCGATGGACCGTTCGCAGAGATCGGCGGTCAATCGCTGAGACCGTGGGAGGTGACGGGTGCCGTTTCGACGTTGGCGAATGTCTGGTCGGTTCCCGCCGAAGAGGCGAACAAACGCGTAAAGGCGAACCTCAAGGCATTGGGTCGGGTGCAGTGACTGCGTAGGGCTTTAACTATCTACTGTCTCTTGGCGTGAGCTTCCGCTTGGTCCTCAGCCTGCTCCTCGGAGACGCCCACGGGCGAGGAACTTCCTAACTCTCCTGAAGATGACGAACATGGCGGACGAGTCGAAGATCGGGACGATATGGGGCGATGACGAGCTTGACGCGATCGTCGCCGATTACTTCGCTATGCTCGATGCCGAGCTGTCAGGCCAAGCTTATGTGAAGGCGCGCCATAGCGCCGCGTTGATGGACCGGATCGGCAGGACGCACCGCTCGGTCGAGTTCAAGCACCAGAATATTTCGGCGGTGCTGGACGAACTGGGGCTGCCGTGGATCCCCGGCTACAAGCCCAAGCGCAATTACCAGGGCGCGATCTTCGATGCGATCGACCGCTATCTCTCGGCGCACGGCAACGTACTCGATGATGTGACAACGGCGAAAGCCACGCAGCCGGAGAACGCGGACAGCGTGTTCGTGACGCCGCCGCCGCTGAAGCCCGAGCCGCCGCGGCCGCCGGGACTAGAGCGATTGGTCGGCAAGTTCGATCCGGTCGCGCGCGACTACCGCAACCGGACGCTCGGCAGTGCCGGCGAGGGCTTCGTGCTCGATGTCGAGCGCAGGCGGCTGGTGGTGGCCGAGCGCCCCGACCTTGCCCGGAAGGTGCGTTGGGTCGCGACCGAAGACGGTGACGGCGCGGGTTATGACGTCCTTTCCTTCGATGCGGCAGGCCGTGAGCGCCTCATCGAGGTGAAGACGACGAACGGCGCCGCGCGGACGCCGTTCTTTCTGACGCGCAACGAACACGACCTGGCCGGAGAGCGGCCGGAGTCGTGGCGGCTCTACCGCGTGCACCTGTTTGCACAAGCACCGCGTATTTTCACGATCGCGCCGCCCTTGTCGGAAGCGCTGCACCTGAGGACTGAAAGCTGGCGGGCCTCGTTCGGGTGATTGCTCTGAAATTGGCTGTGAAGGCTGTTGATCTCCCGTCCCCACCCTGTGCGCGGGATGGAAGCCGGACAGCCGAAACCCTGCTCGTTTGCGCCATGCACGCTATCGCGTGAGGGCGTAGGCAGGGGTTCGGTTCACGACAGCCCGGTCCGGCCGAATGGCCGGACGCGCCCAAAGGAGTCTGGCTTGGTCAATCCGGAAGCGTCCAATCGGAGATGCCGAAATGGGTGTTCACCACCTCTTCGAGCGCTTGTTCAAACACGTCCTGCGACTTGAGCAGTGCAAGCAGACTGAGAGTCGACTCTCGTTGATCGGCGCCGTAGAGGGCCAGCGCACCCCGGACCACCGCCTGGCGGGAGGCTTCAGCCCGAATGACGCCGCTGAAACGATCTCGTTTGTTGCCGAGCGTGCTCATGATGCCGCCAATGCCGATATCGACGGCATCGCTCAGCGGTCGATCCGGTTTATAGGCAGACGGGCGTTTCAGCACACGGTCCATCGTATGGATGTCGTTGCCGAGCAGGAACGCCATGATCCTGCCGCCTGTTGTGTTTACCGACGCTCGCCTGTCTCGGCAGGAGCTGCCGTTCTGCCGGCAATAGTCGCGGTTATGTTCGATGCGTGCCTATCCGGTTAACACAGACACCCACTACATCTAGGCAGGGTCTGTCGTCATTTAGGTCAGGCCAGCGTGCAGTCCAAGTGCAGGCCGGCGAGGTAATTGCGCGCGGTCTTCTCGTAGCACATTGCGATGTCTCGGAAGTTCTTGATTGTGTTGAAGAAATGTGGGGCGGGACTCTCGCGCAAGCATGCAAGCATGAAAGAACGGAACGATCCGGAGATAACAAGTGCGCAACCGACTGCAAGCGCAAGCGACCGCTGTCTGACGACTGATCCCGCCTCACACAAGATGTAGTGGGTGTCTGTGTTAACCGGATAGGCATGGTTCGATGAACCCGAACTCTGAGCAGCGCCGAAGGCGGAGGTCAGTATCGACCATAAACTCGGAGGTATAGTTCGGATTCCAGTACCACTTGCCGTCGCGCTCCCGGAGCGGGCCGCGATCGGAGGAAGGGTCATAGGGCGTGACGTGACGGGAGCCGTCGAGATCCCGGTCGGTTATCAGCAAGCGATAGGCGGAAGGCGAGTACGCCGTCATCGTCTCGACCCAGTAGACGTTTCTGTCCCGGATGACGTCCTCCCACGCAAAGCAGAACTCGACATTGCCGTAGATCGACCCCGGCCCCCAGGTATTGGCCGAGAGCCAGGTCACACATGTCCGCGATCTGTTGAGCCGACTTTCATCGTAGACCAGACCCGCGCGCAGCACACCGTCCTCAAGGATGCGCCGCGCTTCCGGCACATGCACAACGTGGCGCACGATGTCGAGGATTGCTGCGTCACCGGGGCGGGATGACGAAGCGGCGGGCAGCTTGATGCGGTACGGCGTCCATTCCGGCATGACGTGCCGTCCCTAAGAGGACAACGTCTTGCGCAGCGATTTCAGCAAAGTTTCCGCGTCGTCGATCTTCTTGATGATCTCGGGATCGCCTTTAAGCTCGGCGAGTGCGGTCCAGGGAACGCGTTTCATCGACTCGATCGCTGAGTCGAGGTCACCGGCAAGGCCCGATTTGTCCCTATTGGCAGGCGCCTTCACGCGCAGCATCGCCGAATCGAGATCGCCTTCCTTGGACAGGAAGTGCTCGCGTGCGACCGGGTCCGGCAGGATCGTGCGCAGCTTGCGCAGGTCCTTTGAATTGGTAACGCGCTTGGCGTTGACCTTCGTGATGACCGCGTCGATGACGCCAGGCGTGAGCAGCTTCTTGCTGACGCCCATCAGCTCGCGCGCCCATGTGATCGCGGCGGCGGGATCGCGCAGGCCCGTAAACCGCGCCGACAGCTCATAGATTTCGACGAGCTTGTCGAGCTCGCGCACGGAAATGCCGAGTATGTTCGCGGCGCTGGCGCGACCGACAAGGTCGACAAGCCGGTAGGCGACCATCTCCTTTTCGCGCGCGTCCCATTCCTTGCGCTGGCGATGGATGTAAATCCAGACGCGGAGCCGCTCGTCGTCGGTCAGCGTCCGGTCGGTGACCTCGACCGGCACCTGGCGGTACTGCTCGCGGCCGTGCTTGACCAGGATGGCGGAGTTCGTCCAGCGGCGCTCGCCGTCGATGATGCGGAACTTGTCCGGCAGGTCCGGATGTGGTTCGACGAGCAACGGCTCGAACAGGCCCTCATTGGCCTCGATCTGGCGCTGCAGTTCCTCGTCCTCCTTCGGCCCGAGCCGAGGCTGCCGATCGTTGGGCACGATGTCGTCGATGTCGATCTTGGTCCGGTAGGTGCGCAGCACCGTCGGCCCGAGCCGGCGCTCCTGAAGACCGAAGCCGACGACATTGCCACGCCCGGCGGCAGGCTCAGGCTTGCTCGTCATGCTCGTCATCCAGCGGTTCGTCGCCACTAATAATCAGGTCGATCTCGGTCTGAAGGTCCGACCGCGCCTTGTGGACGGACTGCAGCAACTGGCCTTCGGTCTTCCAGTGGTTCTCGTGCCACCTTGTCTCCTTTTCCTGCAGCTTGAGCAGCGAGTCGGTGTGCGATTCGATGCGCGACAGTAGATGGGCGCAGCGCGGCGACGTGATGAAGCGGTACATGAGTTCCATCTTCTTCGCGCGGCCGTCGGCGCTGAGTCTGAGCGAACTCGCGGCGATGATGTGCCGCCTCACGATCTCGGCGATGGCGACGGCGCGGGCCGGATTGACGACGACGACGCCGTCGCGCACGAGAACCTGCGCGCCGCCGTCAGGGAACTTGAAGGTCGCAAGGATGGCGGCGTCGGCCTTGGCCGCGGTCTGGTCGCGGACCAGCTTGGCGATGTAGTCGCTGCGCCATGCCGTGCTGTTCTTGCTCTCGTAGACGATCTTGCCGCATTCGCGGGCGTTATGAATGACTGTGTGCAGAATATCGGCGCCCGGAACGCCGCGCTCGATCGACTCGATCCGGTCCCCCTTGAAAGCGGCCTTGAGTGCGTCCTCAAGCTTGATATGGGCGCCCTCGCCGAGTTCCTCGGCGCGCTGCTTTTCGATCTGGCGCTGCAGGGTCTCAAGCTTCTCCGACAGCTTGCGGGTTTCGGTGTCGTGCATCGCCTTGGCTGTGGCGAGCGCTTCGCTCTTGTCCTTCTCGAGCGCGTCGCGCGCCTCGCGTACGCGCTCGCTGACAAGGGCATCCTGCCCGTCCTTGAGCGCCTGAAGGGCGGCGGTCGCCTTTTGCCGTTCCTCGTCAGCAGCGGCAATCTTCCGCGCGGCGGCTGCTTCGGCGTCTGCCTTGGCCTGCTCGGCGGCGGCGAGCTTTTCCTGAAGTTCTGCCTGAGTTGCCCTGCGGGCTTCGATCCGAACGGCCTCTTCCCTGGCCGCGGCGTCGGCGATTGCCTTGGCCAGGGCTTCTTCCTTTTCCTGCCGCAGCTTGTCGATGGCCGCGTTCGCATCGGCCTCGATCCGGGCCTTTTCGTCGGCGATCTTCTGCGCGGCGCGGGCGTTGGCGGCTTCCGTCAGCCGGCGCTCATGCGCATCCATCCTGGCCCGGATTTCCCGTGCCTTCTCGTTGGGGATCGGCTGCTCGCAGGTCGGGCAGGTTTCACTCAGGGCATGGACATGGGCATCGCGCGAATGCCGCAGGACGGGTTGGGGTGAGACCATCGGGGCAACTCCTCAATGGGAAAAACTAGGTCCTAATTTGTCCTGAACTCAGTGTTATGTCAAGCGGGCTGCTGTTTCTGCGTTCGTTTGCACAAAGTATTGAAAACTGATACTTTGCGCATATGAAATCGGAAATGCGTGCCAGAAATTATATCGCCGCCCTCGCTGCCTCCGGACGATATCATTTCACGTCCGCAGAGGCCCGCGATGCCCTTGGCGTGTCGGCCGAGGCAGCGAAGCTGGCCCTGAACAGGCTGTCGCGGCAGAAGCTGATCGCCGCGCCAGCGCGCGGATTCTATGTAATCGTGCCGCCGGAATACCGGTCTCTCGGCTGTCTGCCGGCCGACCAGTTCATTCCGGCGCTAATGCAACGGCTGCATCTGCCCTACTACGCGGGACTGCTCTCAGCCGCACAATATCACGGGGCAGCACACCACCGCCCGCAAGAATTCCAGGTCATGGTGGCGAAGCCGCGCCGCGAGGTGAAATGCGGCCAGGTGCGCGTTGCCTTTGCCGTGCGGAAGCGTCTGGCTGACGTGCCCGTGCAAAACTTCAACACGCCGCGCGGCACGATCCGGGTATCGACGCCCGAGGCCACTGCGGTCGATCTGATCGGCTACCATGACCATGCAGGCGGGCTCGACCAGGTCGCGACGATCCTGTCGGAGATGGCCGAGCTGATCGATCCGGACAAACTGGTCTTGGCGGCGCGGACCGCGCCGGTGGCGTGGTCGCAAAGGCTCGGCCACCTTCTCGACCAATCCGGCGCTGCCGACCGGACGGCGGCGCTGAAGGAATATGTCAAAGATGCCGCGCGCCAGACGGTCCCGCTCCTTCCCGGCGCCGCAGACAAGGGCGCGTTGCGCGATCCCAAATGGAAGGTGCTCGTCAACGCGGATGTGGAGGCGGAGCTATGATCCCGCGCGACTACATCACCGAATGGCGGGCGCTGGCCCCATGGGTGCAGGACTTCCAGGTCGAGCAGGACCTCGTCATCAGCCGGGCACTGGTAGAGATTTTCAGCCATCCGCTGCTGGCCGGGGCGCTCGCTTTCAGGGGCGGAACGGCGCTCTACAAGCTGCACCTGAAACCGCCGGCGCGGTACTCCGAAGACATCGATCTCGTGCAGGTCAGCGCCGAGCCGGCCGGGCCGGTGATGGAGGCGCTGCGCGAAGTGCTCGATCCGTGGCTTGGCAAGCCGCAATGGAAACAGACCGAAGGCCGCGTCACGTTCGTCTACCGCTTCGAGTCCGAAGACACGCCGCCGCTGCGGCTGCGTCTCAAGGTCGAGATCAATTCACGGGAGCATTTTACCGTGTATGGGTTCGCGCAGGTCGCGTTCGAGGTCGGCTCGCGCTGGTTCGAAGGGTCGTGCGGGATCAACAGCTACGAGTTGGACGAATTGCTCGGCACGAAGATGCGCGCGCTCTACCAGCGCAAGAAAGGACGCGATCTCTTCGATCTCGCTGTCGCTCTCGACAACAGCGATGCCGATCCCGAACGTGTCGTCGGTGCATTCGCACGCTATATGGAACACGGCGGTCACGGTGTGACGCGCGCCCAATTCGAGCAGAATATCGAAGCCAAACTGGCCGACCGGCAGTTCAACGCCGATATCGGTCCGCTTCTTGCCGCCGGGTTCAAATGGGAGAGCGAAAGCGCGGCTGAAATAGTGCGGAGCCGGCTGATCGAGAAATTGCCGGGCGACCCTTGGAAGGGCGGTCGATAATCATCAGCCAGACTAGGGGCCGTGCTTGCCAGCCATCGCGCCCGGCAGATACGAAATGCGAATTGGCAAGCGCTTCCAGGTCGGAGATACCTGCGCTCAGGCCTGACCCGGAAGAAGATCCCAAAACAACGGATCGCTGTCGATCAACTCTTCGATCGAAAGAGACGACAAGGCGGACAGGTCGGACTGGAAACGCACGTTACTGACACCGACAGGAAGCGGGCCGCGTATGGCAGGCACGTCCTCAAGGGCGAAAAATTGTAGGGATGATTCTGCCAGCCGGATATCGAAACACCGCGACAGCCCGTCGTTCAGGCTCGCGCCGAGGGTCGCGGCGACGGTTTCGTGCAGCTTGAGGACGAGATCGGCATCGCCCGATACACGGGCTTCGATTTGGCCGATCAGGGAGCGGAGAGAAAAGCCGCCCGCCGTTTGCTCGGCATACAGCGACGCGACGACAGCGATGGTTCCCGGTGGTGGGTTGCATTGCTCGTATGAAAAGATGTGCGTGCGGCTCCTGCCGCCTGCGGTCTTCACATCCAGCCGGACATCGCCATAAGAGAAATCGAACCTCGCATGCTCGTCGGCCCGCCATGCCGTCAAGGCGCGGGCCGCATTGCCGCTGCGCGAAAGAAGATATAGCTCACCGAAAAGGCCGTTGAGCGAACGCACCGGCGGCTGGCGGATCTTCTGGAAGATGGCTGCCAGCCTGTTCACGGCAGCGGCAATCCCCGCGCGCGTCGGGCGGTCGCCGAGCACGTGCACGATCATCTCACAGACGGACAGGAAGTAGCGGGTCGTCTCGGAATTGTCGTCGCGGCACCTGATAACGGTAAAAATGCCCTCGCGCGCCGGCTCGTCAGCCTTTGTCAGGTGACAGCGCAGTTCGAATTGCGCGTCGAGGCTCTCAAGTCTGATGGGCGGATGCGGCCTGCCGGTCCGGTCGTCAGTCGAGACGAGCAGGCAGGCCAGCGACTCGCTGTCCTTGCCGACGAAATAGCCGGCATGGCCGGGGACAGGCATGACGGCGTAGAGGGGGTTGTCCGGCGGCTGCGGGGAAGGCGGAGAGATCGCCTCGAATATCTCGGCGAACGCCTTCGCCATTATTGCTGGTCCTGGGCGATCCAGGCGCGCGCCAGCCGCGCCGGAACCCAGACAGCGATAACCGGGACGTTCTCGGCAACTACCTGATCGTCGCGCGTCAGGTCGAGTGTATGAATTTGTATCGTGACGTTGTCGTTGTCGCGGATGGCGCGGTCACCCGGGTACACTTCGCCACGCCGCTCGCGCGGATGCACGGGGGCCTCACCTTGAAAGAGGTTGGTGACTTCGCCGTTTTCGTCGATACCGCGGCGCCGTCTTGAGGCCGGGCTCATCCTATAGACGGTGCAGACCTCGTCCGGATCGTCCTCGAGAGCCCTGCTAAGCTGGAGCAGCAGTCCCGTATTGCGTTGGGAGTCGGTCGTCCCCGTAATCCGCATGTTCACAAGAAGCTGCTCGATCGCCGTTTGCAGCGGAACGCCCGCGCTGACGTGATGCCGCTGAATCTCGGTGCGGTCGGGATGGCCGTCGTCTTGTTCAAAGGTGAGACCCTGTGTGAACCCTGCCACCGCTTGGCGGTTGGTGCCCGTGATGGCGTCTGAAGCGAGCACGACACGCGGCGTAACCCAGTCGTCGGAGAAACGTCCCCGCATGTAGTCGAACTCAAGCACGTGATGCCGGCAGGGACGGAAGGCCGTATCGAGAACGAAGGCTCTTTTCCAGTCGTTCAAAGGCCAGCCATTTTCCTGAAACTCCTCCAACTGAGCGCGAATATCTTCTTCGTGCTCGACATAGGTCTGGAACGCGCGGAGCGTTCCCTGCTCAAGATACAGGCGGCAGTAGCCGAGATAAGGCCGCTTGTACCCGAAGAAGCGGGCGCGCTGCTGCACGCTATCTGCGTTTCCGACACCTATTCCGCGCGGCATATAGGTGACGGTAAGGCCCTCCACCGTGAAGCCGCGGTCCATGGCCTGGCCGCCGACAAGGATCCAGCCGTAGGCGCTGCGCCAATCCACGGGCGGCGTTCGCCCTCCGCGAGCGTTGACCTCAAGAACGCGCGTGTTGCGAAACGCAAAGCGCAGGGACGGCACGAGCTCGTCGAACGCCGGCATGGCGTCGCCGGCCGTTTGTGCAAGATCGTTGTACGCGTCGCGGAAGTCCTCAATGAGTTCCTGCTTGTCCGGATCGTTGTCCGGCAGATTCAGGATGCGCTTCCATTCCTCGAATATGTCGCGGACCCAATTGTAGAACTCCTGGTGCTGCGCCGTGCGATGCGAGGGATGGACCAGCATGGAGCGGTTGCCGGTGTTGCGGCCTTGCCTGAGTCCGGCTGTCACACCGACCATGAAGACGCGCAACGCTTCGAGAAGGGATTCTGGCGGTTCGCTGAGCGGATTGGCGTTCGTCGGTACGTCCTGCGGCGGGATCACGCGGACATAGGTGAGATTGTCAGCGAAGAACTCCCTGCCACCGACATAGGCCTCGCCCGGTTCAAGAACTTGAACGAAATTTGGCGACAGCGAATCAATGATGCTCACAAGCAGCGGCGCTTGCGGGGTTGCCGTATATTGGAGGTATGTGTGTGCAGGGAGCGCCTGCCTTAGCTCCATCAGGCAGCGGTAAGTCGTGCTCTCCTGCCCCTGCGCGACCTCCGTGTTCAGACTCGCCTGATCAGCCTCGTCGTCAATGATGAGGACAGGCACACTCTGCGTGCCGACGGCTCGAACGACATCAGCGAGGTTCTGAAGGCGCCGGTGGTTCTTCAGGACGGTGATCAGGACGGTCTTTTTGTACTCTTCGGGCGTTCCCGGATCACGCCAATCATCGAGCACATCGCGGATGGCCTGCACCGTGGCGTCGTCCGACGCAGGGTTCTGGAACTGTATCCACCGCCGCGCGCGGTCGGGATCGTCCAGCCGCAGGTCGCGACGCAAGCGTCCGGTGGACTGGTCGAGAAGCGGGTTGGAAATGCCGGCCACGACAATGACAATCCGGAACGCGTTGTCGCGGGCAAGAGCGGCGACGGTCTCGAAAGACATTGTCTTGCCGCTCTGCACGTAGCCAACGACCAGGCCGGTTTCCTGCCCGGCTTCGCCGGTAGGTCGAATGCCCTTCGCAAGGATAGATGCCGCGGCATCACGCACATCGTCCCGGCTGGCATCGGGAACGATGGTAGTGAGAAAGTCGAGCGTTTCCGGTCCTGCAACGGGCGTCCACCGGCCGCCGGGCGGCCCGGCAGCGACAGGTTCAACGATGATGCGGTCGTCGTCTGTCATGCTAAGCCTCCCCGCCCTACGGCTCAGACAATGCATCCCGAAGGATGTCGTTGACGTTGCGCCGCACGGTGCCTGCCTTCCGCACCCCGGAGTCGCGTGCAACGACCTCGGCGACTGCCAGCGCAGCAGCCACGCGTAGCAGCGCCTCGATATCTTCCGTGTCTGTCTGGGCAAAGCGGACCATGAAAGGGTGTGCCATTGAGACCCGGATATCCACCCGTCGTGGGTGGTCCCTGGATTCGGCGACATCAGTGACGGCTAGCCACTGGCCTTCCGCAGGGTCGTCGGCGAGTTCGACATTGATCGCCCATGCCCTGTCTCGGAACCGGATATCGAAGCGGCGGCTTGCGAGCGTTAACGTGTGGGGCGTTTCCTCGGCGGGCGTATCAATCGGCTCCGCATCGGTGAGAGTAGGCAGCACCTCCGGCAGCCTGTTCTCCATAGCCTGCGTCGTGCTGGCGACGGCGCGACGGGCAGAGGTTGTCAGTTGAGCGCGGCTGGCCCTGACACGGTACCCTTCTGCCTGTTTCAACAGCGGCAACTCTTCGC
>Ga0214472_10003378_pt1 | contig 16902 bp, 23 predicted proteins | sample RVTome_6_FD_207662 | JGI IMG/M metagenome (GOLD analysis project Ga0214472, IMG submission 207662) | Soil microbial communities from uranium-contaminated site in the Upper Colorado River Basin, Wyoming, United States - RVT140D175 | ecosystem: Environmental > Terrestrial > Soil > Contaminated >... | reverse complement strand
CAATGAACAGCGCGATATGCTTCGCGATCGCGTCCGAAGGGGTAACGGAATCCGCGAGGTCCCGGAAAAACTGGGCGGTGAACGTCGCCACGTCCGCGGGCGTTACCGATTCGGCGGGGTTCAGCCCGACACTCCGCGCCGAAGCATCGGCCGTCGCGACCGAGTCCGCCGGGTTCAGTCCCACGCCGCGCGCGGAGGCCTCGGCCGCCGTCGCGGCGTCGGCCGCGTCCCGGAAGAACTCGACGGTCAAGACTGCCGTATCTGCGGGGGTGGTCGAGTCGGTAGGGACCCGGATGAACTGCGCTACGAAGTCGGCCTGGTCCGCGGGCGTGACCGCGTCGCCGGGGTAGTCGAAGGTTAGGAGAGCCTGTCCTGCCGCGCCCGCACTCCGGGCCTGCGTGGCGGAAGCGCCACCGCCGCCTCCTCCAGGACGGACACCGGGGGCGCTGGCGCTAATGCCGCCGCCCACGCCTCCGTCCCCTCCCGCCGGATAGTCCTCGTCTGGGGCGAGCCCCGGGCCGCCGCCGCCACCCACTCCCGCGGCTGTTCCCGCCGCGCCGTTTCCGTCGGCACCGGCGGCACCGCCGCCGCCTCCTCCGTTCGTACCAACACCTCCGCCTCCGCCGTTCCCGCCGGTAAAGGCCGCATCGTCGCCCGCGCCGACCCCTCCGGCACCGCCCGCGCCTCGCGCGGGCGCGCCGCCGTTCCCTCCCAGCCCGCCGCCCGCGCCGCGCACCAGGTTCGCCGAGTCCGCCGCGTTACGGAAGACGGTCTCGCCGCCCGCGGACCCGACCGCGCCCGCGCCGACCGCGATCCGGTGCGTGTTCCCGGCCGTGACGGCGTGTGTCCCGCGGCCGTAGCCCGCGCCGCCGCCGCCGCCGCCGCCGACGCCGGTCGCGGTGCCGCCCGACCCGCCCGCGCCGTAGCACTGCGCCTCGACCTCGGTTACGCCGGTAGGGACCGTGAAGGTGGCATCCCCGGTGTGGCGGTAACGTATGCGGATTCGGCTCATCTAGAGCGGCTCCACGCACCACAGCACGGTCATCGACGCGGTTCCTACTCCCACGAACGGGAACGTCAGCCCCAGGGTGACGCCCGGAGGGACGATAATAGGCGCCGGTAGGTCGAAGGACACTCGGGTACCGGCCATCGCGCCGACGGCCATACTCGAGGCGACACCCCCACCCAGTGAGCCCGCCGCAGTCGAGACCCGGGAGCGCATCACCTGTTTGCATGCGGGACCGCCAATGCGTGCGTTGGCGATGAGGTTCCCGGCGCCGGGGACCGGGTTGGTGAACTCGGCCCCTGGTGCGGCGACTAGGAGTGTCCCGAACCCTGTCACTGTAGTTGCGACGACGAGCTGGTGAACGACCACGATCTCCCCGGTCGTGGAGGGATTCTCGAGCGTGACGTCCATGACAGAGTTGCCCGCTCCGATTGCCGACACACCGCTGCCCGCACGGAACGCGCGGCCTTCAAACGCCGCGCGCTCGATCCGGTTGCCCGCCTCTAGGCTAGACAGGCGCGCACCCATGTCGGTGAGGTGCGTATTCAGCTCACCCAGCCAGCCGTCCCACTCGGGGGTAATCCGAGTATCCTCTGTTCTCATGTTCATGATATGGTCAAGGTCCACGAGATCTGGAGCGTGTCGTTCGCGCCCTTATTGATGACCGCGAACGACGTCGACAGCCACATGTTCCCCGAGGACGATGCGTTGAACACGCCCGCCTCCGTCAGTGCCGCAGTCGCGTCACCGGCCGCCCAGTCGCCGACCATCGTCACGACCGCGCCCGACCGCGTCTTAGACGTCAGCGCGTTACGGTCGTTCTCGACCCCGAGCGCGTTCGCCCCGGGCGAGCCGGTGCCGACCGCCATGTGCGTCGGCTTGCCGAGCGACGGCGCGGCGAGGATGTTGTCAGCGATCCCCTCCTTGCCGCTGGTCGTGACCGTGTTGAAGATGTGCCGCCGCCGCTTGATCTCCCCGCCCGGCCCGCGGAGGGTGACCGCGACGTGTAGGGGCACGCCGCCACCTAGATGTAGGCGGGCGAGCACGTACCGTAACAGGCCGCGCGCATTTGCACGCACGCCTTGGCCGTGAATCACCTGGGTCGTCACTCTGCGACCTCCTCGACGTCGCCCGCTTCCTTGAACGCGGTGCCAGTCCGGCGGTCGAGCATGACGACCTCGCCCGGCCCCCAGAGCTTCTTGTTCTTGAAGATCCCCGCCTCGACGACTACCCGGTACGGGTACCGCTCGACCTTCCGCACAACGATCTCGTCCTGCACGGGATCGGACCCGTCTTGGACGTCCACTTGATGGTGCTTACTCATGGGCCCTCCTAGATACTGACCGTCTTGTAGTGTACCGTCCACGGAACACTTGATGCCTGCGAGAGATTGATAACGAGGGCGGTCGCCTCGGGCAGTGTAAATGGTTCCCAGTGGGAGATCGCCGCCGCCCGGTAGAACTCCTGCCCGCCGTCTGCCATGACGATGATAACGGGGGCGGTGGTTTCGTCCGTGTCGGTGATCGCCGTGACCCAGTAGAGCTTGATGGCCTGCCCCGCGCCAGGAGCCGCAACCATCACGGTATCGCCCGACGCCGTCGCCGTTCCGGTCTCGGTGGACAGCCCACCCGCATACCGCTCGTTCACCGTGTCCAGCCGGTCGCGGACGCCGTAGTCCCGGACGGGATCGGCGCGGGCGGTGTCGGGGTTGTCGGCGTCGTCTACTAGTTCCCACGCGACAAGGGCGCCACCGCCTTGGGGCTGTCGTTTGAGCTCTGCCTCGACCTCGGTTGCCATTAGGTGCTCCTCGCGAAGATCGCGACGGCGAAGAAGTACCGGTCACGCCCGGTAAGAATATCGGGGGCCCACGTCAGGCCGACCGCGTCGTCCACCGCAGTGATGAATGCGGCTACCGGGTCGGTGACCGCGACGCCCTCCAGGTCCAGCAGTTCGACCCGTGCCTGCTGTGCGATATCGTGCGCCTCGGACTTAGAAGTACCCCAGACCTCCACCTGGACGATACCGGAGTCCAGGTATCGACGCACCGCAGGCAGCCCTCCCGTGCGCTCCACGATAACCAGTGGGTAGGTAGGTCGGCTCGGAATGCTCGAGTAAACGCGCGTCCCGAGCGTGGCAATGCCAGCATCGCGGAGTGTCTCTGCCGCGATCGCTTCCACGTCCGGAAAGGCTCTCATCCTACTCGTCTCCGATATCGCCGCGGCGCCGGATACTCGTCCGAAGCCCGAGCTTCTCGAGGGAGCGACGGAGCGGCGCTTGCGCGCGCATCCGCCGGGTCCCGAACTCGAGCCAGTGGGACGTGAACTTAAAGGCGTTCACCCGCCCGATCCAGCGGATGCGGCCTCGAACGGTCGTAGCCTCGATCTTATCGACATAGTGCTCGCCCGGCGCACTGTCGCCTATACGACTGGTCGTGCGGACAATCTTCGCAACATCCTCGGCGAGCGCACGGACCATAATAGCCATCTCAGGGTCCAGGCCGATCCGTTTCCGGAGGTTAGGGACAGGTCGAAAGACAGCCATCACACTTCAGTGTACTAGGTTTGGAAAGCTGGGTCGTCAGTGAGCAGGATGAACGGGTCCTCGTCGTCACGTGGAGTTGTATGGAATGTGAGCTGAAGCTCGGCGGCGGCCGTGCGCTGCAAAGTTGTCTCGACAGTATCAACAACGAGGCAGCGAGGGATGATCAATCGGAAGTTCCGGGAACCATCTACCCAGTCGAGCATGATTGACCGCTCGTCCGTGCCTGCGTCGGGATCGGCCGGGATGAACCGCCAGACCCCGGTCGTTATATTGGACACCTCGCCGCCCCCGAATGCGAGAATGATATTCGTCTCGTTCCACTGGAGGAGGGTGAATGTCGCTGCGACGGTTTTCTCCGCAATGATCTTCCGTGTGGGGTAGAACGACTGCCACGACCGGATGTCCTCGACCGACTTTGCGTCTGACAGAGTCGCCCCATCTTCGCTCACATAGCCAAGGTCCACCCACCCCGCGGGCGGCACAGACGTGGGGTCGGTCGGCCGGGTTGTACCCGGTAGTGCTACCCAGACGGTTCCGCTCGCGGCGACAACGATCTCGGTATCATCACTACTCGGGCCGCCGAACAGCTCGGACAGGCTGTCCCACTCGACAGACGGATCATCCCAAATCGGCATCAGGTCCGTCTTTCCGGTTCATCTCAGTCATCTGCGGGCCGGTCATCAAGCCCAACGCCTTGTCAAGCCGTTCTGTGACTACTGTGAGGCGAGCGTTGACGAGGTCGTGGATCTCAGAGAGCTGGACGCCTTGCGCCATCTGCGTGACGCCCTGCTGGAATTGCTGCTCGGTCCCGGTGCCTCCCTTGCCGCCATAGTAGAAGCCGAGGACGGGGCCTGAGAGCGTGCCGAGAAAGGCGAGGGCGATCGGCCCGTCGATCTCACCCTTCACGATGAGCAAGTTCAGAGTCGCCAGTGCTCCGATGATAGCAAGGGACGCGATGAGCCCGCGCACATCGCGATCCGGCTTGAGAACACTGTCCAGCTTGATCATTAGGCCCCCTCATAGGAGTTGTGTACAGCGCAGGTCGTCATGCGATCGCCGCGGACTTCCAGGTCCCGGCGTCGTTCACCCAGATGACGTCCGTGCCGACCCGGATCTCCCCCGAGTACCCGTCCGTGGGAGTGGCTGCCCCCTCGTGCTTGACGATCATGTGGATGGTCGTCGCATCGTCGGCGAACATGATCAGGTTCCCCTGCACCCAGACCGACCCGGTGGCCGCGACGGCGCTGGTTGGTACGGCGCAACCTTCGTCGAACAGAACCGCAGGATCGTCATAGGTAGGCATCAGGCGGCCCTGAGCATGAGCCGAGGGATACCGCCTCCCAGCCCGACAGGCGAGGTTGCGAACGGCGAAGGAAGCGCGCCCGTTGTTCCGGTTGCCTGGAAGGTGTTATTAGCCGCTCCGAAGTCGCCCGAGGCGTGACCCATCGTTCCGTTATGGCCCAGGATCGACCGGTAGATCGGAAGGGTCGCAGGCGCGCCCTGGGTAACGAGGGTCGGGACGTAGATCCCGGGGGCGAGCGTCTGAGAGATCGTGGCCTCGGTTACGCCGGCACCTTCCGCTGAGACGGTGCCTGCGTCTACAAGCAGGACCCCAGGCTCGCCGTTGACGGTCCACCGGTACAGCCCGAGCCGAACCAGTGCCCCCGCTGACCCCGCAGTCGTGATCTGGCAGGCGATCCGGTCGAAGGCTTGCGACCGGCGAACATAGATCACGAAACCCGCGCGCATCGTGCCGTTCGCAGGCTGGAACGTAGCCACGCTGGCCGCCCCGCCCTCGTAGTAACGACCAGCGACGTAGCCTGCCCCGGGACCATGCACTAGAGTTCTCCCCTCCAAGACCACTTCAAGTTATTGGTGCCCGAGATGGGGGCGGTGTGGTAAGTGACGGTGATGTTCGTGCCGTCAGCGGTCGCGTAGAAGTCGCCGTGTGCGTCCTCGCTGTTCGCGGTGACATGCACGACGGCGGGCGTGGCCGCCAGGCCGTGCGCGATCGTGAAAGCCTGCGTCGTTCCGTCGCCGGACTGCGTGCTGGCCCCCCCGTTACCGATCCCCAAGGATCGCCACGTTCCCCCGTCGTTGACCCAGAACTTCCCAGTACCGACGCGGATCTCGCCCGAGTACCCGCCCGAGGGCGTGGCCGCAGCGACGTGACGGAGTTTGAGGGCGACCCCGTTCGTGTTGTCGGAGAACATCACGACCATCCCGGTCGGCACGGTCCCGGAGATCCCCGCGTTCACGTTGTTCCGCCCGACGAGCATGATGTAGCCGCGGTCCTGCGTGCCGTCGAACCGTAGGGCGTGGCTCTGCTCGGCCACGCCTTGCCGGTCTTGCGCGACGCCGGTGAGGATGATGTCAGTCGCGTCGTTGACCCGGAACCCGTACCCGGTGACGCCCTGTCCGTTGGCGTCGGCGAACATGTCGCCGAAGTTCCCCCGGTCGCACCCGTCGAGGTTGAACCCGTGCTGCTGGTTGTCCTGCGACTCGCACGCGACCGCGACGCATCGCTGCGCCGTGAACCGGAACCCGTCGCCGTTGGTGGACGTGATCTGCCCATTCTGGAAACTCTTGCAGCCGAACAGCCGGTTGTTCGCGCCCGCGATGAGGAACCCTTCCAGGCCCGAGTTACCGGCGGTGCAGCCGAAGATGCCTCCGTCGGTGCAAGACAGGTTGAACCCGACGCCATCGCAGGTGCGGACCTGCACGTTCCGCAAGTGCGGGTCGCGGCAGTCGGCGGTGAGCCGCACGCCGTCACCCTTGCAGGACGAGATGAGCAGGTCCGACAGGATCGGCATGGAATCATTGAACGCGAACGAGCCGCCGCCGGTGTTGTCGATGAAGATGCCGTGATGTGAGCCTGCAGCCTGGTTCGACTTGTTCCCGAACAGCCACATGTCGCGCACGCCGACGCGCTCCACGTTCACGCTGTCGATGACGATCATTGAAGTGTTCGAACTGTTCTTGAGCGTCAGCTTCGTTGCCGTGCGCCCGACGCCGCGCAGTTCCACGAAGTCCTTGAGGCGGAGCGCCGCCGTAATCGCATAGTCAGCCTCGGGCAGGAACACGACACCGCCTCCGGCTGTCGCCGCGGCGTCGATCGCGGCCTGGATGGCGGGCGCGTCGTCGGTCACCCCGTCGCCCACAGCCCCGTAGTCGGAGTGGGTAACGTCGTACCACGGGCGAGCGGACGTGCGCACGTCGCCGTAGTCCCCGGCGGTCTTAAGGAAGTAGTCGAACGACGTGGTAACCGCCGAGCCGTCGATGCCGACCTTCGTCTGGAGCGCCTCGATCGCGTCGTAGGCATTGTCATGGGTATCGCTGTGCTTTGGTGTGTCCCCAAGCATCTGAGTAGCAGTCGGCCGTTGGTAGGCATCAAGCCCGGCAGGGAAGTCTGTGGTCATCCTAGGTGCTCCAAAGCAGTCAGCTCAACGTGGTGTGCGCCACGGCGGTCGTCTAAGTGACGGGGCTCTCCGTGGGCCTTAAGGGTCCGGCCTTCCCAGGTGATGACGGACAGCCCGGTCGCAATCGTATCCTTTGTAAGGTGGATCCGGAACCGCGTCTCTCGTGTGTCCCGGCTAACCGGGTCCGTTAGCTCTTCGCCGGTGACCAGCGCGCGCAGTATCTCGACTCGGGCAGGCTCCGTCGCAGACACCTCGGTGAACAGCGGGTTTCCATACCGGTCAGTCCCGGATTCGGTCCCAGGGTTCGTGATGGTAACAGTATGGATGAGCAGAGCAAGATAGCCCATCGGCCGCCTTTAGGTGGTCAGGAGAAGATCGAGGTCCGTCATCAGCCGCTTGATCTCGTCGGCGGGCGGCAGTGGGGCGGGCTGGGCGGCCGGAGTACCCCCCGTAGAGAGCGTTCGGATGTAGTCCTCGGCCTTTTCGCGGGTGTCGTAGCACGTCCCATCACTGACGCAGAACTGGTCGTCTCGCTCTTCGATCACTAAGGGTTCGGTCTTGGCGGCGGGGGCGGGAGCGGGAGCGGGAGCGGACTTCGCAGCCACTGTCGTAGTGATCTCCACTTCAATAGGATCCTCGAAGACGACGCCATCCGTGCCGCGCGTGTACGGTACCTGGATGTACTCGTCTCGGCCTCCCTGGTAGATGGCGAGCACGACGTGATCCGCAAACGTGCCGCAGACGTCGGCTGCCCAGGGGCTACCATACTGCTCCGAGGACCAACCCCTGACTGCGAATCGGAGCTCTTGCTGGAGCTCCTCGAACGACCCGGAGATCGGGGTATAGACATTCTTTCGCTCTACCGGGCGCTGCTTCGGCTCGCTCTCCTGTCGCGCCGCAGCCTCTAGCTGGGACTTGACACTGAGGGTGGCCGTGTCCGGGTTCGCACCCTTGAGGGTGGGCCCGGCCTCGATGATGTCGAGAACAACCAGGTCGTTGGCGCGATCCTTCCCCGGGCGCTCTTCCTCGATCTCATACGCAAACGACCACTCTCGGACTCGGCGCGACTTTAGGAGGTCGTATACCTGTGCCGCGAACGACTTGTGTACGTCGAACCGTCCGACGAGCTTCAGCCCTTGGTCGGTCTCTTCGGCGAGCGCCGGGTCCGCTTCGCCAACGTTGGCGAACGGGTCTCCCCAATCGTGGCTCCAGATAATGGGAATGGGGTCGCCCGACTCGCGCCAGACCTTAAGGGACTTCGTGAAGGCGCCCTTGACGACACGATCTCCCTGGAGGTCGACATTGTTGAACACGGAGACAATCGCCTCAAACCGACCAGTTTCTCCGTTCTCGTCGGGAAGCGCCTTAAACGACGCTAACTGATACGTTTTCGTTCGCTTCATCTTACCCTCCGGGTTGTCCGACCCATTCCGCTAGCCAAGTGCTCAGATCTCCGATATCCGGCTCAACCGCTGCGCGGCTCGCGGCATTGATCCGTTTCGCAGCCAGAAGCCGATCATCGGCTGTCCGACCCGGCGCGAGTTCCGCCAAGTCATCCGCCAGTTCGGCGTCCCACCGGTCCCATGGTACTAGGTCCGGCGCTTCGGCCAGGCTTTTGATCGTCCGGGCCTGTCGCTCGGTGTGGCGCCTTAGGAGGTCCTCAGCGGCTTTAGTGTCGAGCACCGGGTCCGGGGCCGGGTCCGGGGCCGGGTCCGGCGCGGTTGCTGCGAGTGCTGACTGAAGCCAGCGGAGCTCATCATCCGTGACGAGGATGGCCCGCCGCTTCTGAACACCGTCACCGGGGGTTTCGCCGGGAGCCGGGTCATCTCCCGGGGTGTCGACCGGCGCCTGGGGGTTTGCCTGCGGCCCGCCCCCGCGGATCGTGTTCAGCGGGATCGCCAGGCTGTCGCCGTCCTTATCCGGCGGCAGGTTCTCAAATGCTCGGGCCTCGTTCGGCGTAAGCCACGGCTGGCCTACCGCCGACGACAGATACCGCGCGCGCTCGAGGAACGATCCTCGCAGCTTTCGCGTGATGTTGAACTCCGTGAAGACCTTGAACCCCGAGTCGAACGGCTCGAACTCTGGGAGGAGCTGAACATCTACTTCCTCGGCGAGCCGCGTGAGGAGCGGCCCGAGCCGGTCCGTGTAGAAGCCCGTGCGGACGTCCGCTGTCGCTTGGTCTTCGTGGGCGAAGACAAGCCGGGGATCGACGCCGAAGGCTGCGGCGCACTCTTCGCGCGTTAGCTTCCGCGCGCCTAGGTATTCCATTTCGGCGGGTGACCAGTTAGCCTCGACCCACTTCATACCGTCTTCGAGGAGCCCGACCCGGCCGGAGTTTGTCCAGCCAGACATAACCCCCTCCCAGTCGGCGCGCCAGGCTTCCCGCGCCTCTAGGCTCCAGGATGGGGCCTCGATCGGCCGCTCGACGAGCCCTTGCTTCCGTGCGGCATTGGCCCACGTGCCCTCGCGGTTTCGCCCGGCCGCGGCCTCTTCGGCGAGGATACGTCGGAGTGTCTCGAGCGGCGACACGTAGCCGTCGTGGAGCTCCGGGTCGTACCCTGCGAAGATAACAAGGTCGGCCGGGTCCACGAGACTCCCCGTGTTGGTCCGGTACTGGATGATCCGCTGGGTGACAGGTTCTCGCTCGGGGAGGAGGTTCGATGCAGGAACACGGACTACCGCGCGAGTCTGCCCGCGGAACCTGATCTTCTGCCAGTACGCGATGTCATAGATCGCGATGTCCGAGATCGTCGCCGACCAGAGCCGGTACCGTGTAACACCGGGAGACGGCCGCGCGAGAACTCGCGCGAGTTCGTGGCTTGAAAGCTCGATCCGCCCGTCCGGGAGGGTCTGGGAGGTAGGAACCTTCTCGAATACCTTCAGCTTGACGTCCGCACCCTCGCGCGCGAGGAAGTCGACAACGGTCCGGACGTTCGGCTGGCTTCGGTAGATATGGCCATATGACCCTCGGAGCCCGTAGAGAGCGAGGGACGCTGTGAAGGACGGCGGGAATTGAACCACGGCCAGCCCGTCAGGGCTGGTAAGCTTACTGCCCGACGGCTTCCGGCGCCACCTACTGAAGAGACCCACCTACCCCGCGCCTCCGAATCGGTAGCGCTCGATGATTAGCTTCTCGGCGTCGATCAGACCGACGCCGCCTGCGCGCCGCGCTTCGGACGAGAGCGTATAGGAGTACGAACCGATCGTCTCCTGGACAATGTCGCCGGACGACCCACCTGTGCCCGTATTCTCGTAGAGCCGCCGCGCCGCGGAAAGGGTCGCGAGAACGATGTCCCCCGGGACGTTCGGCGAGTCGAAGTCACTATCACTATCCGAGTCGACTTCTCCGACGTCCCAGCCGTGGTCGTAGGTGACGCGGATGTTCACATTGCCCGGCGTCCAGTATCCTCCATCTACACGGTAGAGAATCGACCGGCGGAGGACGTAGTCAACGGCCTCGACCGCCTCGAAGTCCGCGGTTGTCCCGTCGCCTTCTTCGACCGTCGTGACGGCGCGAACCGGACGCTCCGGTAGCCGGAGCCAGGGCTTGCCGTTCCCGTCGAGGAGAACGATATCACCCGAGACAAAGGTGATTTCCTGGTCGAGGTACTTCCGGACGGACGCCTGCGCCGCGGCGAGAGTAAGATCTGCGAGCCCAGCATTTAGAGCGCTCGTGGCCACTTCCATAAAAAGGGCCAGGTCTCCACGTCCGACATAATCAGTCAGCTGTCCCGCCTATGTACTCAAGATGTTATGATACCGCAACCGCCTCACAGAGCGATGCGGTCCCCAGGACGTGTGCCCCCGTACAGGAGCTCTCGAACTAGTACCTTTCCGTGGTTATTTCCCTCCGGTTGTAGCACAGGAACGTACTGATCCACGGGCCGGGACCCGGCGCCCGGCGCCCGGCTAACGGGGTACTGCGCGCCCGCGAGCGGGTGTTCCGCACAGAGCGCCAGCATCGCGCCGGGCTTCCCCTTCGCGCCCCAGTACCGGTCTCCGAGCTTGATGTTGTGCTTGCCTGCGTCGTCCTGCCAGACCCGGAGCCCGTTGTGTCGGGGGCGGTCGTGGTGTAGAGCGTAGCCGGTGCCCGGCATCAGGTGGGATCGGCCGAGCAGGGTCCCGCAGGCGAGACCAAACGCCACATCTTCCGCCCCCCAACCCCGGAACCGCGGGTCCATACCGCCTACCCGCTCGAAACCCTCCCGACTGACGATCACGAGCATCGCCGCGGTCGAGGGCGACGGCCGGTAGCCGTCAGCCCTGGAGATCATGGCCGGTGATACCGGCTCGGGCGCCGCGGGGTCCAGCTTGCGGATCGCCTGGGAGTCCTCCTTGGACAGCCGGTGCGCTGTGGTCCAGGGGACAACCAGGACCCCTGTCCGGGCCGCGTAGTGCAGGCCCTTGATGACCTGCGGCATGTTCACCCAACTATCGGCGTCCGTGATCACGAGCATGTCCCCGCTCGAGCGGGAGTAGGCGTCGTTTACGGCAACGGTCTTCGCAAACGGCGTCCCGCCGTCGTCTGTCCCGACGACGATCTCTGCCTCAGGAAAGTGGCAGGTCCAGCGTTTTTCAAGCCACTCCCAGTTCGCGATCCGCTGCTTGCCAATCGGGCCGCGCTCGGGACGGAAGGGGACGAGGATCGAAACCCGCATCAAATCACCTCTACACACGCCTCCTGACGTTGGCTCCTGGGGATAGGTCGGAGGGCTGCGTCCCCGTGACGGAGCCTGCGCCTTACCCGGCCCTCACCTGATCTTCAACCCAGGGGTATGTCTGCGCTAACCCATCTCGCAGGAACGTAGAAGGCTCCCAGCCCAGGACTTCTCGGATGCGGGTGTTGTCACTGTTCCGGCCGCGTACACCCTGCGGCTTGGTGAGGTCGTAGCGCCGCTCCACTGGGTAGTCCGCGATCTCCTGGACGATGTCGATCAGCTGGTTGACGCTGACCAGCTCCGAGGAGCCCAGGTTCAGCGGCTGCTCGTAGTCCGAGTCCCCGATCCGGATGATACCTTCGACGAAGTCTCCGACCCAACAGTAAGACCGCGTCTGTTCACCATCCCCCCAAACGTCGATCGCACGCTCACCCGTAAGCTTTGCGGTCGCGACTTTCCGCATAATGGATGCGGGGGCCTTTTCCCGGCCGCCCTGCCACTCGCCGTAGGGACCATATATGTTATGCAGCCGCGCAACCCGTGTCTCGAGCCCCCAGTCCTTGCGCGCGTACTCGCAGAGTTTCTCAGAGAAAATCTTCTCCAAGCCGTAGCCGTGATCGGGGTCGGCGGGCCACGCGGCGTCCTCCCGGAGTGCGGGTGCGTCCGTCTCCTGTTGGTCGTACACGGGGTACGCACATGCGCTCGATGTATAGACGAACCGGCTCACGCCTTCCTCGGCCGCAGCCTTAATCATGTGTGCCGTCGTCAGGACGGTAAAGGCACAGTCGGCTTCCTTATCCGTGATCCAGCCGATCCCACCCATATTGGCCGCGAGTTGGTATACCCGTTCCGCGCCGTACACGGCGTCGCGCGCCTCACCCCACAGGGACAGATCCGTGTTGGCCCAGTTCTCGGTCTCGTGAACCTGCCACCACTTATCGAGCGGCTTGATATCCACCGCCCGGACCTCGTGCCCGTCGCCCAGTAGCCGCCGGACCAGGTGCCCTCCGAGGGCGCCACCCCCGCCCGTCACTAGTATCACGCTGCCCCCTTCAAGACCGGCTTCCGCGGGCGCGATCGGAGGTCCGCCCATTCCCTCTGAAGCTGTTGCATGTCCGTCCGCCAGACCGCGGCCGGGTTGTCGCAGGAGTACAGATATAGCGTTTCCGGTATAACGGCGCACCGGTGGCCCGCCATCTCTAGGCAGGGCACCATCACGGAGGCGTCGGTATTAGCTTGCCAATACCGCCCGCTCCGGTCGCGCAGGTCCCCCTCCGTCAGGTTCTTGAGCACCCGCCAGGAGATAGTCCGCAGGTGGTTGAAGAACGGCCGGTGGTCGCGGTAGCCGCGCGACGCGGTAACGTGCGGAGGGTACGGCTGCGCCGCCCGGCACCCGGCCGCGTCGGGGTGGTCCTCCGGAACCGGGGCGTACGACCCGTAGGTCATCCAGGCGCCCGCGCCGTAGTACCGGTCCAGCACAGCCGCCGTGTCCGGGCGCGCGAGCCTGTCGTCCATGTCAACGAACACAACCACGTCCTCGTCGCTCGGGTCCAGCGCACGCCACGCCGCCACTTGGTTCGCGAGCGCATACCGGCGCTGCTGGTTGACGATGTCCAGCCAGCCGTACTCCCGCGCATAGTACTTGACAATGCCTGCGGTCCCGTCCGTCGAAGCGTCGTCCACGGTGCATACCCAGAACGGCACACGCTGGTTGGCAAGGGACTGGAGGCACGCCTCGGCGCGGTCCGCGCAGTTCCGGCCGGTCACAACGGCTAGATACCGGCGCCCCATTTTCAGGTCTTGGCGCCCACGAGGCGACCGAGGTAGAAAACGGCCCCGCAGCTTACACAGACGACCTTCCGGTACCGGCCCAAGCCCGGGCCGTCCGAGTGAACACGGCAAGCCGGGCAGGCGCCGTTAGTGCGTGTGCGCCCCCGGATCGACCGAAGCTGTCGTGGAGTCATAGCTGGCTCCTAACATAGAGAGCGTCGCCCCAACCGTGTCCGAGCAGGTGGGCCGCGACCCGCACGAATCCGCGACCCTCGAGCCAGGCATCCATTTCCGGGAGGAGTGCACACCCGGTGTACAGTTCCTTCTCGTTCACCTCAGTGTAAACCCAACGGACCCCCGCAAGGTACCGCTCCCCGCCCTTGAGAACGTCCAGCTCAGCTCCTTGGACGTCTAGGTTCAGGAACGGGGCAGGATCCTGCCCCAACGCCCCCGCCGCCGAAAGGGTATCTATCGTCGTCGTCCGAACCGCCCGCTCCGCCACGTAGGTTACCTCGGGGTGTTCGGTCGCGTGTGTGCCGAGCGGTAGGATCGAGGATGACTGGCCGTTGGATGCCACGTGAAATGTGACATCCCGCTCTCGATCGGCGAGGACGGCGTGGACGACGTGATGCCGCGCCATGGCTACCTTCAGCCGCAGAGTCGGGATCAGGTCGGGGTTCCCCTCCACCCACCAGACCGGCCCAAACCCCTCGCGCCGGTAGTCTCCGAGCTCTTCCGCCCGGTGGGCGCCCACGTGCAGTACCGGCCCCGGGCGTACGCCGTACTCCCGGACTAGGTCCCGCAGCGGGATCAGCACACGGCAGCCTGTTGTAAGAGGGTGAAGGGCCACCACATCGCGCAGGCCTCCTCAGCGGACTCCCTTTTCATCCTGCGTCCACCTTCACCCAGGCTGTACCGTCTCCGAGAACTCCGACCCGGAGCGCCGCTCCGGCCGCGAACTCGCCCACTGCGTTTCGTACCCCGTAGTGTACCGCCGTGTAGTCGTGGAAGGCTACTACTCCGCCCCGGAGCATCTTCGGGGTCCAGTCGGCGATGTCCCGTTGTACCCCTTCGAGCGAGTGGTCGGCATCGACGCATAGGAACGAGAGGGACCGGTCGGGGACAAGCGCCGCGGCGTCGGTCGTATCCATCCGCAGTACCACTGCCCGCGCCCCGAACGGGGCGACCCGGCGAAGCGCCTCCCGGCGGTTCCTCCAGTGCCACGACTGCGGGTATACGCCATCACCGCTGCCGCGCTGCCCCGGCCGGTGCCGCCAGCTGTCTACCAGGTACACCCGCGGGAACTCCGCGGGCCACCGGAGCAGATCCGCGCTGAACAGCCCCTCCGCAACGCCCAGCTCCGCGGCGTCCCCGCCGGGGACGTCCGCGAGCAGCTTCCAGAGGTCGCCGCGGCCGGTAAGCTTCACAGAGCCGCCTCCGCCCAGTCGTACGTCTCGGGGTCGAACTGCTCCAGACGGTCAGCCCACCAGTGCGGCCCAAGCTTAGCGAACCCGCTGAAGATTGTGTCCCCGTCCCCGATATCGGACCGCCCGTCCACCTGCTTCACGCAACCCGGGACGAAGGCGTAGGCGTGCAGGAACGGCTGTATATCTATGAATGTGGTGTCGATCCCGACCGAGTACGGCAGGCGTGCGTCCAGTCCGCGCAGGACCGCCGCGATCGAGTCCCGGTTCACGAAATAAGCAAACGTCGAGAAAGCACCGTATGTTCGGACGATCCGCGGGTGCCGCGTCCGCTGGGCGTCCCGGCCGATCGTGTCCTTGTGCCACACCGCGGGGTTCACATGGTAGGTGCCTCCCAGCCAGAAGACATCCCACGGCTCGGCGGACAGGAACTCCTCGATAATCGCGAGCCGCTCATGGAAGTCGGAACAGAAGCGCAAATCATCTTCCATCACGAAAGCGTGCTGCCCGCGGCGCAGCGCCTCCCACATCACAGCCGTCTGCCCCATCCAACATCCGAGGGCGCCCGGAGTCCGGCTCAGTATCGTCTCCACCCGCGCCGGATCGCCGAGCCACTCGCTCGGCAGCGGCCCGCGCGTCCGGGTGGCGCGGAGGCCCACGCGCGCCAGCTCCTGCGTCATATGGTCCAGGCGGTCCGGACGGCTGTCCAGGTTCACGAACGACCGGTAGCACTCGTCCAGCAGGGTCACGGCGCCACCCGCACGTCCAGGGTGTCAGATACGAGCGTTGTCCGTGGGTCGGTCTCTCGGTTCGTCCTGTACTTGAAGCTACTCAGAACTTCCTCTGGGATCCAGGGGTCCTGCGAGTCGTGGACGACAAACAGCAGCGTGAGCGGCCGAAGCGAATCTAAGAAGAGCCACCTATTCCAGCCTTCCCCATCTACCAAGACAACATCCCACTCTATGTTAGGTAGCTCGGCAAAGTCTGTCACTACCGGCTGGGAGAACCGCTGCCGAAGTTCGACGGCCCACGCTTCATCATACTCATAGGTCCACGCCTCTCGGCCGGACTTATACGCCCGGTGGACCGCGGGGCTCGAGAAGTACCCACCGCCGAGCTCGAGCACTGGGCCGGTCGTACGTTCGAGCGCCCACTCGAACCAAGGCATGAACGACCCGACGGCCGGGTTGGCGCTGCCGGGGTCCCAGTTCACCGTATCACCACGTCCTCCTCGGGGTAAGGGTCATCTAGGTTGAGACTCCAGGGCGGAGTGCCCACCACGAACGGACGACCCGTGAAGTATTCCGTGGCGACGGCATACTCCGGCTCCCAGGCGGGGAGCTGGATGTTCCGCCGGTGCCACGCGAAGATCGCGTTGCAGTGCGTGACGGCCGCGAGGCCATACCCCTTCCCGTTCGCTACCCGTGTAAGCGCGGCGACCGACGCACCGACACGCAGGCCCAGCCGCGCGGGCTCCACGTCCATGTGGTATGGGATGGTAGGGTTGTGCTCGATCACGATGACAAGCGGATCAAGACGGTGAGGCTGGAGCGCCTTGAGGAGGAAGATGTCGTCCCCGTCCACGTCGATGGAGAGTAGCGCGGCTCCGGGGTTTAGTAGGGCGTTCACGTTGGCGGGCGTGGCGGCCTCGCGGACGACTATACAGTTGGGCCCCTCGAGCGCGGCCAGCGCTTCGTGGTGTCGCGGATCGGGTTCCACGAGCACCGTGCGCCAGCCGCGCTCGCGGAACAGCCGCGAGTTAGAGATTTCCAAGCCATCGCCCGCTCCTATATCAACGACTGTCGAGCGGGCGAGGCCGCCCAGCAGCGCGTCCACGATCGTATCTTCGCCGTACTGCGCGTAGGTCGTCACGGGACCGGAACCCTCGCGATCAGGACGTCGTCCGAGAACTCATCCGAGTCCGCGGTCTCGAACAGGTACAGCGGGTTGATCTGCCGCACGCGATCACGGACCTGCTGCTCTGTCGGCCACCCTGCCTCGACACCCATCAGCCGCCGATCGTCGATCAGGAGGGTGTGCCGCTTGATCGGGTGCTCCCCGATGATGTCTAGCTCCTCCAGCAG
>Ga0214472_10003377_pt1 | contig 16904 bp, 16 predicted proteins | sample RVTome_6_FD_207662 | JGI IMG/M metagenome (GOLD analysis project Ga0214472, IMG submission 207662) | Soil microbial communities from uranium-contaminated site in the Upper Colorado River Basin, Wyoming, United States - RVT140D175 | ecosystem: Environmental > Terrestrial > Soil > Contaminated >... | reverse complement strand
TTCCAGGGGCTCAGGTTGGCCGCCTCCAGCTCGGCCCGCAGGACCACCCGCGCCTGCCCCACCGCCGTCTGTCCCGTCGCCCGGACGTAGACCCTGGCGGGAAGCCCGGGCTCGTTCAGGAGGTCCACGGTGTAGGAGCCTATGGTCCCCTGGCTGACGCTCCCGATGGCGGTGCCCGCGTACGAGACACGCACCCACGGCTGGGCGAACCAGTCCACCTTGCCGCCGCGGGTCCGGGCCCGGTCCAGGTACTGGGGCGGGGCCGGGGCCGCCGCCCCCCCCTGCGTCAGGTCCAGCGCGATGGCTGGCCGCTGTACGAGGCGGCGAGAGCGCTCGTCCCACTCCAGCCCCGGCGGGCCGTTCAGGGTCCGGCTTGAGGCCCGGGAGGGGTCGGCGTTGTATATCCAGGACGGGGTAGCGCCACCGGTCTGCTTGACGTTCAGGTCGTAGAGGAGGTCCCGAACGGCCTGGGTCAGTCCCGCCTCCGCGACGAAGAAGGCCTGGTCCGCCTGCCGCTCGTTCGTGGCGATCTGGACCTCCGTGGCGGAGAGGCTGAGGAAGGCAACCCCCAGCAAAAGGAGGATCCCCATCACCAGGAGGGCGATGACCAGGGCGACCCCCCCGCTCTCGGCCGGGCCGGACCGGGCGGGACGACGGACGGGAGGGGACATCATGGCGGCAGGTTCCGGAGGAGGGCCTCGGATGTGAGGGAGAAAGCGTGCATCTCCCCCCGCACGTCCCGGCTCGCGGTGAGCTCGATCCGGACGCGGCGGATGGCATCCCGCTGGCCCGGGGCGAGGTTGGAGGCCGCATCCGGGGGATCCGGGATCGTCCGGCCGACGGCGTCCAGGAAGGTGAACCGGAGGGCGGTGATCCCCGTCGCCAGGGGCTGGGGGTTCACGGCTGCCCCCGGCTTGATCTTCTGGAGAATCCCCTCCCGGAGCCGGAACCCGACCCGCTCCGTCCCCACGTCGTCCACGAGGCCGTCACCATCATCGTCCATGGTGAAGCGGATCTCGGCCTGGGTGGCACACCCCAGGGACCCGTCGGGGCAGCCCGCGCCCCCCCCGCGGTTCGCCGGGTCCCGGAACCCGAAGCGCCCCGTCAAGCGGGGGTCGTAGCCTAGGCCACGCAGGGCCCGCAACATGGCATCCATCGCGATCCGGGCGCTCTGCTGCAGATCGCTGCGGGCTTCTCCCCTCAGGAAGGTCTCCTGGTTGGCCAGGTACATGGTGTAGATCGCCCCCAGGACCACCGCGGTGATGGCGGTGGCCAGCAGGGCCTCCAGGAGGGTGAACCCCCGCCGACGGAACGGCCTACTCGGCCACATAGGTGCTGAGGACCGCCTGCTGACCGCCCACTACTCCCCCCCGGTACTCCACCACCACCGTGACGCCGGCTAGTCGGCCATAGGGGGTTCCATTCGGCCCCACGCCGGCCGGGGTGGCGGTTACGGACACGCGCCCGCGGCCGTTCGGGAGGGTCAGGACGCCCTGCCGCCACCGGTTCAGCCGCCCCGGCGCCGAGGGGGCGCTGTGCTCCGGGGTGTTCAAGACTTCCCAATCCGAGGTCCCCGGCGCCGCGGTGTCCAAACCCTGGTACCCGAGAACAGCATCGAAGGTCGGCTCGGCCTGGATCATCTCCACCATCTGCCGGGCCAAGGCCGTGGCAGCCGTGAGCTCCCCCCCCTTGGTGATGTTGGTGTAGGCGCTGGGGAACATCCCGCCGATCCCCAGGATGGCCACGCTGAGCACGGCGGTGGCGATGAGGAGCTCCACCAGTGTGACGCCCCGCGCGCCTGAGGGTCGCATCAGCAGGCTCCCTGGCAGACGGTGACCCGGCCCACCACGTTCACCACCACCCGGTACTCTCCCCTGGCGTTCGCCAGGATGACGGTCCCGGGGTCGGCGGCCCCCTTGACGGTGAAGGTGACGGTGGCTGCGCTGGCGGGGGCGAGCGTCACGCCGGGCGGCAGGCGGAAGCGGGGACCGTCTTCCCTCCAGGTCCCGGCCGACACACCCCCCTCCTCCCGCTCCAGAACGTACGTGTTGGGCTGCTGCGCAGCCCCCGAAGGCGAAGCGACGAGCCGGGTGCGCTGCTGTGCCGTCACCGCCCGCTGCCGGGCCAGCCGGAGATTGCCCGCCAACTCCCAGGCCGCCGTCCGGAGCCGGTACCCCTGGAGGGACCCCAGGAGGAACGGGGTGGCGATCCCCGCCAGGATGAGGATCACCGCCACCGCGATGAGGATCTCCATCGCGGTGACCCCCCGGGCGGACGCCCGGGCCGGCCCCCGTCGCTTAGAACTCGTAGGTCGCACCCTGATCGAGGATCCGGACCCGCGAGCCGAATCGGTCGCGGATCTCCCGCCGGATCTCGGGAAGGAACTGGGGTTTCAGGTGATAGACGAAGACCGGAACCTCCCGGCCCAGCTTCGCCAGCTCCCCCTCCAGCGTTTGGGGGGTGAGGTGGCCGCTGGCCTCGGCCAGCCCCTCGAGCCGGGTGGGAAAGGTGGTCTCCACCACGACCGCTTTCAGGTGGCGGGCCTGGCGGGCCACGTGCCAGACCTGGTCCGTGGGGCCCGTGTCCCCGATGTGCAGCACCGCGCGGGCGTCCCGTTCCAGGAGGTACCCGACGCAGGCCACCGTGTGGTGGACCCGGACCGGCGTGACGGTGAAGGGCCCCAGGGTCGTGGCGCGGTCCTCCGGGAGGGACTGGAAGGTCAGGACCGGGCCGTGGGCGTCGACGATCTCGGTGAAGTCCGGCCACAGGACGTTGTTCAGGAGGGAGGCCTTCAGGCCGTCCAGGACCGGCTCGATGCTGTAGACCCCGACCGGAGCCTTGCGCACCCCGAACACGTTATCGGCCAGGTGGGCCAGGCCCCGGGAGTGATCCAGATGCGAGTGGGTGAGGAGGATCTGATCGATCCGAGCCTGGGACGCAACCTCCAGCACGGCGGTCACGGAGCCGGTGTCGATGAGCAGGGTCCCATCCAGCAGGAAGCTGGAGAGACGCCGCCCCGGCACTTCCCCGCCGAAGCATCCCAGGACCTGATAGCGCACCCGGGCCTCTGGGGGCCTACGCGACGGGAGGGGCGAGCCGCAACGCCCGAACGAACCCCTCCACGAAGACCCCAACCTGCTCGACCAAGTCTACCCGTCCCCGCAGCCGCTCCACCTGATCCACGATGGCGGAGCCGACGATGACCCCATCCGCCACCCCGGCCACCTCGGCCGCTTGCTCTGGGGTGCCGATGCCAAAGCCCACCGCCACCGGCTTCGCCGTCAGGGCGCGGAGGGTCCGGACCGCTTCGCGGACCCCCTGGGGGAGGGCCGCCCGGGCCCCCGTGACCCCTTTCAGCGACACGTAGTAGATGTACCCCCGGGACGCCTCAGCAATGAGGCGGAGCCGCTCCGGGGGGGAGGTGGGCGCGGCCAGGAAAATGGTTGCGACGCCGGCGGTGTCGTTGGCGGCCAGGAGCTCCCCTGCCTCCTCCGGCGGGAGGTCCGGAACGATGAGGCCATCCACGCCCGCCTCCCGTGCCGCGGCGGCGAAGGCCCCGGCCCCCATCATCAAGAGGGGATTCACGTAGGACATGAGGACCAGGGGAATCTGGGAGGCCTGCCGGATCTGCCCGGCCCACCCCAGGACTGCCCGGAGGCTCGTCCCCCCCTCCAGGGCCCGCTGCGAGGCCCGCTGGATGGTGGTCCCGTCGGCAAGCGGGTCGGAGAAGGGGACCCCCAGCTCCACCAGGTCCGCCCCCCGCTTCTCGAACTCGAGGGCCAGCCGGACCGTCGTCGGGCCATCCGGGTCGCCCGCCGTGATGTACGGGATGAGGGCCTTCCCCCCGTGCCGGCGGAGCTCCGCGAAGCAGGCGTCAATGCGATTCACGCCCGACCCTCCTCCTCCAGGAGCTCGGCGACGATCTGGACATCCTTGTCCCCCCGGCCCGACATGTTGATGACGCAGATCGCCTCCCGGGGGAGCGTCGCGGCCAGGTGCTCCGCATAGGCCACGGCGTGGGCGCTCTCCAGCGCCGGGATGATCCCCTCGGTCTTGCAGCAGAGGTGGAACCCCCGCAGGGCCTCCTCGTCCGTCACCGAAACATACTCGACCCGCCCCGTCTCGAAGAGGTAGGCGTGCTCCGGGCCCACGCTCGGGTAGTCCAGGCCGGCCGAGACCGAGTGGGTGGTCTGGATCTGCCCGTCGGGATCCTGCAAGACATAGGAGCGGGTCCCGTGCAGGACCCCCACCCTCCCCCCGGCAAACCGCGCGGCGTGCTTCCCGCTGGCGATCCCCAGGCCCCCCGCCTCCACCCCGATCATTCGGACCGTCCGGTCCGCCAGGAACGGGTGGAACAGACCGATGGAGTTGCTCCCGCCCCCCACGCAGGCCAGCAGGACATCGGGCAGGCGCCCCTCCGCGAGGAGGATCTGCACCCGCGTCTCCCGCCCGATGATCGCCTGGAAGTCCCGGACCATCAGCGGGTAGGGATGGGCGCCCAGGACGGAGCCCAGGACATAGTGGGTGTCCTCCACGTTCGTCACCCAGTCCCGCATAGCCTCGTTGATCGCGTCCTTCAGGGTTCGGCTCCCGGCATCCACCGGCGTCACCTTGGCTCCGAGCAGGCGCATCCGGACCACGTTGAGGGCCTGGCGGCGCATGTCCTCGGTGCCCATGTAGACTTCGCAGGTCAGGCCCAGCAGCGCCGCCGCCGTCGCCGTGGCCACCCCGTGCTGCCCGGCACCGGTCTCGGCGATGACCCGGCGCTTCCCCATCCGCCTCGCCAGGAGCACCTGCCCGATGGTGTTGTTGATCTTGTGCGCCCCGGTGTGACAGAGGTCCTCCCGCTTGAGATAGATGCGGGCCCCGCCGAACCGGGCGGTCATCCGGGCGGCGAAGGTCAGCGGGGTGGGCCGGCCCACGTAGCGGTGGAGCAATCCCTCCACCTCGGCCTGGAAGGCCGGGTCACGCTGCGCTTCCCGGTAGGCCTTCTCCAGCTCGGCCAGTGCGGCCATGAGCGTTTCCGGGACGAACTTCCCGCCGTACGGGCCGAAGTGACCCTCCCGGTCGGGCAGGAGGGGGGCCTCAGGCACGGATAGCTGCATGGCTCTCCCTGACCCGCGCCACGAAAGCACGCACCTTGGCGTGGTCCTTCAGGCCCGGCGCCCGCTCCACACCGCTGCTGCAGTCCACCGCGTAGGGCAGGACCGCGGCCACCACCTCTGCCACGTTCTCGGGGGTGAGTCCCCCCGACACCACGATCCGGCCCAGCCGCCGGGCCGCCCCGAACAGCTCGAGCGGGACGCGCTGCCCGGTCCCCCCGATCCGGTCCTCGGCGTAGGCATCGAGGAGAAACGCGTGGGCCGGGTAGCCGGCCAGGCCCTCCAGGCTCCGGGCGTCCCGGACCCGGACGCTCCGGATGACCCGGACCGGGAGCGCCGCGGCGAACGCGGCGTCCTCGCCCCCGTGCAACTGCACCACCCCCAGTCCGCAGGCCTCCACGGTCGCCCGGACCTCCGCCAGGGGGCTCCCGGCGAAGACCCCGACCGGCACCACGAAGGGAGGGAGCGCCCAGATGATCGCCCGGGCGGTCTCCGGGGAGAGGCAGCGGGGCGTCCCGGGCACGAAGATGAACCCCAGGGCGTCGGCCCCGGCCGCCACCGAAGCCTCAGCGTCCTCCCGGTTCGTGATCCCGCAGATCTTCACCCGGACCATGCGTCCCCCAGGAGGGCCCGCAGGGCTGCCCCGGGGTCCGGAGCCCGGAGCAGCGCCTCCCCCACCAGGACCGCGTCCACCCGGGCCGCCTCCAGCCGGGCCACGTCCGCCCGCGCGGCGATGCCGCTCTCGCTCACCACCGTGACCCCCGGGGGGACCTTCGGGAGAAGGTCAAAGGTGATGGCTAGGTCCACCCGGAAGGTCCGCAGGTCTCTGTTGTTGATCCCCAGAACCTCTGCCCCTGCCGCCAGTGCCATCTCCAGCTCGGCCGCCGTGTGGACCTCGGTCAGGGCCGCCAGTCCCACCTCGCGGGACAGGGACAGGAGGTCGCGGAGCAGGCGCGGCTCCAGGGCGGCCGCAATCAGCAGGAGGGCATCCGCCCCCAAGACCCGCGTCTCGTACACCTGGTAGGGGTCGAGGATGAAATCCTTCCGGAGGGTGGGCAGGCCGGATGCCCGCCGGGCCGCCGCCAGGTGCTCGGGGGCCCCCTGGAAGAAGGGGCCGTCGGTCAGGACCGAGAGGGCGGCCGCGCCCGCCGCCGCATAGGCGGCCGCGAGGCCGGCCGGATCGAAGGGCTCCCGGAGCACGCCGGCGGAGGGGGAGGCCCGCTTCACTTCGGCGATGGCCCGGATCGGCCCCGGCGCCCCTCTCCCTCGGCGGATCGCCCCAGCGAAATCCCGGGCCGGCGGCGCCCCCGCTGCCTCCGCCCGGAGATCGCGGAGCGGGCGGACGGAGCGCGCCGCGGCCACCGCCTCCCGCTTGGCCGCCAGGATCCGCTCCAGGATCATGCGGTCCCTTCCCGCTGGGAGAACTCCACCATCCCCTCCAGTTTGCTCAGGGCGGCCCCGCTGTCAATGCTGTGGGCTGCGGCCGCCACCCCTTCCCGGATGTCCCGGGCCTTCCCGCCGGCAGCGATGGCGGCCCCGGCGTTCAGGAGGACGATGTCCCGCCTCGGGCCCTGCTCCCCCTTGAGGAGCGCCCGAATGATCTGGGCGTTCTCGGCGGCATTCCCCCCCTGCAGGTCCTTCAGGGTCGCCCGCCGCAGCCCGAAGTCCTCGGGGCGGACCACATAGGTGTGGACGCGGTTCTCCCGGATCTCGGCGATCCGGGTCTCGGCGGTGACGGTGATCTCGTCCAGCCCATCCTCCCCATGCACCACGAAGGCGCGGAAGGAGCCGAGCTCGTTCAAGACGTGCGCCATCGTTTCCGTGAGGTGTCCGGCGTAGACGCCGATGACCTGGACGGAGGCCTTGGCCGGGTTGGTGAGCGGCCCCAGGATGTTGAAGACCGTCCGGATCCGGATCTCCTTGCGGGCGAGCATCACGTACCGCATCGCTTTGTGAAGGAGCGGGGCGAAGAGGAAGCCGATCCCGACCTCGTCAATGCACCGCCCCACCTTCTCGGGCGGGAGGTCCAGGCTGACCCCCAGCGCCTCGATCACATCGGCGCTGCCGCAGAGGCTGGAGACGGAGCGATTCCCGTGTTTGGCCACCGGGATCCCGGCCCCGGCCACCACGAACGCGGTCGCGGTGGACACGTTGAAGGTCCCGGCCGCGTCCCCGCCGGTCCCGCAGGTGTCCACCAGCATCTCCCGCTCCGTTCCCGAGAGGGAGGCGGCCACCCGGTGCCTGGTCCGGACCGGGGTCACCTTCTCCCGCATCACCTTGGCGAAGCCGGTCAGCTCCCCGATTGTCTCCCCCTTCATGCGCAGGGCGGTGAGGAAGGCGGCGATCTGGGCGTCGGTGGCCTGCCCCGACATGATCTGATCCATGACGGCGTAAGCCTCTTCCGCTGTCAGATGCTGTCCTTCCACCACCTTCCGGATGGCATCGAGAACCATGACTCCCTCCCGCGAAACCCCTCCGTCCCCTCAGCCTCACCCGGACACGCCGACCCCTCGGGGTCCCGGGAATGCAACCCGCGCGGGACCCCGATCGGCGGCACCCCGTGCCCTCTCTTCTCCTCCTCTCTCCTCTGCTACAGGGTGAGGAAGTTGCGCAGCAGATCCTTCCCGGGCCTGGTCAGGATGGACTCGGGGTGGAACTGGACCCCCTCGAGGGGGAACGCCCGATGCCGGAGACCCATGATCTCCCCTTCCGGTGTCTCGGCCGAGACCTCCAGACAGGAGGGCAGGGTCGCCCGCTCCACGATCAGACTGTGGTAGCGGGTGGCCTCGAAGGGGCGGGGGAGTCCGGCGAAGATGGTCCGCCCATCGTGCTCGATGGGGGAGGTCTTGCCGTGCATGAGCCGGTCGGCCTGGATGACCCGCCCACCCATCGCCTGCCCCAGGCACTGGTGTCCCAGACAGACCCCCAGGATCGGGAGCCGGCCCGCGAACGCCTGGATGAGGGCACACGACACGCCCGCCTCGGCCGGGGTGCAGGGCCCCGGGGAGATCACCACCCGCTCCGGCTTCAGGTCCAGGGCCTCCTCCACCGTGATCCGGTCGTTCCGGACGACCCGGACCTCCGCCCCCAATCCGCCCAGGTACTGGACCAGGTTGTACGTGAAGGAATCGTAGTTGTCGATGACGAGCACCATGGGTCACGTCCCGGGAGCCGCGCCCCCCCGGGGACCGCCCTCCAGGGGGATGGTGAAGGAGAAGGTGCTCCCCCGCCCCACGGCGCTCTGCACCCAGATTCGCCCGCCGTGCGCCTCCACCGCCAGCTTGCAGAAGGTGAGTCCCAGTCCCTTGTTCAGCCGGGGGCCGGGCCGGGCCGTCTCCACCTGGCCAAACTTCTCGAAGATCTTCTGGTGGTAGGCCTCCGGGATCCCCTCCCCCTGGTCCACCACGTCCACCCGCACCACACCGCCCGCCTTCGCCAGCGCCGCCCGAATCTGGACACCGGTCTTCGGGGGGGAGTGCTTCAGGGCATTGCTCAGGAGGTTGGCCAGGACGCGTCGCAGCAGGTCGTGGTCGGCCCGGACCAGGGGGAGATCCGGCGGCACGTCCGCGCCGAGCTGGATCCCCTCCTCCTCCTCCGCCTGCACCCGGAACTCCCCCATGACCGAGGCCACCAAGTCGGCCAGGACCAGCGGCTCCCGGGAGAGCCGGAGCTTCCCCTCCTCCATGCTGCTGATGTCCAGGAGGTTGGCGACCAGGGTCATCAGGCTCCGACAGCTCCGCTTGGCGTCCCCCACGTGGCGGGCCAACCTGGCCGCCTCGGCGCCCTCAGGCGGGGGCAGCATGTCCAGGTTCAGGACGATGCTGGTGAGGGGGGTCTTCAGGTCGTGGACCAGCAGTTGGGTCAGGTCATCCTTGACCTGCTCCAGGCGCTTCAGGTCCTCTAGCTGCTGGCTCACGCGCTGGTACAGCTTGGCGTTCTCGATGGCCACCGCCGCCTGGCTGCCGATGGCCTGGAGAAGGCGCTGGTCATCCGAATCGTAGGGCCGGGTCCCCCGCTTGTTCATCGCCTCGATGACCCCGATGACCGTCCCCTTCAGACGCAGCGGCACGCACAGGATGGACTTGGTGATGAAACCGGTCGTGGCATCCACCCGCGTCAGGAAGCGGGGGTCCCGGCTCACGTCCGGGATGCAGAGGGGCTCCCCGTGCTCCGCCACCCACCCCGCGATCCCCTGTCCCCGCTTCAGGCGGAACTCCTTCACCCTCTCCCCCCGCTCCCCGAGGGCTACCTCGAAGACCAGGTCCCCCGTGGCCTCCTCCACCAGGAGGAGGGAGGAGGCCTCGGAGTGCAGGGCATCCTTGGCCGCGCCGAGGAGGGCGGCCAGGATGGCCTGGAGATCCAGGGTGGAGCTGATGGTCTCCCCCACCTGCTTCAGGATCACCACCTCGTGGATCTTCTCCGAAAGCTCCAGCATCAGGCTCTTGTTGCGGAGGTCCAGCCGGCGGCGTTCCGCCGCCCGGCGGACGGCGCTGACGATCTGCTCGGGGGCGAAGGGCTTCTGGATGAAGTCGTAGGCCCCCCCCTTCAGCGCCTCGACGGCGACGTCCAGGGAGGGATGGCCCGTTACGATGATGACCGGGAGGTCCGGGTCCAGCCCCTTGATCAAGGGGAGTATGTCCAGCCCCGACCCTTCCGGCAGGACGATATCTAACAGGATGACGTCCACCATGTTCCCGCGGATCCGGTCGAAAATTTCCCGCCCGTCGGGGAGGCCCGCCACCTCGAAGCCGGCGCGGGTGAGGATCTCCCGGGCCTGCTCTCGGATCAGGCGGTCATCATCCACTACCAGGACCTGCATGTCCCTACCCCTCGAGCCCCGCCTCGGCCATGCCCACCGCGCTCAGCATCGCTTCCGCCTTGCTCGCGGTCTCCTGGTACTCCCGCGCCGGGTCCGAGTCGGCCACGATCCCGGCGCCCGCCTGGATGTAGGCCCGCCCCGGGCGGCAGAGGATGGTCCGGATGGTGATGCAGGTGTCCATGTTCCCCGAGAAGGAGAAGTAGCCCACCGCCCCCGCGTAGGGGCCCCGTTTGACCGGCTCCAGCTCCTCGATGATCTCCATCGCCCGGATCTTGGGCGCCCCGGTCACGGTCCCGGCCGGGAAGCAGGCCCGGAGCAGGTCGAAGGCATCCCGCTCCGGCTGGAGGCGGGCCCGGACGTTGCTCACGATGTGCATGACGTGGGAGTAGCGCTCGGTCACCATGAGCTCGTTGACCTCCACGCTCCCGACCTCCGCCACCCGGCCGACATCGTTGCGCCCCAAATCCACCAGCATAATGTGCTCGGCCCGCTCCTTCGGGTCGGCCAGCAGCTCCTGCTCCAGTCGCCGATCCTCCGCTTCGTCCCGTCCCCGCGGGCGGGTCCCGGCGATGGGCCGGAGGTCAATGCGCCCCTCCTCCAGCCGGACCAGGACCTCCGGAGAGGACCCCACGAGCCTGAGATCGCCCAGGCGGAGGTAGTACATGTAGGGGGAGGGGTTGATGATCCGGAGGGCCCGGTAGATGTCGAAGGGATCGGCGCTGGTGGGGATCTCCAGGCGCCGGGAGAGGACAGCCTGGATGATGTCCCCGGCCCGCACGTACTCCTTGCAGCGGCGCACGGCCGCCTCGAAGGACTCCCGCGTGAGGGTGGAGCGGGGCGCTCCCCGAGGCGGGGCTGGGAGAGCGGGGGGACGGACCGGGACCGGCTTGCGCAGCTCCCCCACGATGGTCTCGATGCTCCGGACCGCTTCCTCGTAGGCCCCCTCCAGTCCCCCCGGCGAGGGATCTTTCACGTGGGCGTTACTCACCACCGTGATCCGCTGGCGGAGGTTATCGAAGATGAGGAGGGTGTCGGTGAAGAGGAAGCAGGCGTCCGGCAGGTCCAGGTCGTCCAGGGTGGTGTCGGGGAGCCTCTCGAAGAAGCGGGCCACGTCGTAGCCCACGTACCCCACCATCCCGCCGAAGAACCGCGGCAACCCCGGGACCCGGACCGGGCGGTAGGAGGCCAGCTGGGCCTTGAGGAGGGACAGGGGGTCCCCCGGCATCGGGACCGGATGGACCTCCCCGCCCCGCAGCAGTTCGGCCCGGGTGCCCTTCGTCCGCACGACCAGGAGCGGGTGGCTCCCCAGGAACGAGTAGCGGGCCCACTTCTCCCCCCCCTGGACGCTCTCCAGGAGGAAGGCGTACTCCCCGGAGTCGATCTTCCGGAAGGCCGACACGGGGGTCTCCATGTCAGCCAGAATCTCCCGGCTCACGGGGATGAGGTTCCCCTCGTGGCTCTTCCGGCAGAACTCCTCGAAAGTGGGTCGGTACATGCGAAGTGCCCTCGGGCCCGCGGGGGCAAGGGGGCCAGAGTTTGGACACGCTACCACGTTTGTCGGGAAGGGTCAAGCAATTGCCTGGCCAAAAACAAGGAGTTGCGCGTCGAGCCGGAGGGGCGACCCGAGGGTCACCAGCGGTGGGGCGTGCAGAGGGCCGGGCCGGACGCCGGGGGCCGGCAGGAGCCCGACCGGGGTAGACCGGGTAGCAGGAGAAGGGTCGGCACAGCGTGCATCGGCTAGTGTGACTCCAACGAATTGTGCTTAACGCTCACGCAACGGCGGGAGTGCCGGGCCAAGTCATCCGGCGCAATCCTGACAGACCGTTCTGCCGCGGGTCCTGTCGCCGGCGTGCCCCACTCGCGGCCGGGCGCCGTCACCCGCTCGACCCCTTCCGCAATTCCGCGAATTGCGGCAGGAGGCCGAGGGGGTCCCACTCCGCCCGGCCGCTCGGGGGCCGCGCCCGGCGCCACCCGCGGCTTGGCTGCAATCCTCGGGGCAATTCGTTGGCCCGGCACTAGAGGTTGAAGGCGGCTTTCAGGAGGGGAAGGAGGAAGTAAAGGAGGAACGCCGCCGCCGCTAGGAAGAGCATCCAGTGGACCTCGGGCGCCTTCCCCCGGGCCACCTTCAGGAAGGCGTAGGTGATGAAGCCGGCCCCGATCCCGTTCGTGATGCTGTAGGTGAAGGGCATGAAGACGATGGTCATGAGGGCCGGGAACCCCTCCTCGAAGTCGTGGAAGGGGATGTCCTTCACGATCGCGCACATGAGGAAGCCCACCACGATGAGGGCGGCCGAGGTGGCCTGGGCCGGGACGATCCCGGCCACCGGGGTGAAGAAGAGGGCCAGGAGGAAGCAGAGGCCGGTCACGACCGAGGTGAGCCCGGTCTTCCCCCCCTCCGAGACCCCCGCGGCACTCTCGATGTAGGTGGTGGCGCTGCTGCTCGAGGCGGCGCCGCCGAAGACCGCCCCCAGGGAATCAATGAAGAGGACCCGGTTCAGGCGCGGCAGCTTCCCCCGGGCGTCCAGCCAGCCGGCCTCCCCGCCGATGCCGATGACGGTCCCCATGGTGTCGAAGAAATCCGCCAGCATGAGCGCGAAGATCGTCATGACCGCCGAGAGGAACCCGACCTTCGCGAAGACTGCCAGGTTGAGCCCCTGTCCCAGCGTGGAGAAGTCGGGCCGGGCCACGATCTCCTTTGGGACGACCGCCACCCCGGGGGTGGTGAAGGCGGTGTAGCCGCTGAGGGCGTTCAGCAGAATCGCGACCCCCGTGGTCAGGAGAATGCCCAGGAGCAGGGCCCCCTTGACCCGGCGCGCCATCAGGGTGGCGGTGAGGAGCAGGCCCACCACCGAGACCAGCGTGGGGATCGAGGTGAAGTCCCCGAGGGTCACGGGAATCCCGGTCCCCGGCTTCACGTACCCGCCCGACACCAAGCCGATGAAGAGGATGAAGAGGCCGATCCCGACGCTGATGGACCGCTTCAAGGCGAGCGGGATGGCGTCCATCACCGCCTCCCGGAACCCGGTGAGGACCAGGATGGCGATGAGCACCCCCTCGATGAAGATGACCCCCATGGCCGCGGGCCAGGGGAGCTTCATCCCGACCACCAGTTGAAACGCCACCACGGCGTTCAGCCCCATCCCCGGGGCGATGGCCAAGGGGTAGTTGGCTCCGACCCCCATGAGGATGGTCATCGCCCCGGCCACCAGGCAGGTGGCCGCCAACGTGGGGGCGAAAGCGGGCCCGAGCCCCTGGAGGTCCTTGATGCCGGCGAAGGAGAGGATGGTCGGGTTCACGAAGATGATGTAGGCCATCACCATGAAGGTCGTCAGCCCGGCCACGACCTCCGTGCCCACCTTCGCCCCCTGCTCGCGCAACCCGAAGAGGCGCTCCAGCATGGCTCCCCCCCCCTGCCCCTCACGGACCGGCGCTCACCTCCAGGAGTCCCCGCTCGTACAGGCCCGCCGCCAGCTCCACGATCCGCACCTCCTCCAGGTCAACCTTCTCCACCACCTCGCCGACGGTTCGGCCGCCGGAAAACGCCCCCCAGACCTGGCGGGCCTCCCCGTCCCGGACTTCCTCCGCCTCCTCGGGACGGGGCGTCAGGCGCGCCTCCGCCGCCGGCAGCCGCGCCCGCAGGCGGCCGAGTTCGTCCTGCCGCTGCAGGCCGGCCATGATGAGCTCCTGGTTTCCCGCGGTGACGACCTGCTCCACCGGGGTGTGCCAGGGCTCGAAGGCGAACCCCCCCTCCTGCCAGCCCAGCATGTGGGTGACGGCGGCCTCTCTCCGGAACCGGCCGGCCACCGCGTTCGCGATGCGCCCCTCGCTGAACAGGACGTAGCCGGACCCCTTCGGGTGCGTCAGGGTGAGGGTCCCCGATTTTTTGTCCACCTCGATGAACTGGATGAGGTTGGCCAACGAGACGTCCGCCAACCCGCCGACGATCCCCCGGGGTTTGGGCTCCTGCACCGGCCCGTCCCTGGGCGGCGCGGCGGCCCGCCGCAGGACGGCTCCGACCCGCGCCAAAAGCTCGTTCCAGTTGAACGGCTTCGTGATGTAGTCGTCAGCCCCGATCTCGAAGCCCAGGATCTTGTCCTGGATCCGGTCTTTCACCGTGAGAAAAACAATGGGGATGTGCCGGGTGGCGGCATCCGCCTTCAGGACCCTGGCCACCTCGAACCCGTTCAGCCAGGGGAGCATGATGTCCAGGAGGACCAGGTCGGGGCGGTCCCGCTTGGTGAGCTCCAGCGCCTCCAGGCCGTTGGCCGCAATGACCACCTCGAACCCCCGCTCCTTCAGCTTGGCCGCGACGAGGTCGCAGACGTTGCGGTTGTCGTCCACCACCAGGATTTTCTCGTGGGCCATCGTGCCGGCCTCAGTGCTTCAGGAGTAGCTCCGCCACATAGCGGCCCCAGGAGAGTTCGCTCAGCAGGCCCTGCCCTAAGAGCCCTGCCCGGGGGAGGTGGAGGGAGCCGCGGAGCGGGCCGAGGGGCTCCCGGATGGCACGGACCCACCAGAGCCGAGCACTGGCCACCTCCTCCTCCCGGGGAGCCGGGGGCGCCGGTCTGACGACCGCAAAGCGGGCGAAGCGACCGGCACCGGGGAGGATGGGTTCGAGGCGGGCGATCAGGCGCTCGGGGGGGAACGCGGCGAGAGCGGCTCCCTCCTCGCCCCGTCCCGGCAGGAAGAGGACCGTGAGGGCCCGCTCCCCGCGGGGGGCCCGGGTACTGTCACCGGGCGGGGCGAGCGTGAGGAGGCAGAGGGGACCGCCCGGGCCGTCGGGGGCCGCGAGAGCGCAGGGGCCCAGGACAGGAGGGAGGACGGTCTCGGCCAGGGCGAGGTGGAGCACCGCCCCGGCCGAGGGAAGGACGGCCGGCGGCCCGGTCCCGTCCTCGGCCGGGCGGGATGCCCTCCGGAAGGGGGGGGACGCGTCCCGCGCGAGAAGGACGGCCGAGCAGGGGACTGCCTCCCCCGCTGCCGTCAGGACCGCCCTCACGCTCCGGAACCGGGTGAGGAGCGCCTGCACGGGCGCTCCGGTCCTGAGGTGGCCGCCGGCGCGGAAAAACTCCGCGACCAGCGCGTCGGTGAGGGCCTGGGCCCCGCCCGCGGGGAGGTAGAGGCCCCCCCGCAGCCGCTCGAGGAGGAGCGCCACGGCCAGCGCAGGGCAGCACGACGGGGGTTGGGCAAACCAGAAGGCGGTCAGGACAGCCACGAGGCTTCCGAACGGTTCCCCCACGCCGTGGCGCGCGAGGATATCCTCCACCGGCTCAAGCCCCCCGCGAACGGGCGGGAACCAGGGGAGGAGCCCCCGCCGCAGACGCGAGCTTCGGACCGCACCGGGCCGGGGGAGGAGCGGCGGCGGCAGGAGCCGCCCCACCCCGAAGCCGGCCGCCAGCTTCCCCAGATCGGTGAGGAAAGCGCGGACGGCCGACGCCCGGCTCCCGCATTCCCGGGTGAGTTCCCGGTCCAGGCGCCCGGGGTCGGCGTGCAGGCTCAGGCGATGGCGCGGGAGGATCACCTGGAGACCAGGCTCGTGGCACTTGAAGGGAGGGAGGCCCAGGGGGGCCAGGGCCTCCGTGAGGGCCGCCCCGACCTCCAGCCCCCAGAGGAGGGGCGGGAAGGCATCGAAGCGATAGGGAGGGTCCTCCAGGGCGCGGTACGGCTCCCCCACCACCTCCCCCGGCTCCAGGACCCGCGTCGGGATGCCCGCCGAGGCCAGCCTCGCCCCACAGGCGAGCGCGCCCGCCGGACTGCCCAGGATCACGGCCCCCGCGCCGAGCCCCCTCACCGCCTCCCCCCCGCCGGCTCCCCGACCCCGTACAGGATCCGGAGGCCCCGCGCCAGGAGGAGGGCCGCGGGCGTCCCCCGGCCCGGGACGGTGACCTCTCGCCCACCGGAGGGACGGCCCTCCCCGGGGAGGCAGGCGCTGGGGAAGAGCACCGGGAGGGTCCCGTTCTCGCGAATCACAGGACGGTCCATGTCCGGGGCAGGAAGAGGCGCTCGTAGCACGGCTCCCTGTCCCCTCAGGTCCGCTTCTGACCCATGTACTGCTCCCGCAGCTTCTTCATGATCTCGTTCACCAGGAGCGCGTTACTGGTGAAGAGGCCCCGGAATCTCCCCTTGTCCTGCCGCCCTACCACGCCGTAGCTCACCTGGATGCCGTAGTAGAGGAGGAAGCGGGTCCGGTCCAGATCCGCATCCCGGGCAAGGGCGAGGGCGAGGCCATCCTCCGGGACCGCGGTCCCGTCCTCGCTGGCAAAGAGGACGGCCTGCATCCCCAGGCCCTGCAGCCCCTTCAGGCGCGGGAGGCGGGCGGGCCCCGCCGCCGCCGGCCCCACCCCAAGGAAGAGCACCCCCTCGGCAGTAGCGGACCGGAAAAGCTCCTCTTCGATGTAGGCCTCGATGGTCCCGTACTCTTTGGGGCCGACCACCCACTTCAGGTCCCGGCCCCCGGGCTCCAGCGACGCCTGGGCGGGGACGGGGGCGCCGCTCCGCTCCGCCTCCGTGAGCAGCCGGTCGAGGAACTCCCAGACGGTCTCGGTCCTGGCCCGGCCCTCCCCGCCCCGGCTGAGGCCCTTCCGGGCCCGGGCGATGAGGACCCCCGCCCCCTCCCCGTGGATCGGGAAGGCAGCGATCCCATAAGAGACCGGCGCGGCGGTGGCGAGGAAGAGGGCCTCCCCGAAGGGGGCGGCCCGCAACGCCCGCTCGATCCGGCGGGCAGCGGTGATGGTCCCCTGGTAGTCGGTTTCGGGGACGACGATGCCCAGGTCCCCCTCCGGGAGGTCCAGCACGGTATCGGCACCCCGGACGGTGGCCCGGACGGTCGCCGCCACCCCCATCGCAGCCCCCCGCGCCTCCTCCTCTCCCAGGACCTCCCGCAGACCCCCAAGCCCCACCAGGACAACGGCGCACGCACGCCCGTAGCGGCGGGAGGTCCGGATCTCCTCCTCCAGGCGCTCCTCCAGGCGGGGGAGACCGCCGGT
>Ga0214472_10003376_pt1 | contig 16907 bp, 19 predicted proteins | sample RVTome_6_FD_207662 | JGI IMG/M metagenome (GOLD analysis project Ga0214472, IMG submission 207662) | Soil microbial communities from uranium-contaminated site in the Upper Colorado River Basin, Wyoming, United States - RVT140D175 | ecosystem: Environmental > Terrestrial > Soil > Contaminated >... | reverse complement strand
CTGGGGTACATCGAATTTTCGTCATGACATATAATTGAAATATTTGCGAAAACTGAATTATTTTGAGTCCTCTCCTGCTCATAGCACTCCATTGGTGCGCACTGATGCGCGGCCTGAACAAGTTGGCTGAAGTTCGACCTGGTAGCGGCGGCGAAATCGGCACGGACGACCTTCAAACTGATCGCCGGGGAGTCTTTCGAAATCTCGGAGAGCGCGAGCACTGGCCACCATCGCGAAGCGTTGCTGGATGCTCCTGCTGGTACGCAAATTTCCCTCATCGAGCGGCCCGGGTCGGAAAACCCGGGCCGTATCACCTTGCGTTTTCTAGATGTTGCTTCGCTACATTCGGGCTACGCGTTCAGTCACGCCGATAATATCGCCGCTCGTTGCCGTCGAACCCGCCCGAGCGCATGCAGCATGACTTGAAATCTTCGTCCGGAGCCACACGGACACAGGTCATTGCGTCCGAGCTTCTCAACGAGCTCCTTGTCGCCATGCACGACGCGGTCGCCGCGTTTCACGGAGGTTTCCGAGGGATAACCCTCTCCTCCGCTTAGACGACGTCTCGAAAGCAGGGGAGGTCTTCGAGCTTGTCACCGTTTCGCATGACACACCTCCGCTGGTTGGCGCGATTGCCGCAGGAAGCTGGCTTATGCCGGATCGAACATGGCAAGTCCAGCGGTAGGGAGGCGGCTGGAGAGCGATCCTGACAAGCTGCGCCGACCAATCAAATTGCACCAGCCGTTTCGGCGATCAGGTAGAGTTGGGCAACGTAGGTCGCCCAGCGTGCTGGATGTCACTCCGCATTCTTCACGGCCGGATTCAACACCGTGCGGAAACCGAAGATGGCCGGATCGCCAGTGTCGACATTCACTTCAACGGCATGCATGTCCTGGTCGCCGTAGACTTCCAACGCGAGGATGTTCGGCGCCGTCTTCATGAATGGGCGAGTGACCCGAAAGATATGGCTGTCGCCATAGATGATCAATACCGGTTTGGCGAAGGCTTTGGCTTTGGCCACCAACGCCGTTGCGAATTCCGCATACCCGGAATGGCGCAGAAACGTCTCGTCGCCAACCGCGTTGAAGTCAAACTCGAACACATCAGCCTGGAAGGCGACGACAACGGTGGGCGCGCTTTCGGCGATCGCCTTGTCGAATGAAGCGTTCAGCCAGGCGACATTCGCCGCGTTCCTTTCGAAGAATTCCAGAACCGCCTTCGGGTCGCGAGCTTCAAGATTGTTGTTCGAACCGACGACATGGGCGGTGACGAAATGGACGCCGTCCTTTACGAAGCGCGCATTTTCGGGAAATCCCGCGAACTTTTCGGCCATTACCAAGGCCTGGCTTTCCACCGCGATCGGCTGCTTGCCGAGGCTCCTTGCGGGATTGGCGAAAAACGTCTTGCGCAGGAAGGCCAGGCGGTCGAGTGGGTCGAAGGCGCCGGCATTCTTGCGATAGCAATCGGTCCATTCGTTGTCGCCGGGGGTGTAGACCAAGGCCGATTCGAACGTGTTCATGAAGTTCAGTTGATCGGTCAGGATTTGGTCGGTGCAGGGCGTGGAAGCCGACTTGACGTCCCCAATATGGATGGTGAAGGCCGGTTGGCGCGCATTGATGACGCCGATCAGCGCTTCGAATTTCGAATAAACTTCCTCTGGCTTTCCGTACGGCAAGTCGCCGATCGCAATAAATTTGAACTCGGCGGCAGCCGGCTTTGCCGCTACCGCGCCGACTAAGAGAGCCATGACAACAGCTCTGGCGGAGAGATGCAGCATGATCTTTTCCGTGGTTGTGTACCGGCCCACTATCACACCGCTGGAAACCACGTTACGAAAGTCTTGGCTTTCGGTGGGCGAGCCCGCCAAGTCACCTGCAGCACTTTGGTGGTGCAATGTCGGAACTCCCACGCAGACTCAGCGCCATTCTGGCTACCGACGTGGTCGGATATTCCGCCCTTATGGAGAAGGACGAAACCGGAACCTTCCAGCGTCTGAGAAACCGTCGCAAGGAACTGTTCGAACCAAAGATCCGCTCGTTTCGCGGCCAGATATTCCATCTTGCCGGGGACGGTTTGCTGGCCGAATTCGCCAGCGTTGTTGACGCGGTCCAATGCGCGATACTGCTCCAAAAAGAAATGGCGCGCCTGAATTTGCTCGTGGCGCACGATCACCGGTTCGACGTTCGCATCGCAGTCAATGTCGGCGATGTCATCATTGCTGGAAAAGACCGCCATGGTGATGGCGTCAATGTCGCCTCGCGTCTTCAGGCACTGGCCGAACGGGGCGGCATTGTCATCTCGGGAACCGCCCATGACAACCTGATAAGCAAAGCCCGCCTGTCGCTCAATTTTGCCGGCGAATTCAAACTGCACAACATCGAGCGCCTGGTCAGGGTCTACCATGTGAACTTTAGTGGCGTGCCGCCGTCGCGTCTCAGGCTAACCACGGCGGCAATCGGTTCGCGATCAAAGCGCAATGTCCTGATCGCGGCAGCTTCAGTGATCGCCTTGTCAATCGGCGTTGGCGGCTACAAGGCGTGGCTCGCACCGCCCCTGGTGCTCGCGCTTACAGGATATGTCGGTGGTTCGAAGGCAAATCTGCTTGACGCGCCGGAAGTGAAACGCTTGCTACGCGACAAATACGGAATCGAGATCGAGTACAAGACGCTCGGTGGCCTTGAGCAGGTCTCCAAGATTCCACCTCCTTACGATTTCCTTTGGCCCGGCACCGAATTGGCGGTGGAGGGACTACAAGGAGGTGCATGGCCAAGTAAAATACGACTCCCTGCTCCTGTCCCCGATTGTAATCTACTCATGGGGACCGTTGGTCGCGGCACTGAACCGAGCTGGTTATGTAAAAAAGGGGGCAGATGGCGCATTCTACTCCGAGATGCGAACTCTTGTGCCGATGCTGCTGGAACGCAGGACCCCTTGGCCTGAAGGCAATGGCGATGTCATCGCCGCCTTCACATCCGATCCCGTTCGGTCCAACTCCGGGCAGGTCTTTGTCGCCATGCTCGCCAAGGTACGCCAGCAGCAACATGGCGGGCCTTTCGGCCAATCGCTTGCCGAGATCAAGGCGTATGTCCTCTCCTGACCAGCCAACCCTTCTCATAGCACCGCATTTTTGAGCATAAATTTTTGAATTTTCTGGCATTTTTTTCCACACTCCTCCTCTTAGATGCTGACCGAAAACCGCTGTTGCCCCGCACTTGGGGGTAACGAGAGGTTTCGCCTACGGCCAAATTTGTGTTACAATGTGCTCTGTATGAAACAAGGAACAATGGAGGCCATGCCGATGGCCCGGACAACGACCCTGACGATCCGCGTTGAACCATCCGTCAAGAAGCGGCTGGAAAGCATCGCCAAATCGCAACGCCGGTCGAAGGCGTTTGTCGCCGTCGATGCCATCGAGGATTACCTGGCAGTCCAGGAAGCGCAAATCCGCGGCATCGAGGAAGCGATTGCCGCAGCAGACCGCGGCGAACTGATCCCGCATGAGCGCGTCCGGGAATGGATCGATTCCTGGGGCACCAAGAACGAGTTGCCTGTTCCCAAAGCATGAATCTCGTCTGGACGGCTAACGCATTGCGCGATCTGGCGAATTTGCGCGAATACATCGCCCGCAACAATCCCGAAGCCGCCAAGCGCGTCGCATCAGCAATCCATTCCTATGCCGAGCGCCAGCTCGACGAGTATCCGAATTCCGGCCGGCCAGGCCGCGTCGCCGGGACGCTCGAACTGGTCATTCCGCGTCTGCCTTTCATTTTGCCGTACCGGATCAAGGACGACCGAATCGAGGTCTTGCGCGTCTATCACGCCGCCCGATCGTGGCCGGAAAATTTCTAGATTCGGCAGCTTCGTCGCGCGGGGCTAATCAGAATCTACCCCGCCAAATTCGGCGGTTATGGCATCGAGCCCCGGCTCCGGGATATTGCATCGGCATTCCAGCTGTGGCCAATTGTCGGCACGCCGATCCGCGCGTTGCTACCAAGGGGGAGGCTTTGGCAGTTCGACGGGATTTCATCCCATTTGCGATTTGTCTGATCGGGCTCACACTGGGCCTTGCCGATGGCGCATCGGCCCAGAGCAAATTGAAGGAGTGCCCGAAGCAGGAGTTCGCCAAGTGGAGCAAGTGCTTCGGCGCCCTGAGATTTGCCAACGGCGACAAGTATGTCGGCGAATGGCGGGCGGCATTGCCAAACGGGTACGGCGTCTACACCTGGGCAGGCGGCCAGCGCTACGTCGGCAATGTCAAGAACGGCAAACTGCACGGCGAGGGCACGTACCTGTCGGCCAACGGCGAAACCTATGTCGGCAGTTTCAAGGACGGGAACCGCAGCGGGCAAGGCACGTATGTCTGGCGGGACGGAAAGACCTATGTCGGCCGGTACAAGAACGGCAAGCGCGAGGGCAAGGGCACGGAGACGTTCGCCAACGGCGATACGTATGTAGGCGAATTCAAGGACGACAAGGCCACCGGGAAAGGCGCATTCTACACGGCAGCCGGTGGCGTGGAAGCGCCGCCCAAGGTTGAGGAAGACGCGCTCCCGGCCAAGGAATCCGCGGGAGCCGCGGGAGGGTAGTCAGGTGCGATTGCAGGAGCAAACGCGTGCTCCGCCCACGCTCGCTGCCGGACAGCGCCGATTGCCGGATAGGCCGGATCCGTTCGATCATCCGTGACGGTTGCCGCCTTGCGCACACGGGCGTACACAGCAGGCGTGCTTTGCACAAAATTCAATCACAGTGCCCCATTATTGATGCTTGACAAATCAGAAGTCTGGTTCTGAACCTTATGTTGACGAATCAGGGGGCGAGTCCGTGATCACCGCAGGCCAACTGAAAGCGGCGCGCGCGTTGCTCGGCATCGAACAAAGGATGCTGGCCGAGATGGCGGGCGTCTCGCTGCCGACGATCCAGCGCATGGAGGCAAGCGACGGCACCGTGCGCGGCAATGTCGACACGCTGACGAAAGTGGTCGACGCGCTCGAACGCGCCGGCGTCGAGCTCCTCTATGTCGGCGGGCGCGGCGTGCGCCTGCGGGAGAAAGCCGGCAATGCTTGACGGCGCCGATCCATTGCGCCTGATGGCGCTGGCGATCGCCCTGCTCCTCGTCAGCGCCATCCTCGCAGCGGCGCTGCATCGCCGGTTTCTGGTTGCGGTCTATCCGCTCTGCCTGGTTGCCGCGCTGTTTGGCGCCGCCGTCGATCTCGGCGTGCTGCTGACCGGCGCATCGGCGACGGCGCATCTGCCGGTCGGCCTGCCGACGATCGGGCTCAGGTTCCGCATCGACGCGCTCAGCGCCTTTTTCGGACTGGTTGTCAATCTCGGAGTCGCCGCGTCCACGCTCTACGGCATCGGCCTCGACCGGCAGAAAGACCTGTCGAAGCGGATCGAGCCCTATTTTCCCGCTTTCGCCGCGGCAATGAACCTGGTGCTTCTCGCCGACGACGCGTTCGGGTTCCTGTTCTTCTGGGAACTGATGTCGGTGACGTCATGGGCGCTGGTTCTGGCAAACCATGAAAACGCGGAGGCTCGCCGCGCCGCGCATGTCTATCTACTGATGGCGAGCATCGGCACGGCGGCATTGCTGTTTGCCTTCGGCGGTCTCGCCGGACCCGCCGGCGGTTATGAATTCTCCACCATTCGCGCCGCCGAACACGGTCCGCTGATCGCCGGACTCGTGCTGTTTGCGGTGCTGGTCGGCACCGGCTCGAAGGCCGGCATCATGCCGCTGCATGCCTGGCTGCCGCTCGCCCACCCGGCCGCGCCCAGCCACGTCTCGGCGCTGATGAGCGGCGTCATGACCAAGGTCGCTATCTATGGGCTCATCCGCGTGGTCTTCGACCTGATCGGATCGCCGGAATGGTGGTGGTCGCTGCCGTTCATCGTGCTCGGCGCGCTGACCGCGGTCGGTGCGTTGCTCTATGCCGTCATCGACGAGGATCTGAAGCGCGTCCTTGCCTATTCGACAGTGGAGAATATCGGCATCGTCTATGTCGCGCTCGGTCTGTCGATCGCATTCGCCGCAACCGGCCTGGAGGCCGCCGCTGCCGTGGCGATGACCGCCGCGCTGCTGCATGTCATCTTCCATTCCTGGTACAAGTCGCTGCTTTTCCTTGGCGCCGGCGCCGTCCTGCACGCGACCGGCCGGCGCGACCTTGCCGGACTTGGCGGCCTGATCCACCGCATGCCGCGGACGGCCTTCCTGTTCCTGGTCGGCGCGTTGGCGATATCGGCGCTGCCGCCGCTCAACGGCTTCGTCTCGGAATGGCTTCTGTTCCAGGCGGTTCTTGCCGGGCCGAATTTCCCCGAGCCGATCCTGCGGTTTCTGATCCCGGCGGTCGGCGGCCTGCTGGCGCTCGCCGCCGCGCTTGCGGCAGCCTGTTTCGTGCGCGTCTACGGCATCGTGTTTCTCGGACGGCCGCGCAGCCCGGAGGCGAGCGCGGCGCACGAAGTGGCGCCGGCGCAGTGGGGCGCGATGGCATTGCTGGCCGCGCTCTGCATTGGCGGGGGGCTTTTCGCCGTTCCGGTAATCGACATGCTGCGGCCGGTGACGACTGCCCTTGTCGGCGCCAGCCTGCCCGGATCGGGCGCGGGGCCCACGCCGTTTTCGCTCGTCGCGTTCGACTCGGCTCGCAGCGTTTACGACGCCCCGACGATTGCGATCTTCGTCGCGATCTCGGCGGCGCTTACCACGCTGCTCGTCCATTGGGTCTCGAACCGCCGGACGAGGCGCGCGCCAGCCTGGGATTGCGGTTTCCCCGATCCTTCGCCGTCGACCCAGTACTCGGCATCGAGCTTCGCCCAGCCGCTGCGCCGGGTCTATGGAACGATCGCGTTTTCGGCGCGCGAACGCGTGGACATGCCCGAGCCCGGGGAGATACGCGCCGCCAGCTTTACGGTCGAGTTGACCGACCACATCTGGCAACAGCTCTACGCGCGGCCGGCAACGGCCGTCGACTTGATTTCGAAACGGCTGAACGGCCTGCAATTCCTGACGGTCCGGCGGTATCTGGTGCTGATGTTTTCGGCACTGATCGCGCTGCTTCTGGTGACGGCGATGTGGGTGTGATGGCAGACGACCTGATCCTGTTTTTCGGACAAGGCGCGCAGATGTTCCTGGTGCTGGTGATCGCTCCGGGAATCGTCGGCATAACGCGGATCGTCAAGGCGCGGCTGATGCGCCGGCAGGGACCGCCGCTGCTGCAAGCCTATCGCGATCTGATGAAACTGGCGCGCAAGGAGGCGATCGTCGCCGAAAGCGCTTCGTGGCTGTTTCGCACCGCGCCCTATCTCATCTTCGCGCTCACCTGGGTGGCGGCGGCGCTGATCCCGACCTTCGCTTCCGGATTGATGTTCAACTGGGCGGCCGACGTTGTCGCGCTGGTCGCCATCCTGGGCGCGGCGCGCGCGCTGCTTGCGCTTGCCGGCATGGATGTCGGCACCAGCTTCGGCGGCCTCGGCTCGTCGCGCGAGATGATGATCGCAACGCTCGCAGAGCCGGCCATGCTGCTCGTGGTCTTGACCCTGTCGCTGGCGGCAGGTTCGACGCGCCTGCCCGAAGTCGCCAGCTTCTTTCTCGAGCAGCCGCTTGCCGTGCGCGTCTCGCTGGCGCTTGCGATGATGGCGCTGGTGCTCGTCGCCCTGGCCGAGAATGCACGCATTCCGGTCGACAATCCGGCCACCCACCTCGAATTGACCATGGTGCATGAGGCGATGGTGCTCGAATATTCGGGGCGTCATCTCGGCATGATCGAGGCTGCGAGCCACCTGCGGCTGGTCGCCTATATGGCGCTGATCGCCTGCCTGTTTGCGCCGTTCGGCATGGCGTCGGCAAACGCCGGCGTCGTCGCCTGGATCGGCGGCGGCGTGTTCTTCTTCATCAAGATGGTCGCCGGCGCGGTAGCGCTCGGCTTCTGGGAAGTCAGCACCGCGAAAATGCGGGTCTTCCGGGTTCCCGAATTCCTTGGCGCCGGGTTCATCTTCGCGTTTCTGGCCATACTGTTGTCGTTCCTGACCGAGGAGTTGCTCGGGTGAACCACGCCTACAGCGTCTCGCATTTCCTGGCCGGGCTGATGCTGGTGGTCAGCTTCGCGCTGATTTACCAGGACCGCATCCTGGCGGTGCTGCGCATGTTCGCCGTCCAGGCGATCATCCTGTCGGTGGCCGTCGCCTGGGAGGCATGGGTGCAAGATCGGCCGGATCTATTCATCACCGCGGCGCTCGCACTGGGTTTGAAGGGAATGGTGATTCCGTGGGCGTTGCACCGGATGATCTTCCGCCTCGGCATCCATCGCGAGGTCGAGCACGTCGTCGGTGTCGGTCTTACCATGCTGATCGGATTGGGCTTGACCGCGCTGTCGCTGATGCTGGTGCTGAAGGCGACCGCCTCGGCCCCGTCGCTGGCGCGCGAAGGCCTGGCAATCGCGCTGGCGATCATCCTGCTCGGAATGCTGATGATGATCACGCGCCGCAACGCGGTTACCCAGATCATCGGCTTCATGTCGATCGAAAACGGCCTGATCCTCGGCGCGACCGGCGCGCGCGGCATGCCATTGGTGGTCGAGATCAGCGTCGCATTCTCCGTCCTGATCGCCCTGTTCGTCTTTGCAGTGTTCGTCTTTCGCATCCGCGAACGCTTCGACACGGTCGATGTCGCCGCGCTCGAACGCGTCAGGGGGGACCGGCAGTGAACGGGCAGGTCTATTTCGTCATCGCCATCCCGTTCCTGTCGTCAGCGCTGTTGGCGGCGCTGCCCGGGTATCGGCTGACGGCGACGCTGAACGTGCTGGCGTCGTTCCTGACCTTGCTGGCGGGCGCGAACCTGCTCAGGATCGGCCATGGCGTCGACGAATATCTGATCATCGACAACGTCAACATCGTCTTCATCATGCTGAACACGCTGGTCGGTTTCACCGCCGCTTGGTTCAGCGCCAGCTATATTGGCCATGAAATCGAAAGCGGCCGGATCACGGTGCGGGCGGTCCGCTTCTATCACGCGATGTACCAGGCGATGATGGGCGCGATGAACGTGGCGCTGCTGGCCAACAATATCGGCCTGATCTGGGTCGGCCTCGAACTCGCGACCCTGATCACCGTCGTCATGGTCGGCCTCTATCGGACGCCCGAAGCGATCGAAGCGGCGTGGAAATATTTCATTCTCGGCAGCGTCGGCATATCGCTCGCGTTTTTCGGAACGATACTGGCCTACCTCGCCGGGCAGGAAGCGCTCGGCGAGGGCCTGCCGGCGATGTCCTGGAACCTGTTGCAAGCGAATGCGGCCGCACTCGATGTGTCGCTGCTCAATCTTGCCTTCGTGTTCCTGCTGGTTGGCTACGGCACCAAGGTCGGCCTGGCGCCGCTGCATGCGTGGCTGCCGGACGCCCACTCGGAAGGTCCGACGCCGATCAGCGCGGTGTTGTCCGGCCTGCTCCTGAACGTGGCGCTTTACGCATTGCTGCGCTTCAAGATGCTGATCGCGGGAAATCCGCTCGCCATGCGGCCCGGTCCGATCCTGATCGTCATGGGGCTGGTCTCGCTGATCTTCGCCGCGTTCATGCTCTATCAGCGGCGCGACATCAAACGGCTGTTCGCCTATTCCTCGATCGAGCACATGGGCCTGATTACCTTCGCCTTCGGCATGGGCGGCCCGCTCGCCAACTTCGCCGGGCTGCTGCACATGACCATGCACAGCCTGACCAAGTCGGCGATCTTCTTTGCCGTCGGCCATGTCGCACAGGCGAAGGGCACGCAGCGGATCGCCGAAATCCGCGGCCTGAGCGTCTCGCATCCCAAGCTCGCGATCGGGCTCGGCCTCGGCGTGATCGCCATCGCCGGCCTGCCGCCCTTCGGCGTGTTCATGAGCGAATTCCTCATCCTCACCACCACATTCGCGCGCGAGCCCTGGCTGGCGGTGCTGGCCGCCTCCGGGCTGATCCTGGCGTTCGGTGCCCTGATCATGCGGTTGCAGGGCATGCTGTTCGGCGCGCCAAGCGAGCCGTCGCACGAGGTCCACGCGTCGGCGATCCCGTTCATCCTGCACTTGGCAATCGTGATGATTGCCGGCCTGTACCTTCCCGGAACCCTGGCCGCGTGGTTCCAGCGGGCGGCGGAGCTGCTCGGATGAACGGCGAGCCGATCCTGGCCATTGCCGATGTCGCCGGCAAGCGCCGGCCGGCCGCCGACGGTTTTATCCGCCTGCCGGTGACGTCGGCGCAATGGAGCGGCCTGGCGCGCGGCTGCGCTGGCGGCCGGCAGGACCTGTCGGCGCTGTGGGTCGACGAGCCCAGGGTGCTGATGGCGCTGATCGGCCGCGACCGATCCTCCCGCGCAATCGTTGCGCTCGACCTGGTCGACGGCGCCTATCCGTCCGTCGGCCAATACCACGCCCCGGCGATCCGGCTGGAACGCGCCATACGAGATCTCCATGGCGTTACCGCCGCGAACCAGCCGGACACGCGCCGGTGGCTCGACCACGGAAGGTGGCCCCATCGGGAGGGTGGCGGCACGGCCTACGAGTTCCTGCCCGTCGAAGGCGAAGGGACGCACCAAATTCCGGTCGGCCCGGTTCATGCCGGGATCATCGAACCCGGCCATTTCCGCTTCACCGTGAATGGCGAAACCGTCGTGCGGCTCGAACAACGGCTCGGCTACGTGCACAAGGGCGTCGAGGCGCTCGTTGCCGGCAAATCGCCGACGGACGCGGCGCGCGTCGTCGCGCGAATTTCCGGCGACAGCACCGTTGCCTATTCGCTCGCATTCGCCCGGGCGGTCGAAGCGGCGTGCGGCACGAAAGTTCCGCAACGCGCGATCCTGCTGCGCGCGATCATGGCGGAACTGGAGCGGGTCGCGCACCACATCAACGATTTCGGCGCGATCTGCAACGATGCCAGCGTCGTGGCGATCCACGCACATTGCACGCTGTTGCGCGAGAAAGTCCTCACAACCTGCGCCGACACCTTCGGCCACCGGCTGATGATGGACCGGATTATCCCCGGCGGTGTCGCAAGCGACCTTGGCGCCGATGCCGCCGGCGCGATCCGGAGCCTCGTCGACCACTGCGAATATGAGCTCCGGCGCGCCGTTAGTGTCTATGACGAAATGCCGTCGATTCTGGACCGCACGGTTACCACGGGATGCGTCGCGCCGGCGCTTGCCATCCGGTTTGCGGCGGGCGGCTATGTCGGCCGCGCCTGCGGGCGCGATTTCGACAGCCGCCGCGATGCAGCCTATCCGCCCTATGACGACCTCGACTTTTCGGTGCCCTTGCGCAGCGAGGGCGACGTCAATGCGCGGGCGTGGATCCGAATCGACGAAGTCGGCCAAAGCATCGCAATGTTGCGGCAAATGCTCGGCCGCCTCGAACCGGGCCCGGTCCGCGCCGACATTGCCGCCGGCAAGCCGGGCGAAGGAGCGGCGCTTGCCGAAGCGTTTCGCGGCGATGTCTTCGTTGCCGTGCGAATCGACGCCGACGGCAATATCGCCCGCTGCCACGCGCGCGATGCGTCCTGGTTCCAATGGCCGCTTCTGGAGGCGGCGATCGAGGGCAACATCGTCGCCGACTTTCCGCTATGCAACAAATCCTTCAACTGCTCCTATTCCGGCCACGATCTGTGAGACCCGCCCGATGCGCAGATTTCTCTTCAAATCGCTGAGGTCCGGGCTCGCGGTGATCGAGTCGCCCGGCCGCGACACGAAAATGGTGCAGGAAGTTGCCGAGACCCTCGCCAAGCGCGCGCGCCAGCGGCTCGGGCGGTCACTGGCGATCCGCGAGGTGGATGCCGGCTCCTGCAATGGCTGCGAACTGGAAATCCACGCCCTCAACAATCCGGTCTACGACGTGGAACGGTTTGGCCTGAAATTCGTCGCCTCGCCGCGCCATGCCGACGTGCTGCTGGTGACCGGGCCGGTCACCTGGAACATGCGACAGGCGCTGGAACGCACCTACGCGGCAACGCCGGAGCCGAAATGGGTCGTCGCCATCGGCGATTGCGGATGCAGCGGCGGCGTCTTTGCCGACAGCCGCGCCTGCGTCGGGCCGGTTTCGGCCGTCATCCCCGTGGACCTCGAAATCCCCGGCTGCCCGCCGCCGCCGATCGATATTTTGAAGGGGCTGCTGGCGCTGATCGATTGCGTGAGCGGGAGTCCCGCCGAGGCGGCCCCGGAAGCGGAAACCGCAAAACCGTGACAACGCGAATCCCGGATCGCCCGGTTCACATCTGCTGGACGCGCGGATTTGCGGCCGGGTTGCAGTAGACGTCGTATAGCGTCTCAAGGACACGCATGGCTTCGGGCGAAGTCACCCGGTAGTAAATGCACTGGCCATCGCGCCGCGTATCCACGAGCCCGAGCGCGCGCAGTTTCGCCAGATGCTGCGACAGCGCGGATTGCGACAAGCCGACGAGCGCGGCAAGGTCGAAGACCTTGGTTTCGCCATGCACCAAATGGCAAAGAATCATCAGGCGCTTGTCATTGGCAAGGGCGGCGAGCAACTCGGAAGCCCGCCTGGCGGACTTCTTCATCTCCTGCGCAAAGGCGACGTCCATTCCCTCATGCCTTTCCGCCCGGCCGCAAATCGCTACTGCCCGCCGCCGGTGCCGGTCGCACACGTTGCCAATGCCGTGCCCGCCGAAACTCTATTCGCAAAACCGTAATCGTGGCTGCGCATGGGTATGCCACGCCAGCGCCACGATTGGAAAAATATTCGACAGTACAGGTTATTTGAGGAAACGGATTCGTCCCGAGTCCTCCGCTCCCGCAGGAAATTCGCACGGTGCGCGAAGGCGATCACCTGCCTCGTCATGCTGCCCGCACGGCGAATGAACCGCCTGGGTTGTCGCCTTTCAGGTTCCCTGTGTGGAGCCGGGATTGTCCGGCGCCGAAAGCTGGTCAAATGCGGTATGCGCGAGCCCGAGCAATTTTGCTTCCGCGATCGACCCGGTGATCGCATAGCCGAACGGGCCGTCGAGCCAGAAGAAGCTCCTGAGTTCGCCTTTCGCGCTCAGGCGGAACGCGGTCTGCACGCCCTGCAGATTTCGCGAAACATACAGCGTCACCCGTTCCCGGTCGGCGTTCTCATACATGAACTGGGCCGCGGGCGAGGCTTCGCCGGGCAGGAGCCTGCCGCCGACGAGGCCAAATCCTGCCTGCGACAAGTCCGGCGCGTTCAGCGAGTGGCCGAGGCGATTCGAAAGCCAGGCGACCAGGTGTTCGCGCTGATCGACGCCGACCTCCACCGGGTGCCGGATTTCTGCGGCAAATACGCGGTGCGCCGTGATCGCCAATTCCGCGGCCGAGGCGGCGCTCGCGACCGCGTCCGATTGCGTTCGCAGAAGCCAGCCGCCGGCGGCTCCCGCGACGAAAAGCGCCGCCGCGGCGGCAATCGCAGGAATATGGCGGCGCCACGACGGCTTCGGCACGGCGAGCAACGCGGTCAACAACGGTTCGGGTATCGGCTCGCGGGCAATCACGTCGAGTTCGACCCGCAGTCGCTGGTCGCCCCGGCGATAGGCAGCCAGCTGCTCGGCAAGGCCGGTATCTTCGGCTAGCGCTGCCTCGACGCGCGCGCATTTGCCGCCGGCAAATTCGCCGTCGAGATAGGCATTGAGCTCGGTCTCGGTGATCGGCGACCGGGTCATGGCTTGATGCTCCTCAGATGTCCGCCGCGCGGCGCCGGCACCTCGAGCATGGCGCGCATGCGCTCCCGGGCGCGCGAAAGGCGCGACATCAGCGTGCCATCGGGAATTCCGAGAATATCGGCGGCTTCGCGATAGCTGCAGCCTTCGACCGCGACCAACGCCAGCACCTCGCGCTGTTCGGCCGGCAGGCTGTCGAGCGCTTCGCTTGCAGTCAGAAAGACCAGCAGATCGGATTGCACGGCCATCGCCGAACCTTCGTTTTCTTCAAGGCTCGTCAATTCCGGCTCGCGGACCGAGCGACGTTGCCGGTCATGAAAGCGGTTGCGCAGTATGGCGAACAGCCATTGGCGGCACTTTTCCGGCTCACGGAGCTGATGCATGCGCGCCAGACCGGTTTCCAGACAGTCCTGGACGAGATCGTCGGCGGCAGCGCGATCGCGCACGAGCGCGCGGGCGAACCGACGCAATCTCGGGATTTCCCGTGCGATCGCCAGCCGCTTGTCCATCGCGCCTCCAGCCCGGCAAGGACCGGCGGCGGCGCCGCCGGTCCTGATCGTGTTACTCGCCCATCAGCAATTTGCGCATGGCCTCGGACATCGTATCCTGGGACTGGGCGTGGTTGCCGGCGCCGTGCTCGGACATGCCCTTGTCCTTCAGGGCGGTAACTTCAGCTTTCAGCGCCTCGCTGACCGACGCCTTGGCGAGATAGGCGTCAATGGCGGCGGCGTCGGCCGGGCAATGGCCGGCGAACGCCGGGGTTGCGAATGCGAACGTGGCCAGCAGTGCGAATACGGCTTTACGCATGAGAATTCTCCCGTGTTTGCGAGCAGTACATACGGGAAGACGCTTTCCGGCCCCAATTTATTCCGTGGCTGTCCGATTTTTCCTGCCGGGGCCCGCAAACAGCGCCAGTCACTCCTGGATGGACTGCAGATAGGCGATGATGTCGGCGATCTGGTGCGGCTCTGCAACAAAGGTCGGCATGTCCGGATGGCCCGTCATCAGTCCTTCGGCAAGCGCCTCTTCCAGCGTCTCGAGCGGATAGCGGCGGGCGAGATGGCGGAACAATGGCGCCTGTGAGTGCGCGCTTTCGCCAGTCGGGCCGGTGGCATGACAGGGCCCGCAATTGACTTCCACCAGTTTCCTGCCGAGCCGCTCGGGCTGGATGGAAGCGACATATTCGGCGATGTCGCCCGCCTGTCTGGCGGTGATGGTGAATTTCGGCATGTCGCTGTGGTCGGGAGTGGCCTTCGCCAGCAGCGTGTCGGCAAGCGTTTCGACCGGAATTCGCGTATAGATCAAGCGAAACGGCGGCGCCTTCGGGTGCGCGCTTGCGCCTTCAACGCCGGTGGCGTGGCAAGTACCGCAATTGGTCTCCACCAGCGCCTTGCCGTGCTCGATCTCGGCTTCGCCGGCAAGAACCGGTGATCCAAGGGCGAGCGCAGCAAGCATCCCGCATGTCGCAACGGCAATGCGCATCACACTCTCCACTCGGTTCAAATTCGCTGTCCCATCTGCCAATCGAATGCCGCCGCCGCATTGACCGCGATCAAGAAGAATTGTTCGCGCCTGCGACAGACTCATCGCTTGAACGAGGCGGATGCGATCGCCAATTCAATCGCGCGGGGTCAATCGCGCGGGACCATTGGCGCGCTCGATCGGCGCCAATTAGACAGGGAATGCCATGCCGTCCAAATCCGTTTCGCGCCTGTCGGCGGCGATCGCCGCGTTTGCCGTGCTGGCGACGTCGTCTGCTGCCTTCGCCGCCCGTCCCGATACCCGCGCCATGACCTGCGAACAGGCGCGCGCTTTCGTACGCCAGCAAGGCGCCGTGGTCATGACGACCGGGCAGTACACGTATCTGCGGATCGTCTCCGGCTACGGCTATTGCGACCGCGGCGAGGAAACCTGGCTGCAGGTCGCTCCGACGCTGGACAATCCGAAATGCCGCGTAGGCTATATCTGCCGCGACCGCATCAACGACGACCACGACAATTTCCTGTGGCGGCTGCGCTGAGGTGGCTAACCTTCGACAGCAAAAGCCCAGAGCGCCAAAGACGGACCTGGCGTGGCAGTTCGGCGCCTGCCCAGGCGAACGCAGAATGACTCGCCTGTGATTTCTGCTGCAGCAGCAGGCCATCTTTGACGATCTTGCAGCATTCCCTCAAGCCGTACGCCGCGGCAGCGCGTCGTCTGTAATCTACCGTGCCAAATCCGCGAGCGGTTTGCAGCCGAGCCAAGCCGCCGCAATCAAGTCTATTGCGCTTGCTTGTTGGAGTTCGGGGCACCGCTCGTAGCGGAACAGAACGCCGATTTGAATTTGGTAATTGGAACCTTCCTTGTTGACGAAAGAGCCATAAGCGGCGGAAAGCCACCTTCGTTGCAACTTTGGTGGGCCGCCTGACGCAACGGCTGTCCGTAGGTCAAAATCAATTCTTGCATCGAGAAGGCACAGCTCTCTGCGACGGATATCGCCGTTGAACGCCCGTGAACCACGGCGCTGCACCGGGATGTTTTCCAATCAGGGGCGAGAGATTTTCAACGACTTGCTCCGCGAGCATTTGAAATTCCGATTCTTCCAGTTCTTTGATGCGCCGTCTCACGCCCGCATTTACACCATTTGGAATCGTGATCATTGCGCTAACAGCTTGTGAGCCCACGCCGAGGGTGAGATGCGGATGATTTGTGAAGTAGTCGCCGTCAGCAACAATAGCCAACGAGAGGAAGTCCCAAACCGCATCGCCTTGGCTGCCGGTGATTGCCCCACGACCCGGCGCTTTCGGGTTCATGCCGAGACGATCCTTGAGGTCGCGGCGACCTCTTAGCTGGCTCATCGTGAGCCCTAGGACGCGCTTGCCTTCAAGGTAGGTGAAAGGGCGCTTATGCCCAAACGGAAAACCGGCAAACATCGTCAAGGTGCCCTCCACAAACTGTTGAGTGTCAATCAGCCTCGACTCGGCAATCTCCAGATAGTCAGCCGCGCGCGCGGCCCACCTGCTCCGTGTCGCGTGACGGCGCAGCCAAGCGTAGACCGTCCGCCATTCGAGCGCCACGGTACCCGAAGGAAGAGAAGTGGGCGCTCGTGGTGTAATCGTTGCAGCAGTAATGCTTTGAAAACCGCGCTGCTCCGCCGTGCGACGATGGCGCCGGATTTGATCGCTGCCTATCTTTGCAATGACTTTGCTTTCGATGAACACGCACCAGCCGTCGTCATCGAATATCCATCCGTCAGGAGTTCCGCGACGCTCATCTTCATCTTCGCTTAGC
>Ga0214472_10003374_pt1 | contig 16920 bp, 15 predicted proteins | sample RVTome_6_FD_207662 | JGI IMG/M metagenome (GOLD analysis project Ga0214472, IMG submission 207662) | Soil microbial communities from uranium-contaminated site in the Upper Colorado River Basin, Wyoming, United States - RVT140D175 | ecosystem: Environmental > Terrestrial > Soil > Contaminated >... | reverse complement strand
CGCCGGCCGCGCCCCAGCCGACCACGCCGGCGTCCGTGCGCCATGCGGCGAGTGCCGCGTCCTCGCTGACCGTGACCGAGACCACGAGCGGATAACCGCGCACGTCGCCCCACGCGATCAGGCGCGACTCGGGCTCGTCGCTGCGCATCAGGCCGCTTCCGGCCATGACGCTGGCGGGCCTGGCGAGGGCGCGGAAGAGCGGCGAATCGGCATGTGACGTGGCGGGGGCTTCGTGGGTGCCGGCGGTGCTGGCAATGAGGGAGCCGTCGCGCAGGAACAGCGAGACGACGCGTCCGGGCCCGAGGTCCAGCGCCTTGTACAGGTGCTCGAAGTAATTCGGGTCGATGGCGGCGACGATCAGGCCGCCGAACTTGCCGTCGGCCGCCGGGATGCGCCGGCTGACGGGCAGCAGCCACTTGTCGTCGACGCGGCCGCGTACGGGTTTGCCCACATGCAGCAGGTCGGCCTCGACGTCGCGGTGGAAAGCGAAGGGCTCGTGATCGCCGACATAGACGTGGTGCGACGGATAGCCGCGCGAGGTGACGATGATCCTGCCGTCGGTGTCGATGATGGACAGCGCCTGCACCTGCGGCATGCCGTCGACGCGGGCGCGCAACACGGTATGGACCGCCTTTTCGTCCGACAGGTAGCCGGCGCTCCGATCCCGCAGCAAACGCTCGCGTGCGGCGTCGAGCATGAGGTCGGTGCTCTGAATCGCGCGCGCAGTCTGCTCCGCCAGGCTGCGGTTGAGGGCGGCGATCTCGCGTTCCACGCGCGCGACGGTGCGCTCGCGCTGCTCCCACAATATCCATACGGTTTCGCCGAGGATGGCGGTAATGGCCATTACCGCCAGGATCAGCAGGGCGCTGACAGGACGGCCGCGGCGCGGCTGCGGCCGCGCGCTTGGGGGCGCAGCCGGCGCGGTGGCGGCGTCCGCCCCGGCTGGCAGTTGATCTGATGTTCGCAAGAGGCCTCAATCCATGGACGAACGGATGGCGCGCAGGTTACGGGAAAGCGCCGGTGCCGGCTTTGACGAATATCAGTCGACCCCGGCGCGGGGCCGAGGCCGCCGCGGGCCCTCGGGTGGACGTCACGCAGATTGCGCCCGATTGTCGGTAACACCGTACCGTCCCGCCGGCCCTGCTTAAGAAGGATTTAGCAAGATGAGCCGCGCCATTTAGGAATGCTCGCCGGACGGTCGGCGCACAGTGCACCGCACGCCGGATGCCGACCGACGAAGTCGCGCAGCGGTGTTTCACGTCATCCCCAGGAGCGCCTTCATGTTCAAGTTTTCGATCACTGTCGCGGCGAGCGCCTTGCTCGCCGCCCCCCTGACGAGCCTCGCCGGCGATGCCGATGCGGCGCGCGCGCTGGTCGAGCGCGGACGCTATCTCGTCAAGATTGCCGGCTGCAACGACTGTCACACCCCCGGCTACGCCATGAGCGACGGCAAGGTCGCCGAGAGCGAATGGCTCACCGGTGACCGCCTCGGCTGGAAAGGGCCGTGGGGGACGACCTACCCGCCCAACCTGCGGCTGTTCTTTGCGCGCACGACCGAATCGCAGTGGCTGAAGACCGCCCGCAATGCCGACTTCCGCCCGCCGATGCCGTCGCCGAGCCTGCGCAGCATGAGCGACGAGGATTTGCGCGCGCTCTACCACTACGTCCGGACGCTCGCGCCGGCCGGCGAGGCGGCGCCCGGCTACGTGCCGCCGGAGCAGCCCGCCGCCGGTCCGGTGGTGCTGTTCCCCATGCCGCCGGGCTGAATCGGTCCGTATCGCATGTGACCGGTGGCGTGGCAGGAGGGCGAATGCGGCAGGTGGCGACCCGGCAAAAGCTGGCTATCATTCCAGCACGATGCCGCACCAGCCCTTACCCATCCTCGATGCCGCGCACGCCGGATTCGTGACCGGCGCGGTCGGCATCAGCGCCGCCGCCTGTCGCCCGGGCGGCTTCCCGGCGCTCGCGCGTGCGGCCGGCTGCCGGGTGTCCGCCGACCGCCGCAGCGTCACCGTGCTGTTCGCCGCCGCCGCCGCGGCCGACGTGATCGAAGGGGTGCGGCGCAGCGGCGCCATCGCCGTCGTGTTCAGCGAACCGCCCACCCATCGCACGCTGCAGTTGAAGGGCGGCGACGCGCTGGTGCTGCCGCCCGAAGCCGGCGACGCCGCGCTCGCCGAGCGCTACCGCGACGCGTTCGCCGCAGTGCTGGCGTCGCTCGGGTATCCCGCCGCGATGGGGCGCGCGCTGGTCGCGTGTGCGCCGGACGATCTGGTGACGGTGCGCTTCACGCCGTCGGCCGCCTTTCTCCAGACGCCCGGGCCGCACGCCGGCGAACCGCTCGCGAGGGGCGCATGAGGATCAAGATCGACGCCATCCGCGGCTGCCTGGAAGGCGTGGTGCCGGGCAACATCGCCACCTGTGCGGCCGACGGCACGCCCAATGTCGCCTACCTGTCGCAGGTCCAGTATGTCGACGGCGAGCACGTGGCGCTGTCCTACCAGTTCTTCAATACCACCCGGCGCAACATCCTGGCCCACCCGTACGCGCGCGTCGCAGTGTTCGATCCGCATACGGTGGCCCATTACCGGCTCAGTCTGCAGTACCTGCGCACCGAGGAGAGCGGCCCGCTGTTCGAGAACATGAAGGCGCGGCTGGCGGGCATCGCCTCGCATACCGGCATGAGCGGCGTGTTCCGGCTGCTCGGTTCGGACATCTACCGCGTGCTCGACATCGAGCAGGTGCCGGGCGAGACCTTGCCGGCCCCGCCGCCGCGCCGCAATCTGCTCGCCGCCCTGCGCGCGTGCGCCGAGTCGCTGTGCGCGTCGGCCGATCTCGACGGGCTGCTGGCGCGCCTGCTCGACGGCCTCGCGCAGCACTTCGACATCGAGCACGCGATGGTGCTGATGCTCGACGAGGCCGGCGGGCGCCTGTACACGGTGGCGAGCCGCGGCTACGTGAGCTCCGGCGTCGGCTCCGAGATCGCGCTGGGCGCCGGCGTCATCGGGGTGGCGGCGCGCGAGCGCACGCCGATCCGCATCGGCCACTTCACCGCCGAGTACGGCTACGGGCGGGCCATCCGCGACAGCCTCGAACGCAACGGCGTCACCGGCATCGAGACCGAGATCCCGCTCCCCGGGCTGGCCGAGTCGTGCAGCCAGCTCGCGGTGCCGATCATGGGCTGCCAGCGGCTGATCGGCATGCTGTACGTCGAAAGCCCGCACGACCTGCGCTTTGGCTACGACGACGAGGACGCGCTGGTGACGCTGGCCGGGCAGCTCGGCGCCGCCATCCGCCTGGTGCAACAGGCGCCCGACGTGGCGGAGGAGCCCGCCGCGGCCGAGCCGCCGCCCGCGCCGCTCGCCGGCCAGGCCGTGCGGGTGCGCCACTACGGCGAGAACGACAGCGTGTTCCTCGACGGCGACTACCTCATCAAGGGGGTTGCCGGTTCCATCTTCTGGGCGCTGGTGCGCGATTACGCGGAGAAGGGGCAGACCTCGTTCTCCAACCGCGAGCTGCGTCTCGATGCGCGCATCCGCCTGCCCGACCTCAGCGACAACCTCGAGGCGCGCCTGATCCTGCTCGCGCGCCGCCTGGTCGAACGCGGCGCGCCGGTGCGCATCGAAAAGACCGGCCGCGGCCGCTTCCGGCTGATCGTCGAGCGCCCGCTGACGCTCATCGACAGCTGAACCGGCCGCCGACCCTAAGAGTTTCCTCGCGGTTTCCTAAATATTCCCTAAGCATCACCCCTGCCTCCCGCCGTGTCGCTAGAGTTCGCTGCGACGGACCGGCATCGGCCGGCCCGCGGTATTCGAACCCGACGAGGAGACCGATATGGGGGTGACATTGTTCGACGGGCGGCCCGAGGCGCTGCTGCAGGCGATGCTGCTGATCCGGGCTTACGAGGAACGGATGATGGCCTTGCAGGCCGAGTCCGGCGGGACGGGCACGTGCACCTCGGTCGGCCAGGAGGCGGCCGCGGTGGGCGTGGTGTCGGCGCTCGGCGCGGACGAGCTGATCCTCACCAACCACCGCAGCGCCGGGCACTTGCTCGCGCGTGGCGCCGATCCGGGGCGCCTGCTCGCCGAGGTGATGGGGCGCCGCGACGGCTACTGCAAGGGCAAGAGCGGCTCGCTGCACATCTCGGCGAAGGCGCTCGGGGTGATCCTCACCTCGACCATCGTCGGCGGCGAGCTCGCGCTCGCGACCGGCGTGGCGCTGTCGCAGAAGCTGCTGCGCCGCCCCGGTGTGGTGGTGTGCTTCTTCGGCGACGGCGCGGCCTGCCAGGGGCGCTTCCACGAGTCGCTCAACCTCGCCGCGGTGTGGCAGCTGCCGATCCTGTACGTGTGCGAGAACAACCAGTGGCAGGCCTTCGTGCATCGGCGCGAGACCATGCTCTCCGACAACATCGCCGCGCACGCCGCTCCCTACGGCATCGACAGCGCGGCGGTCGACGGCAACGACGTCGAGCAGGTGCGCGCGGTCGCGCTCGAAGCGCTCGACACGGTGCGCGCCGGCGGGCGGCCCTTCCTGCTCGAGGCTCGCACCTACCGCCTGCGCGGACACTTCGAGCCGGACGACCAGGCCTACGTCGATCCGCACGAGCTCGCCGAGGCGCGCGCGCGCGATCCGCTCACCCGCCTGCAGTCCCGCCTGCTCGAAGCCGGCCACGTCGACGCGGCGGGCGTCGCCGCGATGGCGGCCGAGGCGCGCCGGCGGATCGACGCGGCCTACGCCTTCGCGATCGATTCGCCGTACCCGGCAGCCGCCGAGCTCGTCACCGACGTTTACGCCTGAGGAGAAGGAAGATGGGTGAGATCACCGTTCACGAAGCGATCGACCAAGCGCTGGCCGAGGAGATGGAGCGCGATGTGCGGGTGCTGCTGTTCGGCGAGGGGGTGGCGACCAAGCGGCGGGCGCTGGTCGACGCCTTCGGGGCCGAGCGGGTGCGCAACACGCCGCTCGCCGAGGGCATCATCGCCGGCACCGCGGTGGGGGCCGCGGCGACCGGGCTGCGGCCGGTGGTCGACCTGCTGTTCGCGCCCTTCCTGTGCTACGCGATGGACGAGCTGGTGAACAGCGCCGGCAAGCTGCGTTACCTGTCGGGCGGGCAGTTCGCCTTCCCGCTGGTCGCGATCGCCATGACCGGCGCAGGCTGGGGCGTCGGCGCCCAGCACAACCACAATGTCGAGGCGTGGTTTGCCCATGCGCCGGGTCTGAAGGTCGTCATGCCGGCGAGCGTGGCCGACTTCAAGGGCCTCCTCAAGGCGGCGATCCGCGACGACAACCCGGTGCTGTTCTTCGTCGACATCGGCCTGGCCTACGCCAGCGGCGCGGTGCCCGACAATGATTGCGTGGTATCCATCGGCCGGGCGGCGGTGCGCCGGGCGGGCGAGGACGTGACGCTGATCGGATACGCCAAGACCGTGGACGTGTGCGAACGCGCCGCGGACGCGCTGGCGGAGCAGGGCATCGCCGCCGAGGTGCTCGATCTGCGCACGGTGAAGCCGCTCGACGAGGCGGCGATCCTCGCCTCGGTGCGCAAGACCGGCCGGGCGGTGATCGTGCACGAGGCGAGCCGCAGCTGCGGCGTCGGTGCGGAGGTCGCGGCCATCGTCGCCGAACATGCCCATGATGCGCTGAAGGCACCGCTTGTGCGCCTCACCGGCCCCGACGCGCCCGCCCCCGCGAGTTACCCGCTGGAGCAGGCCTACGTGCCGCAAGCCGATGCCGTGGCCGCGGCCGCCCGGCGCCTCGTCGGCTGATGCGCCCGGCTCTGCTACGCTCGGGGCCATGAGCCCCACCGCCCGCTTCACCCGGCGCCCCGCCAAGCTGTCTGAGGCGGAGGGCCTGATCGCCGCCATCGGCGAGCGCCTGGCCCGGCGCCGGCCGCGGCATCGCGCGCTCCCTTCGCCGCTCACCGCCTGCTGCGGTCGCGGCTGCCACGGCGGTGTGTGGGAAGGTTATTTCGAGGCGCTGCGACATTGGCGGGACGACGCCAGGAGTCTGCTCGACTAACCTTTAGCTAGATACGACGTCCAAGGGTCCAGGGGTAGCCAGGCCTGGCGGGTGTCGATCAGCGAGGCGTACGAGATGAGCGAGCAGATACCGGGTACCAGCGCGGCCGATTCCCGGCCGCGCGCGGCGCCGAGGCGGCGGGGCAAGGCCCTGACGCTGTTGCGTTCGATCAACTCCATGATCATCGGTGCCGGCGACGAACAGTCGCTGCTGGAGAGCGCGTGCAAGGCGGTGGTGGAGGTGGCCGGCTATCGCTCGGCCTGTGTCGGCTATCTGGGCGCGGAGCGCCTGGCCCTGCGCTGCGTCGCCGCCTGGGGCATACCGCTGGGCGCGTTCGAGCAGCTCGAGCTCGCGCTGGACGATCGCGAGGCGCTCGCGGCGACGGACGCCGAAACCGCCCGCCATGCCAAGCCGTGGGATGCGGCGAGCGCGCTGGCCGAACCCGCGCTGGCCGGTGGCAGGCTCGTCGCGCAGGCGGGCGGCGGCATGCTCGCCGTGCTGCCGCTGCCGCTCGGGAACGGCGCCGGCGTGGCGGGGGTGCTGCTGGTCCACGACGGCGGCTCGGGCGCATTCGACGAGACCGAACTGGAACTGCTGTGCGAAGCCGCCCGCAGCCTCGCGTATGGCATCGCATCGCTGCGCCTGGCGCTGCGGCGGACGCAGGCCGAGGCGGACTTGCGCCGCGTCGAGCGGGCGCGGATGACGTTGAGCGCCGTCAATCGCGCGCTGGTGCGGGCGGACGACGAACGGGCGCTGCTCGGCGAGATCTGCCGCATCATCGTGGAGGAGGGGGGCTACCGCTTCGCCTGGGTCGGCTACGCGCGGCACGATGACGCGAAGAGCGTGGAGGTCATGGCGCACGTCGGCGTCGAGCGCGCCCATCTCGACGGGCTGCGGGTCACCTGGGCCGACTCCGAGCGTGGCCGCGGCGCCACCGGGATGGCGATCCGCACCGGGCAGGCGAGCGTCGGACGCAATATCCTCAACGACCCCGACCTCGCGCCGTGGCGCGACGAGGCGCTGCGTCGCGGCTATGCCGCGGTGAGCGCCTTCCCGCTGCGCGTGCGCGAAGAGGTCGTCGGCAATCTGAGCATCGCGGCCACCGAGCCCGACGCCTTCGATGCCTCCGAAGCCGAGCTGCTCGGTGAGCTGGCGGACGATCTGGCGTTCGGCATCGCGACCCTGCGCACGCGCGAATCCAGCCGACAGGCCGAAGCGACCATCAAGCGCCTGGCCGAACAGGATACCTTGACCGGCTTGCCCAACCGCTGGCGCATGCGCCTGCGGCTGACCGAGGAGATCGAGGCGGCCAAGGCGGGGCACCGCCCGCTGGCCCTCCTCATGCTGGGCATCGATCACTTCCAGGAGATCAACGAAACGCTCGGCTACCAGCAGGGCGACGCCATGCTGTGCGAGATCGCGGCGCGCGTGCGGCGGGTGGTGGCCGATCCGGCCAACGTCGCGCGCATGGGCGAGGCGGAGTTCGCCATCCTGCTCTCCAACAGCGATGCCGGTGCCGCCTCGCGCAGCGCGCAGCGCATCCTGACCGAGATGTTCGAGCCGGTCGCCATCGGCGAGCTCATGCTCGATGCCGGCGCCAGCATCGGCATCGCCGTCTTCCCCGGCCACGGTGCCGAACCCGACGCCCTCATCCGGCGCGCCAACGTGGCAATGCACCAGGCGCGCCAGCAGGGCCACGGGGCGGCGCTGTACACCGGCGGGCGCGACCGCGAGTGCGCGCGGCGGCTGGCCCTCATCGGCGACCTGCACCGCGCCATCGACGGCAACGAGCTGCGGCTCTATTGCCAGCCCAAGGTGCGCTTCGCGAGTCACCAGGTGTGCGGGGTGGAAGCGCTGGTGCGCTGGCAGCATCCGCAGTTGGGCATGATCTGGCCCAACGAATTCATCGGCCTCGCGGAGCACAGCGGCCTCATCAGCCCGCTCACCGACTGGGTGATGCAGGCCGCCTTCCGTCAGGGCTACGTGTGGCGTCAGACCGGCTTGCGGCTGCCGATGGCGGTGAACCTGTCGGCCCGCGACCTGCGCGACCCCAAGCTCATCGAGCGTGTGAGGAACCTTCTGGCCACCTGGGGCGGCGAGCCGGAGGGGGTGCAGTTCGAGCTCACCGAGAGCGCCCTCATGCAGGACCCGGCCGGGAGCATGGAATCGATGAAGCGCCTCAAGGATCTCGGCATCGAGCTCTTCATCGACGATTTCGGCACCGGTTACTCATCGCTCGCCTACCTGCAGAAGCTGCCGGTCGACGCCATCAAGATCGACAAGTCGTTCGTGCACGACATGCTGTCGGACGCCGATTCGGCGGTCATCGTGCGCTCCACCATCGACCTCGCGCACGACCTCGACATGGAGGTGGTGGCGGAGGGGGTGGAGGACCGCGCCGGCTGGGAATATCTGGCCACCCAGGGTTGCGACATCGCCCAGGGTTACGTGGTGAGCGAACCCATCCCGGCCGAGGCGTATGCGGCGTGGCGGTCTGGCGGGACCGTCGAATTGCTGACGGGCTGAGCAGAGGCCGGTGGGCGGCGCTTCTCGGACGCGATGGCGGAGCTCCTGCGTGAGGCGGTGCGCGACGTCACCGCTCCGCCACCGGTTACGCGGTCGCCGGCAGGCGCGGTCGACAGCGGGTCGAGGGTGGCCGCAGCAACCGGTTCCCCCGCTACCTGAAATCTCCCGACGCGACGATTATGCGCGGTTCGGCCCGGCGCCGGACAAGCCTTCCGCCGACGAACCCGTGGCGGCCGCCTGCCGTGGCGCGCATCAGCTTCCGCTCGTGGGCGTGCCGCCCGCCACGTCGTTCGGCGATTCGGCCGGCAATTCCACTGCCGGGATGGTTTCCGGGTCGTGCTCGAGCAGGCGGTCGAGGACCCGGTAGAGCTCGTCGATCAGCGGCTTGCCCAGCCGCGCTTCCATCAGCGCGTACTGTGCCTCGACCAACGGGGCGATGCGCGCGACGATGGCTTCGCTCCGGGGCGTGAGCCGGACCAGCACCCGGCGCTGGTCGTCGGGCATGCGCCGGCGCTCGACCAGCTTGAGTTCCTCCATCCGGGCGAGCACGCCGGTCAGGCTGGGACTCAGGATCTGGACCGCCTCGCAGATCTGGCGCGGTTCCATTTCGTGCTGCTCCGACAATATGCGCATCACCCGCCACTGCTGCTCGGTGAGTCCGAAGTGGGTGATGATCGGGCGGAAGCGGACGAGTAGCGCTTCGCGCACCTTGAGCAGGAGCAACGGCAGATTGCGGCGCGCGATGCGGGGCTTCGCGGGATGCGGAGCGGGCTCCGGCAGGCTCATCGATTCGCTCTCCATTTGCGGACATTCTAGCGCCTGACTTGCTACGATGTTAGCGACTTGGTCGTCGCCATCGCATTAACATGCGGTTCGTGCCACCTCGACGCGGGCATGCCTTCAAAGGAGCGAGCATGAGAATCTGTCTTTACGGCGCCGGCGCGGTCGGCGGACTGATCGGCGGGCGTATCGCCGCCAGTGGGCGGCCGCTGTCGGTCGTCGCGCGCGGTGCGACGCTCGAAGCCCTGCAGCGTGACGGCCTCGGGCTGGAAGGTGCCGAAGGGCGGCGCCACTTCCCGGTGCGGGCGGTGGCCGATCCGGCCGCGCTGGGCGAGCAGGATTTGGTGATCGTTGCCGTCAAGCAGCCGGCGATGGCCTCGGTGGCGGCGGCGATCGGCCCGCTGATCGGGCCGCACACGAAGGTCATGACGGCGATGAACGGGGTGCCGTGGTGGTTCTTCGACGGCCTGCCCGGGCCGTTGGCGGGGACGCAGCTCGCCAGCGTCGATCCGGCGGGCGACCTGCGTCGGCGCATCCCGTCGGCGCAGGTGATCGGTTGCGTGGTGCACATCGCCTGCGCCACGCCTGTCCCCGGCGTGAGCCGCCACAAGATGGGCAACGGACTCATCACCGGCGAGGCGGCGGGGCCGGCGTCAGGCGCGACGCAGGCGGTGGCGGCGGTGCTCGGCGGAGCCGGCTTCGACGTCACGGTGTCGGAGTGCATCCAGCGCGACATCTGGTTCAAGCTGTGGGGCAACATGACCATGAATCCGGTCTCGGCGCTCACCGGCGCCACCACCGACCGCATCCTCGACGATCCGCTGGTCAATGAGTTCTGCGTGCAGGTGATGGAGGAGGCCGCCGCGCTGGGCGAGCGCATCGGCTGTCCGGTCACCCAGAGCCCGGCCGCGCGCAACGCCGTCACGCGCGAGCTGGGGGCGATGAAGACCTCCATGCTGCAGGACGTCGAGGCGGGCAGGATGCTCGAGATCGACGCCCTGCTCGGGGCGGTGCACGAGATCGCCGGCAGGGCGGGCGTGGCGGTCCCGGCCACGGCCGCCCTGCTCGGACTGGTGCGCCTGTTCGCCTCGGTGCGCGGCCTGCGCTGAGCGGATCAGTAGCCGACAGCCGGCGCTTCCTCGCCGATGAGCGCCCCGTTGCGCCACGTGTTCAGGCACAGCGGGTGCGTGAACACGCTCGCCCCGTCGGAACCCGAGTAGCTGATGTCATCGACCAGCATGCCGCCAGGGGGGTTCATATCGGCCAGGTCGCGCACCCGCTTCGCGATCTCGTGGTCGGTACAGGAGGTGTCGCCGCTGATGCCCAGCCCGCCAATCACCTGGCCCGCGGCATAGAGCGGCACGCCGCCGCCGAAGAAGATCAACCCGGCCGCAATCCGCGTCTTCGACTTCGCGTCCGGCGCCACCTGCTCGTCGGGGTCGGAAAGGTTCGACTGCCCGAGGCTCCACAGCGAGTGTCCGGGCTGGGTAAAGGTGTACAACCGGGCGGTCGACAGGGCGAGCCCGTCGAGGCTGAACGCGTTGGCGGTGTAGGCCTTGGCCTTGGCGATCGCCTGGCTGCCCGGCCACACTTGCGTGGGGTCGCTGGTGGAAGTCACCGCAGCGCACACCTCTCCGTCGCGGTTCACTACGGCGGCCCACATCAGCGTCCCGTGGAACAGCCCGCCGGCTTCGCCGCCATGGGTCGGCGCCGCCGCAAGATGCGCGGCGAGAGCGGCTGCGGTGGGCAACTGCTTGCAGTCGCCCGCCCATGCGCTCAGGGGGACGGCAGAGATAGAGAGAATGATTAGCGCGTTGCGATAAATCATGGCGACCTCCTCCAGATGCACTCCGCCATCGGCGAGCTTCGTTGCCCGCCTGCCGGCGGATTGGAGCCCCATTGGTACAACCGCCGGTTCAGGGCAGATCCAGCGTTTTGCCTGAGCAATTACCGTGCTATGCAATTTAAATGTTTTTATTCAAAGGGATGCATTGTCGGCAGGGCGCGCGCCCGAGCGGACCGTAAGATGTTCCGACAGGATCCGGCGGAGGGCGCCCCGCGCCGCGCGGTCGGGAGATCGAGCGCCGCGCGGGGCAGTCGCAAGCGTCCCCGCGGGCTGCCGTTGCGCCGCCGCACCGGGCCGGGGTCGAAGCCGCGACATCGCCATTTGCTTGCGCGGCAGGGTGACTTCGAACGGCGTCGCTGCCGGCATCGCCGCTTCGTTGCCATGCTAAGATCTTAGTGAAAATCGCGCCGACCGAGGGAGCTTGCCCAAGCGTCGAAGACGCCGGTTCGCTGGAGCACGCATGGAAAGCACCCCCCCGGATCAGCCGCACACCGCATGGCCCGCCCCCGTGCGGGCGCTGGCACATCGCAACTTCCGTCTGTATTTCGCCGGTCAGGCGGTGTCCATCCTAGGCACCTGGGTGCAGCAGGTGGCCCTGTCGTGGCTGGTATACCGGCTCACCGGCTCGGTCGCGCTGCTCGGCGTGACCACCTTCGCGGCGCTCCTGCCGCAGCTGGTGGTGGGGCCGCTGGCGGGGGCATGGGTCGATCGCCACGACAAGCGCCGGCTGCTGATCGTGGTGCAGGGGTTGCTCACGGTGCAGGCGCTGGCGCTGTCGCTGCTGACCGCCGCGGACGAGATCGGCCCTGCGCTGATCGTCGCCATGTCGGTGCTGCTGGGGGTGCTCAACGCCTTCGATACCCCGCTGCGCCAGTCGCTCATCAACAGCTTCGTCGGGCGCAGGGCGGATCTGCCCAACGCCCTCGCGCTCAACGCGATGCTGTTCAACAGCGGCCGCTTCGTCGGCCCGCCGCTGGCGGGCCTGCTGGTGGGGCTCACCTCGGAGGCGCTGTGTTTTGCGCTCAATGCCGCGTCTTTCCTGGCGCTGATGATCGGCCTGCTGCTGATCCGGGTCGAGGCGCCGCCGCGGGCGACGGGCTCGATGGCCCACGTGTTCCGCGAAGGGCTCGTCTATGCCTGGACCGTCTATCCGATCCGCATGCTGATCGTGGTGCTGGCGGCGGTGAACATCACCGCCTCGAGCTACGCGGTGCTGCTGCCGGTGTTCGCCAAGGACATCTTCGGCGGCGACGCCACCACCCTCGGCTGGCTGTGGGGCGCGGCCGGTTGCGGCGCCTTCGCCTCGACCGTCTTTCTCGCCACGCGGAAGAGTCTTCCCGGGCTGGTGAACGTCGTGTTGTTCGGGGCGGGGCTCGGCGCCGCGGCGCTGCTCGCCTTCGCCTTCAACCGCCAGCCGGTGGTGGCGCTGGGGGTGATGACGCTGCTCGGCTTCGGCATCTCGGTGTGCAACGTGGGCATCAACATGCTGCTGCAGAGTCTCGCACCGGATCAGCTGCGCGGGCGCGTGGTGTCGTTCTTCACCTCGACCCGCTTCGGTTTCGATGCGATCGGCGGCCTGCTCGCCGGCTTGCTCGCGGCCGGCATCGGAGCGCCGGCCGCGCTGTTTCTCGAGGGGCTGCTGCTGGCCGGCTTCGTCGCGTGGTTCGTGGGGCTGCGCGGCCGGCTCGGCGCCGAAGTGGCCGCCGGCACGGCGGTCGGCGCCCAATGAGCGGGGCGCGCGCGGCCGGCCTGCGCCTGGCGAAGAACCTGGTCTATTGCACCGCCGGGGCGCTGCTCCTGGCGCTGGGCATCGTCGTGTTCCTGTCGCCCAACCACATCGTCACCGGCGGGCCGCCGGGGATCGCGATCATCCTCTTCCACCTCCTCGGGCTCGGTAAAGGCGTCACCATCCTGGTGGCGAACCTGCTTCTCGTGCCGCTGGGCTGGCGCAAGCTCGGGGCGGGCTTTCTCGCCCGCACCTGCTATGCGTTCACCGCCACGGCGGGCTTCACCGAGCTCCTGGCGCAGTGGCTGCCCGACCCGGCGGTGACCGCTTCGCCGCTGCTCAACACGCTGTACGGGGGCATCCTCATCGGTGCCGGCATCGGCCTGGTGTTCAAGGGCGAGGCGTCGGCCGGGGGCTGGAGCCTGCTCGCGCGCCTGCTCGCCGAGCGGGTACGGATCGGGGTGGGCCAGTGCATCTTCCTGCTCGACTCGCTGGTGATCGTGACTTCGGCGATCGTCTTCCACGACATCGAGTCGGCCCTGTGGGCGGGGATCGGCGTGTACGTGACCGGCCTGGTGATCGATCTGGTGCTCACCGGCAAGGCCGGCGCCAAGGTGGTGCACGTATCCACCGCGCGCGCCGAACACCTGGCCGGCCTGCTCACCGAGCGGCTGCGCGAGTCGGGTTCGATGATCCATTGCAATACCATCACCGACCGCGACGGACGCGAGGTGATGATCCTGGTGGTGGAACCGGGGCAGATCAGCCTGCTCGCCGAGATCGTCCGCGCCCACGACCCGGAAGCCTACGTGGTGGTGCTGGACGCGGTCGAGTTTTATGGTGGCGGCATGGTGACGGGGGGCGCTCGGCGCTAGCGCCGCGCCGTCCGGCCGCGACGCGCGTCGTGGCCGGGCGGCGGTGGACGATCAGGACGGCAGCAGCAGCTCCGCAGTGATGTGGCGGATGAGCTCGATCATCGCCTGTTGGGTGAGGGTGGTCGGGCGGCGCGAGCTCACCGCCAGCGACAGTTTGCCGCGCAGCTGCGGCTCCACGATCGGGCGCACGACAAAGGCCCCGGGCTTGCCGAGCGAGGTGACCGCGTTCCTGGACAGCACCGCGCAGCCCGCTCCATCCACCACCAGGTCGAGGATCGCCGCGATGCTGTCGATCTCGAGCGCGATCTTCGGATGGCAGCCGAGTGCGGCGAGCTCGCCTTCGACGAGCACGCGGATCGCGTTGTGCCGGCTCGGAATCACCAGCGGCACATCGGCCACCTCGCGCAGCGTGATCGGTGCCGCGGTCGCGTCGGGGCGGCGCGGCTGCACCAGGAACAGGTCTTCGTCGAGCAGCGGTGTGGTGTCGATGTCGGGCGATGCTGCGGCGTTGTAGAGCAGCGCGACGTCCAGTCGCCCGTTGATCAGCGACTCCTGCATGCTCGCCGACAGGCCCTCGCTGATCGACAGCGACGCCTCCGGCAGGCGCACCCGAAAGGTGCGCGTGAGCGGCACGGTGAGCACTTTCGAAAGACTCGGCGGCAGGCCCAGCGCCACGCGGCCGGCCAGCGCGCCGCGCACGCGGGTGAGCTCCTCGCGCGCGCGCTCGACCTGGTGCAGCACGCCGCGGCCGTGCTCGAGGAGCAGCTTGCCGGCGTCCGTGGTGGTGACGCCGCGCCCGTTGCGGATCAAGAGGTTCTGGCGCAACTCGACCTCGAGCAGGCGCACCTGGCGGCTGAGTGCCGGCTGCGCGATGTTCAGCTCGATCGAGGCGCGCGTGAAGCTGCCGAGCTCGGCCACGCGCACAAAGTATTCAAGCTGTTTGAGATCCATCGCCAGAGTGTAATCGATAGTGAAATATCCGAGATAGACCATCCGATATCGCAGAATTGAATAGCTGATAGCGTCGTGCGGCGCTGTTCCGCGCGGTTGGGCGAGGTGCACAATCGCCTTCCGCGAACCGTTAGCGCCGTCCGTCGAAGCGCCGCGGAGTCGGCGCCGCGGCGCCCGAGCGCATCCGAGAACGCCCGCCCTTCATGCCCGCTCCCCTGATTGTCCTGATCCTGTCGCTGCTACTGGGCGTCCAGCCGCTCACCACCGATCTTTACCTGCCGGCGCTGCCGGCCATCGTCGAAGGCTTCGGCGCGTCGGTGGCGCAGGCGCACCTCACCCTCTCGGCGCTGTTGCTCGCTTTCGGCATCTCGCAACTGGTGTGGGGGCCGCTGTCGGATCGTTTCGGGCGCCGACCGGTCCTGCTGTGGGGCCTGGCGGCCTACACGCTGGCGGCGGTGGGCAGCGCGTTCGCGCCGTCGATGACGCTGCTCATCGCCTGGCGCACGGTGCAGGGCGCGGCGATGGGGGCTGCCGTGATGTGCGCACGTGCCATCGTGCGCGACCTGTATTCACCCGAGGTCGGGGCGCGCGTGATGAGCAAGGGCTTGTCGGGCCTGGGGGTGCTGGCGTGCCTGAGCGCGCCGGTCGGTGGCTTGCTGTCGGAGCTCTTCGGCTGGCGCGCGGCGTTGCTCGCGCTGGCGGTGGCCGGTGCCGCCACGCTCGCGCTGGTGGTGCTGCGCTTCGAGGAGACGGTTAAGACGCCCAATCCGCACGCGCTGCGCCCGGCCACCGTGCTGAGGACCTGGGGCGCCATCCTGCGCCATCACACCTTCTGGTCGTTTGCGCTGCTCGCGGCTGCGACCTACGGCGGCCTGTTCACCTTTCTCGCCGCCTCCTCTTTCGTGCTGATCAAGGTGCTCGGCGTGTCGAAGACCGTCTACGGCATCCTCATGTTCTCCATGTCGGCCGCCTACATTGCGGGCACCGTCATGTGCCGGCGCCTGCTGCCGCGCTTCGGGGTGCGGCGCACGGTGGCGATCGGTGGGACGTTCTCCCTTGTGGGTGGCACGCTCATGGGGACGCTCGCACTGGCCGGGGTCGACAACGTGTGGGCGATCATGGGACCGGTCTATCTCTTCATGCTTGGGCACGGCGTGCATCAGCCCTGCGGCCAGAGCGGGGCGATCGGACCCTTCCCGCAGGCGGCCGGCGCGGCGTCGGCGATGAGCGGCTTCCTCATGACGCTGTCGGCCTTCGGCATGGGGCAGTGGCTGGGTGCGAACATGGACGGCACGGTGTTCGCGCTCACCAACGGGATCTGGTTCTGGGGCGTGATGACGGCCGGCGTGGCGTGGTCCCTGGTGCAGCGCGTGGCGGACGCTCCCTCGCCCGGGCGCGCCGCGCGCGCCGGGGCCGAGAGCCGGGTGTCACCGGCCGCTTCGGCACGCGAGTAGCACATCGGGCTACGACGTCCACGGCGTTCCGCCCGCCGCACGTAGCACGCGAACCGGGCCGGGCCGTTGCCATCGCGCGGTTCGCCTGCGCGACAGGGTGTGCGCGGCGGGCGAATTACCGCGGCAGCGGTGCTTTGGCCGGGGCACGCGCGCCGGCGACATGCCGATTTCACAGGCTCAGGGTCCGCGCCCGCTCGCGGCCACGGTGGAGATCAGGGCCGCGCCGCAGGTGGTCTTGTGGCCGTCGAAGGCGACCGGCTTGCCGTCGAGCAGCACCGCCGGGTCGCCCTCGGCGATGATGCACACCGCGTGGCCCTTGCGCGGGCAGACACACAGGTCGCCCACCACCGCAACGGCGCGGCCCATGACCACGCTGCGCGAGCCGGTGGCGACGACGCGGCCGCCGTGGCTGGTGGGGTCGCCCAGTCGGATCACGCCGCGCATGCCGATCTCCTTGCGTTCATTCGGAGAACCCCTGCATGTAGGTGTTCCAGTCCGCATCGCGGCGCAGCCCCCACCACGGCAGGTAGGCGTTGCCCTCGCCGCGGGCGCGGAACCAGGTCTTGTCCGGCTCGAAGACGCGGGCGCGGGCGGGCGGGGTGACGACGAGGGCGGTGGCGCGGGCGGGCTCGGTGGTGCCGGCCACGAGCACCGGCACGCCTTGGTGGTGGGCGTACGCGACCGCGAGCGCGACGTTGGTGAGCGCGTTGCCGGCGCGCAGTTCGCCCAGCAGCGCCGGGGTGTTGA
>Ga0214472_10003373_pt1 | contig 16926 bp, 10 predicted proteins | sample RVTome_6_FD_207662 | JGI IMG/M metagenome (GOLD analysis project Ga0214472, IMG submission 207662) | Soil microbial communities from uranium-contaminated site in the Upper Colorado River Basin, Wyoming, United States - RVT140D175 | ecosystem: Environmental > Terrestrial > Soil > Contaminated >... | reverse complement strand
ATTTGCTATGGAGCAATAAGCTTACCAAATCTTATTAAGATCATTGTGCTTGCTGGCTCAAGTGGAGTACTGGTATCTTGTCTGCTATTAATTAAAAAGCTTCAGACTCTGCCTGCTGGTTCTTCTGTCATCCCATCAATTGAATTACTGCAGATCGGAGGACCAATTCTTATTATAAACCTTAGTATGTTTGCTCTAATGCAGGTAGATATATGGGTGATTGGCGCTCTTCGACCGGAGGCAGAGCTTGCGCTTTATGGCGCTGCCACACGCATCATTAAGTTGATTACGATACCTTTGATCGTTGTCAACGAAGTAGTGGCGCCAGTGATAGCGGAACTAAATGTTCAGAGTGAAAAACAAAAATTGGAACGGACGCTCAGAGGTGCAGCAAGCATCGCGTCTGTGCCCGCGATTTTGGCCATTATATTACTTTTCATGTTTGGAGGACCTATAATGTCCATACTGTTTGGCGAGTTCTATGGACAAGGCGCTTTCATCTTGTGTATTTTAGGTACAGGTCAAGTCGTGAATGTGTGGGCAGGATCGTGCGGGTACACACTAATCATGACCGGACACCATAAAACCATGATGTTTATTACAGTGGCTTCAGGTGTCGTTGCGACATTAGGGTGTATCATGGTGGCCGAAAATCATGGCGCTGAAGGTGTTGCCGCAATGGCATCCCTGGCCATGATTGTTCAAAATATAGCTATGCTACTAAGTGTAAAAATTCATTGCCAAGTGTGGACTCATGCAAGCCCGCTGATTGCTTACCAAGAATTACGCCGGCTATGGCAGCACTTATTACGGAAACATTCACAATAGAGGGCATCCATAGACTAATTTATTATAATTATTCTCGTAACAAAATTAGTCAGAGAATGAATCTCCTTGTTAATGCATGTGGAAATTATTTCTTAATTCCCATATACGGACTTAAAGGAGCCGCGTTTTTGACACTTTGAAGTCTTTGGACAATGAATGCTATCTGCTTATAAGTAATGTGGAAGAAGCTCGGATTACATCCGTTTCATCGAATTTACAATCAGAGTATCATTATTTTGCTCACCGATTCGTAATTGATTTTTTACTTTCTTCTTCAATTCAGAAAATTTATTGGAGCAGAAAATTCGAGTTTATTGTTTCCATGTCTTTACTGGGCCTTATGTAATTGCATATTGGGATTATTAGGGTGGAATATAGTGGACTCCATGGATATGGATTTTCTGCGGGCAATGATAAGGAGAATCAATAATGCATAACAACCAGAAAGCACTTGATATTACAATGGAAGATTTTGTTAAAAAATCACCAAACTTTTTTATATTAGGGGCGGCGAAAGCGGGTACCACCTCGCTTTATAAGTTGCTCATACAACATCCCGATATTTTCCTTCCCGCTGACAAAGAGCCTAGATTTTTTAGCTCTGATGATTACTTTAATAAAGGTGTTAATGTTTATATACGCAATCATTTTAATAGTTCCCAAAATTTTATTGCGCGAGGCGACGCTTCGCCACCCTATCTATCAAACCATGAAAAGGCAGCCCCAAGGATTCACCAGGCATTTGGAGTACAACTTCGTTTTATGATAATAATGCGAGATCCTGTTAAAAGAGCATGGTCTCATTACTTGCATCAGGTACGTTATGGAGTCGAAAGGAACTCGTTCTCAAATGCACTTGCGACTGAAAACATAGTGCCGAGAGAAAAAAGACCTGCATGGACCAGCTATTACGGTGATGGCTTATATGCCAAGCAAATAAAGGGATGGTTGAATTATTTTCCTAAGAAAAATTTTTTATTTCTTTTCACCGAAGATCTAAATAACGATTTTACAAAAGTTGCTCAAACAGCGTTCGATTTTCTGGGAGTTAATGCTGAATTTTCTGTTGCGCAAGAACATTCTAATGTCTCCGGTCGTAGCAAATACCTTTGGCTTGGTTCTATGCTCAATAGACCAAACTACGCTACTCAGGCGATAAAACATCTATTTCCTTATATTCTGCGTAAACATATTCGAGATGCTGTCAATCGTTGGAATAAAGAACCTTTTACTGATCCGCCAATTCTTGACACATATATAGAGCAAGAGTTAAGACGTAAATATATGCAGGATATTGTGGAAACAGAAATGTTAACAGGCAGAAATCTTTCACATTGGAAGGCTTGCTGATAAATGATAATCAGATCCAAAAAGAATAAAAACCGTGCCTTGATCGTTGCTGCTTTTTTACTCATCCTTTGTGCGAATTATTATTTTTTGTTTAACAAGAATGAATTAAATGAGCACGTCATGGCACTTCCACCCTATCCGCCAAGTACTGTAGTTTTGGATGTCGAATGGGATTACTCTTCACTCAAACGTGAGGCATCCGGCAGCGATCTTTGGCCAACAACTTGGTCTAATGATGGCTTTATCTATACGGCATGGGGAGATGGCGGCGGGTTTCACGGCACTAATGCTATCGGCCGGGTTAACCTTGGGGTAGGCAGAATTGAAGGTATTCCTGAAATGCTCAGTGCCGTCAACCTTTGGGGCGGGTATAATGCGACTTCAGCAGCTTCCTTTGTCGGAAAACCCACTGGTCTTGTCTCCATAAATGGCTGTCTTTATATGGGTGTTGTTGAGCAGAACAAATGGCTTCGCTGGAAAATCGGTCGATCGATCGACCATGGTCATAGCTGGGAGTTTAATGGAGAGCCGTTTGAGAAGAATTGGGACTTTGCCGAGCCTGACGGCGCTTTCAGCGATACATCCTTTCTAAATTTTGGCAAAGACTATAGTGGGTCGCGAGACGAGTACGTATATGCCTATTCGCAGGATAATCGTGCAGCCAAAGATCGATATAGCATTGCCATGTTTCGAGTCAAGAAAGATAAGCTTTTAAATAGGAATGCGTATGAATACTTTGCAGGGCTGGATGCGTATAAAAATCCTCAATGGGTAAGCAACATAAAACACCGAAAATCAGTATTTCGTGACCCTAACGGAGTTGGTTGGGGCGTCCGTGTGGTTTATAACCCGGGAATAAAGCGATACCTATTGACCACGTGGCACAAGTTGGACGGCTCATGGGGGATTTTTGAAGCTCCGGAGCCTTGGGGGCCATGGGCAACAATTGCCTATTATAAGCATTGGATCGATAATACACCAAAATTTGGATTCGATTTTCCCCGGAAATGGATGAGCGCTGACGGCCGGACAATGTGGATGGTCTTTTCCGGTACCGGCATTTACGATTCGATTAATCTGATTAAAGCGAGTCTCATTCTCAAAAATACGTCGGATCGAAACATGGCTAATTAAGGATATGACTGATGTGTGGTATATGTGGCAAAATCGCGAATGATCCTATTGGGGAGCTTGAGTTTCAACATATGGCTGAGGTGCTTGCCCATCGAGGGCCTTATGGGCATGGAATTCATATTGGTGAAACCTTTGGTTTTGTGCACCGCGGGCTTGCCATCATCGATCTGTCGACGGGTCAACAACCGATGTGCAATGAAGATGAATCCATATGGATTACCTTCAATAGAGAAATTTATAATTATAGGGAATTCAAGGGAAATCTTGCAAATAATCATACATTTAAAACGGATAGCGATGCATAGAGCCGGGTGTGTCCGCTGGCGTATCGAAAATCAGTCATTTAATACCCTGAAAAATCAAAGAGATAACCTTGGACACAATTAAAGGCTGGGTAAAAAGAATCTCAGTTGTGTCTTTACCATTATGATGATGAAGGCATTTTTGATCGATCAAATCCAACAGATGAGCTGCTGGCTCTTCAAAAAAGCAAAGGCCAAAGCCGGGCCAAAGCGGTATCTGTGGGAGTTCGTCCGCAGCTATTTCAGAATCTATCAGGTCAACTCCATGGAGACTATTTATCGAGCAATCGGTCTTGGTCATGAACGGCGGCAACTTAAGGAGGTATTGCAGATTTAGCCTTAAATCTGCGTGCATATTGTCAAAGATCAATCCCTGGTCTTGTTGATCGAACAGGATAAAGGGGGCAGCACGCCTAAATAATGCTGAAAAATGTAAATATGGTTATAAAATCCAAATAATTATCGCCAGCTTAGTTAACCGACCTGAAGAACAGTGGATTTTGCTGCATAATATTGATAGTCATCAAACACTCTTTTGTGAGAGTTGTTCTTAACGAGAGTGGCTGATGATCGATGCATAACGTGAATAGCTGGTTAATTTGTAGTAAAAATATAAGAACATACGTTAACAGTTGCTATTCTTTTCTTCTAACTTAAGAAAGGAAATATATTATGGAATGTCTGAAAAATAAAAAACTAAGAGCAAAAATAGAGCCTTTTGATACCTTTTGGGAAGCGCCTGAGGATATAGAGAAAGGCTTCAATACTTTTGGAAAATTTTACCAGCGGAACTATTTGAGCCATATCCCGACAAAGAAGGACATTCGTATTCTGGTAATAAGTTGCGGTCCGGGATATTTCGTCAATCTATTAAGAAACCTTGGTTATACAGACGTTTTAGGCATTGACTCAGAGGAAAAGAAAATCAAATATGCCAAGGAAAAGCAACTGAATTGCAAAGTTACTCATGCCTTCGATTTTTTAATGGAGAGTGATGAACAATTTGACCTTATTTTTGGGGAACAGGAAATAAACCATCTCACAAAAGATGAAATACTTCAGTTTCTCGATTTGTGCAGAAATAAATTAAACAAAAACGGAATGTTGATTATCCATTCCCTAAATGGCGCCAATCCGATAACCGGATCGGAAGCACTGGCACAGAATTTTGATCATTATAATACGTTTACAGATTACAGTCTTAAGCAAGTTCTAGAACATGTGAATTTCGAAGATATCAAAGTCATTCCGCTAAATCTCTATATTTTTTATGAAAATCCTTTAAACTATATTGGGTTAGTGTTGGATAAGTTACTGAATCTCACTTTTATGCTAAGCTTTATTTTTTATGGTAAAAAGAACAGAATTTTTACTAAAAAAATAGCGGCAATTTGCAAAAGACAATAGATCTTTTTCTTGTGGATAAGGGCATTATCACCTCGCCTTCCTTCATTTTTCATTGGTTTTCATGGTTTGTGCGGCATAAGAGGCGTGTCCAGTTAGTGTCCAGCTAAAATAACTTGAACGTCTTTCCCGAGGCACTTCTCAGATCCTTCTGCTGAGTCGGACATAGGTAACGCCAGATGTCTGGGGTTTGGAATCGTTGTCTCAGGGCAAGGGCGAATCGGTGGTAATTGCACGCACGTCGACGCTGCTGCAGGTGCGCATTATCAAATCATATCTTGGCTGGGCATTGATGTTCATAAACCGATAAACCCTTTTTGTATTAAGAGGTAAGTCACTGTCGAGAAGAAGTTCAATTCCATCCCCGAATACTTCATTGTTGATCTCATGGATCTGCAACTATCCGGATTCACCACGTGGAGAGTCCAGAGGATACCCGATTGTTTCGAGGTCTTCTCCAGCAACATCACTATCTGGAATACACAACGAAACTCTTGATGAGTGAGTTAGGGACCACTTCTACGATTCTGCATCTTTAGTATCCTGTTTTGCCCTGAAGGCGCCGGAGGGCTTTCAGCAGGAAGATGGAGAAAACACTTTTCCTACCCTCTCCTGGAAGTCTGTGAATGAAGTCGTTCTTTAGCCTGACGCAGTGAAAAAAGTTTTCATTTCTTCTGTTATCTGGTCTGTATGCTAATACCCCGCAGTGATGCGTGAGGTAGCCAGCCTCTTCGGCCATTCGAGTTGAAGCGGCGCAATGCAATGTATATGGGTAACAAAAGTGGCGGACCTTTTTGCCTAGTTTTTCTTCTATAAGTTCACGCGATTTTATTAAATCCGACTGCATCAGGGCGTCATATTCTAACTTCGAAAGGAAACTACTTTTATCGGGGTTTGACCTCCTGTAGTCTTCAACGAATTTGAACATTTGATTCTTCCATAAAGGTTCTTTTCTTATTTTGGTATAAATTTCAATACAAGCTTTGCGAAGATCAAGGTCATCAAGAACTGGAAGTCTTCCATCAAACAACGAAGAGCTTTCGTAAAGTGGCATTCCATAGAGATCGGAAAGGTCCGTATCTGTTAATCTCTGTGTCAAGTCTAATGGAAAATCCCGATCATAAGAAGAAGGAACATTATCAGAAGATAGAAAATCTCGAATGACAGGACTCTTGAAAAGACGACTGTGATAAAGACTATGAGATTGGAAATCAACTAAACCAGTTCGATGCATTTTTCGGATTGATTCCCAAGAAAGTAGAGATTCGGCATCTTGATTGGAACTAACTTGTTTTTTTTGATTTTTCTCGTAAATTAACCCCGAAATTAAGAACACAACGACGGACATTCCATATTTTTTGATTAATGCAATGCCATGATCTTCAATGCTCTGTCGACCATCATCGATTGTAAGCATAACAGTTTTTGGCGGGATAGGATCCTTTGACGACATATATTGGTAGAAAGCATCACAAGTAATACTGGTGTAGCCATTTACTTTTAAATATTGAAGCTGAGATTCAAAAATCTCTGGCACAATCGTATGAAAAACAAAAATAGGGATAGAATCAATCGGTAGTATGTTTGTGCGATGCGCGACAAATCGAGGATAATGATGTCGGCAGTTATTAATCTCTTCAAAAGTTTGCATTAAGCCATGAGAGATCGCTTCAATCATTTTACTTAAAGCCATTTCTCGATTACCTTCCAATAAAGATTGATAAATGAATTCATAGCTATAAATAGCGTATATAAGAGTTTGTTTTTTCGTAGTCGAGAATCAGTATAAATCGGCCCACAATTCAGGAAAATTCGATCAGAAACCTTTCGTAGTTGCTGGAGCGATTTTCTTTTCTCCTTAAAAGCGGGCAACGATTTAAAAACCAATTGAAACCCCTTGCGATATTCCTTAAACGCTTTGATTTTCAAACTAAATGCAATCAAACACATTTCATAAATACAAAGTACTGGGAGAGACAACAAAAGAGTCTTTCGTTGATACACGGTTAAAAACATGCGCCAGCGATTAAAAATTTGTGCTTTTACTCGAAACGGATTGTCGCTTTCCAATCGTCTGGCATGATGCAGTGCTGTTGCTTTGGGGACCTGCCAACACTCATAACCAGCAAGCTGCAAAACAATGTGCAACGAAACATCGTCTCCCCATCCCAATAAGTAATCACAATCGTAAGAACCAATCTTTAATGCCACGTCTCGTCTAAGAAGGTTAATGCCACAACCAGAACTTTTTCTTGGAACTTTTTCGGTTACTTCTGAAAGAGGTAGGTCGCGATTTACGGCAACCATCGAACCAATATAATGGAAGATGCCGCCATCCATATTGATTATATTCGGTCGAGAAAAGTAAAAAAGACGTGGAGTACAACAGGCAATGAGTTCAGACCGACTCATGTGGTTATAAAGATTTTTGAGGCAGTGCTTGTGAAAGATAATATCGTTGTCTGTGACAAGCACCAAAGGAGATGTTGCTTGCACTAACCCAACATGTCTAGCGTAGTTTGCCGTTTCTAGACTTTTACTGTTCTTTCCCTTTGGAAGTTTTATCAGAGTAATGTCTGGAAATTTTTGCTCAAGAAAAGCAACGCTATTATCACTGGAACCATTATCCACAACAATGATTTCTACGGGGACCACTTCCCCACTTCTGAGTGAATCAATGGTACCTTCAATCAAGTTAACACCATTGTAATTTATAATAACAGCAGAGATATTCATTTTCAGTTGTGGAGCCTAGTGTCGGCTAATTTTTTTTAAAATACAACATAACAGCTCGTATTAACAACTTATATAAGACAGAATGACTATTATCGACTTAAAAACATATGCCTTCATGGGAAAGAACATCGGCAAAAAGCTTGAGAAGAGGGTACACATGTCTGCCGGACGTTTTGTAATGCTTCAGCTGGAAATGAAGAATTCGTTGTCTTGAGTTAGTTGGTTCGACTTCTTCTTTTTTTTACAATTTTCATCCAATTTCCATTTTGCCACTGCCGACAGCCCATTCAAGTGGCGGTTCCGAGAATGGGCCCTTCAAGGACGCTCGTCGAAGGAGCTACCGCTTGAATTGGCGGGGTAACCGAATTTTTCCGCCAAGATTTATAAATTAATTTTTTTCCCCATATGTCTTAATAACTCGTGCTGGGTTTCCAACGGCAACCGACCATTGAGGGATGTCTTTGGTCACGATACTACCGGCACCAATTATTGAATGATCGCCTATCTTGGTTCCTGGCAGAATTACACACTTAGCACCCACCCAAGCCCATCGACCGATCTCTACCTTTTCGAAGCTCGTTTTAAGTTCCTCTTGATAATCATGTTTGGTAGTGGTTATCAAGCAATCCGGACCTAATTGTGTATATTCACCGATTTCAATGCCGCCATGTCCAAACAGTTTGGCAAAACTGTTAATTGCGCAATAATCACCAATCTTGACCTTTCCATCAAATCCGGCCCTTATATATACATGATCCTGAATTAAACAGTGATTTCCAATACTGACGTTTGCAAAATTAATAATTTTAGTGCCTTCACCAACTATTGAGTTCTTCCCAACACACTTTTGCAAATACCGATATCGTAACGTTTCCAGAACAGTTTTCAGAATATGAGGGAACTCTAATGGGTGTGTCTTTATAAGTTTGCTCAAATATCTTTTCTTGTCTATATAGTTAACTGTTTTGGCCATTGTGTTTCACCTTAATTAAGAAGGTACTGTGACTTTACAAATCGCCTCTGTGATTGCAATCTCCAAAATTTTTCGACGGATCACAAAGATGCTTTACCCTCTTACCCATATTTTTTTTAATGGCTTTTCCGGCTTGAAGTAAATCCATTCTAATTTCTTCATATCTTTCCTCTGTGGTCTGATAACTGTTAATAATTTTATTGTTTTTGTAAAAGTTCGATAGTAATTGACAAGTTCCAACCATGCTGGCTATGCCGCGTTCTTATACAAACGAAACACAAGCTTGATTTACCCTTTCATTTTCCAAGTATCTGGTTGTTGAATACATAGAAGGAGCGTACTGGTAAATGGGTTGCCCTCATTCAATGTTCAAAGAATAATGGCCCTTATCATTATTCCGAATGACTTGATTCAAATCACTGGTTAGAAAAGAAGGGGTTAGTTCTACTTTGGGGTTCATGATAATTGATACAGCAGCCCGTTTTCTTGTTGTTTTCTGTAGGCGGAGTCATTTGACGCCTGTCTTTTTAGTGCCTGACTTCGAGCTGTCTTAATATTTCGTTTTCAGTGATGTCTCTTCTTGGCAGAACGGATTTGAGCAAAGTTGTAATATCTGCACAACTCAACAATGGAATACCGGCCCGATTATTTAACCGCTGCTCAAGCATAAACGACATAGCCAGCATCACCATTGACAGATGGTGATGCCAGGCGATCCAACCACGAGCCTGATACTCTCGCCGTCCACATTGGTTTTTTGCATCCTGAAATGGCCGTTTCTCACAATATCCCCGAGTTTGCATGAACGCGAGCCTTTTGATCGGGGTGTTGCTGGGGGCATTTCTCAAGTTATACTTGATTTTCTCAGGTGAATTTATTTCACGCCGCACCACCAAATGCCATTTCCGGACACAACTCTTTTTGCCATCCCAAACCCAAATCTCTTTGTGCAAGATATCTACAAGGAGTTTTCCTTTGGTGCTTTCACGGATCTCTACACGTTTCCATGCCTTGGGCGATTTTTCGGCAACCCATCTGTCCACTCGTATGGAACGTGCCTGGGCTTGAAGTTTACTGGGCTTTTCCCCTTGTTTGATTTTGGAAACGGAACTATCGGCATAGGATCCTCGTAATAAATTCGATGATCACTATAAATATCCGCCATAAATTCTTCGCCATTATCAGCAAGTTTTCGGACAAATGCAAGGTTGTCTCCATAAAAACTATCGAATCCAACCCAGTTAAACCGAACTCCATTTTTCCTTGCGGAAAAGATCATATCAAGTGCTTGTTCATGCTTGGTCCTGAATACCATCTGATCTTCAGGAATTTTGGTTTTCTTGCAGTGGTCCCTATCTTTTTCCAGTCCTCGGGTAAAAATAACCAGCAATCAATCGAAGTTGAAAAGTGACCTCTGCCGAGACTTGCAAAAACTGCTATCTGGCAATTGTCGCCCTTACCAAGTTGCTCGCACCATTGTCGAGCAACTCCAACAGACATCTTGCCTTTCTTGGGAATGCCTGTTTCGTCGATATACAAGGCACTTTCATCATACCCTCCGAGCAATTTGTCGCTATCTCGCGCGATCTGCCCATTTACCGGGCGCTTGTCCCAATTGGAATCTGAAAGAAAATATTGCAAAGGATCGTACTCCATTTCTACCACTCTCTCCTCCATTCGTTCCATATTCTTCTTATCCGCTTGGAACGATCCTTTCAGGTATTGAAATGCCTTCTCTGACAAACTGACTGTATGTCTTTGAAAAAGCTTATTATATCTTCCGCGAAAAGACAAAAGTTGACGGGCCAGGCCCGCCAACAATTGGAGCCTGACATGGAAATTTTCTCTAGACGAAGTTTTAATTTTTTGGGCAGCTGTAATGCGCATATACGTACTGCCCTATATTCAACATTCTATGTATCTATCTATTCAATATTGTGACGAAATATCAACTTTTATTGATTCCAAAAGTAGAATTAAGCATGGATTTATGAAGTCAATCAGTTTATCGCTTACGAAGTAAGTATGATGATAGGAAGTGTGAGATTGAAAGTCAATCATCGACAGTAGGGTATTCCATTGAATCTTTTTTTTTAATCCAATGCGGAACCAGAAAACAAATCGCGGATAGACCATATTTTTTTAATATTGGATATGCAATTGTCCATAGGCTTCCACGCCCGCCGTCGAACGTAAGATCAACAGTTTTTTCTTTTAATTCCCTTCCGTTGGTGATAACTTCATATGGCTCATCAGCGCTTAAAGTGTGATAGCCATTTATCGATAAATATCTAATTTGACTTTTAAATTTTTCAGAAAATACGGTATAAAACACAAAAATGAGAATTTCATTCTTCTCGAGCGTGTTCAGCCTTTTATATACAATTTAGAGTATCTTAGAATATCTTTTTCGAATAATTACATTAACATCTTCTTCATTTTTTCTATAAATGATTCGAAGTTGATATTTTAGACAATTCATTGTTTATACTAAACCATTGTGAATGTACCATTTAGCAGTTCTGGAAACTCCTGTCTCCACATCTACCTCACTTTTAAACCCAAGCCTATCTCTTGCCTTGCTGACATTGAATTCGACTGAACGAGTGAAAAAATCCATGCTTCTGCGAAAGACCGGTGGTGCAACGCCAACGAGGTTACACATTTTTTCGACGGATGTACAAAGCCAAGTCACAGGGGTAGCTGGGAGATATACTTTGGGAGTGTTCACATCCAATTCTTTTGCTACGACTGTAATTAAGCTTCTAAGGCTAATTGCCTCTTCCTCACCAATGATAAAGGTTTCTCCACCTATATCTGTTGCCTTGGCTGCAAGTTCAAATGCACGACATAAATCATCGATATAAATTAAATGCTTCATTGTTTTACCAGGATTGATAATGACACCCTTTTTTACTAATCGATAAAATTTAGCCTTGCTTCTATCACCTGGACCATATACCTGGGAAGGCCGAAGAACAATTACTGACAAACCCTGTTTATCATGATATTCAAGCGCAAGTTTTTCTCCTTCACATTTACTGGTCTCGTACTTATCCCAAGCTGGGGGGGAATAAGGTGTTTTTTCAGAAAAGGGCATTTCCCCATTGCCAATTGCGACACCTACCGTACTGCAGTGTATAACCAGTTTAACTTTTTCGCTGATGGCTGCCTCCATGACATTTCGAGTGCCATCTATATTTACCGATCGATATTCTTCCCATGATGCCTTCGGTCTGTTAAATAATGCTGCCAAATGCATAATGACGTCTGCATCTTTAAAGGCTACCTTAAGTGTTTCAAAATCTCTTACATCTCCGATCCGAGTAGTGATAGAAATCTCTTTAAAGAACTTTTCCTTTTGCTCGGAACGAATGATGGCTCTAACCTGGTGGCCTTGATCATTCAGGTATTTACATAAATTCATACCAATAAAGCCCGATGCACCAGTCACTACAATTTTCATTTCAACCAACCTTATTTAGGAGTATGGATTGTTCTAAATTTAATTTTCGGAGTCTATATAAAATCTTCTTAATTTACGATATCACCTAAACAAGCTCACTATACGCTTGTATATAACGCTTTGCTCAAACTTTAATATAACTTTTTTTGATTACGTACAAAGCTCAACAATTTTTTTCCGAGGGGAAGCAGTTTGTAATACCATTCCATTCCTCTCAAACCATAATTATATACAAGGCCTTAGATCTCATCGAATTGCCTTCGTATTTCGGTGGTACATCTGACAAGAGCTTTACAAGAGCATCAAAATCCCCTCCGCAAATGGGAAGTCGATCCGTATATGACTTCGGTGCATTCTTAATCAGGTTCTTAAAGATTTCAATGCATTTTAAACCATTCTCGGGGGCGGTTGTTGCTCGGACACCTATGAGCGTAAGCAAACCTTCAAGTCGGTATTCCTTATTATGGTCAATTATTGGTGAACTATTAGGAGTTATCCAAGCCGCCAGATAAAACAATCATTGTATCTGCGGAACTAATTCCGTGGAACGAACTTTGAGACAGCAGGCGTAATAATGAGGTCAGTCGTCAATAATGGATACCCAACACCTCTATCCTCAAAATAAACTGGTGAACAGTATACCCAGCCTTCTCAGCAACAGTTGTTGGTCATAATATTTCACAATATATTCGAGATGTTCCACCTCAGCCTCACTTTTTGTTGTCGTATTCTTTTCTGCCTTGAGTCTAAAAATCTTTAGCAAACAATCCATTTGCCTATCGAAAAATTATTTTATCGTCCCGGTTTCACTCCGGCAGTATTTCGTCACTTATTTTCCAAATGCTATCGGTATTTTTTTTGAGAATAAGAGTTGCATCGATAATGTTTCCATTAGGAAATGTTTGCTCGAACCTGACAGCAGCATTCCCATTTTCCCCTTCTACTTCCGTTGCAATGATCTCAATCCGCATTCCAGAATAGTAAGATCTAAGAAATTCCGGATATTCTTCATTATCTTCAAGCAGTACTCTTCTACGCTGATAAAAGCGATCCACAATAAGAGATCTTATTGTGTTAACGTCACCATTTTCACACGCTTGGAAATAGTTTAGCACAGTATCAGCAGGGGCGTTTTCCATGGAAAACGCCAAGGAATTGCATGCAATAAGAATAAGCAAACCAGCGATGACGAATAATCTATTAATTTTCATTAGAAGCACTCCCCGCTATTTTGACCAGTTAGCGCATCCAACCACCACTGAGCCATTGATTGGTAACCGACACCATTCGGGTGCAGTCCGTCTGAAAGTTGGTCGGGATAAGTTTGGTAAAGACAATAGAGATTCGGAGGAACAACATCGATTCCGTTGTAAATCGCTAACTCATCTACTACATTGTTGTACTTTTCGATCAAGGGGTCCAAGTTAGCAAAACTTCCGGTTGCAAAAGGAATCTTAGCCAGATAGGGTTTCTTTCCAGCGGCAATACTTGCAGTAATTATTTTCTGCAAGTTATCTTTAAACGTGCCTGCATAACCAGAATCTTTCGGTATCAGGCCCAAGCCGCTTGGGACTGGCAAAAACGCATCATTGGATCCATAGAGGATCAGAATGTAGCGAGCATTTTCGTAGTTTGCCAGAATTGTCGGCATTAAGTTCAGACCATCCGCAGATGTATTTCCACTAACCCCCTCGTTGGCAACTACAGTTACATATCCTGTTTCGTTTTTTAGCAGCTTTGCAAGAATCGGCTCGAACCCTATTCCATCCGCTGTAATATCATCGTGAGAACCTCGGGTTATGCTATCACCAATAGCAACGTAGCGGTCAGTATTATTGGCAATATTAGTCACCTTGAAACCAGAACTGCCACCATCATCCATCACTGTCAAGGTAACCGGATAGCTTCCTCCGGCTGAGTAAGAATGCGTCACAATCATTCCTTCCGCACCTTGTCCATCCCCAAAGTCCCACAAATATTGAACAATGCTGCCATCCGGATCAATCGAGGAAGATGCATCAAAAATAACACTGAATGGTTGCAGCCCGCTCTGCAATTGGCTCTGGAATCGTGCAAATGGATTTAAATTAGAAGAACTCGCGTCGCTGGAAAAGCTGATATTGTCAAAATAACCACTCTGCTGGGCCAGTGCTACCCGGAGCGTTCCCACCAGAATCCCCACACTGTTGCCAGTCAGCGTTATGACCTGGCCGAACGCCTCAAAACTAACCGTCTCGGGTGTGAAGAGCACACGCAAGTGATAATTGTTGTTCTGGCTGTAACCGGAGGAAAATGGTGCGCTGTCCACAACCTGACCGGCCACCACCTTGCTGACCGTGCCCGGCCCGTAGCCATCCGTGTTGACGATTTTGTAATAATTATCCGCATCCTGCAGCAACAGGACGGACACCTCGCCCCCGCTCGGATATTTTTTGGTCGGCAGGAAATCCAGCTCCAGAACCCCGCTATTGGAAACCGTCGGCAGTGCCTTTTCGAAACGCAATGCTACATCATCGCCGGTTACAACTCGTAACCGCTGGCCGGCGCTATCGTACAGGAACTGCCCCACTCCCCCCTTGGTCCAGGTGTTGGTCACCGTATAATCGAGTCGGCTGTCGCTGCTGAAATCATCTGTAAAGGCAGATGCGCCTCCTTGAGGCTGAACCGTTACCAGCACGCTGTCGCTGGCCGTCGCCCCGGAATCGTCTGTCACCGTAAGGGTAAAACCGAGAGTTTGCGAAGCTCCGGAAGTCTGCGGGGCCGTGAAGCTTGGCTGAACGGCAGAGGCAGCAAAGGAAACCGCCGTGCCCGAGGTCTGCTCCCACAGGAAGCTGACGATGGTACCGTCAGGGTCAATGGAGCCCGAACCATCCAGGGTCACGCTCTGGCCTTCGCTGACTGCCTGGTTCGCTCCGGCTTCAGCCGTGGGCTCAAGGTTCGGAACATCGCTGGAAAAGCTGATATTGTCAAAATAACCACTCTGCTGGGCCAGTTCTGCCCGGAGCGTTCCCACCAGAATCCCCACACTGTTGCCAGTCAACGTTATGACCTGGCCGAACGCCTCAAAACTAACCGTCTCGGGTGTGAAGAGCACACGCAAGTGATAATTTTTATTCTGGCTGAAACCTGAAGAAAATGGTGCGCTGTCCACGACCTGACCGGCCACAACCTTGCTGACCGTGCCCGGCCCATAGCCATCCGTGTTGACGATTTTGTAATAATTATCCGCATCCTGCAACAGCAGGATGGACACCTCGCCCCCGCTCGGATATTTTTTGGTCGGCAGGAAATCCAGCTCCAGAACTCCGCTATTGGAAACCGTCGGCAGTGCCTTTTCGAAACGCAATGCTACATCATCGCCGGTTACAACTCGTAACCGCTGGCCGGCGCTATCGTACAGGAACTGCCCTACTCCCCCTTTGGTCCAGGTGTTGGTCACCGTATAATCGAGTCGGCTGTCGCTGCTGAAATCATCTGTAAAGGCAGATGCGCCTCCTTGACCTTGAGGTAGAACCGTCACCGTCACGCTGTCGCTGGCCGTCGCTCCGGTATCGTCTGTCACTGTCAGTACAAAACCGAGCGTCTGCGAGGCCCCGGCTACCAAAGGGGCTGCAAAACTCGGCTGAACGGCAGAAGCATTAAAGGAAACCGCCGTGCCTAAGGTCTGATCCCACAGGAAGCTGACGATGGTACCGTCAGGGTCAAAGGAGCCCGAACCATCCAGGGTCACGCTCTGGCCTTCGGTGACTGCCTGGTTCGCTCCGGCTTCAGCCGTGGGCACAAGGTTCGGAACATCGCTGGAAAAGCTGATATTGTCAAAATAACCATTCTGCTGGGCCAGTTCTACCCGGAGCGTTCCCACCAGAATCCCCACACTGTTGCCAGTCAACGTTATGACCTGGCCGAACGCCTCAAAACTAACCGTCTCGGGTGTGAAGAGCACACGCAAGTGATAATTTTTATTCTGGCTGAAACCTGAAGAAAATGGTGCGCTGTCCACGACCTGACCGGCCACCACCTTGCTGACCGTGCCCGGCCCATAGCCATCCGTGTTGACGATTTTGTAATAATTATCCGCATCCTGCAGCAACAGGACGGTAATCTCGCCCCCACCGGGAAATTTTTGAGTCGGCAGGAAATCCAGCTCCAGAACCCCGCTATTGGAAACCGTCGGCAGTGCCTTTTCGAAACGCAATGCCACATCATCACCGGTTACAACTCGTAACCGCTTGCCGGCGCTATCGTACAGGAACTGCCCCACTCCCCCTTTGGTCCAGGTGTTGGTCACCGTATAATCGAGTCGGCTGTCGCTGCTGAAATCATCTGTAAAGGCAGATGCGCCCCCCTGAGGCTGAACCGTTACCAGCACGCTGTCGCTGGCCGTCGCCCCGGAATTGTCTGTCACCGTAAGGGTAAAACCGAGCGTTTGCGAAGCTCCGGAAGTCTGCGGGGCCGTGAAGCTTGGCTGAACGGCAGAGGACGCAAAGGAAACCGCCGTGCCCGAGGTCTGCTCCCACAGGAAGCTGACGATGGTACCGTCAGGGTCAAAGGAGCCCGAACCATCCAGGGTCACGCTCTGGCCTTCGGTGACTGCCTGGTTCGCTCCGGCTTCAGCCGTGGGCACAAGGTTCGGAACATCGCTGGAAAAGCTGATATTGTCAAAATAACCACTCTGCTGGGCCAGTTCTACCCGGAGCGTTCCCACCAAAATCCCCATACTGTTGCCAGTCAAC
>Ga0214472_10003372_pt1 | contig 16927 bp, 10 predicted proteins | sample RVTome_6_FD_207662 | JGI IMG/M metagenome (GOLD analysis project Ga0214472, IMG submission 207662) | Soil microbial communities from uranium-contaminated site in the Upper Colorado River Basin, Wyoming, United States - RVT140D175 | ecosystem: Environmental > Terrestrial > Soil > Contaminated >... | reverse complement strand
TGGTTGATGATCTGCCGCTCCTCGGCCGTCAGCGTGCCCGCGCGGATGGTCAGGTTCTTCAGCTCGTCGTCGCTGAGGAACTTGGCCTCGTGCCCGGAGACGTCGGTCCAGCGGTATTCGGCGATGCCCCGGATGCGCTCCACATCCTCGTCGCGCATGCGCTCGCCGCCGATATTGGCGGCGCGCAGGAACATGCGGTCCTCTTCGATCTGGCGCAGCCGCTCGCGATGGCGCATGCGCGCCTCGGGCGTGCCGTCCTTCAGCATCGCGATCTCGGCGTCGCGCTTCAGGATCTCGAAGCGCGTGTCGAGCAGATGTATCCGGTCGTAGATGCCCTCGAGCTTGGTCGCCTTGTCCACCACGTGCACCGGCGTGGTCACCTTGCCGCAGTCGTGCAGCAGCCCGGCGATTTTGAGCTCGTAGCGGTCCTTGTCCGTCATCTGGAAATCGCTCAGCGGGCCGTCCTTCGTCTCGTTGACGGCCTCCGCCAGCATCATGGTGAGCGCCGGCACGCGCTGGCAATGCCCCCCGGTATAGGGCGACTTTTCGTCGATCGCCGTGTTGATGAGCGCGATGAAGGACTCGAACAGCTGCTCGAGCTGGTTGATGAGCATGCGATTGGTGAGCGCGATCGCCGCCTGCGAGGCGAGCGATTCGGCCAGCCGCTGGTCGGCGGGCGAGAACGGCACGATGCCGCCCGTTTTCGGGTCCTGCGCATTGATCAGCTGCAGCACGCCGATGATCTCGTGCTCGTGGTTCGCCATCGGCACGGTGAGGAAGGATTTCGACCGGTAGCCGGTCTTCTTGTCGAAATTGCGCGTGCCGGTAAAGTCGAAGCCATCGGCGGTGTAGGCGTCCGCGATATTCACCGTCTTGCCCGTGAGCGCCGCGTACGCGGCCACCATGCTGTGGTTCGGCTTGCCGTCCTTGCCCATGAGGTGGATGGGGTAGAACGGAATGGGTTCGCCGGTGGTGCCGCCGAGGTACAGCTTCAGGCTGCTGGTGCGCACGATCTCGAAGCGCAGCGTGCCGTCCTCGGTGAGGCGGTACAGCGTGCCGCCGTCGGCGCGCGTGATCGACTTCGATGCCGTGAGGATGGCCTCGAGCAGCCGGTGGATGTCGCGCTCCGCGGAAAGCGACGCGCCGATGGCGTGCAGCTGCTCGAGCCGCTGCACGAGGTCGTCGGCGGCGCTGCGCCCCTCGGCCGAGAAGCCCAGCGCCTGGGTGCTGTCGAGGGTGCGGCTCATGCGCTCGCCGGGCGGCGCCGCCTCACTTGATGCAGACCGAGCGCACTTCCTTGAGATGCGTGACCCCCAACAGGCATTTCTCCATGCCGTCCTGCTTCAGCGTGCGCATGCCCTCCTCCAGGCTGATCGCCAGAATCTCGGCCACGCGCGCGTGCTCCTGGATCGCCTTTTTCAGCCGGTCGGAGGCGATGAGCAGCTCGTGCAGGCCGCAGCGCCCCTTGAAGCCGCCGCCGCCGCATTTGTCGCAGCCCACCGGCTTGTAGAAGCTGAGCTGGCCCTTGTCGTTGCCATAGTGCCGCACCCAGTCCTTGTAGACCGCCTCCATGGAGCCCTTGGGGTCCGCCTTGAAGCGCGGCGTGCTCTGCAGCTCGTCGCAGTACTCGCGCAGGAACGCCGTGAGCTCCGCCGGTTCCGGCGTGTAGGGCTGCTTGCAGCTGCACATGCGCCGGGCGAGGCGCTGCGCCAGGACGCCGAGCAGCGCATCGGAGAAGTTGAAGGGATCCATGCCCATGTCGAGCAGCCGCGTGATCGACTCCGGCGCGGAGTTGGTGTGCAGCGTGGCGAACACCAGGTGGCCGGTGAGCGAGGCCTCGATCCCGGTCGAGGTGGTCTCCTTGTCGCGCATCTCGCCGACCATGATGATGTCCGGGTCGGCGCGCAAGAACGACCTCATCACCACGGCGAAGTCGAGGCCTGCCTTCTTGTTGACCTGCACCTGGCGCAGGCCCTTCTGCGTGATCTCGACGGGGTCCTCCGCCGTCCAGATCTTGGTTTCGGGCGTATTCAGGAACTTGAGCACCGAGTGCAGCGTCGTCGTCTTGCCCGAGCCCGTGGGGCCGCAGACGAAGAAGAGGCCATAGGGCTTGCTCACTGTGTCCTTCAGCTTGCCCTCGTTCTGCTTGGTGAAGCCCATCTTGTCCAGCGACATGGGCTCGCCGGCGGCGAGAATCCGCATGACGATGTCCTCGACGCCGCCCGCGGTGGGGATGGTCGCCACGCGCAGCTCGATGTCGAGCGGCCCGAATCTCTTGAACTTGATCTTGCCGTCCTGCGGCCGCCGCTTCTCGGAAATGTCGAGGTCGCACATGATCTTGATGCGCGCCGCGATGGCCGAGCGGTAGCTTGCCGGCACCTCGATGTACGGCCCCAGATCCCCGTCCTTGCGGAAACGGATCTCGGTCTTCACCTTGCCGGGGTAGGGCTCGATGTGGATGTCGGAGGCCCCCTGGTTGTAGGCGTCGATGATCACCTTGTTGACCAGCTTCACCAGCTCGTTATCTGCCGCCGCGGACGCCTCGTCCGAGGTCGCGCCTTCGAGTATGCCTTCGGACTCGTCGTCGAGGCTGGACAGCATGTCGCCGATGTCGCCGCTGTCGAGCGATTCCGCGCCGTAGAACTGATTGACCGTGTCCTTGAATTCCTTCTGCGTCGTGACGCGGTACACGATCTTCGCTTTCGGAAACACGTTGGAGGCGATGCGCGAGCTGCGGATGCGCTCGGGATCCAGGCACAGCACGACCAGCCCCGCTTTCGTATCGTCGATCGGCAGCCACTGGTTCTGATCGACGTACTCGCGCTTCAGGTTCTTCAGCAGCTCCATCGGCTTGACGCGGTCCTGCTTGTAGGTCTCGTAGGGCACGCCGAAGAACTTGGACAGAGCGGCCCCGATGGCCGGGATCTTGACCTGGAACTCCTCCGTGAGAACCGCCTCGATGTCCACCGCCTTCTTGCGCGCCTGGCGCGAGGCGAGCTCGAACTCGCCCGCCGACAGCACCGCGTCCGAGATCAGGTAGTCGTACTTGGTCTTGACCAGCTGCGGCTTCTGGCGCTGGCGGAAGGCGATCGCCAGCGTCTGCGACAGCTCGCCGACGCCGTCCTCGGTCAGCGGGCCGAAGGGCACGCCGGCCTTGTTGTTGATGATCTGGATGACGCCGATCAGCTCCTGGTTCTGGCCGTCGACGATGGGCGCCACCAGCATCTGCTTGGTGCGGTAGCCCGTACGCTTGTCGACTTCCTGCAGGAACCTCAGGTTCGGATTGAGCGATTTCAGCTCGGCGTCGTCGTACACGTCCTTGAGATTGACGGTCTTCCTGGCGAGCGCGACGTAGCCGGCGATCGAATGCTCGGCGATGGGCAGCTTCAGGTCCTTGAACGAATTGAGGCCGGTCTTCACCTTGGAAACGATGGCCTGCTTGTCCTCGCTGATGGAATAGATCGTCAGGCGATCGGCGTTGAACAGCACGCAGATGTCCGCGCTCACCTCGAGCATGATCTCGTCGATATTGCTCGTGGCATGGATCTTGTTGGTGACCGCCTGCAGCTGCTTCTGGAATGCGAGCCGGACGCTGACGTCCGCCTGCGGCGCGGCGTGATGGCTGAGAACGGCGCTCATCGTGGACCCCTCAATTCGAGCTTGCGGACTATGCTATCGCCCGCGCGGCAAACATTCAACCGCCACCGCCCTGATTTTTAGGCGGTTTTTCACAACCTCGGGCACCCGGGCGAAGTCAAAATTCGAAAACCTGGTTGTTCTGCAGCATGCGCGGCTGCAGCCGCCCCGACGACTCCTCGATCTCCTGCATGGTGAGCTCGGTCTCGCCGGGCTTGAGGTGGGTGACGTAAACCTCCGCGTCGCGCTCGAACTTCACCAGCTCTTCGGCGAGCAGCGACGGGCACAGGTGCTTGGAGAGCTCGGCCAGGTGGCGGTCCTTGTTGGCGAAGGCCGTTTCTATGATGAGATACCTGAGGTTGCCGATGCGGTTCACGATCTCCCACAGCGCGTCGTTCGGGCCGGTATCGCCGGTGAAGACGAGGCTGCCGCTGCCGCTGTCGAGCTGGTAGCCGACCGCCGGCACGGTGTGGATCGCCGGCAACGGCGTGAAGGCGCGACCCGCGAGGCGCACCGTTCTCCCCAGCGCGATTTCCTCGTAGCGCATGAAGGGCGCCTCGGGCGACGGGATCTGGGAGAAATCCGGCCAGATCTCCCAGTTGAAGATGTGATTCTTCAGGATGGCGATGGTCTCGGGCGTGGCGTGCACCAGGATGGGCCGGGCGCGCATGGGGCCCACGGTGTCGGCGATGAAGGCGATCGAGGCCACGTGATCCAGGTGCGAATGCGTGACGAAGATGTGATCGACGAGCGAGAGCTCGGCCAGCGACAGGTCGCCCACCCCGGTACCCGCGTCGAGCAGCACGTCGCCGTCCACCAGGAACGACGTCGTGCGCATGTGCCGGCCGCCGATCCCGCCCGAGCAGCCGAGGACCTTGAGCCTCATCGGCGCGCCCTATTTCTCGTCGAACGAGGTGACGCCGTCCCAGCCGGCGGCAGGCGGCTGCCGGCGGAACTGCGTGACGCGGTCGGCGTACAGGGCGTACAGCTCGCACTCCGGGTTCATGCGCTGGAGGTTCAGCAGGCCCACCTCGACCTGGTCCCACTGCTGGCTGCGGTAGGCGCGCAGGGTCTGATGCCACAGTTTGATCTCGTCGAGCCGCGCGCGCGCCACCTCGCCGTCGATGCCGAGCGGCTCGTAGATGCCCACCGCTTCGTCCTTGCCCTTGACCTTGATGCGGTCGATTTCCTTGAACACCACGTCCTTCACCGCATTGCGGGTCGGTTCGCCCACCAGGATGCCCACGCCATAGTACTTGGTGCGCCCTTCCAGCCGCGACGCCACGTTCACGGGATCGCCCATCACCGTATAGGCGCGCCGCACCTGCGAGCCCATGTCGCCCACGCGCACGTTGCCGGTGTTCACGCCGACCCCGATCTTGAGCGTCGGCCAGCCGCGCGCCGCGAACTTCTCGTTCAGGATCGCGCGCTCCTTCTGCATGTCGAGCGCGGCGAGCACGCCGTTCCTCGCGTGCTGCGGATCGTCAACCGGGGCGCCCCAGAACGCCATGATGGCGTCGCCGATATACTTGTCAAGCGTGCCGCGGTGCCGGCTGCGGATGATGCCGCTCATGTCCGTGAGGTATTCGTTGATGTACTCGCGCAGCTCCTCGGGTTTCAGCGCCTCGGAGATGCCGGTGAAGCCGCGCACGTCCGAGAACAGGATCGTGAGCTCCGCGGCGCGCGGCTCCATGTTGTATTTCTGCGGGTCGCGCGCCATCCGGTCGACCAGCTCGGGCGGCACGTACTGGCCGAACAGCTCCGTGAACTGGCGCTTGGAGCGCGCCTCGACGAAGTAGCCGTAGGCCATGTTGACGGTGTACAGCGAGAGGGTCATGAGCACCGAGGCCGCGAGCGGCAGCACCATGTCGGCCTCGGTCCACATGGCGACGTTCAGGCCCGTGATGAGGACCAGCCCGAGCAGCGTGGCGAGCGTCGCGTACAGCGGCGCCAGCATGGGGATGAGCAGCGACAGCGTGACGCCGCCGACGAGCAGCAGCACGACCTCCGCGCCCAGCATGTAGGGGGGCCTCAGCTTGATCTTCTTGTCGAGCATGCCCGCGATCAGGTTGGCGTGCACCTCGACCCCGGGATAGACGTTGTCCACGGGAGTGGAGCGCAAGTCGAGCAGGCCCGGCGCGGTCGTGCCCACCAGCGCGATCTTGCCCTTCAGGCGCTCGAGCGGCACGCGCCCGGCGAGCACGTCGGCCAGCGACACGTAGGCGAAGCTGAATTTGTGGCCGCGGTACGGGATCAGCGCGCTCGCGGTCTCGTCCACCGGGATGGCAAGCGGGCCCACCTGCAGCCATTCCAGCCCGGTGTAGCCGCGCTGCAGGAAGCGATTCGGCGCGTAGCCGGGCTCGACCTTCGGAAATCCGAGGATGGTGCGCACCACGGCGAGCGAGAGCGCCTCGTAGAACGCGCCGTCCAGCTCGGCGATCATCGGCACGCGCCGCACCACGCCGTCGGCATCCGTGATCGGGTTGAAGTGCCCGGCGCTGGCGGCGTTCCGGGTGAACTGCGCCAGGTTGCCGCCGTAGCCCACCCAGGTGGTGAACGGGATATTGCGCCCCTGGAACGTGCCTTTGGGCAGCACCGGCTCTGGAATCGCGGCGATGCGCTTGGCGTCCTTGTCGCTGTTCAGGTAGTAGCCCAGCACCACCGGCTTGCCCTTGATCGCCTGCGCGAACAGGCCGTCGTTGTCCAGCCTCGGGCGCAGCTCGCGATACGACTGCAGGAAGTCCGGGACGTCCTTGAGCGGGCCCTGCGCGAGCTCGTCCAGCACGCGGATGCCGGACGAATAGTCCGCCTCGGCGAAGACCACGTCGAAGGCGACGATGGCGATCTCGTACTTGCCGAACAGCTTCTCGATCAGGTCCGCCATCACGTCGCGCGGCCAGGGCCAGCGCGCCACCTCCTGCAGGCTCTGCTCGTCGATGTCGAGGATGACGATGCGCTCGTCCACGCCGCGCGGCATGGTCACCTGCAGGCGCGCGTCGTAGATGATGTTGTCGAGCTGCGAGATGATCGGCACCTCGTAATAGCGTGCCGCGTGGCCGATGAAAAACAGCGTGATGACGAGCCCGAGGACGATGCGGACGATGTGCTGTTTCACGCGCGGTCCGTCGGGCCGGCGCAGCCGCGTGCGGGGCGCGGTGCCGCGCCGCGGCTCATCCCTTCAGGAAGAACTCCATCTTGACGCCCGCCAGCTCGACCACGTCGTGATCTTTGAGCGCGTGCGGCGCGCTGCCGATCGCGTGCCCGTTCACCGCCGGCGGGTTCGCGCCCTCGACGTGCGTGATGAAATAGCCTTGCGGGCGCCGCGTCAGCACCGCCACCTGCACGCCCGGCTTGCCGAGCGTGGTGAGCGGCTTGGCAAGCTCGAGCTCCTTGCCGGCGTTGCCGCCCGACAGGATCTGGATCGCGCCGAGCGGGTGGGTGGGCTTCGGCGCGGCCGCCGGCGCCACCGTCAACGTCGGTGTCGGCGTCGTCGGTGTATGCGCGGGCGCGGGCGCCGGCTTGGCCTCCTTTTCCACCGTGCCCGCGGCCGTGGCGCTCACCGCGACCTGCTGTGCGGCCGCCGCGCGCGCCGCTTCGGCTGCGCCCGCGCCCATGGTCCTCGCCTGCTCGGCGGCCGCCCTCATCGCCGAAGGGCGCAGCACCATGGTCTTCTCGAAATCCGCCTTCTCCGCGGTGGCCGCCGGCACCGGCGCCTCGCCCACGAATTTCAGCCGGTACTTGCCCAGCTCGACGACGTCGTTGTTCTGCAGGAAGTGTTTCTTGACGGGGTTGCCGTTGACCAGCGTGCCGTTGGTGCTCCCCAGGTCCTCGAGGAAGCAGTCGTTGAGGATGGTGACGATGACCGCGTGCTCGCCGCTCACCGCGAGGTTGTCGATCTGGATGTCGTTGTGCGGCTTGCGGCCGATGGTGGTGCGCTCCTTGCTCAAGGGGATCTCCTTGAGCACCAACCCGTCCATGCTGAGTATCAGTTTCGCCATAGCCGACCCCTGGAGCCTATTTTAACCATCCTAGAAACTTCCCCACCACGCCGCGGGCGGCGGGGTACTCCCGCTGGACGCGCACGAGTATAACCGAAACGTTGTCTTTGCCGCCGTTGTCATTGGCCATCTGCACCAGCTGCTGCGCGGCGAGTTTCAGGTTCGCGCCGAGCGCTTCCAGCGTCATGCTGATGTCGCCGTCCTCCACCATGTCGCACAGCCCGTCCGAGCACAGCAGATAGATGTCCCCGGGGCGCGTCTCGTACTCGCGGATCTCGGGCTCCACCGTCGGGTCGATGCCGAGCGCCTTGGTGACCAGGTTCTTGTGCTGCGCGTGCTTGGCCTGCTGCGCGGTGATCAGGCCCGAGTCGATCTGCTCCTGCAGCAGCGAATGGTCGCGCGTGATCTGCTTGAGGGTGCGGCCGCGCATGCGGTACAGGCGCGAGTCCCCGAGGTGCGCGACCAGCGCCTTGTTGTCGTAGAACAGGCACACCACCAGCGTGGTGCCCATGCCCGCGTACTGCGGCTGGGTCTGCGCCGCGTGGTAGATCGAGGCATTGGCCTTCAGCACCTGCTCGCGCACCAGTTGCCCGGCGATGATCTTGTTGCTTTCCGGGTCGAGATCGTAGGGCTTCACCTTGGCGAGCAGCTGCTGAATCTCCGTGGTGATCACCGTCGTCGCCATGCCGCTCGCCACCTCGCCGGCGTTGTAGCCGCCCATGCCGTCGGCGAGCACGACCAGGCCGCTGGCGGGATCCGCGGCGATGGAGTCCTCGTTGTGCGAGCGCACCATGCCCGGGTCGGTGCACGTCGCGATCTCGAGGACTTGGCTCAGATCCATGCGCTCAAAGCTCGATGTCCACGCTCTTCGGCGGGCCGCCGGCCGGCGCGGACGGCGCGGCGCCGCCCGCCGCGGCGCGCAGCGCCGCGGCGAATTCCTCGCCCGTCTGGAAGCGCGCGTCGGGGCTCTTGGCGAGCGCCTTGTCGAGGAACGCCACCAGGCCCGGCGGCACGCGCGGATTGACCGAGAGAATGTCCGCGGGCGGCTCGTTGGCGATCTTGAACATGAGCTGCGCCATCGATTCGCCCTCGAACGGCAGCTTGCCGCAGAGCAGCTGGTACAGGCTCACCGCCAGCGAGAACAGGTCGGAGCGGCCCTCGATCTTCTTGCCGGCGAGCTGCTCGGGAGACATGTACGAAGGCGTGCCCAGCACCATCCCGGTCTTGGTCTTCGAGGAATCGGTGAGCCGCGCGATGCCGAAATCGGTCAGCTTGAGCGTGTCGGTCTCGGCGTGAAACATCATGTTGGCGGGCTTCACGTCCCGGTGCACCACGCCCTGCCGGTGCGCGTATCCCAGCGCGTCCGCCGCGCGCGCCACGACCGACACCGCCTTGTCCGCCGGCAGGAGCTTGCCCGCCTTCACGAACGGCGCCAGGTCGCCGCCTTTCAGCAGCTCCATGGCGATATAGCAGAAGTCGTGCTCCTCGCCGGTGTCGTAGATGGTGACGATGTTCGGGTGCGACAGGCGCCCCGCGGTTTCGGCCTCGCGGAAGAACCGCTCCTTCACCTCGGCGAGCTCCTCCGGCTCGAACTCCTGCGCGAGCGCCATCGTCTTGATGGCCACCTCGCGCCCGATCTTCGGATCCTTGCCCAGGTACACCACGCCCATCGCGCCCTTGCCCAGCTCCTTTTGCACCTCGAAGCGGCCGAACTTCGGCTTCTCGCCGGCGGCGAGGTTCAGCGACCCGCCGGGGTGGCTCGATCCGCCGCCGAGGATCACGGTTTCGGACAGCTGCTTGGCGCGCGAGAGCCTCTGCTCGAGATCCTTGAACTTCGGGTTGTACTCGTGCATGTGGCGGAACACGCCTTCCGCCTTGTTGAACTGGCGCTTCCTCTCGAAGTCGAGCGCGAGGTTGTACAGGTTGTCCATCACCGCGGCGGACATCGGCACCTGGCGGAACTTGTCCCAGGCGAGGTCGAGCTGCCCCTGCGCCTGGTAGGCGATGCCGAGCATGCGGTTGGATTCCGCGGAGGACTCGTCCGACTTCACTTTCGCCGCCTCGGTGACGATGAAGCGCTTGGTCGCGAGCGCGACGTGCCCTACGAGCAGCAGCGTCGCCGGCACCATGAGCTGCATCCAGGTGCTCTGCGTCGTCATGAGCACGAAGTGCACGCCGATCAGCACGGCGAGGACGACGACCGTGAGCACCGCCGCCGGCGCGGCCTTCAGCCGCGGCAGCAGCACGATCAGGTACAGCGCGACGGCGAGGAACACGCCCCCCTGCGCCAGGTACGCCCAGGCCGGCGCAACGAAAAAATGCTCCTGCAGAATCGAGGACACCGAGTGCGCGAGCGTCAGCACCGGCGCCATGGCGGGCGACACCGGCGTCACCGAGGTGCTGCCCACGCCCGCCGCGGTGGCGCCGATGAGCACGATCTTGTCGGCGTACTTGGCGGCCGGGATCTTGCCGGTGATCACGTCGTAGAAGGAATCGACCTGAAAGGCCGGCCGGCCGTCGCGGTCCTTGTAGAAGTAGGTGTACATCTGCAGCGCCGGGTCGGTGCCGATGTTGAGGCGCCCCAGCGCGACGCCCTCGTTGGCGCGAATGCGGATATCCGACGGGGCGAGGTTCAGGCTCTTCGCGGCGATCATGAGCGACAGCGAGGGGAAGTGCTGGTCGAAGTAGCGCAGCACCAGCGGCTCGGTGCGAATGCCGCCATCCACATCGGGATTGGCATTCAGGTGCCCCAGGCCCGCGACCGCGCGCCCCAGGCGCTCGAGCGGGATCTGCACCTGCGAGGTGGGCAGCGCGCCGAGCTCGCCGTCGGCGCCCGGGATGGCGTTCCCCAGGACGAAATCGGGCAGCGGCCGGTCGGGCTTGCCGCGCGGGATGTCGATGGTGAACAGCATGGGCAGCAGCACGTTGCCCGCGCGGGCGTAGCTTTCCGCAAGGCGCCGGTCGGTGTTGAGGACGGCCTCGGCCTCGCGCAGCAGCGCGAGCATCTCGGCCTGGGCGGGAGCGGGCGGCGCCGCGGGGTCGGCGCGGGCGGCGATCTCGAGCAGCCGGGTGACGTACTGGTAGCCCGGATCGATCTGCGGCTCGAAAAGAAACAGGGTGTTGGCGACGACCTTGGCCTTGGCGCCCGCCAGCAGGTCGGTGAGGCGCGCGTGCACTTCGCGCGACCACGGCCAGCGGCCGATATTGGCGATCGACGTGTCGTCGATGGCGATCACCGCGATCCTGTCCGAGGGCGAGCGCGCCGAGCTCTGCACGCCGATGTCGTAGGCCTTGCGTTCCAGGCTCTGCATCAGGTCGCTACCGCCTGCGAACAGCATCAGGACCACGACGACCAGGCCGAGGAACCAGTCGCTCTTCCAGAATGCGGATCTCATGCTTGGCCTCTCCCCGATTATCGGTTGTCGAGTCGAGGCGGCCCAGCCTCCGACAACTCCCCTTGAAACAGCCGTCTGGACCGCATTCTTGCAGTCAAAACTAAGCTGCGTCAAATGTTTACGGATCAGGAAGCGAGGATCTGCCCTGCCTTGAGGGAGCCGCTGGAAACCAACTCCGCGGCCGCGATCTTCTTGCCGTCGCCCAGCTTTGCCTTGCCGGCGTGGATGCGCCCGCCCTGGGCGACGATGACCAGCCGCCCGCCTTCCAGTCCGAGCACTTCGCCGATCTTGCCCTTCACGGCAGCGAAGCTGCGCACGATTTCCTTGCGGCTGTCGAAGAGCTGCAGCTTGGCGCCGGCGAGCGTCGTCCAGGCGCCCGGCGCCGGGTCGCTCCCCCGGATCAGGTTGTGGATCATGTCGACGTGGCTGGCCCAATGGATTTTCGCCTCGGCTTCGCGGAACCAGCCCTCGTAGGAGGCCCGCGACTCGTCCTGCACGGTTTCCTTGTGCCTGCCGGCGACGACCAGGTCCGCCGCCTCGAGCATCGCCTGCACGCCCATCGGAAACAGGCGCTCGAAGTAGACGTTGCCGAGGGTGTCGTTCTCCCCGATCGGCGTGCGTTTCTGCAGGATCACCGCGCCCTCGTCCAACCCGTCCGTAGGCCGAAAGATGCTGAGTCCCGTCTCCTTGTCGCCGCGGCTGATCGGCCAGTTGATCGACGACGGCCCGCGGTATTTCGGCAGCAGCGACGGGTGATACTGGAGCGTGCCGCACTTGGGTGTGTTTACGAACTCCTGCGGCGCGAACTGCAGCACGAAGGCCATGATGCCGATGTCGGCCCCGGCGTCCTTCATCGCCTGCGCCGCCTGCGGCGCGCGCAGAGACTTGAACTGGTGCAGCTTCAAGCCCTTTTCCTGCGCCGCGGCGCGCAGCGCGTCGGGCCGCGCGCCCTCCTTCTCCGGCGCGCAGAACACCGCGGCGACCTGGTCGCCGCGCGCGAGGAAGGCTTCGAGCACCGATCTTCCGAAATCCTGCTGGCCGACGATCGCGATGCGCATCACGCCGCCTTCTTCGGCGGCACGGAGAAGGCGCCCGCCTGCCGGAGCGCGCCGATCTTCGCCTCGTCGTAGCCGAGCACCTGCTTCAGCACCTCGTCGGTGTGCTCGCCGAGGGTCGGGGAGCGCTCGATGCGCGCCGGCGAGTCCGAGAGCTTGATCGGCATGCCGACGTTCCACCACTTGCCGCGCTGCGGATGGTCGAGCTCCACCCACATGTCGCGCCCGCGCACGTGCTCGTCGTGCGTCAGGTCCTCGGTGCCCATGACCGGGCCGCAGGGAACCTCGAGCGGGTTGAGGATCGCCATCAGCTCGCGCTTGGTGTATTTCAGCGCGAACTCGCCGATCAGCTCCCACATTTCGGCCTGGTTCTTGCGCCGCTCGGCAATCTTGGCGAACTTCGGGTCGGTGGCGAGATCCGGCACGCCGACATCGGGCCCGATGCGCTTCGCGAGCGCCTCCCACACCGCCTCCTGCACGACGAGATAGAGAAAGTCGTTCGGGCCGCCGGGCTTGCAGCGCACCGCGTTGCCGAGCTGTCCCCCGCCCGAGTCGTTGCCGCCGCGCGGCACATCTCCCATGCCCTTGTGCGTCGGCACCGAGTACTCGGAGAGCGACTGGCGCGTGAGGCGCTGGTGGTCGCGGAACTTGACACGGCACAGGTTCATGATGCCGTCCATCATCGCCACTTCGACGTACTGCCCCTGGCCGGTGCGGTCGCGCTGGCGCAGCGCGGCGAGCAGGCCGATGGCGAGGTGCAGCCCGGTGCCCGTGTCGCCGATCTGCGCGCCGGTGACGAACGGCGGGCCCTCCGGCACGCCGGTGGTGCTCATCGCGCCGCCCATCGCCTGCGCCACGTTCTCATAAGCCTTGAAGTCGGCGTAGGGCCCGCTCGAGCCGAAACCCTTGATCGAGCCCATCACGATCCTGGGATTGAGCTCGTGGATCTTCTCCCAGGTGAAGCCGAAGCGGTCGAGCACGCCCGGGCCGAAGTTCTCCATGAGGATGTCGCAGGTCTTCAGCAGATCGACGAACACCTGCTTGCCCTCGGCGCTCTTCATGTTCACGGTGATCGAGCGCTTGTTGCAGTTGAGCATCGTGAAGTAGAGGCTGTCGGCATTGGGCACGTCGCGCAGCTGCGCGCGCGTCGCGTCGCCGGCGGGGTTCTCGAACTTGATGACGTCGGCGCCCATCCAGGCGAGCAACTGCGAGCAGGTCGGCCCCGCCTGCACGTGCGACATGTCGAGGATGCGGACTCCCTTGAGGGCTTCCATTCTGATCTCCAAGAACCTACTTCTTTTTTGCGCTCGGATTCAGGCTCGTGATGCGACCGCTTTCGGTGCCGGCGGTTTCATCGATGACGGCATTGACGAGCGTGGGCTTGCGCGAGCGGATGGCTCCTTCCATGGCCTTGCGCAACTCGGCCGGGGTCGTGGCGTGCACGCCCACGCCACCGAAGGCCTCGATCAGCTTGTCATAGCGCGCACCCTTGACGAACACGGTGGGCGCAACATCGGGGCCGCCGGTCGGATTGACGTCGGTGCCGCGGTAGACGCCGTTGTTGTTGAAGATGACCACGCAGACCGGCAGGTTGTAGCGGCAGAGGGTCTCGACTTCCATGCCGGAGAAGCCGAAGGCGCTGTCGCCCTCGATCGCGATCACCGGCTGGCCGCTGACCACGGCGGCCGCGACGGAAAAGCCCATGCCGATGCCCATCACGCCCCAGGTGCCGACGTCCAGGCGCTTGCGCGGCTTGTACATGTCGACGATGCTGCGCGTGAAGTCGAGCGCGTTGGCGCCTTCGTTGACCAGGATGGCCTCCGGGTTGGCCTTGATGATGTCGCGCACCACGGCGAGCGCGCTGTGAAAATTCATCGGCGTCGGATCCTTGGCCAGGGTCTCGGCCATCTTGGCGAGGTTCTTGTCCTTGCGCTCGGCGATGGCGTGCAGCCAGTCCGCGGGCGGCTTGGCCCAGCTGGCGCCGATGCCGGCGAGGAGCAACGACACGCAGGAACCGATGTCGCCGACCAGCGGGGCGTCGATACGCACGTTGCTGTCCATCTCCTGCGGCGAGATGTCGATCTGGATGAACTTCTGGCCGCCCCACGCCTTAGGGTCCTTGCCGCCCCAGGTCTTGCCCTTGCCGTGCGAGAGCAGCCAGTTCAGGCGGGCGCCGACCAGCATCACCACGTCAGCCTCCGGCAGCACATAGGAGCGGGCGGCGGCCGCGGACTGCGCGTGCGTGTCTGGCAGCAGGCCCTTGGCCATGGACATGGGCAGATACGGGATGCCCGTCTTCTCGATTAACGAACGAATCTCCGCATCCGCCCGGGCGTAGGCCGCGCCTTTGCCCAGAATGATCAGCGGCTTCCTCGCGCCCTTGAGCAGGTCGACGGCGCGCTTGACGGCGTCCGGCGCGGGGATCTGCTTCGGCGCCGGATCGACCGCCTTGATCAATGAATTCTTCCCGGCTGCCGCGTCCATGGTCTGGGCGAAGAGCTTCCCCGGCAGGTCGAGGTAGACGCCGCCCGGGCGGCCGGAGACGGCGGCGCGGATGGCGCGCGCGATGCCCACACCGATGTCCTCGGCGTGCAGCACGCGGAAGGCGGCCTTGGCGAGCGGCCTGGCGATGGCCAACTGGTCCATCTCCTCGTAGTCGCCCTGCTGCAGGTCGACGATCTCGCGCTCGCTCGAGCCGCTGATGAGGATCATCGGGAAGCAATTGGTGGTGGCGTTGGCCAGCGCGGTGAGGCCGTTGAGGAAGCCGGGGGCGGACACCGTCAGGCAGATGCCCGGCTTTTGCGTCAGGTAGCCGGCGATGGCGGCGGCGTTGCCGGCGCTCTGCTCATGGCGGAACGAAATCACGCGCATGCCTGCGGCCTGTGCCATGCGGGTGAGGTCGGTGATCGGGATACCGGGCAGACCGAAGATCGTGTCGATGCCGTTGAGCTTGAGGGCATCGATGACCAGATGAAAGCCGTCGGTCACAGCGGCTTGTGCATCGGCGGCGACTTGCGGTTCGACGGTGCCCATGATGGCCTCCTCGAGGGGAACGATATGGTAAGAACCGCCTGCCGCGGCGGGCCTTGACTCAGGTCAAGGGTCTAAAATCCCGGCTCCGATGACCGCCTTCCCGGGCCACCCGCAGCGCAACAGCATCCGCCTGCAGCTGCGCCAGAACCAGCTCCTGCAGGGCTTGACCGCGGCGCAGTGGGGCGAGCTCGAGCCGCTGCTCTCGGTCGCTGATTACCGCAAGGGCGAGCCGCTGGTGCGCCAGGGCGACGAGGAGATGGAGCAGATCTTTATCCTCGAGGGGATGCTGAAGCGCGTGGTCTCCAACCCGGAAGGCCGCGAGATGATCCTGCGCTTCGCGGCGGAAACCGAGATGGACACTTCGTACGCGGCCTGGCGCATGCGCACCCCGGTGCCCTACTCGATCGTCGCCGTCAGCAAGGCGCGCGTCGCCGAGCTGCCGATGCCCATATGGGCCGAATTCATCGAGCGCCATGCCGAGATCAAGGCGCGTTTCGAGTACGACCTGATGAAGCTGATGAGCGAGGTGATGGCGCACACCATCACGCTGCACCTGCTGGATGCGCCCGGGCGCCTGTCGCGCTTCCAGCGCAAGCACCTGGAGCTCTCCGGGCGCATCCCGAAGAAGGAGCTCGCCGCCTATCTCAATCTCACGCCCGAGACGCTCTCGCGCCTGCGGCAGAAGCTCGGCAAGCCCTAGCGCCGGCGCAGCCTCGCCAGGCCGAGCGAGATCAGCGGCCAGAAAAGCAGGAAGAACGCGAGGCCGGTGATCGACGCGACCAGCGGCGTCTCGAAGAAGATGCGCATGTCGCCCCGCGAGAAGAGCATCGCCTGGCGGAACGCGGCTTCCGCGTTGTCCCCGAGCACGATCGCCAGCACCATGGGCGCGAGCGGGTACTGGAGCTTGCGGAAGAAGTAGCCGAACACGCCGAACCCCACCACCATCCACACGTCGAACAGCGCGTTGTGCACCGTGTAGCCGCCGATGGAGCAGATGACGATGATGATCGGCGCGATCACCGAGAACGGGATCCTGAGGATGGCGGCGAACAGCGGCACGCAGGTCAGCACCACGATCAGCCCGGCGATGTTGCCGAGGTACATCGAGGCGATGAGGCCCCAGACGAAGTCCTTCTGCTCGATGAACAGCAGCGGCCCCGGCTGCAGGCCCCAGATGAGGAGTCCCCCGAGCAGCACCGCGGCCGTAGGCGAGCCCGGCACGCCGAGGGTGAGCATGGGCAGCAGCGCCGAGGTGCCGGCGGCGTGCGCCGCGGTCTCCGGCGCCACCACGCCTTCGACCTGGCCGGTGCCGAACTTGTCCCCGGTCTTCGAGAAGCGTCGCGCCACGCCGTAGCTCATGAACGAGGCCGGGGTCGCGCCGCCCGGCACGATGCCCATGAAGCAGCCCACGGCGGAGGAGCGGATCGAGGTCATCCAGTAGCGCGGCAGCTCCTTCCAGGTGTCGAGCACCACGCGCAGATTGAGCTTGGCGCGCGTGCCCCTGAACTCCAGGCCCTCCTCGAGCGTGAGGAAGATCTCGCCGATGCCGAACAGCCCGATCACCGCCACCAGGAAGTCGAAGCCGGTGAGCAGCTTGATGAAGCCGTAGGTGAGCCGCAGCGTCCCGGTCACCGGGTCGGTGCCGACGGCGGCGAGCGCGAATCCGGTCATCATGGCGGCGACGGTCTTGTAGGGCGGCTCCTTGCTCATGCCGACGAAGGCGCAGAAGGTGAGCAGGTACACGCCGAAGAACTCGGCCGGCCCGAAGGCGAGCGCGAAGTCCGCGATCACCGGCGCGAGGAACGTGATC
>Ga0214472_10003371_pt1 | contig 16928 bp, 14 predicted proteins | sample RVTome_6_FD_207662 | JGI IMG/M metagenome (GOLD analysis project Ga0214472, IMG submission 207662) | Soil microbial communities from uranium-contaminated site in the Upper Colorado River Basin, Wyoming, United States - RVT140D175 | ecosystem: Environmental > Terrestrial > Soil > Contaminated >... | reverse complement strand
CTGCGTGTTCGGCTGCGGCGGCGACCGCGATCCGGGCAAGCGTCCGATGATGGGCGAGGTCGCGCGCGCGCTCGCCGACCGCGTCATCGTCACGAGCGACAACCCGCGCAGCGAGGAGCCCGTGAAAATCATCGACGCGATCATGCAGGGCGCCGGTCCGCAGGCTGAATGCATCGTCGACCGGGCGCAGGCGATCGCGATCGCGATCGGAGAAGCCGGGCCGGACGACGTCATCGTGCTCGCGGGAAAGGGACACGAACCGTATCAAGAGGTGCTCGGCGTGCGCGTGCCGTTCTCCGACATCGAGCAGGCACGCGTCGCGCTGCTCATGTGGAATCGAAAGCAGGGGACTTCCGGATGATGACGTTGCAGGAAGCGGCGCAGGCCCTCGGCATTCGAGCGCCCGGGGAAGGCGGTTTCCGTTCGGTCGGAACCGACAGCCGGAAGATCGAGCCGGGCCAGTTGTTCGTCGCGCTGCGCGGTGAGCGCTTCGACGGGCACGACTTCGTCGCCCAGGCGGCCGCCGACGGTGCGGCGGCCGCGCTCGTCGACGCGAAGTGGGCCGAAATGCAGGTCGACGCGCCGCTGCCGCTCCTCGTCGTCGACGACACGCGTCTCGCCCTCGGCGCGCTCGCGGCGGCGTGGCGCGCGCGCTTCGACATCCCGCTGATCGGCGTCACCGGCAGCAACGGCAAGACGACGGTGAAGGAAATGTGCGCGGCGATCCTGCGCGCGCAGGCGCGTTCCGACGGCCACGACGCCGCCGCGGTGCTCGCGACTGCCGGCAACCTGAACAACGACATCGGGCTGCCGCTGACCCTGCTCCAGCTGCGCAAATCCCATTGCGCCGCGATCATCGAAATGGGCATGAACCGTCCGGGCGAAATCGCATATCTCACCGGCCTCGCACGCCCGACCGTCGCGATCGTGAACAACGCGCAGCGGGCCCACTTGAAGGGCGTCGGGACGGTGATCCAGATCGCGCAGGAGAAGGGTGCGATCTACGACGGCCTCGGCTCGGACGGGGTCGCCGTCGTCAATGCGGACGATGCGCACGCGGGCTATTGGTGCGAACTCAACGCGGGGCGGCGCGTCGTCACGTTCGGCCTGACGGCGAACGCCGACGTCTCGGGACGCTTCGCATTGCGCGGGCTCGGTTCGCGGCTGGAAATCACGTCGGCGGAAGGGCAGACGACAGTGGAGCTGCAGGTCCCGGGCGAGCATAACGCACGCAATGCCGTGGGCGCCGCGGCCGCGTGCCTCGCGGCGGGCGCGAGCCTCGCGGCGGTCGGCCGGGGACTGGCGGAATTCACCGGCACCCGCGGCCGGCTGCAGCGGCGCGCGGGACTCAACGGCGCGGTGATTCTCGACGACAGCTACAACGCAAACCCGGATTCGCTGCGCGCGGCGATCGACGTGCTCGCGGCGACGCCGGGGCGCAAGGTCCTCGTGCTCGGCGACATGGGCGAAATCGGCTGCACGAGCGCGCAGGTCCATGACGAGATCGGCGGCTACGCGAAGAGCAAGGGCGTCGACGCGCTGTTCGCGCTCGGCGAGATGAGCGCCGTTGCCGCGAGCAATTTCGGCGACGGCGGCCGGCACTTCGACACCGTCGAGGCCCTTGTCGAGGCGCTGTCGCGCAGGCTCGATGCGAACACCGTCGTCGTCGTGAAAGGCTCGCGCTTCATGCGCATGGAACGGGTGGCAGACGCGCTTGCCGCGGTGCACAATGGCGCCCGTTCCCACGAAACGAATTAGTCCATGTTGCTCGAACTCGCCCTCTGGCTCGGTCAGGATATCCGCACCTTCAACGTGTTCGGATACATCACGCTGCGCACCGTCCTCGCAGCGATGACCGCGCTCGCGATCTCCTTCGTGTTCGGCCCGCCGGTGATCCGCTGGCTCGCGGCGAAGAAGATCGGCCAGGCGGTGCGCGACGACGGGCCGCAGACGCATCTCGTGAAAGCCGGGACGCCGACGATGGGCGGCGCGCTGATCCTGATCGCGATCGCGGTGACGATCCTGCTGTGGGGCGACTTGCGCAACCACTACGTGTGGGTGACGCTGCTGGTCACGCTCGGCTTCGGCGCGGTCGGCTGGGTCGATGACTGGCGCAAGGTCGTGCATCGCGACCCGAAGGGGCTGGCGAGCCGCTGGAAATACCTATGGACGTCGCTGATCGCGCTCGGCGCGGCGGTGTTCATCGCGGTGAGTGCGAACGAACCCGCGCAGACCGAGCTGATCGTGCCGTTCTTCAAGGCCGTGTCGTACCCGCTCGGACTGATCGGTTTCGTCGCCCTGTCGTACTTCGTCATCAACGGCACGAGTCACGCGGTCAATCTCACCGACGGGCTCGACGGCCTCGCGATCATGCCGACGGTGATGGTCGCGGGCGCCCTGGCGATCTTCGCGTACGTTGCCGGTCACGCCGGCTTCTCGAAGTACCTCGGCGTGCCGTACATCGCCGGCGCCGGCGAACTCGCGGTGTTTTGCGGCGCGCTCGCCGGCGCCGGGCTCGGCTTCCTGTGGTTCAACGCGTATCCGGCCGAAGTCTTCATGGGCGACGTCGGCGCGCTCGCGCTCGGCGCGGCGCTCGGGACCGTCGCGGTCGTCGTGCGCCAGGAGATCGTGCTCTTCATCATGGGCGGGCTGTTCGTCGCCGAGACACTGTCGGTGATGCTGCAGGTGCTCTATTTCAAGATCAGCGGCGGCAAGCGCATCTTCCGCATGGCGCCGCTGCATCACCACTACGAACTGAGCGGCTGGAAGGAAACCCAGGTCGTGGTCCGCTTCTGGATCATCACGCTGATGCTCGTCCTGTTCGGCCTGTCGACGCTGAAGCTCAGATGAACACGCTGTCCGACAGATCCGTACTGGTGCTCGGCCTCGGCGAATCGGGCCTCGCGATGGCGCAGTGGTGCGCGCGGCAGGGCGCGCGGCTGCGCGTCGCCGACAGCCGGGACGCGCCGCCGGGACTCGCGGCGCTGCGCGACGCCGCGCCGGCCGCCGACCTCGTGCTCGGGCCGTTCTCCGAGGCGCTGCTCGACGGCATCGAGCTCGTCGCGCTGAGCCCGGGCATCGATGCGCGCATGCCGCTCCTCGCCGCCGCGCAGCGACGTGGCATCGCGGTCGTCGGCGAAATGACGCTGTTCGCCGAGGCGCTCGACGCGCTCGGCGCACGCACGAACACGCGCATCCTCGCGATCACCGGCACGAACGGCAAGACGACGACGACGGCGCTCGCGGCGGCGCTGTGCCAGGCCGCCGGCCTGGATGCGGTCGCTGCCGGCAACATCAGCCCCGCCGCGCTGACGGTCCTGATGCAACGGCTCGACCAGGGCCGGCCGCTGCCGCAGTGCTGGGTGCTGGAGCTGTCGAGTTTCCAGCTCGAAACCACGGTCGGCCTCGACGCCGACGCGGCGACGGTCCTCAACGTCACCGACGACCACCTCGACCGGCACGCCGATCTTGCCGGCTACGCCGCGGTCAAGGCGCGGATCTTCGCCGGTAACGGCACGCAGATCCTCAACCGACAGGACGCCCGAGTCATGGGCATGGGGCTGCCGGGGCGGCACGTCGTGTCCTTCGGCACCGACCTGCCGCCGCGGCGCGACGATTTCGGCGTCGCCGCCGACGCCGATGGAACCTGGCTCGTGCGCGGCAGCGAGCGGCTCGTACGCGCGGACGAGCTGAAGCTGGCCGGAATGCACAACGTCGCGAACGCGCTCGCCGCGCTCGCGCTCGGCACCGCGATCGGTCTGCCGCTCGCGGCGATGATTGCCGGCCTGAAGGCGTTCGGCGGGCTACCGCATCGCGTCGAAGCGGTCGCGCGTCGCTCCGACGGCGTCGTCTTCTACGATGATTCGAAAGGCACGAACGTCGGCGCGACCCTCGCCGCGCTCGAGGGACTCGGACGGCCGGTCGTGCTGATCGCGGGCGGCGACGGCAAGGGTCAGGATTTCTCGCCGCTGCGCGACGCGGTGTCGCGTCATGCCCGCGCCGTCGTACTGATCGGACGCGATGCCGCGCTGATCGATGCGGCGCTGGCCGGCTCGGGCGTCCCGCGCGAGCGCGTGGCCGACATGGATGGGGCGGTGGCGCGCGCCGCCGCACTTGCGCAGCCCGGTGACGCCGTGCTGCTGTCGCCGGCATGCGCGAGCCTCGACATGTTCCGCAACTACGCGCATCGCGCGGAAGTGTTCGTCGCCGCGGTGCGGGGCCTGCCGGGGGTGAGCGCGACATGAGGCCCGTGTCCGCCCTTTTGTTGGGGTTCTTCTCGACGCCGCGGACGAACGGCGGCGAGCAGACCAGCCGCGCCGTCAATCGCCTGATGCGCCCGTCGGAGGCACTGCGCGAACTCGATCCGTGGCTGATCTGGTCGTCGGTCGGACTGCTGCTGATCGGGCTGGTGATGGTCTATTCGTCGTCGATCGCGATCGCCGAAGGCAGCCGGTTTACCGGTTACCAGTCCCATTACTTCCTGATGCGCCACGCGCTCTTCCTCGTCGTCGGCGTCGTCGCGGGGCTCGTCGCGTTCCAGCTGTCGATGCGCCAGTGGCAGCAGTTCGCGCCGTGGCTGTTTCTCGTCGGCGTGTTGCTGCTCGTCATCGTGCTGATTCCGGGGATCGGCCGCGAAGTCAACGGCGCGCAGCGCTGGCTGCCGCTCGGCCTGCTGAACCTGCAGCCGTCCGAGCTGATGAAGCTTTTCGTCGCGCTGTATGTCGCCGACTACACGGTGCGAAAGTTGCCCGACATGGGCAGCTTTCGGCGCGGTTTCCTGCCGATGGCGGTCACGATCGTGCTCGTCGGCTTCCTGCTGCTGCGCGAGCCCGATTTCGGCGCCTTCGTCGTCATCACCGCGATCGCGTTCGGCGTGCTGTTTCTCGGCGGCATCAACGTGCGCGTGTTCGCGCTGCTCGCGCTCGTCGCGGTGATCGGCTTCGTGCTGCTCGTGTGGCTGTCGCCGTACCGGCGCGACCGCCTGTTCGGCTTCATGGACCCGTGGCAGGACGCGTTCGGCAAGGGCTACCAGTTGTCGCACGCGCTGATCGCGTTCGGCCGCGGCGAATGGTTCGGTGTCGGCCTCGGCGCGAGCGTCGAAAAGCTCTTCTATCTGCCCGAGGCGCATACGGACTTCCTGTTCGCGGTGATCGCCGAAGAGCTCGGCTTCGTCGGCGTGCTGGTCGTGATCGCGCTGTTCGCGATCCTGATCCATCGCGCGCTGATCATCGGCCGCGAAGCCGTCAGGCTCGAACGCTACTTCCCGGGCCTCGTCGCAATGGGCATCGGCCTGTGGATCGGCGTGCAGTCGTTCATCAACATGGGCGTCAATGTGGGCCTGCTGCCGACGAAGGGCCTGACGCTGCCGCTGATGAGTTTCGGCGGCTCGGGCATCGTCGCGAACTGCCTCGCGCTCGCAATCCTCCTCCGCGTCGATTGGGAAAATCGCCAAGTCATGAGGGGACGCTCATGACGACGCTGCTCGTGATGGCGGGCGGCACCGGGGGACACATCTTCCCCGGCATCGCAGTCGCCGAGGAACTGCGCAAGCAGGGGTGGCGCATCGTCTGGATGGGTAATCCGGATGGAATGGAAGCGCGCCTCGTGCCGCAGCAGGGCTACGACGTCGCGTGGGTGCAATTCGGCGCGCTGCGCGGCAAGGGGCTGCTGCGCAAGCTGCTGCTGCCGGTGAACCTGCTGCGCGGCTTTTGGCAGGCGTTGGGCGAGTTGCGCCGGATCAAGCCCGACGTCGTGCTCGGCATGGGCGGTTACGTGACGTTTCCCGGCGGCATGATGGCGGCGCTGCTCGGCCGCCCGCTCGTGCTGCACGAACAGAATTCCGTCGCCGGCCTTGCGAATCGCGTGCTCGCCGGCGTCGCCGACCGCGTCCTGTCGGGCTTTCCCGAATCGTTGAAGAAGGCCGGCTGGGTCGGCAACCCGGTGCGTGCGGAGATCGCTGCGGTCGCCCCGCCGGCCAACCGGTTCGCCGGGCGGACCGGGCGGCTGAAGCTGCTGATCGTCGGCGGCAGCCTCGGCGCGGCGGTGCTGAACGAGACGGTGCCGAAGGCGCTCGCGCGGATGCCCGCGCAGACACGTCCGGTCGTCACGCATCAGGCGGGCGCTAAACAGATCGAGGCGCTGCGCGCGGCCTACGCGGCAGCCGGCGTCGAGGGCGAGCTGCTGCCGTTCATCGACGACATCGCGTCGAAGTATGCCGATGCCGACCTCGTCGTCTGCCGCGCTGGCGCGCTGACGGTCGCGGAACTCGCGGCGGTCGGGGCCGCGAGCCTGCTGGTGCCGTTTCCGCATGCGGTCGATGACCACCAGACCGGCAATGCGCGTTTCCTCGCCGACCGCGGCGCGGCGTATTTGCTGCCGCAGCGGGAACTCGACGCCGAGCGGCTCGCGGGCATTTTCGAAAGTCTTGATCGCGGGCGGCTGCAGGAAATGGCGATGAAGGCGCGCGCGCTCGCGAAGCCGCGCGCGGCCGAAGCGGTCGCGCAGGTCTGCGAGGAACTCGCGGCCGGTAAAGGAGCGGGGAGAAAACGTTGAAACACAAGGTCAAGCACATTCATTTCGTCGGCATCGGCGGCGCCGGCATGAGCGGCATCGCCGAAGTGCTGCTGAACCTCGGCTACGCGGTCAGCGGCTCGGACCTCGGCGAGAACGCCGCGACGCGGCGCCTGCGCACACTCGGCGCGCGCGTGCTGGCCGGTCACGCCGCCGAGAACGTCGCCGACGCGGACGCGGTCGTGATCTCGACCGCAGTGCGCAACGACAATCCGGAAGTCGTCGCCGCGCGTGCGCGCCACGTGCCGGTCGTGCCGCGCGCGCAGATGCTCGCCGAGCTGATGCGGCTGAAGCAGGGCATCGCGATCGCCGGCACGCACGGCAAGACGACGACGACGTCGCTCGTTGCGAGCATCCTCGCCGAAGCGGACATGGACCCGACTTTCGTCATCGGGGGCAAGCTCAATGCTGCGGGCGCGAATGCGCGCCTCGGCAAGGGCGACTTCCTCGTCGCCGAGGCGGACGAGTCCGATGCGTCCTTCCTGCTGCTGACTCCGGTGATCTCGGTCGTGACGAACATCGACGCCGATCACATGGACACCTACGGGCATGACTTCGCGCGCCTCAAGCAAGCCTTTGTCGACTTCCTGCAGCATCTGCCGTTCTATGGCGTCGCGGTGCTGTGCGACGACGATCCGCACGTGCGCTCGATCATGCCGCTGGTGTCGAAGCAGATCGTCCGCTACGGCCTGTCGGAGAGCGCGAACATCCGCGCCGACAACGTCCGCGCCGAGGGCGGGCGGATGGTGTTCGACGCGGTGCGCGTCAATGGATCGGTGAGCCGTCTGCCGATCGAACTGAACCTGCCGGGCGTGCACAACGTGTTGAATGCGCTCGCGGCGATCGCGGTCGCGACCGAACTTCAGGCGCCCGACGACGCGATCGTCAAGGCGCTATCCGAATTCCGCGGCGTCGGCCGACGCTTTCAGCGCCACGGCGAAGTGCCGCTGCACGCCGGCAACGGCACGGAGTGCGGCAGCTTCACGCTGATCGATGATTACGGCCACCACCCGGTCGAGATGGCGGCAACGCTCGCCGCCGCGCGCGGTGCGTTTCCCGGCCGCCGGCTCGTGCTCGCATTTCAGCCGCACCGTTACACGCGCACGCGCGACTGTTTCGAGGACTTCGTCAAAGTGCTGTCGACGGTCGATGCGCTGCTGCTCGCGGAAGTCTACGCCGCGGGGGAGGCGCCGGTCGTGGCCGCCGACGGTCGCTCGCTCGCACGCGCGATCCGCGTCGCCGGCAAGGTCGAGCCGGTGTTCGTCGAGGATATCGACGAGATGCCGGCGACGATCCTCGCGGCGGTGCGCGACGGCGACGTGGTGATCACGATGGGTGCCGGGTCGATTGGCGCGGTGCCCGGAAAACTGGCAATTGGCGAGGAACTGGCGTGAGCGGCGACAGCGTTGCGAACGGAATGACGATGAGGCGGAAATTCGGCAAGGTCGCGGTGCTGCTCGGCGGCGCGTCGGCGGAACGGGAAGTGTCGCTGATGTCCGGCAACGCGGTGCTCGCCGCGCTGCAGCGCGCCGGCGTCGACGCGCACGGTTTCGATCCCGCTGCGCAGGACCTGCACGTGCTGAAGGAGCAGGGTTTCGACCGCGCCTTCATCGCGCTGCACGGGCGCGGCGGCGAGGACGGCACGGTGCAGGGCATGCTCGAGCTGCTGAAGATCCCGTACACCGGCAGCGGCGTGATGGCCTCGGCGCTGTCGATGGACAAGTGGCGCACGAAGATGGTGTGGGCGGCGTGCGGCCTGCCGACGCCGCGCTACGCGATCCTCTCCGCCGATACCGACTGGGACGCGGTCGCCGCCGACCTCGGGCTGCCGATTTTCGTCAAGCCGGTGCATGAAGGCTCGAGCATGGGCGCGACGAAGGTCGTCGCGGCCGGCCAGCTGAAGGCGGCGTGGGAGCTCGCTGCGCGCTTCGACGACCTCGTGCTCGCGGAGGAGTTCGTCTCCGGCGCCGAGCTGACGATCCCCTTTCTCGGCAGCCGCGCGCTGCCGGTGATCCGCATCGAGGCGCCGGGCGGCAACTACGACTACCAGAACAAGTACTTCACCGACGACACGCGCTACCTGTGCCCGAGCGGCCTGCCGGCCGAGCAGGAGCAGGCGCTGCAGGCGCTGGTGATGAAGAGCGCGCAGGTGCTCGGCTGTCGCGGCTGGGGTCGCGCCGACCTGATCCTGACCGCCGACGGCCGGCCGTATCTGCTCGAGATGAACACCTCACCCGGGATGACCGGGCACTCGCTCGTGCCGATGGCGGCGAAAGTCGCCGGCATGGATTTCACCGCGCTGTGCCTCGCGATCCTCGAGGATGCGCGCCTTGGCTGACCATCGCCGGCGCTCCGCGATCGCCGAAGGTGTCTCCGGCCGCCGCCGGGCGCCGTCGCGCGCGCGCGAACGCGAGGGACTGTGGCACAGGCCCGGACTGCTGAATCTCGTCTCCGATGTGCTGATGCTGTTCGCCGCGGTCGCGCTCGGTTATGCGCTCGTCGTCTGGTTCCTGTCGCGGCCGTTGTTTCCGCTGCGCGAAGTCGTCGTCCTGACGCCGCCGGCTCAGGTCACGAGCGCGCAGCTCGAATATGCGGCGCGCACCGCGATCCGCGGCAATTTCTTCTCCGTCGATCTCGAGGCGGTACGCGCGAAATTCGAGAAACTGCCGTGGGTGCGGCGCGCCGAGGTGCGCAGGCGCTGGCCGGACGTCCTCGAACTGCGGCTCGAGGAACATCAGGCGATGGCGTACTGGACGGGGTCGGACAGCGGCGAATCGCAGCTCGTGAACCGGCAGGGCGAAGTCTTCGTCGCGGCGAGCAATGCCGACATGCCGGCGTTCTCGGGGCCGCAGGGCTCGGCCGCGTACCTGCAGGCGAAATATCACGAATTCAGCCAGACGCTCGCACCGCTCGGAGCCCGTCTCGTCGGCGTCGCGCTGTCCGCGCGTGAAGCCTGGCAGCTGCGGCTCGACGACGGCCTGGTCATCGTCCTCGGGCGCGACCAGGAGAAGGCCCCGATCGACGAGCGTCTCGAACGCTTCGTCGAGGCGTGGCCGCGGGCGCAGCAAAGCATTGGTGTACAGGTCGCGATGGCGGATCTCCGCTATCCGAGCGGATTCGCCCTCACTCCCGTAGCGGAAGAAAAAGCATCGAAAGGCAAGCAATGAGCAAGGAATACAAGGACCTGATCGTCGGCCTCGACATCGGCACCGCGAAGGCCACCTGCATCGTGGCCGAGACGCGTCCCGACGGACGCCTGAACGTGGTCGGGCTCGGCACGCAGCCGACCAGCGGCCTGAAGCGCGGCGTCGTCGTCAATATCGAGGCGACCGTCGACGCGATCTCGCGCGTGATCCAGGAAGTCGAGCTGATGGCCGAATGCAAGATCCGCGACGTCTATACGGGAATCGCCGGCAGCCACATCAAGAGCTTCAACTCCAATGGCATGGTCGCGATCAAGGACAAGGAGGTCACGCCGATGGACGTCGAGCGCGTGATCGAAGTCGCGCGCGCGATGCCGATTCCGGCCGAGCAGCAGATCCTGCATATCCTGACACAGGAATTCATCATCGACGGCCAGGGCGGCGTGCGCGAGCCGATCGGCATGAGCGGCGTCAAGCTCGAGGTCAAGGTGCATATCGTCACCGGCGCCGTGTCCGCGGCGCAGAACGTCATCAAGTGTGTGCGCCGCTGCGGTCTCGAAGTCATGGACCTGATCCTGCAGCCGCTCGCGTCGAGCTACGCGGTGCTGACCGAGGACGAAAAGGACCTCGGTGTCTGCCTCGTCGACATCGGCGGCGGCACGACCGACATCGCAGTGTTCACGCACGGCGCGATCCGCCACACCGCGGTGCTGCCGGTCGCCGGCGACCAGATCACGAACGACATCGCGATGGCGCTGCGCACGCCGACGTCCGAAGCCGAGGACATCAAGATCCGCCATGGCGTAGCGATGCACACGCTCGCGAGCCCTGAAGAAATGATCGAAGTCCCCGGCGTCGGCGACCGTCCGCCGCGGCCGCTGTCGCGCCAGCGCCTCGCCGATGTCATCGAGCCGCGGGTGTCGGAACTGTTCGAGCTGGTGCAGGCCGAATTGCGCCGCAGCGGCTACGAGGAGCTGCTGTCGTCGGGCGTCGTGCTGACCGGCGGCTCGTCGGTGATGGCCGGAATGGTCGAGCTCGGCGAGGAAGTGTTCCATATGCCGGTCCGCGTCGGCTCGCCGCAGTATGCCGGAGGCCTCGCCGATGTCGTCTGTCATCCGCGCTACGCGACGGCGATGGGTCTGGTGATGGAAGGCTACGCGCAGCGTCGGCGAGGCATCCTCGCGCGCGAGACGCGCAGCGTCCGGCAGGTGTTCGGACGCATGAAATCGTGGTTCGAGAAGAATTTCTGAGCGGACGAACGGGTCGTCCGAAAAATTTGAAATGAATGCCCGTTTCGGCCCTTATTTAGTAATAAGATTCGCGGTTTTTTTACTAAATATGGGTCTGGCCGGGGATTCAGGTCGCAACAGGACAGCTTTTCAGGAGGCGAGGCAAATGTTTGAAATCGTTGAGAAGGAGCAGACCGGCACGATCATCAAGGTGATCGGCGTCGGTGGGGCGGGCGGCAATGCCGTCGATCACATGATCCGTGAGGGCGTGCACGGCGTCGACTTCATCGTCGCGAACACTGACGCGCAGGCGCTGAAGCGTTGCCTCGCGCCGAACAAGATCCAGCTCGGCCACTCGGGGCTCGGCGCGGGCTCGAAGCCGGAGGCCGGCCGTGCCGCGGCGCAGGATTCGCGCGACGCGATCGCCGCCGTGCTCGACGGCGCGCATATGTGCTTCATCACCGGCGGCATGGGCGGGGGCACCGGCACCGGCGCCGCACCGGTCGTCGCCGAGATCGCACGCGAGATGGGCGTCCTGACCGTCGCCGTCGTCACGAAGCCGTTCGACTTCGAGAACCGGTTGCGCGTCGCCGAAAGCGGTGTCGAGGAGCTGACCCGCCACGTCGATTCGCTGATCATCGTGCTCAACGACAAGTTGCTCGAAGTCTACGGCGACGACGCCGGCTTCGAGGATTGCTTCCGCTCGGCCGACAACGTGCTGCGCAGCGCGGTCGGCGGCATCGCCGAAATCATCAATGTGCCGGGTCTCGTCAACGTCGACTTCCAGGACGTGCGCACGGCGATGGGCGAGATGGGCCGCGCGATGATGGGCTCGGCCGAAGCCGCCGGCCTCGATCGCGCGCGGATCGCCGCCGAACAGGCCGCCGTGAGCCCGCTGCTCGAAGGCACCGAACTGTCCGGCGCGCGCTGCGTGCTGATCAACATCACCGCGACCCGCTCGCTGAAGATGTCGGAAGTGCGCGATGCGGTGAAGACCGTGCAGGCTTTCGCCGCGCCGGAAGCGTTCGTCAAGTACGGCACGGTGTTCGACGAGTCGATGGACGACATCGTGCGCGTGACCGTCGTCGCGACCGGCCTCGGCGCCCCGCGCTCGGCGCGTCAGCCGGTGATGCAGGTCGTGCAGGGCACCGGCACTTACGGTCCGGCGACCGGAGCGCTGAACATCGCGAATCTCGACGTTCCGGCGGTGATCCGCAGCGGCCGCCGCACGACGGTCGAGGCGATGAGCGCGAACGGCATGGGCACTTACGACATTCCGGCTTTCCTGCGCAAGCAGGCCGACTGAGGCGGCTCGCGGGTCCGCCCGAAGACGGGCGCCGGGATGCGGGCCGCTGCCTCCGGTCCGCGTCCGGCGCCCGTCGGCGTTGCGCGCGTCGGTTGGCCGCCGGCGCAACGCACTGTTGCGCATTGCGGTGCAACGGCGGGCGGCAGGGCGGGTCGAACGCTCATGTTAAACTGCTGCCATGAAACAGGAATTTAACAAATGATCCGGCAGCGCACCCTCAAATCGATCGTCAAGGCCACGGGCGTCGGCCTGCACGGCGGACGCAAGGTCCAGCTCGTGCTGCGTCCGGCCGCGCCGGACACCGGCGTGGTCTTCCATCGCGTCGATGTCACGCCGCCGGTCGACCTCCCCGCCGATCCGTACGCCGTCTGCGACACCCGGATGTGCTCCGGTCTCGAGCGCGACGGCACGAAAGTCGGCACCGTCGAGCATCTGATGTCGGCGTTGGCCGGCCTCGGCATCGACAATCTCCACGTCGATGTCGATGCGCCCGAGATCCCGATCCTCGACGGCAGCGCGGGCCCGTTCGTCTTCCTGCTGCAATCGGCCGGAATCGAGGAGCAGAAGGCGCCGAAGCGCTTCCTGCGCGTGAAAAAGACCGTCGAGTACCGGGAGGACGACAAGTGGGTCCGGCTCGAACCGTACGACGGTTTCCGCCTGACCTTCTCGATCGTCTTCAACCATCCGGCGATCGACAAGACGTCGACGAGCGTGAGCGTCGATTTCGCCGAGCAATCGTATGTGCGTGACGTCGCCCGCGCGCGCACCTTCGGCTTCATGCAGGACGTCGACACGATGCGCGCAAACGGCCTCGCGCTCGGCGGCAGTCTCGACAACGCGATCGTGATGGATGAATACCGCGTGTTGAACACCGAAGGGCTGCGCTATGTCGATGAGTTCGTCAAGCACAAGGTGCTCGACGCGATCGGCGACCTCTACCTGTGTGGCCATCCGCTGCTCGCTTCCTACAGCGCCCATAAAGCCGGCCACGCGCTGAACAACCAGATCCTGCGCGTCCTGCTCGAGGATCGCTCGGCGTGGGAAATCGTCACGTTCGAAAAGCCGGCCTCGACCCCGGTCGCGGTGAGTCACCAGTTCGAACTGGCCCCCGCGGGCTGAGCGGGGGCGATGCTCGTCATCCGCCTTTTCGGCGTCCTCGCGCTGATCGGGATCGGCGGTTCGCTGATCGCCTGGATGCTCACCGGCAACCCGCGCTATCGCCTGTGGGCGTGGAATTTCTTCCGCGGCGGGCTGATCGTCGTGTTCGTGTTTCTCGCGCTGCTGGCGCTCGAGCGCGTCTTCATGCCGGTCGCGTGAGCATTTCAGCCCGTGCGGCTGCGGGCGATCAGCCGTTCGAGCGATTCGCGCAGCGGCGAATCCGCGGGCAGCGTTTCGGAGAAATCGGCTAGGCTGCGGCGTCCCGCGTCCGACAGCCTGCGGTCGGGCGCCGCGCGCGGAGCGTCCCGCTCCTCGACGATCCTGACCTTCACCTGCACCGTCCTGACCGGCACGCCCGCGGCGGCGAACTGTTCGGCCAGCGTCGGAGCGATCTGCTTCAGCCGCGCCGCGACCGCGCCGCCGTCGGCGAGCAGCACCAGCGTGTCGGCCTTCAGGTTCGCGACCGAACATGCCGCCGCGAGCGACTTCGGCACGTGCTGTTCCAGCACCGCCTGCAGCCGGCGCAGGCGCGCTGCGTGGTCGCGCAGGCGCGCGAGCGCGTCGCCGCTGCCGAGAAAACGCTGGATCAGCTGGGTCATCGATGGGTGTCCATGTCGCCGCCGATGGTAGGTGCGGTGCGACGCCGGCGCAAGCATTCCGACGCTCGCGCCGCTTGACGTCCGGGTCGGTGTGCAACAGGCCCGGATACGACCCCCATGCTAAACTGCTGCCTTTGCCGAATCGACCAACCTACACCCCATGATCTCCGGCCTTCTCAAGAAAATCTTCGGCAGTCGCAACGACCGCCTGATTCGCCAGTATTCGCAGACCGTGCGTGCGATCAACGCGCTCGAGCCGGAAACCGCGGCGCTTTCCGATGAAGCCCTGCGCGCGAAGACCGCAGAGTTCAAGCAGCGGGTGGCGAACGGCGAGTCAGTCGACAGCCTGTTGCCGGAGGCCTTCGCGGTCGTGCGCGAGGCCGGCAAGCGCGTGCATGGCATGCGGCACTTCGACGTGCAGCTGATCGGCGGCATGGTGCAGCACAATGGCAAGATCTCGGAAATGCGCACCGGCGAGGGCAAGACGCTGGTCGCGACGCTGCCTGCGTATCTGAATGCGCTCACCGGCAAGGGCGTCCACGTCATCACCGTGAACGACTACCTCGCGAGCCGCGACGCGGACTGGATGGGGCGCATCTACAGTTTCCTCGGCCTGACCACCGGTTGCAACCTGTCGCGCATGGCGCACGAGGAAAAGCAGGCGGCGTACGCAGCCGACATCACCTACGGCACGAACAACGAGTTCGGATTCGACTATCTGCGTGACAACATGGTCTATGCGGTCGGCGAGCGGGTCCAGCGCGGGCTGAACTTCGCGATCGTCGACGAGGTCGATTCGATCCTGATTGACGAGGCGCGCACGCCGCTGATCATCTCCGGCCAGGCCGAAGACCACACCGAGCTGTACCTCAAGCTGAACCACGTCGCGCCGACGCTGACGCAGCAGGAGGGCGAGGGCGAGGGCGAGCGCGAGAACGTCACGAAACCGGGCGATTACACGCTCGACCTGAAGGCGCGTCAGGTGCTGCTGACCGAGCAGGGGCACGAGAACGCCGAGCAGATCCTGACCCGGATGGGCCTGCTCGCCGAGGGCACGAGCCTCTACGACCCGGGCAACATCCTGCTCGTGCACCACCTCTACGCCGCGTTGCGGGCGCACGCGCTGTATCACCGCGATCAGCACTACGTCGTGCAGAACAACGAGGTCGTCATCGTCGACGAGTTCACCGGCCGGTTGATGGCCGGGCGCCGCTGGTCCGACGGCCTGCATCAGGCGGTCGAGGCGAAGGAGGGTGTGCGCATCCAGGCGGAGAACCAGACGCTCGCGTCGATCACCTTCCAGAACTACTTCCGCATGTACGGCAAGCTCGCCGGCATGACCGGCACCGCCGACACGGAGGCGTTCGAATTCCATTCGATCTACGGCCTCGAGACCGTCGTCGTGCCGACAAACCGGGCGATGATCCGCCGTGACGAGAACGACAAGGTCTATCGCACCGCGAAGGAAAAGTGGGATGCGGTGATCGCCGACATCCGCGGCTGCGTCGAGCGCGGCCAGCCGGTGCTCGTCGGCACGACGTCGATCGAGATCAACGAGTTCCTGTCCGGCTTGCTGAACCGCGTCAAGCTGCCGCACCAGGTCCTGAACGCGAAGCAGCACGAGCACGAGGCCGAGATCGTTGCGCAGGCCGGCCGCCCGGGCGTCATCACGATCGCGACGAACATGGCCGGCCGCGGCACCGACATCGTGCTCGGCGGCAGCATCGAAAGGCAGATCACCGCGATCCGCGACGACGCGGCGCTGACCCCGGAACAGAAGGAAACCCGCGTCGCCGCGCTGCGCGACGAGTGGAAGCCGGTGCATGAGCAGGTGCTCGGCGCCGGCGGCCTGCACATCATCGGTACCGAACGGCACGAGTCGCGCCGCATCGACAACCAGTTGCGCGGACGCGCCGGCCGCCAGGGCGACCCGGGCAGCTCGCGTTTCTACCTGTCGCTCGAGGATCCGCTGATGAAGATCTTCGCCGGCGAGCGCCTGAACGCGATCATGGTGCGGCTGAAGATGCCCGAGGGCGAGGCGATCGAGCATGCGATGGTGACGCGCTCGCTCGAGTCGGCGCAGCGCAAGGTCGAGCAGCGCAATTTCGACATCCGCAAGCAGCTGCTCGAATACGACGACGTCGCGAACGACCAGCGCAAGGTCATCTACCAGCAACGCAACGAGCTGCTCGCGAGCGACGACATTTCCGAGACGATCCGCGCGATGCGGCAAGGCGTGCTGCACGACACTTTCCGCATTCACGTCCCGGTCGACAGCGTCGAGGAGCAGTGGGACGCCCCCGGGCTCGAACAGGCGCTTGCCGCCGAGTTCCAGTTGCGGCTGCCGATCGCGGAATGGATCAAGGCGGAGCCGAACCTCGACGACGAGACGATCCTCAAGCGCATCCTCGATGCCGGCGAAGAGGCTTACGCCGCGAAGACCGCCCAGGTCGATGCCGCCGCCTGGCACCAGTTCGAGCGCAACGTGATGCTGCAGAGCCTCGATACGCACTGGCGCGAGCATCTCGCGGCGCTCGATCACCTGCGTCAGGGCATCCATCTGCGCGGCTACGCGCAGAAGAACCCGAAACAGGAATACAAACGCGAGGCGTTCGAGCTGTTCGAAGCGCTGCTCGATGCCGTCCGGGCCGATGTGTCGAAGTTGCTGATGACGGTCCAGGTGCGCACCGAGTCGCAGCTCGAGGAGGCCGAGACGCCGCCCGAGCTCGACAACGTGCAGTATCACCACGCGGATTACGACGAGGCGCTCGGAGCCTCCGCCGACCGTGCCGCTGCGGCGCTGGCCCCGGTGCACGCCGGCCCCAAAGTCGGGCGCAACGACCCGTGTCCGTGCGGGTCGGGCAAGAAATACAAGCATTGCCACGGCAAGCTGAACTGAACTCGAGATGACTCATGCGACGGG
>Ga0214472_10003370_pt1 | contig 16933 bp, 16 predicted proteins | sample RVTome_6_FD_207662 | JGI IMG/M metagenome (GOLD analysis project Ga0214472, IMG submission 207662) | Soil microbial communities from uranium-contaminated site in the Upper Colorado River Basin, Wyoming, United States - RVT140D175 | ecosystem: Environmental > Terrestrial > Soil > Contaminated >... | reverse complement strand
GGCCAGATCAATCTGGCTACCCACATCAACGATCTCGAAATAGGGCCGGTTGGAAACAGGCTGGAGGGAAATATTATATTTCTGCGGATCGGAAATGATCTCGGCTACTGCCATCAGGCTGGGCACGTAACCCATGGTTTCATTCTTCAATTGCAGAGACCAGAAATCACCATTCTTGCCTTTGCCTACGCTCCGGGTGACAGCACGGCCAACATTTCCCTCACCGGCATTATATGCTGCCAATGCCAGTAACCAGTCTCCATCGAAATCATTGTGCAGCTTTTGCAGATAGTCCAGTGCCGCATCGGTTGCCGCAATAATGTCCCTGCGCCCGTCATACCATGAGTTCTGTTTCAGGCCATAATGTTTTCCGGTGGCCGGAATAAATTGCCAGATACCTGAAGCACGGCTGGGTGAATGGGCAAAGGGCTGGTAGGCGCTTTCAACGATAGGCAGTAAAGCCAGATCGAGCGGCATGTTACGCTTTTCAAGTTCCTCGACAATATAGTAGAGATAGGGTGTGGCACGTTCAGCAACGCGATCCATAAATTGCTGTTTTGTTGAATAGAATTTCAGCTTGGATCGGGTTGTTGGGTGGCCCAGATTACGTGGTATGGTGAGGTTTTCCTGAATCCTGACCCAGATATCATCATATTCCACATGATCGCCAGTTATATCGTCTGACTGGTTTGCGGATGATTTTTTTACAGAAGTATTGCCTTGGAGATGTTTTAAAGAGGATTTGTCATGCGGGATATAGGACGTGTCATCTTGTTCCTGGGTTGGGGTAGTGCTGCACGCCCCCAGAAAAAATGCGGCAATGATGACCGGTAAGCAGACTTTTCGCATGAGGCAGTTTTCTTTAAATTATATTACCCAAGTGTGTAAAGCTTGCAAAAGAAGGCATACTATCGTGAAATTTTTATATTTTCCACATATATAGATACACAAATTTAAAGCGATTCGTGCATCAATACCTGACTATTTATATATTATGAGTACACAACCCGATAACCCGCCTGAGAACGGCATAGCGCCAGGTCATGAACTGCTGCACTGGTTTAATGGCAAACTGGGTCACAGTATATTGGCGGCAGAACGCAGCCGGGCGTCACGTATCTTGCCCGATCTGTTCGGTTATCACATATTGCAGGTGGGTGATCTGGCTGATGCACATTTGCTGGACAGCAGCCGCATCAACCACAAAATAATCACCGCTCAGGACGATAATGCAGAGACAGTAAAATTTCCCAGTCTGTTATGCAAGAGCGAAGCGTTACCAGTATCCTCAGAAAGTATGGATGTGGTGGTGTTGCCGCACCTGCTTGAGTTTGCAGACAATCCACACCAGATATTGAGAGAAACGGAACGGGTATTGATCGGGGAAGGTCATGTGATCATCCTGGGATTCAATCCATGGAGTCTATGGGGGTTCTGGCGCCTGTTGCTGGCCTGGCGCGGGCAGCCGCCCTGGTCCGGCCATTATATCGGTCTGACCCGGCTCAGGGACTGGCTCACATTACTCGATTTTGAAATTATCAAAACCGAACGTTTTTATTTCCGGCCGCCGCTGGAAAACAGGACAATCATGCAAAGGTTACGTTTCATGGAGCAACTGGGTGGTTATTGCTGGACACTTTTTGGTGGTGTCTATCTGTTGGTTGCAAAAAAACGGGTGATCTCACTGACACCAATCAAGTTACAATGGCAAAAACGCCGCCGCATGATTGCTTCCGGTCTTGTTGAACCCAGCGCCAGGAATACATCAATACAAAATGATTGTTGAAGAAGTAAAAATATTTACCGATGGCGCATGTCGCGGTAATCCTGGCCCCGGAGGCTGGGGAGCATTGTTGCAATTCAAGGATGCCGAGAAGGAATTGTATGGAGCAGAATCACAAACCACCAATAATCGCATGGAGCTCATGGCGGCAATAATGAGCCTGGAAGCACTCAAACGGCCCTGCCGGATTATACTCACGACAGATTCACAGTATGTTAAACAGGGGATTACTGAATGGTTGAAGGACTGGAAACTGCGTGACTGGAAAACGGCAAACAGAAAACAGGTCAAGAACGTGGATCTCTGGCAACGTCTGGATGCAGCAGTTGCCCAGCATGACATCACCTGGGAATGGGTCAAAGGCCACAGCGGGCATCCGGAAAACGATCGTGTTGATCAACTGGCCAATCTGGCTATCGATGAGATCCTGAATGAATAATAAAATTGAGATGTATCATATTTATGTTATTCACCAATACTAAATTTAAAATATCAAAGCATGCGCCAAATCATACTCGATACTGAAACTACCGGCCTCGAAGTCAAACAGGATCACCGGATAATAGAGATCGGTTGCGTTGAACTCAGAAACCGCAGGAAGACGGACCGTCAGTTCCATCACTATATCAATCCTGAGCGGGAGATTGACGACGGGGCATACGAGGTGCACGGGATCAGTAATGAATTTCTGTCCGACAAACCCATGTTTCGTGACATCGCCCAGGAATTTATCGACTTCATCCGTGACAGTGAATTGATCATACACAATGCGCCATTTGATATTGGTTTTCTCAACTATGAACTGGAACAACTCGGTCCGGAATGGGGCAGGATGGAAGACTACTGCAGGATCACAGACACATTACTGATGGCGCGCGAGCGGCACCCCGGCCAGAAGAACAGTCTCGATGCTTTATGCCAGCGTTATAATGTCGATAATTCACAGCGTGAACAACATGGCGCGTTGCTGGATGCGCAGATATTGCTGGATGTGTTCCTCGCTCTGACCGGGGGCCAGGCGGCATTATCGCTGGATGATGAAGCTGAACATAACGTCACGGCGAGTGAAGCCAGACGCCTGGATCCAAATCGACGCAAATTGCGGGTCATCCAGCCCGGTGCTGAAGAGCTTGCGGCACATCAACAGCGTCTGGAAACAATCGACAAAAAAAGCGGTGGAAAGTGTGTCTGGAAGATGATGAAAGGTGATGAAAGGTGATGCGTGATACGCACTACCTTGCGCATGGCCAACATTACGGACTTACATACTGCTGAATGATGGTTTTTATTCCTGTTTGTTTACTGCGTCTTTTATCATGGTTTGCAACTCACCTTTCTGAAACATGTCCAGCACAATGTCACAACCGCCGATCAGTTCGCCTTTGATGAACACTTGCGGAAAGGTTGGCCAGTTGGAAATTGCGGGCAGATTTGCGCGTACATCCGGTTCCGCCAGCACATCCACATAGGTAAAGTCCACATTACACGCCTTTAATGCCTGGGCAGTCCGCATGGAGAAACCACATTGCGGGAATTCCGGCGTGCCTTTCATGAACAGTACCACCGGATTTTCCTCCACGGCTTTCTTGATTCTTTCATTGACATCCATCGGGTTTTTACCTCTTTCAATATATAGCGTTATGAATTGAGCGGTATTATATACCGTTTCCGGGATCCAAGAGATTAACTTGCAATATTTCCCCAGCCGCCACCACCTGCGGTCTGAATGGTTAATTGGTCCCCGGGTCCAACCTTGAATTCTGTTTTGCCGGGAACGGGTTTGTTATTCAACAAGTTGATGGCCGCTTGCCCGGGTTTCCCGCCGGCCAGGCCCCACGGTGGATGACGCCGCCTTTCTGTCAATAATGTGACATGACAATCATCAAGGAATTCATATTGACGGATCAGGCCATCCCCCCCTTTGTGCTGGCCTTTGCCACCGGATTCCCTGCGGATGGCATATTGTGTGATCCGCAACGGGTAATATTTTTCCAGGATTTCGACAGGGGTATTCAGGGTATTGGTCATGTGGGTTTGTACCGCATGCATCCCGTCTGATATGGGTCCTGCACCCATGCCGCCGCCCAGCGTTTCATAGTAATCCCAATGGCCGGCGCCCATGGCTACATTGTTCATGCTGCCATGACTGGCCGCAGGTATTTTTCCCGGTAGTGCAAGTGCCAGTGCACCAAGTATGGAATCCACAATACGCGTGCTGGTCTCGACATTGCCGGCTGCCACGGCCGCCGGATAACTGGCATTGATTAAACATTGATCCGGTGCTGTGATTTCAAGATGGCGAAACACACCCGCAGTAGCAGGTGTTTGCGGCGGCATCAGGCAATAAAAACAGTAATACACCGCAGCTGCGGTCACCGACAGGGGGCAATTGATATTACCTTTCACCTGATCAGCAGTACCGGTGAAATCAATGAGGATATTATCGCGGTTTATCTGCAGGGTCACCTTGATAGGAATATCATAGTGCCCTTGCCCGTCATCATCCATGATATCCGTGAACATATATTGGCCAGCCGGTAATTCAGCCAATGCCGATCGCGCCAGTGATTCAGCATAATCATTCAACGCAGACAGTGCAGACTTGAAGGTCATGACACTCATGGTCTGGATCAGTAATACCAACCGGTTCAATCCGGCCGTATTCGCACTGATCTGGGCGATAAAATCAGGCCGGGCGATCTGCGGATTATGTAAATGACCCAGAAGCCCGGATAAAACTTCGTTACAGATGATGCTGTCACGCATGACCTGGGTTGGCGGGATGATCAATCCTTCCTGTTCCAGTGTTTGTGCCAATGGCATGGAACCCGGTGTACAGGCCCCGATATCCGCATGGTGGGCACGGTTGGCCACAAATCCGCATAGTTCATCATGGTAAAACACCGGGGCAATCAGTGTGACATCGGGCAGGTGCGTGCCGCCCAGATACGGATCATTCATAATTATCATATCACCCGGTAGCCATGTGATCTGCCTGACGATACCGGACATGGCATAGGCCATACTGCCGAGATGGATCGGGATATGGGCCGCCTGGGCGCATAATTGGCCGTCAGCATCAAAAATGGCACAGGAAAAATCCAGGCGGTCTTTAATATTGGGGGAAAAGGCTGTGCGCATGAGTACTGAGCCCATTTCTTCACAAACGGCGTTGACACGTTTGACAAACAGGCTGAGTTCTATGGCATCCATAACACCATTTTAACCGGATTTTTATCTTGCGGGGGTACCAAATGCAGTGCTTCCCAAAGTATAATCGCATTATTCGTTAATGCTGTTTTTATCAGAAATCTCTCATACAGGGGAAAAATTATGAATCCACTTAAATCTGTCAATGGCACGCTTGCGCTGGGTTTTGTGCTGGCAGTGGTGATCACCTTGCTGATGGGTGATACGTCTTTTAATGCGTGGTCTTTTGTAGTCTGGCTGCATGTGTTTTTCGGGATAATCTGGATAGGGCTTTTGTATTATTTTAATTTTGTTCAGGTCCCTGCGGTAGCACAGGCGCTGGCAGATAAGGAACCCGGCCCTGCGGCAATTAACAAATATGTGGCTCCACGTGCCTTGTGGTGGTTCCGCTGGGGTGCGGTGGCAACCTGGTTAACTGGCGCGGCTGCTCTGGAAGCTATACCAGGGATCGGTTTGCTGAATGCGTTTATGCTGCGGGAACCAGCCCTCATTATTGGTCTTGGGGCATGGTTAGGTACCATTATGTTATTCAATGTCTGGGTGCTCATCTGGCCGAACCAGAAAAAGATACTGGGCATGGTGACAGCAACACCGGAAGCGATAGCAAAAGGCAAGGTGGTTGCATTAATGGCCTCCCGCACCAATACATTACTTTCTATCCCGCTTATTATGTGTATGGTCGGGCATGCACATGGCCTGCCGTTATAACTGAGTAATCATAGTCTGGTATTCCGGAGCCCGGCATTACCAGCCGGGCTTTCTCTTTTGAGGACTGGATAAAAAAACTGTTTGTAACGTTTATTAAAATGCCGGGATCCGGAGAATTAAAACAGATTATTCTGGTTGAATGAATATTGACGGAAAATTTTGATGAGTGATCATTTGATGACAAGTTATCAGCATTTACCAGTCAGCTTTGTCGAGGGTAGCGGGGCATTTCTGATCGATCAGTACGGGCAGCGTTATCTTGATGCCCTGAGTGGTATCGCTGTGTGCGGACTGGGCCATGCCCATCCGAAATTACAGGCAGCGATTGCTGAACAGGCGGGCAAGGTAATACATACTTCCAACCTTTATCACATTCCGTTGCAGGAGCAACTCGCCGATCAGCTCTGCGCCTATGCACAGATGGACAAGGTTTTTTTCTGCAACTCGGGGGCTGAGGCCAATGAGGCGGCCATAAAAATTTCCCGTTTGTATGGACATCAAAAAAATATTGCAGAACCTGCAATATTAGTGGCACATCGCAGTTTTCACGGGCGCACCATGGCAACACTGAGCGCGACTGGGAATGAAAAGATACAGGCCGGTTTTGAGCCACTGGTGCAGGGATTCATCCATGTGCCTTATAACAACGTTGATGTCATCGCAGAAGCCATTAGCAATAATAAAAATATTGCCGCCGTCATGCTTGAACCCATACTGGGTGAAGGTGGTATTGTTGTACCGGACCCCGGTTATCTGGCCGCGGTGCGTAAATTGTGTGACAAGCATGCATTACTGTTGATACTGGATGAGATACAGACGGGTATGTGCCGGAGCGGCAAATGGTTTGCCTGGCAGCATGAAGATGCATTACCGGATGTCATGACATTGGCCAAGGCACTGGGTAATGGTGTGCCCATTGGTGCCTGTCTGGCCCGTGGTGCGGCAGCAGAATTAATCCGGCCCGGAAGTCACGGGTCTACTTTTGGTGGAAATCCACTGGCCGCACGTGCGGGCCTGACCGTACTGGAAATACTGGCAGAAGAGAAACTGGATCAACGCGCAGAATATCTGGGCGACCTGATGATGAACGGATTCCGTGTGGATCTCGAGAAGGTGGCCGGAGTCAGGTCAATACGGGGCAAAGGCATGATGATGGGTATAGAACTGGATCGGGACTGTGCCGAACTGGTCAAGATGGCGCTGGCAGAACATCTGTTGATCAACGTAACATCCGGCAACGTGATCCGGTTATTGCCACCTTTAATCATTACCAATGAGCAGGCAAAGCTGATAGTCGGAATCGTGTGCAGGATCGTTAAACAATTCCTGGGGAAATAAAAAATATGGCATTACGGCATTTTTTAAGTCTGGGTGATTGCAGTCCGCAGGAACTGCAAATCATCATCGCGCGCGCCATAAAACTGAAAAAACAATTGCGTGAGGGAGGTGAGCATCTTGTACTGAAGAATAAAGTTCTGGCCATGATTTTTGAAAAATCATCCACGCGTACGCGGGTGTCTTTTGAGACGGCCATGGTGCAACTCGGTGGACATGCGATTTTCCTCTCACCGGAAGACACCCAACTGGGCCGGGGTGAACCGGTTGAAGATACCGCGCGGGTCCTGTCCAAAATGGTTGACGGAATCATGATCCGTACCTTTGAGCATGAAAAACTGAAACGCCTGGCAGAATATTCCACGATACCGGTGATCAACGGTTTATCTGATACATATCATCCCTGCCAGTTGCTGGCGGATATGCAGACCTGGCACGAACAACGGGGTTCGATACAGGGCAAGGCCGTCGCCTGGCTGGGTGACGGTAACAATATGTGTCATTCTTATATTACTGCCGCACGGTTATTTGATTTTAATCTGCGCATAGCCTGTCCTGAAGACTATCAACCGGATGCAGATATACTGAAAAGCGGCGGAAAACAGGTTGGCATCAGTAATGATCCGGAACTCGCAGTCCGGGATGCCGATCTGATAGTCACCGACGTCTGGGCCAGCATGGGGCAGGAAGCGGAATCAGATACCCGTTCTGAAATTTTCAGGCCATACCAGGTCAATGCCGCATTGATGTCACTGGCAAAGAAAGATGCCCTGTTCATGCATTGTCTGCCTGCACACCGTGGCGATGAAGTCACTGCCGATGTCATTGATGGCCCGCAGAGTGTGGTGTGGGCAGAGGCTGGAAACCGGCTGCATTCGCAAAAGGCACTGTTGGAATTTTTACTGGCGTGAAACAAATTTCGTGAAGAGGGGTATGCGATACTTCACGCGGTACACTGCACGAGATACGATAGTGTATGCATTTTTTACTCAGTAACGATGACGGTTATCAGGCCAGAGGCATCGAGATGCTTGCAGATGCATTATCGAAGAAAGGCCAGGTGACTGTTGTAGCACCGGATCGAAATCGCAGCGGGGCAAGTAACTCCCTGACACTCGATGCACCGCTTTATCCGCAGACGGCCAGTAACGGGTTTATTTATATCAACGGCACACCTACCGATTGTATCCACCTTGCCATTACCGGTTTGCTCGAAAATGAACCGGACATGGTCATCAGCGGTATCAATTCCGGTGCGAACCTGGGTGATGATGTTCTCTATTCCGGGACAGTGGCCGCCGCCATGGAGGGGCGTTACCTGGGTTGTCCGGCCATTGCTGTTTCGATGGCATCACCTGAACCGCAATATTATGAAACGGCTGTTCAAGTGGTACTTAAACTGATCAAGTCCATTTCCGAATCCACCAGCACGCGGGATTTATTACTGAATGTGAATGTGCCGGATTTGCCCTATGCAGAATTGGGTGAATTTGAGATCACGCGGCTGGGTCAGCGGCATAAATCTGAACCGGCCATCCCGGCGAGGGATCCGCATGGGCGATCCATCTACTGGGTGGGTCTGGTCGGTCCGGAACAGGATGCGGGGCCGGGTACAGATTTTCATGCCATCAGGAATAAAAATGTTTCGATTACGCCGTTACATGTTGATTTAACGCGTTATAGTGTGCTTGATGAATTAAAAACCTGGGTCGGGGGAATGGATATAAATGAAGAGTAATCATCTTGGGATCGGGATGACATCACAGCGTACGCGTGATCGCCTGATCACAAGACTGGTCGAGATGGGAATCAAATCCAGAGATGTGCTAGATGTAATCAAGAATACACCCCGCCATATTTTTGTAGATGAAGCCCTCGCCAGCCGGGCCTATGAAAACACCGCATTACCCATCGGCTACAATCAGACCATTTCACAACCCTATATTGTGGCCAGAATGACCGAGGCGCTGCTGGAAGACGGGCGGCCCAAAAGTGTACTTGAAGTTGGTACAGGTTGTGGGTATCAAACGGCAATTCTTGCGCAACTGGCGGACAAGGTTTACAGCATCGAACGCATAGATGCCCTGGTGAAAAAAGCCAGGGCTACACTCACAACTCTCAAACTGCGTAATGTCCGGCTTAAACATGGGGATGGTAACCGTGGCTGGCGTGAATATGCACCATTTGACGGAATACTGGTTGCTGCGGCACCTACTGGTGTGCCGGAAAAATTATTGCAACAATTAGCGGTCAATGGACGCCTGATAATTCCTGTGGGCAGGGCAGGCGAACAGAAATTATTGTTAATTAAACGCACGGAAACAGGATTCGAGGAGCAACAACTGGATATGGTCAGTTTTGTTCCCATGTTGGAAGGCGTTGGATAGCTGGTGATGCATTATTTCGTCCGGGTCATTTCCCTCACTGTATTTTTATGCCTGTTGTTAAATGGTTGTTCAGGTAATGTCCGGGCACCGGTCGTCTCGGGTAGTGAAAAAATACCGGCCAGCAGGAAAGCAGCGCCGGCAGACGTATCATCGAAACCGGATGTGTCAGTACAAACCAGCGTGCGCATGCATACGGTAGTCAGGGGCGATTCCTTGTATTTTATCGCGTTTAATTACGGACTGGATTACCGTGATGTCGCGGCGTGGAATGGTATCCGGGCGCCCTATACTATCTATCCGGGTCAAAAACTGAAATTAACACCGGCAGCGCCCGGCTCGTCACCACAAATTATACAAAAGCAACCTGTACAGCCCCAAACTACGCAAACAAAACCTGTTCCAAAGGGCAAAGCACAGCCATTAATTCCCGGCCCGATTGTTTCAAGAGAAACCGGGACCGCGCCCGAAGAAAAACCTGAAACCAGTCCTGCGGCGACGGCAAAAAAACCACCACCACCTCCTGCGCCTCAAAAACCTGTGGCACCGGCGGCAAACACTCCGCCTGTGATCAGCGGGCCGATCAAATGGTTATGGCCCACACAGGGGAAAATAGTGAATTCCGATACCCCCATATCAAAAAACGGCATTGACATAGCGGGTATCAAAGGGCAACCGGTTAATGCCGCCGCTCCGGGACAGGTGGTATACAGTGGCAGTGGACTTCTGGGTTATGGAAGGCTTATCATCATCAAGCATAATGAAAATTATCTGAGCGCCTATGCACATAATGATGAATTACTCGTTAAAGAAGGTAACCAGGTGACAGCAGGTCAGAATATCGCCCTCATGGGACAAACAGTGAATGGACGCACATTGTTACATTTTGAAATACGCAAAAATGGTCAACCGGTCAATCCGCTCAATTATCTGCCCAAACCCTGAAATTTCCCGAACCAATAATCAAATCATGGCTAACAAAAAATTTCCCGAAACGGATGATTTGAAAAAAGACGATGATGATGAAACTGAAGTGCTTGAAGCCGGGGCAGACGACCCTGATTTTGAGCAGGACGATCCGGATTTGGCGGATGCTGAATCTGACCAACCAGTAGTTGAAGAAGATACCGATAAAAATAATTTCCCTGCCGGGGCCATCCCTCAGGGCGATCTGGATGCCACCCGTATTTACCTCAGCGAAATTGGTTTCTCACCGCTATTAACTGCCGAAGAAGAAGTTTACTTTGCCCGCAAGTCGCTCAAGGGCGATGAAGAGGCCCGCAAACGCATGATTGAAAGCAACCTGCGGCTGGTTGTGAAAATTGCCCGGCGTTATATGAATCGCGGCCTGGCGCTCCTGGACCTGATTGAAGAGGGCAATCTCGGTCTCATTCGTGCAGTAGAAAAATTTGATCCGGAAAAAGGCTTTCGTTTTTCCACCTATGCCACCTGGTGGATCCGGCAGACAGTGGAACGTGCGCTGATGAACCAGACGCGGACCGTGCGCCTGCCCATCCATGTCGTGAAAGAGATCAATATCTATCTGAGGGCGGCCCGCAAACTTGCACAATCCCTGGATCGCGAACCGAACCCTGAAGATGTCGCAGAGATGCTGGATATCCCGATTGAAGATGTGAAACACATGTTGGGACTGAATGAACGCATCACCTCGGTGGACGTGCCGACCGGACGCGATTCGGACAAATCACTGCTCGATACCATTCCGGATGAACAAAATACGGATCCTTCACTGCTGTTGCAGAACACGGATGTACAGAGACACATTGATACCTGGTTGTCACAACTGAGTGACAAACAGTGTGCAGTTGTTGAGCGCCGTTTTGGTTTGCATGGCCGTGAAGTGGCCACGCTGGAGGAAATCGGAAACGAACTGGGGGTAACACGTGAACGGGTCAGGCAGATCCAGATCGAAGCTATCAGGCGTCTCAGACAGATACTGGAACGGGAGGGATTTTCATTGGACACCCTCTATATGGAAGATTAACTTTGAATCAAACAGGGATCAGGACTGGATCATTAACAACCCTGCAGCCACATTGCGTTTTTCACTGGTCAGCAGGTTATAACAACGACAAGCTGCTCCTGTATCCATGACCTCAAAGCCGATCTCAAATTCAAATATCCTCTCGATCAACTCAGGTGCCGGGAAATATAGTTGTTCTCCCGTCCCCAGGATAATAATCTCCGGTTTCAATTGAATGATCTGTTCAATATGTTGCGATGCGAGATCAGTAAATGCAGTTGGCGGCCAGTCCGGAATCACTTTACCCGGGGAAATAATCAGACTTGATGTGTAGTGAACACCATTTATGGAAATGAGCCCGCACTGATAGGCATCAATCCGGTAATGATCATCTGTTGATGTATCAAGCTCTATTTTCATGGTTGTCTTTTTGTACGGTGGGCATTATCAGCCATATTACATTAATCAAATATAATGTTTGAAGGAGGAGATTGTGAAAATTGTATTGTTGGGGCCGCCCGGCGCAGGCAAGGGCACACAGGCGAATATTATCAGACACACTTTTGACATCCCGCAGATTTCTACTGGTGACATGCTACGTGCCGCTGTCAAGGCAGGTACACCACTGGGCAAGGAGGCAAAGAAGGTCATGGATGCCGGTGAACTGGTCTCTGATGATTTGATACTCGGTCTGGTCAAGGAGCGGATCACAAAGGACGACTGCCAGAATGGATATCTCTTCGATGGTTTTCCAAGGACCATTGTCCAGGCAGAAGGAATGGAAGCAGAGGGAATCGGGATCGATGTCGTAGTGGAACTACAACTTGAGGATACTGAAATCATCAAACGTATGAGTGGCAGGCGCATCCATCCGGGTTCGGGTCGGAGCTATCACGTCACTTTCAATCCCCCCAAGGTCGAAAATACAGATGATGAAACCGGTGAGCCCCTGGTGCAGCGTGATGATGACAAGGAAGAAACTGTGCGCAAACGCCTGGAGGTTTACCACAACCAGACTGCACCTTTAATCAAGTATTATTCCGATCTGGAAGACAAGGGATCAATACACTTTGTGCGCATCAATGGTGCCGGTAACGTGAACGAAATCTGCAAAACAGTCATCAATAGTCTTAAAGCAATATAAGTGTTCAGATTGATGATGATTATGTTGATCAGATGCATCACAAACACACAGATCGGTGAAAAATTCTGCCTGATGTTGTAAAAAACGCAAAAAATTTTCCTATTTTGATTTTTTTACACGAAAATTTAGATTTTTTTTAAAAAAACATAGCAAAATAAAAAATCCTTACTATAATAGTTGCGTGTTGTTTAGTAATGTTGTAAATGAGTCGTTGTTTAAATCCATTAAGGGGAGTTAAATCATGGCAAAGAAGACTGCAAAAAAGAAGGCAAAGAAGAAGGTAGCAAAGAGAAAAGTGGCAAAGAAAAAAGCCACAAAGAAAAAAGCAAAGCGTAGCAAAAAGAAGTAAGACTTCTTCGTTAACACCAGCCCAGCGAGACAAGCAACGTCGAGTCGAAGCGAGGGCGAAAATAAACGAAAGAAAGGCTCGAAGAAAACAGATAGCCGAAACATTGGCGAAAAATTCAGAGATTTAATTTTCAGAATTCTGTGGAGCTCGAAGCCAAAGATTCAAGGCCCCGTTCAGGGGCCTTTTTTATGGCCTGTCACTTCTCTCTATATATAGTGTCTATATAGCTATGCCACGTAAGTTAAAATCAGGTAACTACAGGAAAAACAAGCAAAAAACAGCCAGTGGCGGATATGGCTGGCTGTTATTTCAATTGCTCATAATTCTACTGTTTTGCAGTGCGGCATATGTCACCTGGCTGGACCATAGGATACGTACGGAATTTGAAGGAAAGAAGTGGTCGTTGCCTGCCCGGGTCTATGCCAGTCCCCTGGAAATGTATGCCGGTTTGCCGATCGATCTTTTCGCAGTTGAAAAACAATTACAGGCATTGGGATACCGACAAGTACATCAACCACAGCAACCCGGTGAATATATAAAGGAAGGGCCGCGTCTTAAATTTGTCAGTCGTGATTTTGAATTCTGGGATGGCAAAGAGAAATCACGAATTATCTCACTGACTTTTTCATCTGATCATCTGGACACACTTGTCGAATTCTCGACAGGTGATCCTGTTTCGCTCTTGCGACTCGAACCGGAATTAATCGGCAAGATCTATCCCGAACATCATGAAGACCGGATTTTGATCGCCTATGACGAGGTTCCACCGCTTTTAATTGATTCACTCATCGTTATTGAGGATAAAAATTATTTCAGGCATGCCGGTATCGATCCCAGGGGCATTTTAAGAGCAGCCTGGGCCAATTTGCGCAGTGGTGATGTAAAACAGGGCGGCAGTACACTCACCCAGCAGTTGGTGAAGAACTTCTTCCTGACGCATGAGCGGACATTCTGGCGCAAATTCAATGAAATGATCATGGCCATCCTGCTGGAACAGCATTATTCCAAGGCAGATATCCTCGCGGCCTATGTCAATGAGATCTACCTGGGGCAACAGGGAGCACTGGGTATACACGGATTCGGAACTGCCGCTGAATTTTATTTTGCCCGCCCGTTGAACGAACTCCGCATTGATCAACTGGCTTTGCTGGTCGGGCTGGTCAAGGGCGCTTCTTATTACAATCCACGCAAACATCCTGAACGCGCCAGGGAAAGACGTAATCTGGTCATCCGCCTGATGCTGGAGCAGCGTTACCTGGAAAAGGAAGTTGCAGACAAGGCCATCGCTGCGCCGCTCGATGTGGTCGCGAGTCCCAACTGGAGCAGTGCCAAATATCCTGCCTACCTGGAACTGGTCAGCCGGCAATTGCAGGTCGATTACAAACCGGAAGACCTGAAGACGGAAGGACTGAGAATATTCACAACACTCAATCCCGGTTATCAGGAGATTGCTGAGCAGGCGGTAAAGCAACGCCTGTCAAGGCTGGAGAAGGACAGGCAGCTCCCGGAAAATTCATTACAGGCCGCGGGGATCATCTCCAGTGTTGAGACCGGGGAAATCCTGGCATTAATCGGCGGACGCGACAGTAATGTGACCGGATTTAACCGCGCACTCGATGCGCGTAGGCCGATCGGATCATTGATCAAACCGGCCATCTACCTCACTGCATTAAGCCAGCCGGAAAAATATAATGTGCTGACAGAATTACTGGATGCACCCATCATCGTTAAACAACCTGACGGCAGCAGCTGGATGCCGAATAACTATGATGGCGAAGTGCACGGCGATCTGCCATTGCATGTGGCCCTGGAAAGATCCTATAACCTGGCGACGGTGCGGTTGGGCATGGAACTGGGCATGGAACAGATCAGGCCCACACTCCGACGACTGGGCATCGATGGAAAAATACCGGATTATCCTTCGGTCTATCTCGGCGCACTGGAGTTGACACCCATGCAGGTCACACAAATGTACCAGACACTGGCCAGTAACGGATTTCAGGTTCCGTTACGCGCCATCCGTGAAGTGCTGGACAAGGATGGAAGACCACTGCAACGTTATCCCCTCGATATCAAGCAAACCATCGACAGCAGGGCGGTGCATATCACCAATTTTCTGCTGACCGAGGTCGTGTCTAAAGGCACCGCCCGATCATTGGCACAAAGATTACCTGCACTGATGCCGCTGGCAGGTAAAACCGGCACCACCAATGATCTGAAAGACAGCTGGTTCGCAGGTTTCGGTGACAATGTTCTGGCGGTGGTCTGGTTGGGCCGTGACGACAACACACAGGCCGGGTTGACCGGGGCCAGCGGGGCATTGCAGGTATGGATCGACATGATGCAGGAGATAAAACCCCAGCCGTTATCATTAATACCACCGGAAGGAGTCAGCTGGGTCCCGGTGCTGGATGGCGGGCGCCTGATCAATGATTGTCCCGGTTCGCAAACCTACCCATTCATTGAACCTTACCTGCCACCGGCAATCAGTTGTCCCCTGACGAGACAATACCCATATAATGAGAGTGCAGGAACCGGGACCATCCCGGGAGCGAGACGGGGAACTGGGCCAGAAACCGGACCAACAACCGGACAGAGCACTGAAACGAAACCTGAAAAGAAACCCGGGAAGAAATCCGAAAAGAAAGCATGGTCTATTTTCGATATATTCCGTTAAACCCATTTCAAAAAATGCCTCCGCTCGGTATAACTTTGTCGCCCGCTGCTTTGCTCCTCTCCGTACTGTCTTGTACTGTCTCGTCGCAGCCTCGCGGGTTTCGCGTTCTACCAGCGCTCACCTATTTTTTGAAATGGTTTGTTATATTGTTAACGATCATTTCCTTTACCGGCTGTGCCACCAGTACAACTACACACCGGACACCGGCCAAAGTTGAAGATCGCACCTCGCAAAAAACTGCCGCACCTGCGAATGCGCCTGAACAAGAAGCAGTCAAGGTTTACAAAATAGAAGAGCCCAGGTACGTGGTTCCTGAGAATTTACCGGAAGCCACAATTGAAGAAGGTAGGGCAGAACTGCCACCGGCAGATTCCACTACCCTGCAATCCATGGAACAAAAATCCAGTCCTGCTGTTGTCGCATTACTGAGTGATGCCGATAAATTTGCAACCACCGGAAATAAACAGGAAGCCGTGGCCAGTATTGAAAGAGCACTTCGGATCGATCCGAAAAATCCGCTGATCTGGCACAAGCTCAGTCAGTTACGATTGCAGGAGAGCAACTGGGACCAGGCCATCGCCATGGCAAAAAAATCCAGTGTCCTTGCGCCGGGCAATCGTTTACTGCAATCCGAAAACTGGATGATCATTGCACGCGCGAAAGAAGGGCAGGGTGATACGGCCGGTGCATTGCAGGCTTTGGATATGGCACAGCAATTAAGAACGTATTGAACCGGACTCAAAATTACTGCGCTTGGCAAATCAGAGAATTCGTTGCCGTTATTCCGGGCTTGACCCGGAATCCAGTAAGTTAATAAATTCCTTGTGTATTCAAGATTCACGACTGCATGGATGCAGGAGGTACGATTCCATGGAAGGAATCGGTAGAGTCGAGTCAGGAACGGAGACCGAGAGTTACGCCGGGACACCTATAAGGATATAGGTGGTAGAGCGACGCAGGAAGCCAAAGCCGGGCGGTTACCGAAGACCTGACCCTTATTGTTCGCCTTAGTACCTTCCCTTTATGGTCATACTGGCGAAAGCGACCCATAGGAAGTGGGAAATGTCGCGTGAGGACATGGAGTCAGTAGCGACCAGTATCCAGTCTATTAGATAATTCAGTTTTCGCCTTATTCGGCGAGTTCACTGCTCCTTCGCATCCATGCGATCGCAGTATAAGTACATCCCTGTACAAAACTTTCCTTTGCTTGTCCGAAGAGAAAGTGACCAAAGAGAAGGGCACCCCCGATGTCATGGCCTGTGATCCTCCCCCATAAAAGTAGACAGTCAGTTAAGCACGTTTTTGTTTGTCATCAAATACCATCGGTATCTGATAGCCAATGGCGGAATGCCGCCGTTG
>Ga0214472_10003367_pt1 | contig 16939 bp, 10 predicted proteins | sample RVTome_6_FD_207662 | JGI IMG/M metagenome (GOLD analysis project Ga0214472, IMG submission 207662) | Soil microbial communities from uranium-contaminated site in the Upper Colorado River Basin, Wyoming, United States - RVT140D175 | ecosystem: Environmental > Terrestrial > Soil > Contaminated >... | reverse complement strand
TCGTCCCGCACGTCGGCCTGTCCCACGTGCTGACCCACTGGCCCGACATCGCCCGCGGCCTGGCCGAATCGCCACGAAAGCGAAAACGACAGTCAACAAATGGCATCTTAAGTTAACGCTTATGGGCTACTCGCCCCCAAACCCCTCGGCTTCAATCCCCTCCGGAAAGGGGACTGACGCCAGAAGAAAATGCAGAAAATGCGAAACACCTATTGACAACGAACAGCCTCTTCATGGATACGGCGGCTCGAGATTGGTGGGCCATGCCCACCCTACGACTCGGTGTGGTTGCGGTCTTTGATGGCGTCGCGGAGGCGGGCGGCCTCCTCGAAGCGTTCTTGTTCAATGGCGGCGCGCAGGGCGTTTTTGGTCACCACCAACGAATCCTTCGGCGCTTGGGCGCTGAGCTCTTGCATGAGGGCACGTAGGATTCTGATCTCCTCGGCTTTGGCGGCCAGTTCCGCCTGATTGTACGCCTCGTAATGAGCGTTGATGGCCAAGATCCCTCGGTTGATGTGGGCCAAAGCACTGGAGACCTGTCCCTCCTCAATCGATTGATAGGCTCGGGCTCGGGCGTCCATCATCATGACGTAAGGGCGAAATTCCTCAAGAGCGGCACGGTCTTCGGGTTCCAGGGCGTGGTCCCTGCACAGGTCGAAGACGCCCAGGCTATGGGAGGTATCCAACGCGACGCCGGCGTATTCTTCAAGGACGAACAGGGCGATGTATCGGCGGTAGAAGAGCGAGGCTTCCAGCCGAAGGTCGTAGCACTCTTGTTGGCTCAGGCCGAAGCCCAGCGGTGTACCGTTGCGCTGTTGGTGTCGGGTGAGCCGTTTCTGATGATAGGTCAGCAGGGTTGGCCAGCCGTGCGGTTGGGCGCCGTCGGGTCTGCCTTCGGCGTACATCTGCAAGACGCCGAGCTCAACGCGCATCTGAATCCGGACGGCACCGTCGGCACCGACAATCTTGCGCACGGAAATCCGTTCAGGTTCGTATCCCCATTCGCGAAGCGCGGCATCTAAATCGATATACGACATAACTACCTCACTAGAGCAGTTCCGAGCTACCGGAATCCAACTAACTCCTGTATCTATTTTAGCCCATTTCGAGTGTACGATTCAACGACTTTTCGAATATGCGCGAGAATTGCGCTGCGACTTGAATGCTGATAATATGGGTATATTGTGTGGCGAAATGGCGAAGTGAATAAAACGAATACTCTATCTATTGTGACTGTCAATAAGATGCCACCAGCGCAAACGCTGCGCCGTGAGGACCGATAAACCGTAGACACGGCCGCGCTTGCGAAACGGCGTGTGCAACGCAGGTAAGTCAGGAAGTTCGGAAATCGCTGATTGAGCGTCCATCAAGCGTCGATTTTGGCGGCCAGGATGAAATCGCTTTCCGTGAGTCCGTCGATCTTATGGGTCCAGATCGCAATGCGCACCTGACCCCAGGTTAGGAAGATGTCAGGATGATGACCCTGCCGCTCCGCGATCGCTCCTACGTGGTTCGTAAAGGCCAGCGCCTGTACGAAATCGGGGAAGGTGTAGGACTTGGTGAGGTGATGGTTTTGCTCGACCGACCAGCCTTGAAGTTGGGCCAGAAGGTCCGTCACCCGTTCCGGTCCAAGTGGTGGAACACCGCCGCGACAGGGAACGCAATCTCGACTCGCTAATTCGGACATGGATTCACTCCCCCAATCATTCTCATTCTCGGATCATAGACCGGCGCCGGTCATTGCGGTTGATTCGATCGGCCCCGAGGGTCGGCCGCACGATAGACCCCGTGCCTTTTAGTCCCGGCGAGTCCGTTTGTCCACAATCGGGCTCGATTTACCTTCTCTTGGGTGTGTGTCAGAATCGGCGGGCAGGCTTGGTCCTTGGTAGGTATGATTCGCAGCATCATCGAACTACCCCGAAGAGGTGTCACAGACCAGCCCCGGGCATCGCCCAGGGAACAGGTGACGCCTTGGTGTGTAAGCCCTGAAAGGGTGCAATAATGCTATGCCGCCCTTTCAGGGCTCGCGCTGAGTCGGGCCATCGATCCCCAGGGCGTTGCCCTGGGCTGTTGTAGTGTGCCCTTTCAGGGCAGAGAGAACACGCAGCGCATCGGGCTCAGCGAAGTGCCCGCGCGTGGGGATCGTCAATCGACACTACGTACGGCTCGCCGGGAGGCTCGCACTCCCGAAGACCCCGCCGAAAGTGTGACGCACCCCTTTCTCTTTCGCTGCGGTTTGCGTTCCGGGCTCAGCAAGGCTAAGCTGTCGCGAGCGAGATGGGTGAATCACAGGCCTGATCCGTTGGGCTGACCGATCGCCCGGATCATCTCGCGAGCATGTGAAACGGGGCGTAGCTCAGCCTGGTTAGAGCGCAGCGTTCGGGACGCTGAGGCCGGAGGTTCGAATCCTCTCGCCCCGATTTTTTCCGCCTTTGGCGGAAAAAATAGAGCAGTAGAAAGAGAAAGACCTCCAAGCTGAGGGCCAACATTACAGAACGAAGGACCGCCTGTTCCACTGCGGTCTCCTGGCCCTGAGCGAGCGTGGCGAGTCGAAGGGCTGTTCCCCTGTTCACCTGCTCGAATTCGCCCTGGAAACGACTCATGGCCCTCATGTTCGAGAAGCTCGAAGTTTACCAAAAGGCGGTGGATTTCGCCGACCAAGTCGCCGCCCTGACCGAGGCGTTCCCGCGTGGTTCGGCTTCCTCGTCGATCAGTTGAACCGAGCCGCTCTTTCGATCGCAAAGAACCTGGCCGAGGGCAACGGCCGCTTCACCAAGCCCGACCGCAAGAACTTCTTCACCATTGCCCGCGGTTGCGGTACGAACGTCATGACGATTGCTACCGCGGTCTCGAAGTCCGGTTCAAAGTTCCGGCAGCCGCCCCGACTTTTCTTCAAAAACGCCCGTTCGGCGAGCCAGTCGAACGGCTGGTCTTTCTGTGACAAGAGGTTACGGTGATAGGCGTGAAGCGGCGCGGTTCAATGTTTCGGGGAAGGTGACTGGACAGGTTGAACCGTTCAAACTGATTTCAAGAAACACCAAATATCATGGCTGATTCAATACTCGATCGCTGGGACATTACTCCAGAAGAATTAACCGAATTAGTAGATAAGAATCCCAGCCTTCGAGGAATGATCCTTGGATACTTGGCAGAGCTTAAACTGGAAAAACTGTGGTTGTCTGGAGGTGAAATATCCGACATTTCCAAGCACGACGACCACGACAGGAAAAAGAAGGGGGATCGCGTCATCAAATATAAAGGCGTAGGCGTAGGGTGCATCTCGATGCACCCACCATGTGTTATCAGTTGTCAGTCATCAGCCCCACATGGTCCGCACGGCGGACCCTATGCATGGGTGCCGGAATCGCGTCCCCCACGGCTAAAGCCCTTGTCGTTACCCACCAATCGATGGGCCACGCACTGACAACTGACAACTACTCCTCGTCCTCGGCACGGAGACCGGAGTTACTGCGTGACCTGCGTGAGTGGAATGCGGCGCTGTCTCTTGCCCATGAGACACACAGCTTTTCGGTTCACCAGTGCAAACAACGCGCTGAGGAATTCATTCGTGCAAGCGACGCGAATCGACTCGTGGCATTCGATCTGCGCCATCATGCAATCGCCGGTCTCGACGTTGAGGTAAACGCGGCACGCGCCGGGATGAGCACGAAACAATTCAACCATGCGCTCGATCGGCACGTTGCCGTCAACATCCACAATCAGGGTTTTCCCCAGATCGCGCGGGGCGTCAAGGGCCGTAACCACGCGCTCGACACGCAGCGACGGTTCCTCCCGCTTGCGATCAACCTTTCCCTCCAGAAACACCAGGGCGTCGGGAACCAGCGCGGAGCGATACGTAGTTAGCGCCTCGGAAAACACGACCGCCTCGACCCGCCCCTTGAGATCTTCCAGCGTAATGATGCCCAGCTTTCGACCCGCGTGACGCCCGTTTCGGGTGGTGACCGTCCGCAAGCTCGACACCATCCCCCCCAAGATCACAGTGTCGCCTTCCTTGCAGCGTGCCAAGTCTATTGTCGCTGCTGTGGCACAAGCCTCCAGCAACTCTTCGCAGCTCGCCAGTGGATGCTTGGTGATGTAGAAGCCAAGGACCGCCTTTTCCCGAGCGAGCATCTCGGCCTCGCTCCATTCGGCGCCGGTAAGCTGCGGCTCGGGCAGAGATTCTGCGGGTCCGCTCCCGCCGAACAAGCTCATTTGTCCACTGCGGCGGTCGTCTTGGACGTTTTGGCCATAGCGGATCGCATCATCCAGCGCATCCAATAGAGCCTTTCGCATGGCACCCGTCTTATCGAACACACCCGCGCAAATCATCGCCTCGATGCACCCCCGGTTCACCGCCGAGAGATCCACCCGGCTGCAAAACTCGAATAGGTTTTTGTACGGGCCATCCTGGCGCCGCTCGACCAAAGCACTAACCGCTTTCGATCCCACTCCTTTGATGGCCCCAAGCCCAAATCGAATGGATCCGACCTCAGTGACCTGCTTTTTTTTCTCGACGGCAAAGTCAAATTCGGAGGAGTTGATGTCCGGCGGCTCCAGCTTGATGCCCATCGCTTTGCAGTCCTCTCCGTATTCCGAAATTTTTTCCGTGTTGCCCATTTCCAATGACATGACGGCGGCCATGAACTCGACCGGGTAGTAGGTCTTCATCCAGGCGGTTTGGAAGGCCACCAGTGAATAACCGGTCGAATGGGCTTTGTTGAAGGCGTAGCCACCGAACTTGAGAATATCTTCGAATACCTCGGTGGCGACTTTGCGCAGCACCCCGTTCGCCGCGCAACCTTCGAGGAACGGCTCGCGCATGGCTTCGATCATTCCCGTGTTCTTTTTGCTGATCGCTTTGGCCAGCCGGAACGCGGTCTTTAACTCGATCCCGCCGAGCCGATTGACGATTCTCGACACCTGCTCCTGATAGACCATGATGCCGTAGGTTTCACTTAACACGTCGGACATGATCTCATGGGGTGTCGTCCATGAAGCACCATGCTTGCGCGAAATATAATCCGGAATGTATTCCATCGGACCGGGCCGGAACAACGCGTTGCCGGCGATGAGGTCTTCAATGCGGTTGGGTTTCATGCGCATCATCACATCACGCATGCCGCCCGACTCAAACTGGAAGATGCCCTGCGTATCGCCGCGGGCGAACAAATCGTAGACCTTGGCATCGGTCAGGTCGATCTGCTCCAGGTTGATCGCTTCCCCCGAGCTGCGCTCGGCCAATTGCCGGGCACGTTCCAGCCCCGTCAGCGTTCGCAATCCCAAGAAGTCCATCTTGAGCAGTCCGACACGCTCCACCGTCGGTCCGTCATACTGCGTCACCAAGGCGTTGGTCCCGGGAGCCTTATAGAGCGGAAGAAAATTGACCAGCGGCTGATCCGCGACGACCACCCCCGCCGCATGAATCCCGGCATTACGCGCCACGCCCTCCAGCCGCCGACCGATATCGACGATTCGCTTGACCTGTTCGTCTTGGGTGTAGAGTTTTTTGAGCTCCGGTTCTTGTTTCAGCGCCTTATCCAGCGTCATCTTTAATTCGCTGGGGATCAATTTCGTCAGGTTGTTCGCCTCTTCAAAACCCAGACCCAGCACCCGCGACACATCCTTGATCACCGCTTTCGCTTTGAGCGTACCGAACGTAATGATCTGCGCGACGTGCCCATACTTGTCGCGGACGTAATCCAGCACTTGAGCGCGTCCCACTTGGCAGATATCCAGGTCGATATCCGGCATTTCGTCGCGATCGGGATCCATAAAACGTTCGAAGTAAAGTTCATAGCGAATGGGATCGGGACTGGAAATGTAGAGGCAATAGGAAACCACCGAGCTGCAACCGCTGCCCCGCGCACCGACCGGTATGCCTTCGCGGCGGGCGTAGTTCACGCAATCCCAAACGATCAGAAAGTAACTCGCGAATCCCTTGCTGGTGATGACTTCCAACTCATAGTCGATACGCTCGCGCAGCTCGTCGGTCAGCTCCTGGTAACGATCCCCTGCCCCCTCATAGACAAGTTGCCGAAGGTAGGCGGCGTCGGTTAACGTCGCACCGCTGTCATCGGAGATGTCAGCCGGGACGCGATAGACCGGAGCATGCCGCTTGGTGAGATCAAGCTCCAGATTGCACATGTCGGCCACCAGCAGCGTATTCGAGATCGCCTCGGGTTGGTCCGGAAACAGCGCCGACATCTCCTCGGCGTTCTTAAAATAGAACTGGTCCGTGGGAAACTTGAAGCGATCCTCCTCCGAAAGGAGCTTGCCGGTGTTGATGCAACAGAGCACGTCATGGGCTTCGACGTCGAGGTGTTCGAGGTAATGCACATCGTTCGTGGCGATGGTGGCGACGCCCAAACGCTTGGCCAGGTCCACCAGTTCCGGATTGAGCATCCGCTGCTCGTCCATCTGGTGGTCCTGCAATTCCATGAAGAATCGATCGGGACCGAAGATCGAGAGATAGGTCTTGGCCAGTTCTTCGGCAGCGGCCCGGTCTTTGTTCAAAAGTGCCTGAGGAATCTCGCCGCCGATGCAGGTGCTGGTGCAGATCAACCCCGCGGAATGCTCGCGAAGAACTTCCTTATCGATGCGCGGTTTGCGATAGAACCCTTCGGTGTAGCCGATGCTCGATAGGCGCATCAGATTCTGATAGCCCTCCAGGTTCATGGCCAGTAGCAGCAGGTGGTGGGCCTCCTTGCGTTCGGTCCGTTCCCGCCCACGGCGATCCCCAATCGCCAGATACGTTTCGCAGCCGATGATGGGCTTGATCCCCGCGTCGCGTGCGGCCGTGTAGAACTCGACGGCGCCGAACAGATTCCCATGATCGGAAATGGCAACGGCGGGCATGCCGTATTTCTTGGCACGGTTGATCAGCGCTTTAATGCGCGTGGCCCCGTCGAGCAGGCTGTAGTGCGTATGCACGTGAAGATGTACGAACGATTTCGCGGCCATGTCAAACGCTTTGCTTTACTGACTAGCGCTTCGGCAACGCTAAACTTGCGGGTCTCATTCGCTCTTTCCGAGCCGCGCCTGTAAGGGAGCGGACAGCGCCAACCCGCACAATCAAAAGTGCGCATGGACTAGTGCACCGTTAATCCTTAATCTAAGGATTGGTGTGCCACTATTCTGTCAGAAAACGCCATCATTGTAGCAGCCTTCCCCCGTGGGAGCCGTTGGTTGGTGGAAACGTCAGCGAACACCATCGTATTCCGACCGAGCAAAACGCCGGCCACCAGCCGACGCACCCAAACGAGCATGCTATCGACCCACCCAATGGCGTCCACCCGACTTTCTCCTGCGAGGCGAGAACAGGATTCATAGCCGTGCGGTAGGCTGTGCAGTATTCTGTGAATTACGTTGTGAAACGCGCTGCCGGTGCGGACCTAGCCCGCATATTTCACGAGTCTATGTTATTTGCGCTTAGAGACGGCCGCTTGGACCTTGTATGATAGGGTTTGCTAAAGACTCCATAACCCAAGGCAGAGAGGCCATTTCGTGACGGAGTGTAACCGCAAATCGCTATCGTTTTCCGGGCTTGGTCGGCAGAATATCATCGGAGGTTTTGACGGCGGGCGTCTGACTTCCGACACTGGCGGATTGCTTCTGCGGGAGGTGGATCGCTAGTTGGGCGTGACGGCTAGCCTGGCGGAATACATCGCCGGCCAACGCCTGAACCGAACCTGGGAAATCTTCTGGACGACCCGCCCGATCCAAAGGGCTGCATCACCGCCCCCTTTTTTGGCGATGCACCCCCGAGCCGCATAAGAGCAGACGACCACTGGCCATGACGGCAGTGTCGTGGTAGAAGAGCGTGTGGACAGCCCAATATGTGTGGCACAGGCTTCCAGCTTGTGAATACACCGGCTAGATGCCGGTGGCACATCGCAACGTATAGAGGAGTAATGATGGTAGAACACGGTCAAAAAGTTGGTCGGGTCGCTTTCGTCGGGACGTACATTCCCCGACAGTGTGGAATAGCGACGTTCACATCCGACCTTTGCACGGCGGTGCAAAGCACATCAACAAAATGCCTTGTCGTACCTCTCAATGATCGTTCCGAAGGATACGACTACTCCGCACCGGTTCGGTTCGTGGTTTTCGAGCCGGATCTGGCCGGGTATCGGCGCGCCGCGGAGTTCTTAAACATCAATCATGTAGACACCGTAAGCCTGCAGCACGAGTATGGCATTTTCGGTGGGAAAGCGGGTAGCCACGTCCTGGCGCTGCTTCAGTCCCTGCGGACGCCCGTCGTCACTACGTTGCACACGGTGTTGAACGAGCCCGACGCCGAACATCTCCAGGTCATGCAGCAGATCGCGGTCCTGTCCGACCGCGTCGTAGTAATGAGCGCGAAGGGACAAGAGTTCTTGCGATCCGTTTACGGCGTCCCCGAGGACCACATTGATGTGATTCCGCACGGCATCCCGGACATCCCTTTCGTGGATCCGAACTTCTACAAGGATCAGTTCGACGTAGCGGAACGGCCGGTCATCATCACTTTCGGACTCCTTGCGCCCAGCAAAGGGTTGGAGTACGTCATTGAGGCGCTTCCCAAAATCAAACAGGCGTTTCCCAACGTCGTGTACCTCATCGTGGGTGCCACGCATCCGCATTGCATTCGCGCGGAAGGGGAAGCCTACCGTCTCCGCCTGCAACGTCTGGCCAGGGAACTCGATGTTGAAAAAAATGTGATGTTCCACAACCGTTTCGTGGCCGCCGAGGAACTCATAGAGTTTATCGGGGCTTCGGATATTTACGTCACTCCCTATCTGAGCCGAGACCAGATCACGTCCGGCACGTTGGCGTGGGCAGTCGGTGCGGGCAAGGCCGTGATATCGACACCCTATTGGTACGCCGAGGAATTACTCGGAGACGACCGAGGCCTGCTGGTTCCGTTTCGCGAGCACCAACCGATAGCGGACGCGGCCATCCGTCTACTCAGCGATGACGCGGCGCGTCATGCGATGCGAAAACGCGCCTATATGTATGGGAGAAGCATGACTTGGCCCAATGTGGCGCACCAGTACACCGACACGTTCAGGCGGGCGTGTGCGCAGCGTACCGCACGTCCGCGAATCAGCCTGCCTGCGACCGGTCAAGCACGTAAGCGTGGAGAGCTTCCATCCGTCCCGCTGGAGCATATTCGTCGGTTGACCGATGGAACCGGTCTGCTGCAACACGCCTGTTATACGGTACCGCGCTACAGCGACGGCTACTGTACTGATGACAACGGTCGGGCTTTGATCTTGATGATGCGTCTGGCCGAACTGGGGGAGCTGCCCGATAAGACGGTCGAAGACTTGGCCATTCGTTACCTGGCTTTCCTTACGTACGCGTTCAACGCGGATCAGGGTCGGTTTCGCAATTTTCTCTCCTATGACAACCGGCACTGGCTTGAGGAAATGGGCTCCGAGGACAGCCACGGGCGAGCACTGTGGGCGCTTGGCGCTACGGTCCAACAGTCCAGATCCGACGAGCTCAAGCCGATGGCCGGTGAGCTGTTCGAACGGGCGCTTAGAGCCGTCGATGATTTCCGCTCGCCGCGGGCCATGGCGTTCGCCCTGCTCGGGATTGACGAATACCTGAACTGGTTTTCCGGTCACGTCGAGGCCCGTACGCTGCGCCAACGAATCGTGCTGCGTCTGCTCCAACTGCACGCCGACGCACAAGCTCCCCAATGGCATTGGTTTGAGGATTGCCTGACCTATTCGAACGCCCGATTGCCGCAGGCATTGATCGTTACGGGTAAGGCGCTCGGGGAGGAGCGGACGGTGAATATAGGCCTGGACACCCTAAGTTGGCTATGCGAAGTGCAGCGTCCGGACGGAGGTTACTTTGTGCCTATCGGCTCGAACGGCTTCTTCGTCCGCGGCAAAGAGCGCGCCCGCTTCGACCAACAACCCGTGGAGGCGTGCGCAACCATTTCGGCTTGCCTGACTGCCTACGCAGCAACGGGCGACACCAACTGGTACGCCGAAGCGGAACGGACGTTCGAGTGGTTTATGGGACGCAACGACCTGGATGCGCCGTTATACGATCCCAGAACCGGAGGGTGTCATGATGCTCTACACGCGGAGCGCGTCAATGCGAACCAGGGTGCCGAATCCACCTTGTCCTATTTACTGTCTTTAGCCGATATGCGACTAGCCGATAAAGCCATCGTCTTGCGACAGAAAGATACTCTGAAGAATGAGGTCGAGAATGCCGTCGAACAACCTGCATGAGGAGCTGTTTCAGCGTCATCCCCAAAACCCGATCCTGACTGCGGCCGCCTGGCCGTACTCGTGCAATACGGTTTTTAACCCAGGTGCGATCTTGTTGCGTGACGGATCGACGCTTCTGCTGTGTCGGGTTGAGGACCGCCGAGGCATCTCACATTTGTGTGCCGCGCGATCAGACAACGGTGTCGATGGCTGGCGGATCGACCCAAAACCGACTTTGATGCCGGATCCGGAGAAGCATCCGGAAGAGGAGTGGGGGATTGAGGATCCGCGGATCACGTTCGTTCCCGAGTTGGAGAAGTTCGTCATCACGTACACCGCCTATTCTCGCGGTGGGCCCGGCATTTCCCTCGCCACAACGAAGGATTTCGCGCAATTCGAGCGCTACGGAGACATCCTAACCCCGGATGACAAGGACTCCGCTTTGTTCCCCAGGCGGATCAACGATCGTTGGGCGATGATACACAGGCCGGTGACGCCGCTCGGCACCCACATTTGGATATCGTATTCCCGAGACCTGCACTACTGGGGCGACCATCGGATGATTCTACCGGCCCGAGAGGGCGCATGGTGGGACGCCGCGAAAATCGGGCTGGGGCCGCCGCCCATCGAAACGGAAGAGGGCTGGCTGGTTATTTATCACGGCGTGCGCGTTACGCCGGCGGGTTGTATCTACCGTCTTGGGCTGGCACTTTTCGATCTGGAAAAACCGGATCAATGCGTGCGGAGAGGTGATCGGTGGGTTTTCGCCCCGGAAGCGGGTTACGAACGTGAGGGCGATGTCAACAACGTGGTCTTTCCGTGCGGTTTCACCGTCGCCGGAAACGCCGACACCCTCAACATGTATTACGGAGCCGCGGACACCTGCATCGCTCTGGCAACCGCCGGCATCCGGGGTATCCTGGACTGGCTGAAACGCGGAAAGTAACGGTCGCGCGCCCGTCCCTCGGCATGTACCACTCGACGCAGCAGCAGCATGGGCGACGTCCGAGTTGACCCTTGCGCCGCCCGCGGTCGGCCCGGTTACTTGAGTCGCTCAGCCTGCATTTCTATATTCGCAACGAAAAGCGTCTCCGCTCCTGGTGTGTTAGCCCAAGTTGAGCAGTTGCGCGGAATCTGAGTTTTTTCGCGATGTCGTTCGGCGGTGGCGGGCTCGTGAACGGGGTTGGGCTTGTCGAAGCAGTCCGAATCTCGATGCAGTCAAAACTCTTGACGAAAAACGCCTTTCACGCCACCCCCAAGGGCGTTCAACCCTCTCAGTTGCGCAACTTGGGTTAGAAAGAATGAACGGTTCCCGTCATGGAGCCGAAAGAACATCACGTCTGCCGATCGTCTCCTCTTGTTTCTCGTAAAGCAAAAATTAAGCCGTGACGGTTGGCGCGTAGCTGCAGTCAAGGTCAGCATTGTGCGTGCGCTCGGACTTGACGTTGTTGCATCCCCAACGGAAGAAGATCCGGGGCACTGCCATATTATTTCCGCAAGCGAGCAACAGTCCAGCGGCAAGATTTGGAGTAGGCTCGCGAAGGATACGAGAATCGTCTATCCCGTTGTAGAAGACTAAGCCCGGATCGCCACTCCCTCAATCCAGCCACTGCTTCTTGTCTTTGAGTTTCATGGGGACGTACTGCTCGGTGAGGTAGCCGAAATCTTTGGAGATCATGGCCTCGACCTCCATCTTGAAGCCGTTGCTCAACATCTTCTTGATTTCGTTCTGCCAGGGACGCTTGGCCTCAAACCAGGCGTAGTTGGCGATCTGCTTGGCACGCTTCACGTCATTGGCGTCGAGCTCGATCTTCACATCGTCGCTCAAGTCGCAGCGCTCGTAGTCGAAGCTCGACACGCCGATGAACTTCGCATCGGGGATGGCCATGCGCCGCGACTCGTACGCCAGGTTGATCGAGCCGTGCTTGATCACCGAATAAATGTAGTACCCCCACGGATCGTTATCGAGCAACACGTAAACCGGCAGCTTCAATTCCTCATGCATGCGCCGCAGCAACCTGCGCATGCCGCGCGCCGGCTGACCACCGCCGTGCGAGATGATGCACCGGTGCTTCTCCCAAAAACGATCCTCGTGGAAACGCCGCCAGACGGTGTCTTTTTCGACGTGTAAGATGAACTTGGCCTGGCACTTCTTGAATTGGATCACGTCGGGTTCGCAAATGCTGGGTACGGCGTATCCGGCGCTGCCCATGGCCGTGCAGTCCAAAGTGCTCCCGGCGTCCACCAGCGTGAGGTGACCGGCGAGGTTGCCTTTGTTGCTGGCGAAGACGTGCAGCTCTTCGCGCAGTGAGTCAATGGCCACTTCGAGGTCTTCGATGATCGGATCGGATTCGGCCTGGTCGTCGAAGGTCTTTTCCTTGGTGCCTTTGATGGTGTGTTTGCTGAGGTAGTAAATCTGCCGGATGCTGGCCGTCTTGCCGATTTCAATGAGGTCTTTGCACTTGCTGGCCACCAGCATGGTTTGCATGAAGCGCTTCGCCTGACCGTAATTGAAGAAATTTCGTGACTGTTTGTTGTCACCCATCTCGACGTGGCGGGTCTTTTCGTTGTACGCCACGTTGGAGAGCGAGCGTGTGGGGATGACGATGGCCGGGTCCGTCTTGCGCTCAGCCATACTCACCACGCCGGTAGCGAGCTTCTCTAACTTCGGCGCGGCCTTCTCGTTCTTTCTCGAACGCACCGGCTTCGCAGTCGCGTTCTTCCTGGCCGTGCCCACGATACGTCCCTGCTTGGTCGCGCTCGCCTTGCGACCTTGGTGGGCCGTGCCCACCCTACTAGTTGTCGATTTCTTTTTCACAGTCCGTTTTGTTTTCTTAGCCATATTTCTTCCTTGATCAACAACGCTCGCCTTCCAAGAAGCTCATTCGCTGCACTTATAATTCACCTTTACCAGAGTTTGTTATTGTATAGCGTATGGCAGATCGAGAATCCCCGGTCGCCCTACGGTCGCTACACAATACCGAACTTTGCTCTAGCCCCAAAGGGGCGCAAGATCGTAGCCCACGGCGCAAGCCGTGGGTAGAGATGCTCGCCACGAACAAAGTCCCGTAGAGACGACACTCTTCTATGTTCCCGGCTATTTTCCTACTCGCTCGCCCCTGACCCGGTGTTCGTCGGATATTCCAAACCCTGCGTCTCAAACAACGAACTGGCAAGTTCATCAGGTATCGTACTGACTTGTGCATTTGCAAAGACAACAACCCTTTGTTGATCGCCTTCGAGACTCCTGATGTCATATCCAGCAATTGTTGTATTGTCCCCACTATCACCCAACGCAAATTGAATGCCATCGACAAATACATAGTCCTCAAGGTAGGCATAGCTACCGAGCGCGAGGTTTTTGGAAAGCACAACCAATTGGCCCGAAAATGCGGTCAGTGCTATGCCAAGCAACGACACACCTGCCGCAACCCATCGGCGACGCCTTCGCAGAAGAGGGATCAAGAGAAACGCATAGATAGCCGTGATTGCAGCGTAGCCTGGCATCGCGGTGATTCCTGGCCGCGCAGGTCATAGTTGCATTTCTTGCAGTAGATACCCCTGTGCGGACACCTCCAGGTTCATGCCAAACCATCGCAAAGACTTAAAGGCATGCTCCGTGCCCAGAATATGATTGGCCTGCAAATTGCCTACTTCTTGCGTTTCTTCGATTTTTTCTTGGTGCGAGGTATTGCCTTGGGCTTCTTATTTGTTTTCGGCGCTTCCCCTACGTCGAAGAGCATTTCCGGTTCGAGGGGTGATGCGTCGGCGTCTACTACGATCGTGTCCGCCAGGCCCATGTCGTTGCCGGGGTGTTTTTGTTTTTTGATGATCTTGCCGTGGTCGTCGAATTCCATGTCGGCCTGGGCGGTATAGACCTTTGACAACTCGATCAGGTTGCGGCGGAAGTCCTCTTTGTGGATCCGCGTGAGCGATCTAGTCGCGTCAACCACCTCGTCAATGTAGCGCGTGAACACGTCGCGGCGCTTGGCGAATGCCACCTTCTTGCGCTTTCGCCGCAGCAAAATCCCCAGCCGTCGGCCGCATTCTGCGATGCCCCGCTTGATCTCTTTACGAATCTCGTCGTAATCGGCGATGGCCTCCTTACCCTCCGAGATGAACGGCACCCACACGCTGGCCATGTGAATCAGAATCACCATCGGCGCCTGAGGCATGGCACCGTTTGATTGCGACAGGCCGTAGGGGTTCCACTTGGTATCAAGCACCGATTTGAATGTACAGCAAGAGCTTTGTTGATAGAGCAGGGGTACGCGATTGGCGAATCGAATGACACGAGCCTGCACCCGCTCGCCGTTTTTATTGCCCTCGTCGTCTTGTTCGCGATGATCCGATCCCAACTGCCCGCCGTAGGCCACGCCCACCTCAATCTGAAAAGGATTGCCGCGATAAACGCTCGGCGGGCGGGTGCTGGCCGTGTAGAATTCCGCCTTGATCCCCTTCAATAGCCCGGTCAAAATCGTTTCCGCCCCCATGGGTGCTAGGCAGTTCGTGGAGGGAGCCCTGAGCTTCGTTTCCTGCAATGTTTTGTGTATCTTCTCCGATAATTGCGGGGTTATGCTTCCCAAGTACGTCCGATCCGTGACTCCCGCTGCCTTGCATACCTTCTTTGCGGTTGGGCCGCTCACCTGCGAAAATTCATCAGCCAGAAAAGAGCTAAGGTTTTTCGCGCTGCTTTCCTTGAGCATCTTAATGAACGTGCCCAACTCGATGCCGTAGGGGTGCGGCTTGATTTCCTTGGTGTCTTCAGGAAGAACTTCCGTGCCCCTGGGGAACTCAACCAGCGACCCGACGGGCGGGCGGTACACAATCCGGGCATGCGGATTGGCGATGGCGGTCAGCTCAAGGTACTCATCCACGCTCTGCCGACTTTTGTTGTACGCGCCTTGCAGCTCAATAGTCACCTGCGTTCCACGCGGCCAATCTACGTCAACGGTCGTATCTCTGATGATGTCCGGCTTGTTTCTCTTGGTGTCAATGGCCAGGGTGTAGTCATGGGCCTGCGCCTTCGGTCCCGTTCGACTGATGATGTGGATCGGTTTGCCGGTGGTAATCAGCCCGTACATCCCGGCCGCACTGATGCCGATCCCTTGCTGCCCGCGCGACATCTTCAGGCGATGAAATTTCGAGCCGTAAAGCAATTTCCCAAAGATGTTGGGAATCTGTTGCTTGACGATGCCCGGACCGTTGTCCCGAACTCGAACTCGGAAGCGGTCTTGGTCGGATTGCTTCACGGACACTTCGATGTCGGGGAGCACACCGGCCTCCTCACACGCGTCGAGGCTGTTATCAACCGCCTCCTTGACCGTGGTTAGTAGCGCTTTTCGCTTGTTGTCGAATCCCAGCAGGTGGCGATTCTTGGCGAAAAACTCGGAAACCGAGATTTCACGCTGGTGCTTGGCCAGTGCTTCGGCCGTACTGCCTCGCTTTTTCTCGACCAGCGTTTTCTTCTTGGTTTGGGCTCGCTCGACCGTTGCTTCCATAGATTGTGCCTGTGATTTGTTCGGTTTCGTCGCTGGGGACACTTCCATCGGGGCAAACACCAAGCCCAACTGGCTGTCCGTAGATCCTTCTTTGGTCGGTGGCGGGATAACGGCCATCCTTGGCGCTCCGTTTTTCCGTTAGGTTCCTGCTTGCGGGTCGATCCCCACGGCCTGCATCATAACAGTGCGGCACCAGCATACAAGTTCGCAGTGGAGGCATAGGTCTCGGACGCCCCCACTGTCTTGTTGGCAGGGCTTCCTATCTCTGGTAGAATGGTTCCTGGCGTGGAGGGTGCTTCGAACGCATAACTCCCTGCCATACAACCCTTTATCTTTGGCGATACCGCAATGATTCGGCCTGTTGATTAGTAGGCGATCCGTTTGTAGTTTTGTTAAGAATCCACAACCCATGACCACGGCTTCCGCAACCGTCTGGAATGACATCATCGGGCACGTTCGATTGAATCAGCCGCAGCTCGCGCGGGGTTGGTTCAGCGAGTTGCGCTTCGAGGGGCTTGATCGAGGTGTGGTGCGCATCCGGGCCTGCAATCGTGCGCAAGCGCAATACTTATTGCGCCATTGCCGCGCCGCATTTGCCGAGGCCGCCCAAGCGGCGACGGGGCGGCTGGTTTCCATCGCCTTCGATGCCGACGATTCGGAGGAGAGCGCACTGTTCGGCGCCGGACTATCGTTCAATTCGCTCGCCGCGGAAGTCAAGCTCAACCCGGAATACACTTTCGACAACTTCGTTACAGGCCCGTGTAACCGCTTGGCGCAAGCGGCCGCCATGGCGACGGCGGAGGATCCGGGCCGGGCTTATAACCCCTTTTTCGTGTACGGTCCTGTTGGATTAGGCAAAACGCACCTGCTCCAAGCCATTTGTCACTCGATCTTGAAACGCCGCCCCGAAACCGCCTGCCACTATATTTCCTGTGAAACGTTCATCAACCACTTTATTGAGGCGGTCGAACAGGGTTCGCTCCATCAGTTTCGCTATCGCTACCGGCACGTGGGCATTTTGGTCATCGACGATATTCAGTTTCTGGCAGAGCGAGAACGCAGTCAGGAAGAATTTTTTCACACTTTCAACACGTTGCACCAATCGCAAAGGCAAATCATCCTGTCCGCTGACTGTTCGCCCTCGGAGATTACCAGTTTGGAAGAACGGCTCATCAGTCGATTCAACTCCGGGCTGGTCGCGCTGATGGAACGTCCGTGCCTGGAAAC
>Ga0214472_10003366_pt1 | contig 16940 bp, 15 predicted proteins | sample RVTome_6_FD_207662 | JGI IMG/M metagenome (GOLD analysis project Ga0214472, IMG submission 207662) | Soil microbial communities from uranium-contaminated site in the Upper Colorado River Basin, Wyoming, United States - RVT140D175 | ecosystem: Environmental > Terrestrial > Soil > Contaminated >... | reverse complement strand
ATCAAGTTAACTTCCATAGTGGACACCTCTTGTGAGCCTTTGAATCGAGAAATTCAACCTTGGCGCATTATGACGCCGATAGCTGCAAGAGGTGTCCATCCCATCATCCCTGTAAGCTCGGCGCCGGCATCCTTGCCGGCGACGGTCCCGGAAAGCTACACCCCTTCCTGCCCTGGATGAACCGGTGGAAACATCAAGAGAAATCAGTTACCCGTTATTGGACCAGCCGCATCCGGCAGCTCGATCGCCAACCCTTCCGCCTCGACCTGCGCCTGCGCCTGCTGCTTGAACCGCTCACGGGTGGTGCTGCCCTTCGGCAGGGTCAGGTAGTACAGCAGCGAACAGGCAACCTCCGGCGCCAGTCCATGCTCCTCGGCGAAGGCGAGCATGAAACGAGCCGTCGTGCTCTCCTGCTTGTTCTCGATCGCCGGTACCACCGGCAACTCCAGCGTCTCCCCCTCGCGCACCCGACGACAGAGCACCTCGTACTGATAACGGAAGCGAGGCAGGATCTCGGCTTCGTCCTCGCTGCGCAGCTCGAACCAGCCGGTATTGCGCCCGGCCAGATAGACCGCCGGATGGCTCCAGTCGTGTCGACGCGGATGCTCGGCATGCAGGCAGGCTTCGATATAGGCATCGCGCGTCGAGGGCAGGCCGAAGTCGCCGCCGAGATCGCGCAGGATCGCCAGAAACTCGGAGATGGTCGGCATCCAGGCCAGAGTCTCCTTGCAGCGGTTGACCGCCGCCACCAGTTCGCCCTCGCCATAGCCGCGCAGGCTCAACGCCCACTCGCGCTTGGCGATGCGCAACTCATCTTCCGTTTCAAAACAGCTCTTATATTTGTACCCGTAGATCGCCATAAAACGCGTAAAGATCATATTGATCAGCGTTTTAGTCTCGTTGGAGATAACAGTGTGCTGCTGGCCTCGCTCTGAATAGCCGCTCTCGGGCTCGTGAACTTCGGTCGACTTATCACCAGTCGATGTTCTTGATGTCCATCGTTGCTGCGGTAATCCGTTTGCGCTTTTCCCGAGAATCTGGTCGGGTGTTTTCATTAGTACCGGCCCCTGTTACTGCAGAATCACGCTCCTGCTGATAGCGCTTGTCGCGTGCATCCTGTGTCTGTTTTTTCACCCACTCGCGTTTGACCCAGGCGAGGAACTTCTGATCCCAGTTGCTCTCCTTGCGGTCCTTGTCGAGAAAGTAGAGCACGAACTCGTCGATACAACCGTCGGCGAACTCGGCCGGAATCGCATAGCGCGGCAACATCTGATGGAACAGCTCCGAGGGTTGCCAGCCCAGCACCATCGACTGCAGCTTCTGGTTGCGCTGCTCCGCCTGCTCGAAGATCTCCTCCAGCTCATCCTTGTGCCGTCGCCAGCCGATGCTGCCGCCAAAGGTCGGTGCCGGGCCGCGCCGCTGGGCCAGATTGGCCTGGCGCGCCGGCCGCGGCGAGGGCGGCGGTTCGTCGACCACGGGGATGCGTCGTACCGGTTCGGCCGGTGGTGCCGGAACCTGCTGCCGCGGTTCATCGGGCACTGCGACAGGCGCAGCCTTGGTGTCGACCGGCATCGCCATGCGCAGATTGCCCGCCGCGCCCCAACTGATCTCGATCAACCCCTGCTCGACCAGTTCGTCGCTCAGCGCGCGCAGGCGGGCTTCATCCCAGAACGGCGCCAGCGCCAGCCACTGTGCCCTGGACAGAACCAACTCCCAGCGCCCCCGGTCGTCGCGTATACCGCTGCGCTCCACCGCCTCGTGACAGAGGCCGAGCAGCAGCGCCGGTTCCACCCCGATGCGGCACGCCAGCGAAGGGTAGATCAACATCGGCTTTTCCGGGAAGGTGAAGCTCATCGGTGCGGCGGACTCTCTTGTTGTGGATGGATTGCGCGACTGTCGACGCCATCAGCGTTCAATACTAGCTTACCAGTACCCGGCCGATAAGGCTCAGGCGAAAACCACGGTCTTGTTGCCGTGCACCAGCACCCGATCCTCCAGGTGCCAGCGCAGGCCGCGCGCCAGGGCGAGCTTCTCCACATCCCGCCCCAGGCGCACCATCTCGTCGGGCAGATGGCGATGACTGACGCGGGTCACCTCCTGATCGATGATCGGCCCGGCGTCCAGCTCTGGCGTGACGTAGTGACAGGTCGCACCGATCAGCTTGACGCCGCGATCGTAGGCCTGGTGATAGGGGCGTGCGCCGGCGAACGACGGCAGAAAGCTGTGATGAATATTGATGATGCGATGAGGATAACGGTCGCACACCTCGGTGGGCAGAATCTGCATGTAGCGCGCCAGCACCACGGTATCGGCGTCATGCTCGCGAATCAGTGCATCGACCCGCTCGAAATGGGGCTGCTTGTTCTCCGCTTCCACCGGTACGCAGTAGTAGGGGATGCCGTGCCACTCCACCATCGAGCGCAGATCCTCATGGTTGGAGATAACGCAGGGGATCTCGCAGAACAGCTCGTTGCTGTGATAGCGGTAGAGCAGGTCGGCCAGACAGTGCGATTCGCGACTGGCCATCAGGATCACCCGCTTCGGTCGGCTCGAATCGGTGATGCTCCACTCCATCGCGAACGAGTTGGCGATCGGAGTGAAGGCTTCGCGCAGGCGCTCCAACGTAAACGGCAGCGTGCTCGCGTTGATCTCCACCCTCATGAAGAAGTATCCGCTGACCGGGTCCGAGTGCTGATTGGCATCGGTGATCGAGCCGCCGTGGCTGGAGATGAAATTACTGACCATCGAGACGATGCCGACACGGTCCGGGCAAGAGAGAACCAAACGGTAACTACGTTCCATGAAGGGCGATCCTGCGCTGGCTGATAACGAAAGAGCGTCATTCTACCAGTCCCGGGCGCGCTCAGGGAGTCCAAGGCAGAGCCCGCGGCTCAAAGACTGAGTCAGCGCATACTCGCCAAGCGACCTTTGCGCTACTATCAGAAAAAATACAACCACGGCCGAGGAGCTGTCCGCGATGAGTTTCACGCCGGAGAAGATGGCGCCGCTGAAGGCCCGCCGTCTCGGAATCAACACCCACCACGAACCCACCCTATACCTGCGCGAAGACAGTTCGGTCTGTCGCTCCGAGGGGTTCGAGAGCCTCTCCCGTATCACCGTCAACTGCCAAGGCCGGCATATCATCGCCTCGCTGAATATCGTCTGTTCCGATCTGCTCGAGCCCGAGCAGGCGGGCTTCTCCGAATCGGCCTGGCTGCTGCTCGACCTCAAACCCAATGCCGAGATCTGGCTCTCCCACCCTCGGCCGGTGCAGTCGCTCTCCTATGTCCGCGCCAAGGTCTACGGACACGAACTGGACGAACTGCAGCTGCAGAGCATCATCAACGACATCGTCGAGGGGCGTTATGCCGACGTCCATCTGGCCGCGTTCATCACCGCCTGCGGCGACGATGCGCTCAGCGACCGCGAGATCACGGCGCTGACCGAAGCGATGGTCAAGGCGGGCAGTCGGATCGATTGGGGGCTGGAGCAGGTGATCGACAAGCACTGCGTCGGCGGCCTGCCCGGCAACCGCACCACCCCCATCGTGGTCCCGATCCTGACCGCCTGCGGCCTGATCGTGCCGAAAACCTCCTCCCGCGCCATCACCTCGCCGGCGGGTACCGCCGATACCATGGAGACGCTGACCGAGGTCAGCCTGTCGCTGGAACAGATGCGCGAGGTGGTCAAGCGTGAAAACGGCTGCCTGGCCTGGGGCGGTTCGATGCGCCTGAGCCCGGCCGACGACCTGCTGATTCAGGTGGAACGGGCACTGGATATCGACAGCGAAGGCCAGTTGATCGCCTCGGTACTGTCGAAAAAGCTGGCCGCCGGTGCCACCCACGTACTGATCGACATCCCGGTCGGTCCCACCGCCAAGGTCCGCAGCCAGGAAGCGGCGGAGAAGCTGTCACGCAGCTTCAAGACCGTGGCCGCCAACCTGGGGTTGAAGCTCGAGGTGCTGCTCACCGACGGCAGCCAGCCGGTCGGACGCGGTATCGGCCCGGCGCTGGAGGCGCGAGATATCCTCGCGGTACTGAAGAACAGGCCCGACGCCCCGGCCGATCTGCTCGAGCGCTCGACCCTGATCGCCGGCGCCATGCTGGAGATGGTCGGCATCGAACAACCCGGTCGGGGACAACATCGCGCGCAGGAGGTTATCGCCTCCGGCGAGGCCTGGGACAGGTTCCGTCGGATCTGCGACGCCCAGGGCGGGCTGAAGAATCCGCCGGTGGCGCCCTACCGCTATGCGCTGGTGGCACCGCACGCCTGCGAGGTGCTGGACGTGGACAACCGCCAACTGGCCAAGATCGCCAAGCTGGCCGGCGCGCCGGCCGACCCGGCCGCCGGGATCGAGCTGCATGTCAAGATCGGTGACCGGGTGGAGCAGTACCAGCCGCTGCTGACGATCCATGCCGAAAACGCCGGCGAGCTGAACTATGCCGTCGACTACCTGACCGACCACAAGCTGGTGCTGACCCTGAGCTGCAACGGTGCGGAGGCCCCGCGATGAAACCCGTCCTGTTCAATCTGGAATCCGATCCGGACCTGTCCAGCCGGTTGCGAACCGCGCTGGAGGCCGATGCCGGCGAGCTGGAACAGCGCCACTTCCCGGATGGCGAAAGCTACCTGCGAGTCCACAGCGACATCAGGGCCCGCGACTGCCTGGTGTTGTGCAACCTCTACCGGCCCGACAGCAAACTGGTACGCCTGCTGTTCCTGGCCGACACCCTGCGCGATCTGGGCGCCCGCCGCATCGGCCTGATCACGCCCTACCTGCCCTACATGCGTCAGGACAAGCGCTTTCAGCCGGGCGAGTGCGTCAGTTCCCGCCCCTTCGCCCGGCTGATCTCGAGCGCCTTCGACCTGCTGGTGACCACCGACCCCCATCTGCACCGCTACACCTCGCTCGACGAGATCTACCGGCTCAAGAGCCGTGTGGTTCACGCCGCGCCGATGATCGCCCGATGGATCGAACACCATATCGCACGGCCGCTGCTGATCGGCCCCGACAGCGAGAGCGAGCAGTGGGTATCCGAGGTGGCGGCGCTGGCCGGCGCCCCCTTCCAGATACTGAACAAGGAGCGCCACGGCGACTACGACGTCAGCGTATCGCTGCCCGATGTCGAGCGTTGGCGCACCCACACGCCGGTGCTGGTCGACGATATCATCTCCAGCGGCCGCACCATGCTGGAAACGCTCGACCATCTGGCCGCCCTCGGCATGCCCAGAGCCACCATCATCGCCGTACACGGGCTGTTTGCCGGGGATGCCTGGCAGCGGCTGCAGGCCCGGGCCGATGTGGTCACCTGCGAAGCGGTGCCCCATCCGAGCAACGGCATCAGCCTCTCCTCCGCCCTGGCCGAGGCGATGGCCGAGCTGCTGAAGAGCGGTGACCGATAGCCGCAAACATCTTGCCGAGAGACGAGGTGGTCCGACCGTCGCCGGGATCGCACTGGTCGTACACGGTATAAGCAGGCATTATTGAAAGCCTTTTCAGTCAGCCCGCAGCCAAAGGATGCACGTCCGATGAACGCCGTTATCGAACTGCTCAAGCAGCACCGCTCCATCCGCAAGTTCCGTCCGGACCCCATCGACCAGGACACCGTCGACGCATTGGTCGAGGCGGGTCAGTGCGCCGCCACCTCCAGCTTCATCCAGGCCTGCACGGTGATTCAGGTCGACGACCCCGAACTGCGCAGCCAACTGGCCGAGTGTGCCGGCAACCAGATCTATGTCGCCACGGCGCCGCGCTTCCTGGTGTTCTGCGCCGATATGCGCCGCCACCAACTCGCCTGCCAAATGCACGGCGCCGAGATGCAGTCCGGCTATACCGAACAGTTCCTGACCGCATCTCTCGATTGCGCCCTGTTTGCCCAAAACGTCGCTATCGCCGCCGAATCGCTCGGCCTGGGCCTGGTCTATATCGGCGGCCTGCGCAACCGGATCGAACGGGTATCGACGCTGCTTGAGCTGCCGGAGCTGGTCTACCCCGTGTTCGGACTCTGCCTGGGCTACCCGGATCAGAATCCGGAGATCAAGCCAAGACTGCCGCTGAACGTGGTACTGAAGCGGGATCGTTACGATGACAGCCAGGATCACGACGCCATTGCCGAATACGACGAGCAGGTACTCGAGTACTACCGCACCCGCACCGGCGGCAGCAAGGAGATGACCTGGAGCGAGCAGATATCCGGCATGCTGATCAAGGAGGCCCGGCCCCATATGTTGCCGTTCCTGCACTCCCGCGGCTTTCTGAAACGATAGTCGGACCGCGTCTGTAGGCAGCTCACCAACTCTCGGCTATGCTGAAACTGTAATCCAGCAACCAGCCGAGAGATGTGAACATCATGTCCGAACGACACGTCGACGCCCTGCTCTTCGAACTCGAGAACCGCTCCCGTCGCGTAGCCAACGAACGCGAAGTGACGCTGAAGATCGACCATGAGGACCTGGTCCGCCTGAAAGCCCTGGCCGAGGTGTACGGCCTGAGCGTGGACGAGGTGACCGCATGCCTGCTGCATCGGACACTGGTCGAAGTGGAGGCCAAGATGCCCTACCGCGCCGGCTCACGCATCATCAGGGTCGAGGACGACGATCCGGTATACGAAGACATAGGGCCGACACCGCGCTACCTGGAAGCCAAGCGCCGATTCGAGCAGGAGCGCGCCTGAAACGCCGGTCACTCCTCCCGCTTGCGGTTCCGGCAACAGCACAGGACAATCCCCCTTCGTTTGTCCTGCTCCTGCACGGAGGTTGCCTATCAACATCATCAGATCGGTTCCGACCAACATCATCACCGGCTTCCTCGGTGCCGGGAAGACCACCGCGATCAACCACCTGCTGGCCCACAAACCGACACGGGAGCGTTGGGCCGTGCTGGTCAACGAGTTCGGCCAGATCGGCGTCGATCAGTCGCTGCTCGACAGTGACGAGGGGATCCATATTCAGGAGATAGCGGGCGGCTGCCTCTGCTGCGCCCGCGGCCCACAACTGAGGGTGGCACTGACCCGGTTGCTGCGCAGCGCCAAACCCGACCGACTGATCATCGAACCGACCGGTCTGGGCCATCCGCTGGGCATCGTCGATCTGCTGCTCGGCCCCGACTTCGCCGCCGCGGTCGAGCTGCGCTCGATGATCTGCCTGATCGACCCGCGGGTGCTGGATCAGCCGGAGATCCTAGCCCACCCGGTGTTCCGCGATCAGATCGACCTCGCCGACATTCTGGTGCTGAACAAGCGCGATCTGTGCTCGACGGAGCAGGTGCACGAGGCTCGAAGCCTGTCCGAGAACATGTTCCCGCCCAAGCAGCAGGTGGTCACCACCCGCATGGGCGAACTGGATCCGGCCCTGCTGGACAGCGTTCGCCCCGAGCCGTACCACCCCGTCCCGCTCTCCCTGCGCCCGACGACGGTTTCAACTCCTGAAGCGAGCGAAACCGCACCGCATGCAGAGCCGGGACAGCCCGGGTTGTTCACCGGGGAGATGGAGGGTTTTCACAGCCACAGCTGGCTGTTTCATGCCGATGACTGTTTCGACCCGGAGCGCATAACGGCGCTGCTCGATCAACAACAGGCGTGTCTGCGCGTAAAAGCTGCGCTCCGTATCGGCCACGGCTGGATCGGCTACAATCGGATGCTTGAGGATCGCGCGATCACGCAACTCGCCTGGCGCAGGGATAGCCGTATCGAACTGCTGTCCGCAGAGCCGCTGGAGATGGAGAGCCTTACCCGAAAGCTGCTGAACTGCCTGAAAAAGACGCAGCCCTGAGCCGCATTCGAGGTACGAACGCGAGAAGAGAAATCGGAGAGGAAAGCGAAGAGCGGACGCTCGGTGTCCGCTCTTCTGTGTACGGCGTTACTTACGCGACGACCGTTACGTTCTCAGCCTGAGGACCTTTCTGGCCCTGAGTTACTTCGAAAGTAACCTGCTGATTTTCGTGCAGGGTACGACGGCCTGTGCCGTTGATTGCACGGAAGTGAACAAATACGTCTGGACCGTTTTCCTGCTGGATGAAGCCGAAGCCTTTCTCATCGTTGAACCATTTAACGGTGCCGGTTACGAGCTGTGACATGTTTTGCCTCTTTCTTTTTTCTTTCAGACCAGCCGGTGGCTGGCGACTTCTTTCCGATCGGAATCCTGTATTCCAACCTGGTTCATAACAAGTCCGGGTCAACCCCGAATCCTGCTTGGCGCTGCTCGACTCTCCGAGTCGAACCTCGCCGTTCCGGCAACCGCGCGCAGATCCACCCGCGGCGCTGAACACTTTGGATGCAGCGCATCAACGCTGCATCGGGCCCTGTCTCACCCTGCTCGACAACTCCTGCCTTCGGACAAACGCAAGGAAGCACGAGCCCTGAAAGGCACTCGCACACCACTCTGGGACGTTTGTGTCGAACGGAGAACGGCGGCCGAATCGGCCGAAGGAGGAGAGCTGGCAGTTACTTCAAAGGCCGTCGGTCCCTGACTATTGGATCGTACCGGCAATGTATGAAGTTTTGCGGTCAAAAACCCGCGCACTATCTGTAGCATCAAACTGAATGAAACTCCGAACCAGCTTACCCGCTGGCGGGCCCGGTCTTGGTATATCGTCCTTTTCGGAATGGCCAACCCGTCGGAGACGGCTAAAACCACGACCCAAAAAACGCCTCGAAACGCGAACTTTTCACGTTCAGAAGTAGCCGACCGGGAGGGCGACCTTTTCCGCATAATACTCCAGTTCAAACCAAATACAATGGCCTTTGATTGCGTAACTCCGCCCTTTTGGGCAATTGCGGTCGTTCACCGCTTCAGCGGCGCCGTTCTCGAGACGACTGGGCAAATCCCCGCCCCCTACCAACAGTACTGAAGTATATTCCTACTTTTGCGTAGGACTTGGTAGCATATGCAAATCGGACAAATCCCAAGTAAACTAGCCTTCCGTTAGACGCTAATGAGCATCGTTCCCATCTCTACTCGTTCTCAGGGAGCCACCGACGGAATGACTGCAATCACGTTCAAGGGCAGAGGAGCGCTCCTGGAATGAAACTCAAGTTTGCGCACAAAATCCTGACCCTGGCCATCCTGCCCCTGTTGCTGTTGACACTGGTTCTGGGCAGTCAGGCCATTTCGGATCTCGATACCCACCGATCACTCACCCGACTCGCCCTCCTGGCCGAGTTGACGACCCGCAACAGCAGCCTGGTACACGAGCTGCAAAAGGAGCGCGGTACCACCAGCGGCTGGCTGGGATCGGGCGACCGGGCGTTTGCCGACGCGCTCCGAACGCAGCGCCGCCAGACCGATCAGGTGCTGAAGCAGTGGCGCGCCTACCGCTCGGAGCTGAAGGCGGACAGCACGATCATGGCCAACACCCTGAACAACATCGACAAGCACCTGCAGCAATTGGAGCGCATCCGCCAGTCGGTGGATGACAGTGCCATCGCACTCGGAGAGGCCCTGAAGTACTACACCGACCTCAACGCCGACCTGCTCCTGGTCGCCGGTGAGCTAGCCCGCATCAGCAGCAGCGCCGACCTGACCCGGACCGCCGGTGCATTTTTCGCCTTCCTGCAGGCCAAGGAGCGAGCGGGGATCGAGCGTGCCGTGCTCAGCAACGCTTTCGGTGCAGACCACTTTGGCCCGGGGCTGTTCGCCCGCTTCCTCAGCCTCGTATCGGAGCAGAACACCTATCTGGACCAGTTCCATATCAGCGCCAACGACAGCCTGCAGAAACACTGGGCCGACACCCGTACCGATGCAGCCTTCGACCGGGTCGAGGCGCTGCGCAATATCGCGATTGAAAAATCGGTTCAGGGTCAATTCGGTATCGACGGCTCTGACTGGTTCAAGCGCGCCACCGAACGTATCAACCTGATGAAGGAGATGGAGGACAACATCGCCTCGTCGCTACTGGAGCAGGCCAATCGAGACCGAGCCGCGGCAAGCGTCCACTTCTGGCTGCAACTGGCCATGCTGACCGCCGCATTGATCATCGTCGGCGGCCTGTCGCTATGGATCTGCCGCGCCGTAAACCGCCAGGTCCGGAGCCTGAGCCAGACCATGGAGCAGGTACGCAGCAACAACGACCTGCGCGTGCGTGCCCAGGCGCTGTCGAAAGACGAGCTGGGCGATGTGGCCCAAGCCCTCAATCACACCCTCGAGGGATTCGCGGGCGCAGTGAGCGAAGTTCGCCAGGCGAGCCACCTGCTCAGCCGACAGGCGCACGACACCCGCGAGACGGTGCTGCAGACGGAGAAGAGACTGCAGATGCAGAGCCAGGAAACCCTGCAGGTCTCGGCGGCGATCGAAGAGATTTCGACCGCCGTCACCGACGCCGCCAACAACACCCTGAACGCCTCCAACGCCGCTCGCTCCGCCAACGAACTGGCGGCCGACGGACAGACACGAATGCAGCACGCCTACAAGTCGATCGAACGTCTCGGCCAGGCCATCGCCCAGGTGGGCGAGACGACCGCCCAGCTGCAGCAGAGCAGCGAGACCATTGCCGACGTGATCACCGTGATCAATTCGATCTCGGACCAGACCAACCTGCTGGCGCTGAACGCCGCTATCGAAGCCGCCCGTGCCGGCGAACATGGCCGGGGGTTCTCGGTCGTCGCGGACGAGGTTCGAACACTGGCGCTGCGCACTCAGGAATCGACGGCGCAGATAGAGGGGATCATCAAGCGCCTGCAAACACAGACCGAGGACGCCGGCCGCTCGATGCAGGAGAACCGGCAGGACATGGCGTCGACCACCGCCCAACTTCAGGATGTCGGTCGCGCGCTGGACGAGATTGCCGGCGCTGTCGACAACATCACCTCGCTGTCGACCCAGATCGCCGCGAGCGCCGAGGAGGAGTCGATGGCGATGCACGATATAGCCCGCAGCATCGCGGCCATCGATTCGGGCTCCGAAGCGATCGGTGCCAACTCCCGCACCCTGAGCGACCAGGCGCAGCAGCAGGCGGCGATGGCCGAGCAGCTGGAGCGACTGATCAGCCGATTCAGTATCTAGCGCGCTTGATCTAGCGGGACTTGCGCCCCGCCGCCGTTTTCCCCGGCGGGCGCCCCTTGCCTCTCCCCTCGCGTCTGCCGGCGCCGGTTTCACGCGGCGGTAGACCGGTATGCTGGGTCAGCAGCTTGCCCTTGCCGGCGCGACCGGATCTGTGTGAGTTCTTGCGTCGCGGCGCCAGATAGTCCTGATCCGGCTGATGTTCGGGGATCAACTGGTGTTCGGCGGGACCGATCAGGTCCGCACGCCCCATCTCCTTCAGCGCTTCGCGCAGCAGCGGCCAGTTCTCAGGATCGTGCCAGCGCAGAAACGCCTTGTGCACTCTTCGCTGCCGCTCGCCCTTGACCGTTTCCACTCGTTCGTCGCTCTTTTTGTAGCTGAGCCGACGCAACGGGTTACGACCGCTGTGGTACATCGCCGTGGCGGTAGCCATCGGCGAGGGGTAGAACGCCTGCACCTGGTCCGCCTTGAAGCCGTTGCGCTTGAGCCAGAGCGCCAGGTTCATCATGTCCTCGTCGGTGGTACCGGGGTGGGCGGCAATAAAATAGGGGATCAGGTACTGGTCCTTGCCCGCTTCGGCGGAGAAGCGCTCGAACATCTTCTTGAACGCATCGTAGGTACCGATGCCGGGCTTCATCATCTTGTCCAGCGGACCGCGCTCGGTATGCTCGGGCGCGATCTTCAGATAGCCGCCGACATGGTGCGTGACCAGTTCGCGCACATACTCCGGATCCTCCACCGCCAGGTCGTAACGCAGGCCGGAGGCGATCAGTATCTTTTTCACCCCCTTGAGTCTGCGCGCCTCGCGATAGAGCCGGGTCAGCGCCGAGTGGTCGGTATTCAGGTTCTGGCAGATGCCGGGATACACGCAGGAGGGCTTGCGGCAGGCCGCTTCGATCTCGGCACTCTTGCACGCCAGGCGGTACATGTTCGCCGTCGGTCCGCCCAGGTCGGAGATCACGCCGGTGAATCCCGGCACCTTGTCGCGGATCTGCTCGATCTCGCGGATGATCGAGTCCTGGGAACGGTTCTGGATGATCCGCCCCTCATGCTCGGTGATCGAGCAGAAGGTGCAGCCGCCGAAGCAACCGCGCATGATATTGACCGAGAAACGGATCATCTTGTACGCCGGGATCTCCTGCTTGCCGTAGACCGGATGCGGCACGCGGGCGTAGGGCAGATCGAAGACATAGTCCATCTCCTCCATGCTCAACGGAATCGGCGGCGGGTTGAGCCACACCTCCTGATCGCCGTGCAGCTGCACCAGCGCCCGGGCGTTACCGGGATTGGTCTCGAGATGCAGCACCCGATTGGCGTGGGCATAGAGCACCGGATCCCTGCTCACCTTCTCGTAGGAGGGGATGCGGATCACCGTCCGGCTGCGATCCAGGCGCAGACGCGCCGACGATTCGGCAAGCGCCTCGAGATGCAGCACCTGCACCTCATCGCCCGCCTCGCTTGCGCCCTGCTGTTTTTCCAGCTCGCAGGCGGGCAGATCGCGTGTATTCACGTAAGGGTTGACGATCTTGTCGATCTTGCCGGGACGATCGATACGGGTGGAGTCGATCTCCATCCACCCCTCCGGCGTATCCCTGCGTACAAAAGCGGTACCGCGGATATCGGTGATCCGCTCGATCGACTCGCCCGCCGCAAGGCGATGCGCCAGTTCCACCACCGCCCGCTCGGCATTGCCGTACAGCAGCAGGTCCGCCCGCGCATCGAGCAGAATCGAGCGCCGTACCTTGTCCTGCCAGTAGTCGTAGTGGGCGATCCGACGCAGCGACGCCTCGATGCCGCCGAGGATGATCGGCACCTCCCTGTATGCCTCGCGGCAGCGCTGGCTGTAGACCAGACTGGCACGATCCGGCCGCTTGCCGGCTTGGCCGCCCGGGGTATAGGCGTCGTCCGAGCGCTTCTTGCGGTCCGCGGTATAGCGGTTGATCATCGAGTCCATGTTGCCGGCGGCCACGCCGAAGAACAGCTTCGGCTTGCCCAGCGCCCGAAAGGGTTCGGCGCTGTGCCAGTCGGGCTGGGCGATGATGCCGACCCGGAACCCCTGTGCTTCCAGCAGGCGGCCGATGATCGCCATGCCGAAGGAGGGGTGATCGACATAGGCATCCCCGGTCACGATGACGATATCGCAGGCATCCCAGCCAAGACGTTCCATCTCGTCGCGCGACATCGGCAGGAACGGAGCGGGCGAGCGGCCGGCCGGCATCGAGGCGAGCTGTTGAATGGGTGTGGGCGTCTGCATAGGGAATGACCGGTTTTAGCGGAAGGCCGGGGCATTATACCTTAGAGCCTGTTCACGGTCTCTTGCCCGCTGCGTTGCCGCCCCAAAACAGCGCGGGCCGACTTCCGACCGTCCCGCTGGGTTATTCAACGGCGCAGCGGCGACAGCCAGGCGAGGCCCAACTGGTTCATCTGACGCTCTATCCAGTGACTGCGCTTGAGCACGTAGCGACCGGGCGGTTCGGCGCGGTAATGCCAGGGGTTGGGCAGAATCGCCGCCAGGCGCGCGGCCTGCGCCGGCGACAGCTCCGACAGCGGTCGCTCGAACCAGTACTCGCTCGCCGCCGCCACGCCGTAGACGCCGGGGCCGAACTCGACGATATTGAGATAGACTTCGAGGATACGCTCCTTGCCCCAGAGCCCCTCCAACAGCAATGCCAGCGGCAGCTCGAGCCCCTTGCGCAGCCAGTCGCGACCGGGCCAGAGCAGCAGATTCTTCGCCGTCTGCTGAGTCAAGGTGCTGGCACCGCGAAGAGGTCCGCCGTCCAGCGCCTCCTCGACCGCCTCCCCTATCGCCTTGGTATCGACGCCGGAGTGCAGGGGAAAGCGCTGATCCTCCGATGCGATGACGGCGAGTTGAACCGAGCGCGGTATCGACTCGAGGTCGACCCAACGGTGCCGAGTTTGATCGGGATAGCCCGCAGGCGGATTCAACATCCGATGCACCTGCCAGCTCCAGACCGGAGGGTCGACATAGCGCAGGAGCAGCAGCAACGTCAGCAGCGTACCGACACCCCCGGCCAGCAACCAGAGGAGCAGTCTGCGCACCCGCGCAAACAGCCCTCGATTGTGTCGTGCACCGCTTTTCTTTCGCCTCTTAACCAAATTCGACCTCAACCCGTCTCCGCTCTCGACCGCCCACGCACCTACCGGTACGCCCGACGTTTACCTGTGACACCCCCGCCCCTGTCCGGGCATTCTACCCATCTTCGGCCGGTTGCCGTTAATCACGCTGTTCATAGTGCAACCGGGCGCTCCTCCGGAGAAGACCGTCAGGAGTTGTCGACCGTTCAGGCGGCATACCGTTGCGCGATCAGGCCGGCCAACGTCAGCAGCGCCGTTTCGGTCTGGGAGTCCACCCCGTTGACGAAGTTCAGCCGCATGCAGTTGCGATACTTGCCGGAGGCCGAGAACAGCAGACCCGGCGCTATGCGGAACTGTTGATCGCTCAGTTCCCGGTTAAGTTCGACACAATCCACCTCCCTGGAGAACTCGAGCCAGAGCAGATAACCGCCTTGTGGATAACTGATGCGTATGCCGGCCGGAAAATGGCTCTCCAGCCAGTTCACCATTTCGTCGCGATTACGCTGATACTGCGCCCTCATCTTGCGCAGATGGCGCTCATACCCCCCTTCGGCGATGAACTGGGCCACCGCCAGCTGCGCGAGGGTGCCGGATGCAGCGGTCGACACAAACTTGTTGTGAATCACCGCGCTGCGATAGCGTCCGGGCGCTATCCAGCCCAGCCTGAGACCCGGTGCAAGCGTCTTCGAGAAGGAGCTGCACAGCAGCACCCGACCGTCGGTGTCGAACGAGCTGATGGTTCGCGGCCGCGGCCAGGCGTAGGAGAGGTCGCCGTAGATATCATCCTCGATGATCGCGATATCGAAACGCTGGGCGAGCAGCAGCAGTTCGCGTTTGCGTGCCTCCGGCATCGTATAGCCGAGAGGGTTGTTGCAGGTCGGCGTCACCACCAGCGTCTTGATCGGCCACTGCTCCAGCGCCAACTCCAGCGCCTCGATACTGAGGCCGGTTTCGGCGTGGGTCGGGATCTCCATCACCTTGAGGTCGTTCGCCTTGATCGCCTGCATCGCACCGTAGAAACAGGGAGAATCCACCGCCACCACATCGCCCGGTCGGGTCACGGCACGCAAGGCACAGAACAGCGCCTCCTGACAGCCGGTGGTGATGATCAGTTCGTCCGGGTGCAGTTGATTGCCGGAGTGGATCCCCAACCGAGCGACCTGGGTACGCAGCTCCTCCGTCCCCCTCAGGCTGTCGTACTCCAGGCCGCGCATATCGGTGCGCCGGGCCTGCATCGACCAGAGCTTCAACAGCGGCTTGAGCGTCGCCGCGGCGAAATCCGGCATCGCATGGCCCAGGGAGAATACCTTCGACGGATTTTCCGCCCCCAGCATACTGAGCACATCCTCCCATTGCGACACCTCGATGGGACGACGCGCCGCACGACCGACCTGCGGTAGATCCACCGTGCAACTACGAGCGCGCACAAAGTAGCCCGACTTGGGACGAGACTCGACCATGCCGGCATCTTCAAGCTGCCGGTACGCCTCCTGCACCGTCGTCACACTGACCCCATGCTCCCGACTCAAGGCACGAATCGAGGGCATGCGATCCCCGCCGACATACAGCCCCTGCTCTATCCGCTGACGCAGATGGTCCGACAACTCTTCATACAGTTTCACAATCACACCAAATATTAAATACAAACCGGCACAGATACGCATAGAACACTATATACAGATTCAAAATCAACCAATCTGTGCACATAAAATATCACAGATCTGAATCTGTATACCAAAACCCGCTCCCCTTACTCTGTTATTCCAACCCCGACCCGCATCAAGGAGAGCCCTATGTCGATACTGAATACCGTGCGCCGACTTTACCGGCTGTATCGTTCCCTGAGGCAGCGTCAGGCCCAGCGCAGACGACTGCTCCAGCTGGAAAACCATATGCTCAAGGACCTTGGGCTGTCACGGGCCGACGCTCAACACGAAGGCGGCAAAGGGTTCTGGCAGTCCTGAAGCGGAGACCGACAATCGACGATAAACACTCAATAAAACAGACATCCGCCCGATACAGGTTTAAAATTGATCGCCAAAATCAATAACCTGATCGGAGCCGGTAAATGTCGAAACGCAGGTTGCCTGTCATTGTTCCGCTGTTGGTGCTGACCCTGTGGTTCACGAACCCCTCGCTCGCGGCCGACAAACTCCGCGTCGCCACCGAAGGCACCTACCCGCCATTCAGCTATCTTGACGACTCGGGCAAGCTGGCCGGCTTCGACGTCGATATCGCCTACGCTCTATGCGAAGCGATGACTCGCGAGTGCGAGGTGAAAGCCTACGCCTGGAGCGAGTTGCTCGACAGGATGGAGGCCGGCGAGTACGACATGATCGTCGCCAGCATGGCCAACACCGAGGAGCGTGCAAAACGGGTCGACTTTACCGACTACTACTACCGCTCCCACTCGATATTCGCCGGCCGCTCCGACATCAAAGGCACCACACCCGACGACCTGGCGGACAAAACGCTGGCCGTCGGGCGTGATACCATCCAGGAGGCTTTCCTGAGCCGCCACTATCCTCGCAGTCACATCCTGCTGACCGACAACCTGCCCCAAGCCTTTCAGATGCTGCTGGACGGGAAGGCCGACCTGATGCTGTCCGATACCACCAACCTGCTCGACCTGCTGCAACAGCCCGAAGCAGAGGGATTCGATTTCGTCGGTGAGCCGATCTCCTCGCCGGACCTGCAGAGCAAGGCCCATATCGCGGTCGGCAAGGGCAATGACGCGCTGCGTCGTGCCGTCAACAAGACGCTGGAAGAGCTGCGACTGAACGGAACCTACGACCGCATCAATCGGAAGTATTTCCCGTTCAGCATCTACTGAGGCGCACAATGAGGCC
>Ga0214472_10003364_pt1 | contig 16944 bp, 14 predicted proteins | sample RVTome_6_FD_207662 | JGI IMG/M metagenome (GOLD analysis project Ga0214472, IMG submission 207662) | Soil microbial communities from uranium-contaminated site in the Upper Colorado River Basin, Wyoming, United States - RVT140D175 | ecosystem: Environmental > Terrestrial > Soil > Contaminated >... | reverse complement strand
GAACCCCACCGCGGCGACCGTCGGCGTCCTGATACAGACGCCGGTGAACTTCGGCTCCGACGCCGGGACCGAGGTCCACGCCACGTCGTCGGGTGACCTCGTCTTCACCACCGCCGACCGCTGGCTCGTCACCTCGGACGGCGGGCCCTCCGATCCCGTGAACACCACCGTGCTCTACGGGCCCGGCGCGCCCGCGCTCACGCCGGCCTCGGTGACGCAGAGCGTGTTCGAGTGCTCGAATCCCGACGGCGCCGGCTGGACCTTCAACCTCTCGGTCCCCGCGGGGGCGACGCGGCGTCTGCTCTTCTTCGGCGGGCTCGAGGACATGCTGGGCACGGGCAACACGGTGGCGGGCGCCATCGCCAACGCCGCGATCTTCGACGATGCCATGGCCCTGCACAACACCACGGACCTCACCAGCGGACTGACCGCGGCCGAGCTGCTCGAGATCGCGAACTGGGACTTCAGCTTCGTGCCGGTGGAGCTGCAGTCGTTCGAGGTCGAGTAGGGCGCCTACGTGCCGTCCACGAAGTCCCTTGACGGAAGGCGTCGACGGCAGCATGCTTGCGACAGCCATGCCCGAGAAGTGTGGATGAAGGCCATCGAGTCTCTCGCCGTTGCCACCGCTCTTGTCGGCGTGATGCTCGCTGCCGGACCCAGCTACGCCCAGGTGTGCGCCCCCTGTTCGCCCTACTCACTCCTAGTGCTCGTCGCGCAGTCGATCGTCCCCGGCACGACGGACATCGGCAACCACTGCGACGACTGTACGACGACCGTCGCCCTGCCTTTCCCGGTCTTTATCTACGGCCAGGGCCCCTTCACCACCGTCAACCTCAGCTCCAACGGCACCGCGCAGTTCGTAAGCAACATCTCTCCGTCCACAAATACGTGCCTGCCCAGCCCAAGCCACGAGACCACGATCTTCCCCCATTGGGACGACCTGATGACGGACGCCCAGCCGGGGTGCTCCGCCTACCCCGGCGGCGCGTGCGGTATTTTCACGTCGCTGTCGGGCGGGATCTTCAACATCGAGTGGCGCGCGGTCTACGCCGCCGTGCCGACCGCGGTCGCCCACTTCGAGCTCCGGCTGTTCGCGAACGAGGACAACTTCACAATCGTCATCGGCACGCTCGTGGGCGGCGGCGCCAGCGCGACGGCCGGGGCGCAGTGCGACACGGGGACGGTTTTCCACCAGTTCTCCTGCAACACGCCGATGCAGAACAACACCGCGCTGGTCTTCTTCTGCCCCCTTCCCGTCGAGCTCACGGGTTTCACGGTCGAGTAGCTCACGCCGGGCTCCCGCTGATTCGAGCGCGGGAGCCCGGCGTCTTGTCGAGACGTCCAACCGGTCGCGTTCTTGTCTCTAGACGTCCAACCGGTCCACGCCGACCGGTCCCCCCCAAAGCCTTTCCACTACCGGTCCCACCTTTTCGGGCTGTCCCGTCGTCAGCACACGTAGTGATCCCGGCCCTTGGGCCGCGAGCTTGCCCGCCTCGCGCAACAGGTGCTCCGTGCGCCGCGCGATCGCGGGCGCGCTGTCCACGAGCTGGACCGCGGGCCCCAGGACGCGGGCCAGCGCCGGAGCCACGAACGCGTAGTGCGTGCAGCCGAGGACCACGGCGTCCACGCCGGCCTCGCGCAGCGGGCGGGTCAGCTCCTGGAGCGTGCGATCGAGCGTGCCGTCGTCGTGGCGCCCGTCCTCCACGAGGTCGGCCAGGCCCGGGCAGGCCAGGGTCACGACCTGGATCCCGGCCGCGTGCGACCGGATGAGCCGGGCCAGCCGCTCCGACCGCACGGTGGAGGTCGTGGCCATGACCCCGATCCGTCCGGCGCGCGTCGCGCGCGCGGCGATCTTCACCGCGGGCTCGAGGCCAACCACGGGGACGTCCACCACGGCCCGCAGGTCCTCCAGGGCGGCCCCGGTGGCGGTGTTGCACGCGACGACGATCAGCTTGGCGCCGGACCGGGCGAGGTGGCGGCCCACGGCCAGGGCCCGCTCGCGCACCTCCGCGTCCGGCCGATCGCCGTAGGGACAGTAGGCCGTGTCGGCGACGTAGAGCAGGTCCTCGGAGGGGAGCGCGCGCCGGATCTCCCGGGCCACGCTCAGGCCGCCGACGCCGGAGTCGAAGATCGCGAGCGGAGGCATTCCTTCGGGATCATATCGTCCGCGGCGCCGCGGCCATACCGCCGCATCCAACCGATTGGGTATGAAGACGTCGTTTGACTTGTCGGGGAGAAGTCGGGCGGATAGCATCCTCGGGATGGGTTTCGCGACCCGGACGATCGTGCGGACCGGCCTCGCCGCCGGCCTCGCGGCCCTGCTCTTGCCACCCGGCGCCGGGGCCGGCGACTGGCCCAACTGGCGCGGGCCCCGGCGAAACGGCGTGAGCGACGAGACCGGCCTGGTGAGCCGGTGGTCACGCGCGGGCGAGAACCTCTTGTGGAAGGCGGACCTCACCGCGCGCGCCACGCCGATCGTGTTCGACGGCCGGGTCTGCACGAGCGGCCGGGGCGGGACCGGTCCCACCCGCCACGAGCTGGTGGCCTGCTTCGATGCGGGCAGCGGCAGGAAGCTCTGGGAGCGGCGCTTCCCCGTCTACAACACGACGGTGCCCTTCACGCGCGCGGGCTGGGCCGCGCTGGCCGGCGATCCCGAGACCGGCGCCGTTTTCGCGCAGAACGTGGACGGCCAGCTCGTCGCCCTCGGCCGCGACGGGACGACGATCTGGGAGCACCGCCTGGGCGAGGAGTACGGCCGCGGCTCGGGCTACGGCGGGCGGACGCTCATCCCGCTGGTGGACGAGGACCGCGTGGTGGTCGGGATCGTGGGCGCGGGCTGGGGCGACATCGGCCCGCCCCGGCAGCGCTACATGGCCTTCGACAAGAGGACGGGGGCCGTGCGCTGGATCTCCACCCCCGCGCAGGGACCGTTCGACGACGCCAACAACCAGGCGAGCCCCACCGTGGCCGTGATCGGCGGCCGGCGGCTCGTCATCGGCGGCGGCGCGGACGGCTGGATCTACGCGCTCGAGGCGAGGACAGGCGCCCCCGTGTGGCGGTACGAGCTGAGCGTGCGCGGCCTGAACAGCCCTCCCGCGGTCGAGGGCGACGTGGTCTACGCCGCCCACAGCGAGGAGAACCCGGACGGCGGACCCATGGGCGGAGTGGCGGCCATCGACGGCCGGGGGACGGGCGACATCTCGAAGACGGCAACGCTCTGGCGCACCACCGGTCTGACCGTCGGCTTCGCCGCGCCCACCGTGGGCCAGGGCCGCGTGTACGTCGTGGACAACGCCGCCAACCTCCACGCCCTCGACCAGAAGACGGGCCGCGCGCTGTGGACGCACAACCTGGGGACGGTCGGCCGCGCCGCACCGCTCCTGGCCGACGGCAAGCTGTTCCTGACCGAGCAGAACGGGAAGGTCCTGATCGTCGAGCCGGGCCCGAGCGGCGCGAAGACGCTGCACGAGGAGCACGTCACCATGCCCGAGGGCCGGTCGGCCGAGGTCTGGGGCTCGCTGGCGGCGGCCTACGGGCGGATCTACTTCACGACGGAGGACGGCCTCTACTGCGTCGGCCAGAAGGGCGCGCCGTTCAAGGCCACGGCGTCGGCGGTCGACCCGGCCCCGGAAACCGCGGCCTCCAGCGCGCCGCCGGCGCGGCTCGTCGTCATACCTGCCGACGTCATCGGGCGCGCCGGCGATCCCGTGGCCTTCGAGGCGTGGTCGTTCGACGACAAGGGCCGCTTCGTCCGGCGCGAGACGGCGGCCTGGAGCCTCGAAGGGATGGCGGGCGAGATCGCCGATGGCCGCCTGACCACCCCCGCCGCGGCCACCACCGCGGGCAAGGTCAAGGCCACCGTGGGCGAGCTGTCCGCCACCACCCAGGCCCGTTTCTTCGCCGCGCTGCCCTGGAGCTTCGACTTCGACGTGGGCCCGGTGCCCCGCCACTGGATCGGCGCCGGTCCCCGCTTCAAGGTCACGGACCTGGGCGGGAGCAAGCGGCTGCACAAGCCGCCGGTACAGACCGGCCTGCAGCGCGCCTCGGTGATGATCGGGCCGCCGAGCCTGTCCGGCTACACCGTGGAGGCCGACCTGCTGTTCACGCGGCAGGGCCGCCGCGCCGGAGACCTGGGCCTCGTCAACCAGGGCTACACCCTCGACCTCATGGGCAAGAAGCAGGAGCTGCAGCTCAGGACCTGGGCCGCGGAGCTGGAGAAGTCCACGACGATCCCGTTCCCCGCCGAGCCGGACGTGTGGTACCGCATGAAGCTGCGCGTGGACACGACGGCCGACAGGGGGACCGTGCGGGGGAAGGTCTGGAAGAAGGACGAGCCGGAGCCCGCGGCCTGGAGTATCACGCTCGAGGATCCCCTGCCCGTCGTGTCGGGGTCACCGGGAATCTACGGGGATTCGGCAGCAGACCTCTATTACGACAACGTCACGGTGAGAATGAACGAATGAGGGCAAGACAGACCTTCTCCTGCGCCGCGATTGCCGCCTGTGGCCTCGTACTGCCGCCATGGACCGCGGCGCAGGAGAGAGCGATGTTCGGCAACACCTTCGACCGCAACATGGTCTCCGCGGAGACGGGCCTGCCCGCGGCGTGGGACGTCAAGACCGGCAAGAACGTCAAGTGGTGGGCCGACGTCGGGTCCCAGGCCTACGCGGGCCCGGTGGTCCTCGGCGGGCGGGTGTTCGTGGGCACCAACAACGACGGCCTCAAGAACCCGAAGCTCACCAAGGACCGCGGCGTGGTGATGGCGTTCAAGGCCGACACCGGGGACTTCCTCTGGCAGATGACCCACGAGAAGCTGCCCGCCGGCCGCGTCAACGACTGGCCGCAGCAGGGCGTCTGCTCGACGCCCTACGCCGAGGGCAACCGCCTCTACTACACGTCGAACCGGGCCACGATCGTGAGCCTCGACGCGGAAGGCTTCCGCGACAAGGAGAACGACCCGCCGAAGGCCGACGAGAAGGAGCAGACCGAGATCGACGGCGACGTGGTGTGGGAGCTCGACATGATGAGGGACCTGGACGTCTTCCCCCACAACCTCGCGGTCAGCTCGCCGCTCGTGGTGGACGGCCTCCTCTACGCCACCACCGGCAACGGGGTGGACGAGGGCCACGTCAACATCCCGTCGCCCGACGCGCCGAGCTTCATCGCCCTCGACGCCGCCACGGGCAAGCTCGTTTGGGAGAGCCAGCTCCCGGCCGGGAAGATCTTCCACGGCACCTGGTCGAACCCCTCCTACGCGGTGATCAAGGGCCGGCCGCAGGTGATCTTCCCGGGCGGCGACGGCTGGGTCTACAGCCTGGAGCCGAAGACCGGCAAGCTCATCTGGAGGTTCAACGCCAACCCGCCCGACGCCAAGTACGTCCTGGGCGGCCGCGGCACCGCCAACGAGATCATCGCCACCGCCGTGGTGTGGGAGGACAAGGTCTACGTCGGCGTGGGCCAGGACCCGGAGCACGGCGAGGGCGTCGGGAACCTCTGGGCCATCGACGCCACCAGGGACGGCGACGTGACCGGCACCGCGGCCGTCTGGCACCGGGGCGGCAACGACTTCCACCGGACGATCTCCACCGTGGCCATCCACGACGGCATCCTCTACGCCGCCGACCTCTCGGGCTTCCTCTACGCGCTCGACGCGCGCACCGGGCAGCACTTCTGGACCCACGACATGCTGGCCGCGGTGTGGGGCTCGCCGTTCGTGGCGGACGGGCGGATCTACCTGGGCGACGAGGACGGCGACGTCGAGGTCTTGAAGGTGGGCAAGACCAAGCAGGTGCTCGGCTCGTACAACATGGGGGTGTCGGTCTACGGCACGGCCGTGGCCAAGGACGGCGTGCTCTACGTCCTGGCCCGCAACCGCCTCTTCGCGCTGCAGGAAGGCGCGGCGGGCAAGCCGGCCACGCACCGCCGGATGGAGCAGGCCGCTCACCCCGAGTCGTAGTCCAAGGTGAAGCCCACCCTCCTCCCGACGCTGGCCCTGCTCGCCACCGGTGCCGCGGCCGCGGCGCAGTCGCCGGGGGCGACGGCCGCGGGCTGGCCGCAGTGGGGCGGCCCCAACCGCGACTTCAAGGTCCCGTCGCAAGGGCTGGCCGCGTCCTGGCCGTCCGGCGGGCCGCGCGAGCTGTGGAGCCGGCCGCTCGGGGACGGATATTCCGCCATCGCCGAGTCCGGCGGCACGCTCTTCACGATGTACCGTCCCGCCAAGGGCCTGATCCGCACGATGGTGGACAGGATCTGGGCCCCCGACTCCTCGCCCGAGGTGGTGATCGCCCTCGACGCCGCCAGCGGGCGGACCCTCTGGGAGCACGCCTACGACGCGCCCGAGGTCTCGGGCATGAACATGGAGTACGGCCCCGGCCCGCACGCGACGCCCCTCGTCCTGGACGGGCTCGTCTACGCGGTGGGCGTCACGGGGAAGCTCCACGCCCTGGACCAGAACACCGGCCGGGTCGTCTGGGCGCACGACCTCTACCGGGAGCTCGGGGGCAAGGTCCTCATGCGGGGCTACTCGTGCAGCCCGATCGCCTACGGCGACACCATCATCCTGACCGTGGGCGGCCGGCCGGGCCAGGCGGTGATGGCCTTCGACCGGCGCACCGGCCGCGTGGCCTGGAAGGGCCACGACTTCTCCCCCGGGCCGGCCTCTCCCCTGCTCATCGACGTGGACGGCCAGGACCAGCTGGTCGTCTTCCACTCCAACGGGATCGTGGGCGTGGACCCCAAGGGCGGCCCGCTGTACTGGAGCCATGACCACCCGACGCAGTACGGCCTGAACATCAGCACCCCGGTCTGGGGCGAGGGCAACCTCCTGTTCCTCTCCTCCGCGTACACCGGGGGGAGCCGGATGATGCGGCTCGCGCACGCGGACGGGAGGACCACGGCCAGCGAGCAGTGGTTCACGACGAGGATGCGCGTGCACATGGGCACCGCCATCCGCATCGGGGACCGGGTCTACGGCTCCAGCGGCGACTTCGGGCCCGCCTTCGTCACCGCCCTGGACGTGCGCACGGGCGACATGGCCTGGCAGGAGCGCGGCTTCGCCCGCGCCAACCTCGTCCACGCCGACGGCAAGCTGATCCTCCTCGACGAGGACGGCACCCTGGCCCTGGCCTCGGTCTCCCCCACCGGCCTCCAGGTCCACGCGAAGGCGGAGGTCCTGACGAACAGGGCCTGGACGGTGCCGACGCTGGTGGGGACGCGGCTCTACGTGCGGGACCGGGCCACCGTCAAGGCGCTGGAACTGGGCCGGGCCTCATGAAGCGCGCGCTCGTCGTCCTGGTCCTGGCCGTCTCGCCGGTCGCGGCTCAGGACCCGCCTCGCGACGAACCCGCTCCACCCGACGTCGCGCCCCGCATCGAGGCGATTGTCGACGTCGAGGCCGAGCTCCGCGCCCTGCCGCCCTCCAGCACCGCGGCCACGCGGATCCCCGTCCCGGTCCTCGACCTGCCGGTGACGGTATCGGTCGTGCCGCGCAGCCTGCTGCGCGACCAGTCGGCCTTCGTCCTCGGCGACGCGCTGCGCAACGCCAGCGGCGTCACCGTCGGCGCCGGTTTCGGCGTGTTCGACTTCTTCACCGTCCGCGGCTTCGACTCGCTGACGGGCGGCCTCGTCCTCACCGACGGCATCGCGGAGCCGGAGTCCACCTTCCATCCTCTCTACAACGTGCACCAGGTCGAGGTGCTGAAGGGCCCGGCCGCGTTCTTGTACGGCGGGAACGCGCTGGCGGGCGCGGTGCAGATCGTGCGTAAGCAACCGCAGGACCGCCGCTTCTTCGACGCGTCCTTGACCTATGGCCGCTTCGGGACGTTCGAGGGCGCGATCGACGCCAACACCTCCCGCCGCGACGGCACGCTGGCCTTCCGCCTGAACGGCGTGTGGCAGGGGACGGACAGCCACCGCGACCTCGACGGCGGGTCGATCGCAGCGCTGCACCCGTCGATCGTCTGGCGGCCGGACGAGGAGACGCGGATCGGGGCGAGCTTCGAGTACGTCCGCAGCAACTGGCCGCCCGACTCCGGCCTGCCGTTCGTGGGCGATTCGGGGTCCGAGCTCGCCCCCGTGCCGCGCGAGCGGTCCTACCAGTCGCGCTTCGACCAGTCGGAGCAGGACGTCTACCGGCTCCGTCTGGAGGCGGAGCGCAAGCTGGGCGAGAGCTTCACGCTGCGCAACCGGTTCTACTTCACCGAGCTGGGCTGGGACTCGAGGGGGACCCTGCTGAACGGGGCGTTTCCCTTCCCTCCGGACGGACGGCTGTTCGTCGTGCGCACGCTCGTCTTCCTCGACGACACGCAGCGGCTGCTGGGCGACCAGCTCGAGCTGGGGACGACGTTCCGGACCGGCGGCGTGAGCCACGACCTGCTGGCGGGGATCGAGCTCACCCGCCTCACCGACCGCTTCGTCCAGGACATCGCGCTCGTCGATCCGGTCGACCTCCTCGAGCCGGTCGTGGAGCCGCCCGGCACCCCGATCCCGGTGACGATCCCCGCCTTCGGCCTGGCCGGCGACTCGCGCAGCCTCGTGCTGGCGCCCTACGTCGTGGACCGCCTCTCGTTCTCGAGCCGATGGCAGGCCTTCCTCGGCGCGCGCCTCGACACGCTCGACTACGAGGACGAGCCGACGGCCACGAACCGCGACGACTCGAAGCTGAGCCCGCTCGTGGGCCTCGTCTTCAAGCCGACGCGCACGCTCTCGCTCCACGCCAGCGCCGGCACCGCGTTCGCTCCGCCGTCCACGCAGGTCGCCGGCCCGCGGGATCCGGAGACGAGCCGCCAGATCGAGGCGGGAGCCAAGCTGCAGTTCCTCGACGGCCGCGCCTTCCTGGGGGCCAGCGTCTACGACCTGCGCCGCGAGGACATCGCGATCCCCGACTCGTCGGGCCTTTTGACCCAGGCCGGCGATCAGCGCTCGCGCGGCCTCGAGGTGGACTTCTCGGCCGAGCCGGCGCGGGGCCTCGTGACCTACGCGAACTACGCGTTTACCGACGCGAAGCTGACCCGGTTCGCGGAGGCCGTGAACACGCCCGTTGGGCCCATCGTCTTCGACCGCTCGGGGAACACGCCGCCTTTCGTCCCGCGCCACCTGCTCAGCGTCTGGATCTCCAAGGAGCTCGACAACGGCTTCGGCGCCGCCGCGGGCCTGCGCGCGGTCGGCGAGCAGCTCGCGGGCGAGGACAACCGTTTCCGCATCGGCAGCTATACCACCCTGGACGCCGCGGTCTTCTACAAGAGGGGCCGGGCCCGCTTCGCGGTGAACTTCAAGAACCTGACCGGCACGGAGTACGCGACGCGCGGGTTCGGCGCCGTCTCCGCGATCCCGGGCCGGCCGTTCGAGGTGCTGGCGCGCGTGGACCTGCGCCTCGGGACGCGGTGACCCGCGCCGCCAAGGCCGCCGAGACCCTCGACGCCTGGGTGCGCGAGGTCGTGGCCTGGCACTTCAGCCCGGAGACGGGCACGCCGTTCTGGCTGGAGTACGCGAGCAAGCTGGGGTTCGACCCGCGCCGTGACGTCAAGACCTACCGCGACCTCGAGCGCCTGGGCGCGTTCCAGGACGACTGGCTCCGCGGCGGCCCCGTCCGCCGCTGGGTGCCGAAGGGCTGCGCCGGCCGCCCCGTCTCCATCTTCGAGACGGGCGGATCCACGGGCGTGCCCAAGTCCCGCATCAACGTCGAGGACTTCCGGATCGACTACACGATGTTCAGCGAGACGCTGCCCGACCCGTACTTCCCCAAGGGCGCGGACTGGCTCCAGGCCGGGCCTTCCGGCCCGCGCCGGCTCCGCCTCGCCATCGAGCACCTCTGCCAGGTCCGCGGCGGGATCTGCTTCATGGTGGACCTCGACCCGCGCTGGGTGGTCAAGCTCGTGAAGGCGGGCGACATGGCCCACATGGAGAAGTACAAGCAGCACGTCGTGGACCAGGCCCTCACCCTCCTCAAGGCCCACGACGGCATCCGCTGCCTGTTCACGACGCCCAAGCTCCTCGAGGCCCTGTGCGAGAAGGCCTCGCTCAAGAAGCTCGGCATCACCGGCGTCTTCTGCGGCGGGACGGAGATGACCCCGCAGTTCCACCGCTTCGCGGTGGAGGAGCTGCTGGAGGGCGCGTACTTCGCCCCGACCTACGGGAACACGCTCATGGGCCTGGCCTGCCACAAGCCGCGCGGGCCGAACGACCCGTGGGACATCATCTATTACCCGCCCTCCCCGCGCGCGATGATGGAGGTCGTGGACCCGGACCATCCCGACCGCGTCGTCGAGTATGGGAAGACGGGCCGCGTGCGGCTGACCACGCTGACCAAGGAGTTCTTGATGCCGCGCTTCCTCGAGCGCGACGAGGCCGAGCGCGAGCCGCCCTGCGACCTGTACCCGTGGGACGGCGTCCGCAACGTGCGGCCGTTCTCCCGGTTCGGGGGCACCGTGGTGGAAGGGGTCTACTGATGGCGCGGGGCCGGGCGCGCTGCCCCTGGGCGGGGAGCGATCCCCTCTACACCGCGTACCACGACGAGGAGTGGGGCATCCCCGTCCACGACGACGTCCGCTTGTTCGAGATGCTGGTGCTGGAAGGCGCGCAGGCCGGCCTGTCCTGGATCACGATCCTCAAGAAGCGCGCGCGCTACCGCGAGGCCTTCGACGGGTTCGACCCACGAAAGGTCGCGCGTTACACGCCCACGCGGGTCGAGGCGCTCCTGCGCGACCCCGGCATCGTCCGCAACCGGGCCAAGGTCGAGGGCGCGGTGCGCAGCGCCCGCGCGTTCCTCGACGTGGCCGCGGAGCGCGGCAGCTTCGACACGTACGTCTGGGAGTTCGTGGGGGGCCGGCCCATCCGCAACCGCTGGCGCACGCTGCGCGAGGTCCCCGCGGAGACCGCGGAGTCCAGGGCCCTCTCCCGCGACCTCCGCCGGCGCGGCTTCGCCTTCGTCGGCCCCACCATCTGCTACGCCTTCATGCAGGCCGTGGGCATGGTGGACGATCACCTCGTCAACTGCTTCCGGCGCCGGGCGGCGTGATGCTCCACATCCCCATCCTCCGCCAGGGCCGGCCGTACCACAGCGTGGACGTGGTCCCGGTGCCCCATTTCCGCACGAAGGAGCCGGTGGTGGGGCTGAGCCAGGCCAACGCCGGGCTGGTGCGCCGGGACCTGCGCGAGGAGCAGCAGGCCGCGATGCGGGCCGCGCTGGCCGCGTTCACCACCCGCCAGCTGGTCGAGGTCTCCCGCCGCGCCGCCGACGCCTTCATGAGCGACACCCTGCCCGTGGGCGACGAGCCCCAGTCGCCGGACGACTACGTCCGTCAGCTCGCGTCCACCACCGGCCTGCCCCACGTCCTCGGCCGCCGGAACATGGAGAAGATCAAAGGCGTGCTGGCCGGCGTGGACCAGGTCATCGCCGGCCTCACGCGGGGCCTGGACCTGGACGTCCTCGACCGCGGCATCGGCGAGGCGGCCGGCCACGCCGTCGGCTTCGTCCCCCGCTCCCCCACCCTGGGCGTCGTCCTACCCTCCAACTCGCCGGGCGTGCATGCGCTGTGGGTGCCCACCGTCGCCTTGAAGACGGCGCTCGTCCTGAAGCCGGGCACCGCGGAGCCCTGGACGCCGTACCGTGTCGTCCAGGCCTTCCTGAAGACGGGCGCGCCGGCCGAGGCCTTCGGCTTCTACCCCACCGACCACGCCGGCGCGGGCGAGGTCCTGCGCCGCTGCGGCCGCGGCATCGTCTTCGGCGACGTGGCCTCCACCCGCCCCTGGCTGGCCGACCCGCGCGTGGAGGTCCACGGTCCCGGCTACAGCAAGGTCCTGCTCGGCCCCGACGCCGCGGATGACTGGCGGAGGCACGTGGACGTCATGGTCTCCTCCATCGCCGAGAACGGCGGACGCTCGTGCGTCAACGCCTCCGGCGTGTGGACCACCGCGCACGCGGCCGAGATCGCGGACGCGGTGGCCGAGCGGCTGGCCCGCATCGTCCCCCGCGCCGAGGACGACCCCGAGGCCCAGCTCGCGCCCTTCGCCGACCCCGCCGTGGCCCGCGCCATCTCGGACGCGATCGACCGCGAGCTCGAGGTCCCGGGAGCCGTCGATGTGACCGCCAAGCACCGCCCCGCCGGCCGCGTGATGGAGTGGAACGGCGCCACCTACCTGCTGCCCACGCTGGTCCTCTGCGATTCGGCCGAGCATCCGCTGGCCAGCCGCGAGTACCTCTTCCCGTTCGCGGCCGTGGTGCCCGTGGCCCCCGAGGACATCCCCGACGCCCTGGGCCCCACGCTGGCCACGACCGCCATCACCAGCGACCAGGCCCTGCTCGCGCGGATCGTGGCCTCGCCGAACCTGCACAGGCTCAACCTGGGCCCGATGCCGACCTGGCAGGTGAGCTGGGACCAGCCCCACGAGGGCAACCTGTTCGACCACCTCTACGTCCGCCGCGCCGTGCAGGGCCGCCTCGGCGCGGCCTAGAATCCAGGGAACAAAGGTCGCGTGCGGACAGTCTAGTGTTCCGTAAACGGATATCAGGAACCGCCACGCCGGGCGATTGGCACGTTTACGAGGATCGTATCCGCCCCGGGGCGGATCCTCTCGTTGACCTGACTTTCGTTCCGGCATATTAGGCAGCCATGGGAAACCCGCCGACGGACAGACCCGCTCCGCGAAGGCCGCTCCGGCTGTGGCCCGGGGTCGTCATCGCGGTCCTGCTCGCCCTGGTCCGGTTCGTGGTCCCGCTCTTCACGCCCGACACGGGGAACGTCGGGGTGATGATCGGGCTCGCGGGCGGGCCGCTCATCATCCTGTGGTGGCTCTTCTTCAGCCGGGCTCCCTGGTCCGAGCGTCTCGGCGCCCTCGGCGTGATGATCGTCGCGCTCTTCGCGACGTACCACCTCGTCGACAAGTCGATCCGGACGGGCGCCATGGGCTTCCTGTTCCCCGTCCTCGCGGTCCCGGTCATGGCCCTCGCCTTCGTGGCCTGGGCCGTGGCCACCCGCAACCTCCCGGACCGGACGCGGCGCATCACCATGGCCGCGACCATCCTGCTCTCGTGCGGGGTGTGGACCCTCCTCCGGACCGGCGGCTTCACGGGCGACTTCAAACACGACTTCGCCTGGCGGTGGTCGCCGACGCCGGAGGAGCGCCTGCTGGCCACCGACCGCAGCGATCCGCCGCCGCCACCGCCCTTGGCATCGACACCCACACCGCCCGCCGCGCCGGCACCCGCGCCGTCGGCATCGGCCGCCGCGGAAGCGGCCAGGCCCGCTTCCGAGCCCATCGCAGAGCCAGCGGAGGCCGCGGCGGCTCCCGCGGAGGCGAAGCCGGGAGCGGACTGGCCCGGCTTCCGCGGTCCCCGCCGCGACGGGATCGTGACCGGCGTCCAGATCAAGACCGACTGGTCCGCGTCGCCCCCGGTCCAGATGTGGCGCCGGCCGATCGGGCCCGGCTGGTCCTCCTTCGCGGTCCAGGGCGATCGCTTCTACACCCAGGAGCAGCGCGGCGAGGACGAGGTCGTGTCCTGCTACAAGGTGGCCACCGGCGAGCCGGTGTGGAGGCACCGCGACAGGGCGCGGTTCTGGGAGTCGAACGCCGGCGCCGGCCCACGCGGGACGCCGACGCTCGCCAACGGCCGCGTCCACACCCAAGGCGGGACCGGGATCGTCAACGCGCTCGACGCCGACACCGGCGCGGTCGTATGGTCGCGCAACGCCGCGTCCGACACCGGCGCCAAGCTCCCCGGCTGGGGCTTCGCCAGCTCTCCGCTGGTGGTGGACGACCTGGTAGTCGTCGCCGCCGGCGGCCACCTCGTGGCCTACGACGCCGCCGCCGGCCAGCCGCGCTGGTACGGACCGAAGAGCGGCTGGGGCTACAGCTCGCCGCACCTCGCGACCATCGACGGCGTCCGGCAGATCCTGCTCCTGAACGGGGCCGGCGCCATCAGCGTCACCCCCGAAGACGGAAAGGCGCTCTGGGAGCACAAGTGGCCGGGCGACGGCATCGTCCAGCCGGGCCTGACCGCGGAGGGCGACGTCCTGATCGGCACGGCCACGGGGATGGGCGAGGGCGCCGGGATCGGCATGCGCCGCGTCTCCCTCGGGCGTGGAGACCGCGGCTGGACGGTCCAGGAGCGCTGGACCACGACCGGCCTCAAGCCGTACTTCAACGATTTCGTCGTTCACGAGGGCCACGCCTACGGCTTCGACGGCAGCATCCTCGCCTGCGTGGACCTGAAGGACGGCGAGCGCAAGTGGAAGGGCGGGCGCTACGGCGCCGGCCAGCTCGTCCTGCTCCCCGAGCAGGACCTGCTGCTGGTCCTCTCGGAGCAGGGCGAGCTCGCGCTCGTCGAGGCCACCCCGGAACGATTCACCGAGGTGGCCGCGCGGGTCCCGGCCCTCGAGGGCAAGACCTGGAACCACCCCGTCCTGGCCGGCGACGTCCTCCTGGCCCGCAACGCCGAGGAGATGGCCGCCTTCCGGCTGGCCCTCGCGAGCCGCTGACGGGAGCCGCCACCGCGCAGCGCTACGCCCGGATCTGCGGCGTCCTGTACCTGTACATCATCGTGGCGGGCACGTTCGCGCAGGTCTTCGTCCGCGGACGGCTGGTCGTACCGCAGGACGCGGAAGCCACGGCCCGGAACATCATGGCCAACCAGACCCTCTTCCGACTGGGCTTCTCCGGCGAGCTCCTGCACCTGGCCTGCGACGTCGCCGTCGCGGTGCTCCTCTACGCGCTGCTCAAGCCGGTGGACCGGTACCTCTCGCTCCTGGCCGGCCTCTTCCGCCTCGTCGCCGACGTCATCCTGGCCGTGGCCAGCCTCGGCCACTTCGCGACCCTGCGCCTCCTGGCCGATGCCGACTACCTCAAGACCTTCCCGCCCGACCAGCGGCATACCCTGGCCCTGCTGGCCATGAAGCTCCACGGCGACGGCTACGCCATCTGCCTGTGGTTTTCGCCTTCGCGTGCCTTTCGGGCGGGTACCTGATCTTCAAGTCCGGCTACCTTCCGAAGGCCATCGGCGCGCTGCTGGCCCTCGCGGGCGCCTGTTACGCGATCAACAGCCTCGCGCACTTCCTGTCTCCCTCGTTCGCCGCCATGCTGGACCCGGCGATCTTCCTACCCATCTTCGTCGCCGAGCTCTCGCTCGCCCTGTGGCTGACCGTGAAGGGTGTGGACACCGCGGAGTGGGAAGAGCGCTCTGCAGGTCAACGGAAACTTGCGACGCTTACGTAGCGAGTGGAGAATACGGCCATGAGTCTTCCTTCGGTCAATCTCGATGACCTTTCTCCGGAGGAGCAGCTCCAGCTGCTGGAGGACATCTGGGACCGTCTCAGCCAGCGGCCGGCAAGCGTTCCGCTGTCTCCCGAGCAGCGGGAAGAGCTGGACCGGCGGCTGGACGCGTTCGAGGAGGATGTCAGGGCCGGTCGTCCTCTCGGACGTCCTTGGTCCGAGGTTCGCGAGCGCCTCCGCTCCCGTTGAAGCCGGCGCTCTTCACGTCGGCGGCGGAGGCTGACGTCGAAGAGGCGTTCCGATGGTACGAGTCCCAGCGTCAGGGTCTCGGTCCTGCGTTTCGTCACGCCGTCGACATTGCCGTGGCCGCAGTGCAGAGCAACCCGGAGTCTTACGCCGTCATCCACCGGGACACGAGGCGTGTCCTTCTACCGAAGTTCCCGTATTGTCTCTACTACCGTGTGGCCGGCGAAGCCGTTGTCGTGGTGGGCTGCCTTCACGCCAAACGCCACCCGAGGATCTGGCGCTCTCGTCGGGCCGGTTAGACAGTGGGGAAGTGAAGAGTCTATGACGTCACGGAAACTGCAGTCGAAGTCCTCGCCAACCCGGGGGAGTAAGTCGAGCCTTGTCTCAAGGAAGAGACTACTGAAGCCACGTCTCGAGAATCATCCCGAGTTCCTGCGCCGAGTGAGCGAGGCGCGGGAGGCCATCCGCGCTGCTCTCGGAACGCGTCTGGAGGATCTCCCGAGGTAGGGTCCGCCCGAGGCTATCGCTTGAGAGAAGGATCCGTCTGGCTCGTCGGCGCGGAACCCGGCAAGCTCGCCATCGTTCCTCGCCCTAGAGGCGGCGACTGGCTACCCGACGAAGTCCGCTCGTGGAGACTGAACGTGGTGTTGGACGGATATCAGGGCAGGGAGTAGAGTTGGGCGATGAAGCCGACCATCGAAGCTGAGGTCGACGAGAAGGGCAACATCCGGCCCAAGGGGGCCGTCACACTGCCCCCCGGCTCGAAGCTGCTGATCACGATCATCGGCGGATCTGCGGCTTCGGAAACCGCCCTCCTGAGTGAGCCCTCCCTGACGGCCGACTGGAGCCGCCCGGAGGAGGACGCAGCGTGGGCGGACTTGGCGTCGCGGTAGTCGTTCTCGTTCGCTTCCCGTTCTCCGATCTGTCTTCCTCGAAGCTCCGCCCTGCGCTGGTCTTGGCGCCCGCGGGTGGTACGGACTGGGTGCTCTGCCAGATAACCAGTAGTCCTTACAACGATCCCGCGGCGTTGTCCTTGACTTCAGCTTCTTTTGCCGAGGGGGGCCTCCCGCGCGAGAGCTTCGTGCGGCCGGGGAAGCTGTTCACCGCAAGTGAATCCATCGTCGTGCGTCGCGCCGGCGTTCTCAAGGCTGCAGCACACCGCACGATCGTCGATGCTGTCGTCCGGCTTCTTCGGAGCGGAGTCAAGTGAAGTGCGCCTCCTCCACCTGACGGCCGGCGCTGGCGGGATGTATTGCGGCACCTGCCTGCGCGACAACACGCTGGCCGCGGAGCTGATCGCCCGCGGCCACGACGTCTCGCTCTTGCCCGTCTACACGCCCACCCGCACCGACGAGCCCAACGTGAGCGACGGCCACGTCTTCTTCGGCGGGATCAGCGTCTTCCTCGAGCAGCGCGTCCCGCTCTTCCGCAGGACCCCGGCCATCCTGGACTCGCTCTGGGACGTCCCCGCCGTCATCAAAGCCGCGGCCGGAC
>Ga0214472_10003363_pt1 | contig 16946 bp, 14 predicted proteins | sample RVTome_6_FD_207662 | JGI IMG/M metagenome (GOLD analysis project Ga0214472, IMG submission 207662) | Soil microbial communities from uranium-contaminated site in the Upper Colorado River Basin, Wyoming, United States - RVT140D175 | ecosystem: Environmental > Terrestrial > Soil > Contaminated >... | reverse complement strand
TTTGGCGACTGAGAACTCGGGGCGACTTTTGATGGGCGATGGTGTACTGAAGTTGATGGTCGAGGAAGCTCGAGACTATCTTCATGTACCGGACATACGTTCAGAGTCCACAAGAGTCGCGAGAGATTTGCTCAAGAAGTTTGAGCCACTCCTTCAGCGGGTGGGGAGGAGCGTCTTCGAGGAGGTCAAGCAGGCAGACCGCCAAGCCTTCGACGCCGCGCTCCTCAAGGCCATCGGCCTGGACCCAAAGGATTACCTCAAGCCAATCTACGAGGGGCTTTGCGAACTCGTCCGCGAGCGTATCGAATTGGGCCAGATGCGAAGCAAGGCCCGTAAGGTGAAAGCTCGTGGCACGCGAGCCGAGAAGAAAGTTGCCGAGGAAGTTCTCGATGAGCTGTTGCCCGACGGTCCCAAGCAATTCCCCGACGAGTTCTTGTCCGCGGCGGCGGCAGCGGGCAACACTGTGTCCGTCGAGTTGCCGGAAGCCCGGCTGATCTTCGATCACAGCCCTCTCTTCACCGGCGTCCACACCGCGGACGACAGCTTCAGTCGCAACGTCAAGTCGCCGGCCGAAGGCAAATTCTTGCTCTATGCCCAGCGCTGCGGGCACCGTACCGCACATCTGCCGGAAAAAGTCGTCGAGATCAGCCGGACGGTCGCCAACTACGAGAACTACTTGCGGGAACTGCGCAAGGAGCTTTACGAAGCATACTACCGCCGGACCCTTGATACGAGAACCGCTGCCCGGCTGACCCAGGCCGCATTCGAGCGTTTTCGGTTGCCCAATGTGGAGGGATAGATGGCCAGCACCACGGTACATCTTGCCTCCCTGGACGGCGTCGCTGATCGGGTGATTGACCACCTGAAGCAAGGTCACGACGCGGCGCTTGTTGGTAGCCCTGGCTGCGGTATGTCCGCCTTTGTCGCCAACCTCACGGCTCTGATTTCTGCAGCCGGTTTCGAGGCCCTGTACTTCGACGTGCGAGCTAATGAACTCGCCGACCTTGTGCGACAGGTCGGCAGCCTGCGGCCGGGAGCAAATCCGCGCCGTGTGATCGTTCTGGACCACCTGACCGATCTGCTGTTTGACGACTACAAACGTTGCTTGCAGATCGTCAGCCTGAAAACCGGCGAGACCGACGATCTCTGTCTTTGGTGCGGTCCCCTGGATGCACGAAACGCGGACCGGAATCTGGGCGTGAAGCTGTGTTCCGTTCCGAGTGCTCACGTCTCGTTTCCAGTGCTTCCTCGAGATGAGCTTCTGTCAGCATACCGCGCCATCGCCGCTGCGCATGGATGCCGCTGGGGCGACGCGATTCTTTATCTGCTGCTCGACTTTTGCGGCGGCGACCTCAGACTCGTGGAAGGAGCGACGGACTACCTGCACGGCGATTGGAGCGATCGGCTGTACGACGAAAGCGTGTGGGATCGCATCCGTGAATGGCTTGCAAACGACGAAGCCATCACCGGTTACTGCACCCGGTTGAACGACCTGCCTCCGAGTTGTGCTGCGGTCCTAGCCCTCGTTCGCTTCGGCGGCAAGCCACGATGCCTGCGAGCTGAAGTGATCGAGGAAGTGGATGACGCGTTGCGTCGCCTCTGCCTCACCGGATTCCTCATTCCAAACTTGCTGCCGGGCTTCTACCAGCTCCGCAACCTGGCGGTGAGATTCCTGCTCGATGCTTCCATTCGGCCCGACCTGCTCTTTCGACGTGCCACCAACGAGCGTGCCGCCCAGCTCTTGCAGGACGCCGAAACGATGTTTCGGCAGGTCTTGACTGCCGCCTTCCAGCGCATCGGCAGCGAACGGGCCCGCGAGCTTCTCGAAAAGATTCAGCAGCCGGGTGAGGTAATCGACAAGGAGCTGAATCGTGCGCTGCTGAAATGGGCCAAGGAGCATTACTCCGAAGAGGCGTCCAAGTCGCTGAACGACTTGCTGCTAGAACATCGCAACGCCTTCAAGAAGTCCAATTCTGTCTGGGCAACGGTCAACCAGATGATGAAGGAGGAGAATGTCGAAGACGACGCATCGCCGCACATCCAGTGCATTGAATACCTTACATTCAATCAGCTTGGCGGACTCGTTCTTGACCTTACGGATGAGGTCTTTCCCCAGCTACCGGATGATCTGGCGAAGAAGCGGCTGCGGGACGCTTGGCAGGAGGGTGTGGCGAAGGTGAGGCGACTGCGGAACCAGGTCGCCCACCTGCGGAATGTCGGCTTTCAAGACATGGAGGACCTAACGGGAACGCTCGAACGGATGCGCCGTGACATCATCGACTTCGGCGGATGGAAGTAACGCATCATGAGCGCAGAAACAGTGGGAACGATTGAGCTGAGCAGTTCGTCTCGACTCGTATTCACCGTCAGTTGGTGGATGGGGCGGCAGTACGCCAACGTGCGCAAGCACGTTGATTCGTCGCGTTACAGCGGTCCGACGAAGTCTGGGCTGGCGATGCTGGGCGACGTTTTGCTGGCGGTCGTCGAGTGCCTCGGGCGGTTGAAGGCCGAGATTCCGGGTGCCGAGCAAATGACTTTTGCGCGCGTGCCGAAGGGCGGCGACAATGAGATTGTCGTCTCGGTGATTCCGCCCGATGATCTCAAGGGACTTCCCAGCGTCGACATCCGCGAATACGTCAATTCGTCGGGCTATCAGGGGCCGACGAAGAAAGGAGTCCGCTTCGCATGGGACAAGCTGCCCGAGTTCATCGCAATTCTGGAATCACAAGCGCGCCAGATGGGAGCAACCGAGAGTGCCCAGCCGCTTCTCTTTCCTGAGGCTCGTCCGACGTGGGTGAAGGAAGCAGAGGAAATGGGGCAGCGCAAGACGCCTACGCGCGATGCCGTGCTCGCTGAACTTATTCCAAAGGGTCCGAAAGAGTTTCCAGCCGAGTTTGTGAATGGAAAGGCGGCGTCTGAGGACGTCAACCTGCCCACCGAACCCGTCTCGGTCGTCCAGCTTCCCACGGGCGATTACGTCGTGCAGTCGGATTTCGGGTTTCGCCATCCGGTGCGAAACCCCACAGAAGGGAACTTCATCATCTATGCCTTCCTGCGAGGTCATCGCCACTTGAAGGTGCCCGAGCAGATGATCGATATTTTTAAGGCCGTGAAAGCCTACGAGAACTACCTGCGTGATCTCCGCCATGCCTTGCTTCAGGCCTACGAGCGCAAAAGCGGGCACCGACCAATGGCCGAGCACCAGGCGAAGGAGGTTTTCGCATCATTGGGGCTGCCCTGGTTGTAGCGCAGCCACGCCACGGACGGCCGCAACCTATTCGCTGGCAATTGTAAGACAACGAAAGGCCAGTAGAGATGGGCCATAGTCGTCTCGGCACACTTCCGGATACGTCGCGATGGCGAAACGTGGTCGGCTTAATTGCCGGCAACGCCGACGTAGCGGTCGTGGCCGACGCGACGATGGATGCCGCCCAACGTGGCCTTGAGGTCGCGGCTCGCGACGAGGGCCTGCGGCAAAGCTTCTGGCTACTGTCGCGGATCGCTCTGGCCGCCCGTCAGGACGACTTCGCTGCCGCTCTGAAGGAAGTCGGCGTTGCGGTCCCGGCAGAACCGTCCGTACTGAACATCGTCGCTGGCTTCACGGACGCCGTTGATCGACATCTCCGGGACTCGCGAGGTCGGACTGACATCGGCGAGATGGCTCAGATGGCCGCCACCGAATGCCTGACCTCGGTGCTGACGGAACGTTCGAGAAGTCTTTTCGGGACGACTGCAGCGGAAGTCAAAGACGCCGTTCGCAGTTGTTCGACGAAGGCTGGATTCTCGGAGTTCGCTCACGATTTCTTTGCCCGCTTCACGCAGCGCTATTTGACGTATCACCTGAGTCGAGAACTCCCCAACCACGTCGGACCCGATCAACGATTCAGCACTCCGTCGGAACACACTGAATTCGTCGACCACCTGAGAACTCATTGCCGCCAGGCCGCGACGATCGTTCCAGAATTTGCGGGTGGCTGGTATTCGAAAGCGAACTTCGAAGGAGGGATTACGCCGGCAAAGGCACGCGGCTTCGTCCACGTCGCCCTGAAGAAGATTCGCCGAGAACTACAGATCAGGGGGGAGCGAGATGTCAAATGAACATCTCATCCTCTGTGGCTCGGCGAAGCTCTCGTCACGGAAAAAGGTGTGGCGTGAAGCGAAGACGGTCCTTCTGGAGTTGGACAAGCGTCGCAGCACTTGCAACGTGAACCTTCGCATCAGCGATATCACCCGACCGCTTGCCGCCAACCTGACCGACTTCGAGCTTGACCTTCTGGCAATTGCCACTTACGTCTACTGTGCTGACCAGGCGGTGCGCCGTGGCGGAATGAAGCAGATTGATTACGGTCGCTCCTGGTTCCGCACATTCCGGTTTGAAGTGCCGGTGCGTGCACCGGACTTTTGGTCATCGCCCGAAATTTTGGAGGAACTTTGCCGTGTGCTGAATGACCTTTCCGGTGACAACTTCGAGTTTGCATTCTGTCACCTCACGAACCCATCACCCCTCGAAACGCACTTTGAATTCGGCGAGGAGGCAATCGCCGACATTGAGGAGGTGGTGCTCTTTTCAGGGGGCCTCGATTCCTTCGGTGGGGCAGTGCGCGAGGCGTTGTGCCTCAATCGGAAGGTCGCCCTGGTCAGTCATCGGCCAGTCAGCAAGATCGGATCGCGGCAGCGCCAGCTTGTTGCCGACATCGCGGAGCGCGTCGCTGACCCCGCAAAAAGGCCCGTGCACGGTCCCGTGCTGGTCAACAAGGCGAAAGAGCTCGGCAAGGACTACACACAACGAACCCGGTCGTTTCTGTACGCTGCCATAGCGGCCGTCGTCGCGAGGCTCTTCCGGCTGAAACGTATCCGTTTCTATGAGAATGGTGTGACGGGGCTGAACCTGCCGATCAGCCCGCAAGTCGTCAGCACGCGTGCGACGCGCACGACGCACCCGATGGTGCTGTCCGGGTACACGCGGTTGTTCAGTCGCATTTATCCAGATGGGTTTGGCATCGACAACCCCTTCTTCTGGAAGACCAAGGCTGAAATCCTCAGGGAAATCAAGACCGCTGGCCACTCGCGACTTTGTGCCTTCACAAGCAGTTGCGCCCATATTTGGGAGCGAACTCTCATGCACCCGCACTGCGGCAAGTGTTCGCAGTGCGTCGAGAGGAGACTCGTGGCCCTGGCAGCGGAATACGCTGATGAGGAAGACCCCCCGGAGATGTACGAACTAAACGTGCTGACCGACGGTGTCGATGGCGTCGACCGCATTCTCGCGGAATCGTATCTCGAAACGATCAACAGAATTCAACGCGCGGAGACGGCGACACAATTCTGCGTCGCGTTCCCGGAGATTGGCCGTGTCATCAATCACATTGACGGTCCAGCAGACGAAGTGGCGCAAGCCGTGTACGACCTCTATCGTCGACACGCCAGCCAGATTGGAGATGCGTTGGACGCCGAGGGCCGTGCCGTCATTTCCAAACTGCGGCTGGGAGAACTGCCGCCGAATTGCCTGCTGGCCATAGCGTATTCAGGCGGTCGCAAGCTTCCAGAAGAACCCGCCCCGAAAGCGGAAGAGGCGGCGGCCACAGCAGGCGCCGACGGTCTGGTAATCGACGAGTTAACGTTCTCCGTTCGCTGGCAGGGGCGAGACCCTGTCGAGATCGGCAACAAAAAGGAATTCCGGCTGCTGCAAGAACTGGCAAAGTCGGTGGGTCAATACATCGGCTTTGCTGATCTGGCCGAGCGCCTGGGCGGCAACGCGATGGACAAGGTCACGCACATCAAAAGCCGGCTCGTCAAGATCCTGCAAGACAATGGCTACAAGGACCTCGCCGAACGGATCAGGACGCAGAAGGAGCACTACGGGCTGTTTCTCTCGTAGCGCAAGCGAAATGTAATCGCTGCGCAAGCCGGGCGCAATCGCTCATCCGCACAATGCGGGTATGAGCACTTCAACGCATCCCGGTGAATCTGCCTGCCTGGCAGTGCCCGCACGTGAAGTCGCCAAGTTGCTCGGCGTCTCGGTGCGGCACGTATGGGCGCTGTTGGCCGAAGGCGTCTACCCCAACCTGTTCGCCTGGGTCGTGCCGTTCGTTGGAACGTCGACGAGCTGCGCGCCTGGCTGGCGGCCGGGGCCCCACATACTGAGAGCTGGGAGTGGCGTCAGGAGTGATCGTGCAAGGACCGCTGCGTGGTGCCAAGGGAGGCTTCCTATCTTCCCATGCGGGGTTCGACTCCCCGGCGGTCCACTTGAAACAACGACGCCCGGCATTGTGCCGGGCGCGACCAAGAGAGGCTTCCTATCGCACCATTTTAGCGAGGCCGGCCATCGCAGGCAATGTAAGCAGGAGTAACGTGATCATGGCGACGATGCGGCGTCCGCCTGTACCCGAGGGACTGGGCGATGTTGACAAAATGACCGAAGCGGGGCTGGGACCGCTGCTGCTGACCGCCAAGCAGGCGGCGGCAATATGTGGCCGGTCGTTAAGAACGTGGAGAAGCTGGGATTCAGGCGGCCGAATTCCAAGGCCGGTGCGCATAGGTCGAGCAACATTATGGCGAGTGAGCGAACTTAAGGAATGGGTGGCCGCCGGCTGTCCGCGACGCGCCGAATGGGAGTCGCACCGATGAGCGGCAACGGGAAGAAGCGTGAAGGTGCCATACTGCGAGAGGCGGCCGCCGATTACGCCCAACAAGGTTTATCGGTTTTTCCGTTGCATCACGTGGCAACTTCCGCGTGTTCATGCGGCAAGTCAGGTTGTACGAGCCCGGCCAAACACCCCCGAACGAAAAAGGGCCTCAAGAACGCCACGGTCGAACAGGGCAAGATCGACTGGTGGTGGCGTCGCTGGCAGCTTGCCAACATCGGAATCCGCACTGGCGCGGTTTCGGGGATCGTCGTGATCGATATCGACCCGCGCCATGGCGGCAACAAGTCGCTTGATGCGCTCACCGCGGAGTACGGCCAGTTGCCGGTCACCGTCGAATCGAAGACTGGCGACGGTACCCACTTCGCCTTCCAACACCCCGGCGTAAAGATTCGCAACCGTACAAACTTTCGCCCAGGAATCGACGTGCGCGGCGATGGGGGGTACATCGTGGCGCCGCCGTCGATGCACATCAACGGTCGACGTTACGCCTGGGTATCCGGACAGGCACCGGGCGAAGTCGATCTTGCGCCGCTTCCCGAATGGCTGCTCGAACTGCTGGTGTCGCCCGTCTCGGTCGGCGAAACCGAACGCACCACGGCCACCGCCGCCGATGAGAATACTGCATTGTTGGATGCCGCCGCGCGTTATGTAGCCAAGGCGGATGCAGTCGCCGAAGGACAGCGCAACAACATGGCATTCAACCTGGCCGGGCATCTGGCGGCCTTTCAAACAGAAAGCGGCCTGCGACTTCACGAGTCGCAGATCGTGGGCCTCCTGCGACAGTGGAATCAACAAAACGACCCGCCGCTAGCGGACGCCGAGTTAGAGCGGACGGTTCAATCAGCGCTAAAAAACGGTACGCCTCGGGCGCCGCACATTGTAAAGACCGGGGCCGTGATCGGCGCCGTATCCCAAGCCGCGGTCACGACCGACGCCCTTAAACTACCCGTGGCTGTTTTACCCGGCGGGCCGCAGCGCGTGACCGATTCGGCCGAGCAGTTGGGAGAATTGCTCGCGGCCCGCGACGAGTATTTCACGCGAGGAGGCGTGATCTGCAAGCTCATCAAGGACGTACATGGAGCACGCCGGTTGCAGCCGCTCAAGCCGGCTGCGATGCCCGCCTTGCTGGAGCAGGTCGCGCGGTTGGCCAGAGCGAAGCTTACCGAAGACGGCATCGAGTACGATCCAACGGTCTGCAGTGAATATTCCGCCAAGATTCTCCTGCACTCGGAACCCTTTCAGCGCTTTTTTCCGCCGATCCACGTCCTGGCGCGATGCCCTGTACTCATCGAGCGAGACGGCAAGTTGATCCAGGTGGTGGATTACGATCGCCAATCAGGGATCATGGCCGAAGGCGAACCGGCGCCGGAGATCACGCTCGACGAAGCTCGAGAATTACTCCACGGGCTAATGTTCGATTTTCAATTCCCCTCGGTCAACGACCGTGCGCGAGCCCTGGCGGCACTGATCACGCCTGCGCTGGTGCTCGGCCGGCTGCTCCGAGGCCGCGCGCCGGTCGACCTGGCCGAGGCCGACCAATCCCAGGCCGGCAAGGGATATCGCAACAAGCTCACGGCCGCTATATACCGCGAAACGATCAAGACGGTCACGCAGCGGCGCGGCGGCGTGGGCAGCCTCGAGGAGACGTTCAACGCCGCGTTGATCAGCGGCGCGCCGTTCATCGCGCTGGACAATATCCGCGGCAAGATCGACTCGCCGGCAATCGAGAGCTTTTTGACCGAAGACGTGTACCATGCCCGCATCCCCTACGCGGTGCCGGCCGAGATCGATCCGAAGCGCACGATCGTGATGATCACCAGCAACAAAGCCGAAGTGACGCCCGACCTGGCCAACCGCTCCAGTTGCGTCCGCGTGCTGAAACAGCCGATCGGGTACATGTTCCAGGAATTCTCCGAAGGCGATCTGCTGGACCACGTGAAGGCGAACCAGCCGCTGTATCTGGGCGCCGTTTTCGCCGTCATCCGGGAATGGCACCGGGCTGGAAAACCAACCACCAAGGAGTCGCGCCACGACTTCCGCCGCTGGGCCCGCGTCCTCGACTGGATCGTGCAGAAACTGCTGCTCGGCGCGCCGATCATGGTCGGGCATCGCCAGACCCAACAGCGGATGACCAATCCCTCGCTCACTTGGCTGCGAGAATTGGCGCTCGCCGTTCAGCGTTCCAATAAGCTCGACCAGTGGTTGCGGGCTCACAATCTGCTGGACGTTCTGGAAGACACCGGCATGGAGGTTCCCGGCATCGGCGAGGACGACGACGTGGAGATCGAATCCGCCCGTGAGAAGGCGCTGCGTGGAGTCGGCAAGCGACTGGCGAAGTGCTTCGGTCCAGGCACCGGTGAATTGCAGATGGACCACCTGTGCGTCGAGCGCCACGAGACGCTCGATGACGAAGAACGCCCGCGAAAGGAGTACCGGTTCCGAAAGACAAATTCCCCAAATTGCCCAGTCAACGACCCCGCATTGCGCATTACCCCGCATACCCCGCGTGAGTCCGGAACTTTTTCTGCGCGGGTATCAGATGACCATATGGATCATATGACCCATCCATCATGCATGCGCCCCGTGTCAAAAGAGTCTGAGCCACGCGGGGTATGCGGGGCAATGCGGGGTCGCGGGGTCGAAGACGAGGCAAACCGGCTGTTTGAGGAGGCATTTTGGGTAGATGGTGAAAATACGTGGGATGGAGGTTCCGTCATCATATGATCGCTCAAAGCACCGCACAACGACTGCTGTATCGCCTGATCGAACTGGACATCCGAATCGAATGCCGTGGCGACCGGCTGCGGCTCACGCCGGCGGCGTCGATCTCGCCCGATCTCTTAGGGCAACTGAGGCGCCACAAGCAGGAACTGATGGCGATCCTGCGGAATCCGAACTCGCCGGCGAACGGCGCCGTGCCGTGTGGCATGTGTCATCAGGAACATTGGATCGACGAGCCGGCCTGCGACGGCCGGATTCGGACCCGCTGCGGACGCTGTGGCAAGTTCATCGGATTTCGCCGTGACGGCGAGAAGAAATGACTTGAGGTCGGCGGCGGGACGAGGTAACTGTCTGGTTGAAATCAACCCTGGAAATCTTTGGAGACCAATTCGTGGCAAGCCTTTACAAGAAACCGATCACCCGAACCGATCTGAAGACCGGTCTGAAGATCCAATCGAAATCGAAAAAATGGTGGGGCAGATTCAAGGCCGCCGACGGCAGGGAACGCCGCGTGCCATTGGCGGCCGACAAAGCGGCGGCTCAGGCGATGCTCAATGAGCACGTCCGCAAGGTCGAGCGCGAGAAGGCCGGGCTGGTCGACCCGACGGAAGAGCAGCGGAAGCGTCCAATTGCCGAACACGTCACGGACTTCAAACGCTACCTGAAGAACAAGGGCGTCACGCCCAAGCAGGTCCATACAGCGACGACACAGTTACAATGCATGATCGACGGCAACCAGTGGAAACAAATCGGCGACATTTCGGCGAGCGGGGCGCTGGACTTCCTCGGCGGATTGCGGGAGGCCGGGAAGAGCGCTCAGACATTTAATCATTATCTGAAGTCGGCGAAGCAGTTCACGCGGTGGCTGGTGCGGGATCGGCGGGCGCTGGTCGATCCGCTGGCCCACCTGTCGAAGCTCAACGTCAGTACCGACCGACGCCACGATCGGCGGGCGCTTACCACCGAGGAGTTCACGTTGCTGATCGAGGCCACGCACAACGGCAAGGTGATCGAAACCATTCCGGGCCCCGACCGGGCGATGATGTATGTGCTGGCCGGCTGGACCGGCTTCCGCAAGGGCGAGATTGGTAGTCTCACACGGCGCTCGTTCCGCCTGGATGATGAGCCGGCGACGGCGACCGTGGCCGCCTGCTACAGCAAACGAAAACGGCAAGACACCCAAATCCTGCACCCCGAGGTCGTTCGCCGGTTGAGCGAGTGGTTGGGCACGAAGCCAGACCTGAAGGACGACGATCTGCTGTTTCCCGTGTCGGGGCGGGTGCCGGGAGGGAAGGAACGGAAGACCCACAAGATGATGAAGCTCGACCTGGAAGCCGCCCACACGAAGTGGATCGCCGATGGCCAGACGCCCGAAGAGCAGGAGTGCCGCACCAAGACCGATTTCCTGCGCTACGAGAGCGAAGACGGTCTGTTCGCCGACTTCCACTCCAACCGCCACCTTTTCATCACCAGCCTTGAGCGGGCGGGGCTTTCGCCCAAGATGGCCCAAACGCTGGCGCGGCATAGCGACGTGCGGCTGACGCTGGGCGTCTACACCCACATCGGCCTGCACGACCAGACGGCGGCCATCAAGTCGCTGCCCGCCCCGCCAAGCGTAGGCGTCGGCCCACCGGACGAGGCCGCGGCGCTACGGGCGACGGGGACGGACGGGCGAAACGACCAAACGCCGGCAGCGAAAACAACGGCGCGCGAGGTGCCCACTATGGTGCCAAGGGGTGCCGAAAATGGTGCCGAACGCATCGCATCGCAAACGCTACGGGTCGCGCCAGATTGCACCGACGGCACCGACGAGCGCGACGAAAACGGCGAGCCGAGGAACGCCGTAAACCCCGACGTTGCTGCAACGTTTCGCACCGAGCGAGGCCGGTCTGCATCGCGTTGCACCGGCCCGAGGGGCAGGAAGATGAAAGTATCCCCGAGAGGATTCGAACCTCTAACCTTCGGCTCCGGAGGCCGACGCTCTATCCAATTGAGCTACGGGGACTAAGGGATATTTTTCTGAAGAGCACTACATTCATTGTGATCTTTGCACTACAATTCATTGTCCGGACAATTATGCTGGGTTTCAGCGTCCTCAGAACCCAACCCTGGTCACTAAACGGCCAATTCTACCGATGGCACCGAGACGCCGCAAGAAACGGGTGCCAAAACTCCAGTTCATGGCTCTGCGGAATATCGGGGAATATCGGTTGGCACGTTGCCCTCCGCGGCCCAAAAACGGGCGTCCCGCGACGGCACCGCTTTGGAATGATCAGCCGAGAGGAAGCAGAGGCGTAACCGTTCACGGCTTCGCCCGTGATTCTACCGTGGCGACGCGCGAGGTGGGAGCGTGGACGGTGCGTCGGGACGTGAGAGGGGAAACAATCAGCCGAGAGTCGGCGCGATGTTACGAAGTGTCGGGGAACAACAAGGGGGCGGGACGGCCTTGAAAATAGGCGCAGACCGCTTCGACAATAAAAGCGAACGCCGAACGGCCTTGTTGGGCGCAAGTGGCCAGCGTGGTCCAGATGCGCTCCAGCCAACGTCGGCCGCCTTCGCCTTTGGGACCCTGCGTGATCTGCCGATCGATCACCACAAAGCGGATGGCCTGTTCCGCCAGGTTGTTCGTCGGTTCGACGCCCGGCGTGGTGATGAACCGCAGGTAGGCTTCGCCGTGTTTCTCAAACCGCTTCGCCAGATTGCGGGCTGTCGAACTGGCGCGAGGCGGCGGGGTCGGTGGCGCCGAAACGCGACAGGCTGCCACCGGGCGAGCCGTCTCAAAGCTCGGGACCGCTCGTTACATCGACCTGATTTCGTCGAGGACTTTGCTCCACCAATCGTCCTGGGCCAGGGTCCACCAGAAAAGATCGTCGTCGCGTCCTTCGCGGGCATCGGTGGCGTAGAGTGCGGCCAGGGCCGCAAAGAAATCGTCACTGGACGCAGCGGAAAGCGTCCCGGTTCCGCCGCCGGAAGCCGCCTGCGCGCCGCCGGGCCAGGAGGTGAAGTCGTAGAGGCCGAAGTTGTTGCGGACCGTGTTCAGGTCGTCGATATCGACCACAGTGTTGCCGCTGGTGTCGCCGTCGGTCCATGTGGCCATGGTCATGCCGAAATCATTGCGGACTTCATTCAGGTCGTCGACGTCCACCAGGTTGTTGCGGTTCACGTCGCCCGGCAGAATGGTGAAGCGGAACGTGAAATCTCCGCCGAACGTGCCGTCGCCAGAGCCCGTCGTGAAACTGCTGGTGCCGGTGTCCGTCAACTCGTTGGGATTGATCCAGTCGCCGTCCAGCGGCACGCCGGCCGTGTCGGCCACGGCGTCGCTGAGCGTCAGCTCCATCTGGTCAGGCGGAAACGCGTCGGCGAACGTTCAGGTGGCAGTGCGGGTGATCGGGTTGTAATGGAACGAGTTGCCCGGCGCCAGGACGTCGTATGCGGTGCCGGAAAACGCGCCCAGCAGCGAAAGATCCGCCTGCGTCACGCCGACCGGATCGCTGAAGCTGATCAGGATCTGGTTGGCGCCGCCGACCGGCACCGTGCGAAGCTGTTCGCCGGAGCCGCCGGGCACGGCATAATCGCCGTGCAGTTGCAGGGACGTGCCGATCACCACCGACGTCACGCGCGGCGCGACGATGTCGACGACCGAATCGATCCAGCCGGCGTACGTCGAGACGCGCGAGTCGGAGCCGACTTCTCCGAACGTGCTGTTGTTCTCATCGGCGTCGATGTCCGGCGGCGTCGACAAGCCCCGCTTCCACGACGCCACGCCGGCGATCTTGCCGTCAATAAACGCCGGCCCGCCGGAATCGCCGTTGGAACCCATGACTTCTTGAACCTGCTCGTAGCCCGCCAGGCCGACACCCAAGTCGGGCAGATTCGTGCAGTCATAGCCAGTTCCCGGAAACATTCCGCAGTAGAAGCCGAAGGGATCGGTCGTCGGCGAATCGCCCAGGGGATCAGGATCGTTGACCTTGTCGTAATCGAAGTCGTACGCGAGTTGTGTGTCGTCGGCGAACGCTGATAACCCAAAACCAAAATGTCCATTGAGTATTTCAGTGGGCGCGTCATACTTGTTTTGTCCTCTCCGTCTCCCCTCTGTTTCAGAGATTTCGCCTTCATGTCCCGTTCCAGTGACGCCATAACCGACGCGCACGATGGTTTCGCCGATCTCGTCCGTATTGCGGTAAATGTCATAACGCGGCATCGCGGCAGGCGCCGGTGAATTCAATCGAATGATCGCAATGTCATTTCCGCGCAGGTTGGCGGGAATATAGTCAGGATGCACGTGAATATTTCCCGCGCTGGGCGTAATGACCTGTGGTGGCACTGGGTCGACAACCTCAAACGTCACTGTAACTGAACCCAGATTTAACCCGGCAAAGCAGTGAGCCGCGGTGAGGATGTGCTGGCCGTCGGGAAGCAGCGAACCCGTGCAAATCGACGCCAAAGAGCCGCCAACGGTATAAGCGTCCAGGCGAACGACGCCATCCAGCGGAATCCCTTCGTAGACCTGTCCCGGCGCTGCAACATAGTTGGCCGGATCGTTGTTCGTCGTCATCAACGGCACGACTTCCGCGACATCCTCATAGTTCGTTTTGAGATCGCCGTTTGGAACGTCGGCCTTCCCGCTGGCGCCGTAGTATTCGCCCGATGCCGCCGTAGAATTCGCCCGATGCCGCCGAAAGAAGGCAACGTTGTTCTAACCCCTCGACGATCAATTTGCGACCGATCATGACGGCTCTCCATCCTTTGAAACTGATCACGAAAAACGGACACGAAACGAGATTATCAGTAACATGGCCAGAGCCAGTGCTCCAAGTCCAAGCGAACCTCCCTCTGGGACATATAGGCCATACTGCAAATGGTCCATTTCGAAAGGAAGTGTGTCCCCCGTATTCGTCGAACTTATCAAAACGCGCGAAATCCCCCCTGGATTTACGATGCCAAAGAACCGGTCATCGGCTGTGGTGCCATCGAGCCGAGCGTCCCCCAAAGTGCCGACGAATATATTGTCTGTCGACACAATGAAACGAGGCAGTTCCACGCCGCGTCCGTCCCAAGAATTCAGCCACATTGCGGACATCGGCACCCCGTCGGTCCAGACGAAGCCAACGGCAGTTGGATAGAACCCGAGCGTTGCGTCGTCAAAGTGAAACCACACCTGCCAATGATGACGCGGCGGAAACGTCAATGCCGTGATGACTTGCGTGGCTGCGAATGAATGGCCGCCGAGGCCGGAACCATCGATCGTGCCGTCATCGGCGTCCACCGAGTCGGTGAACGCCGACGGTCCCACGACCGCGCCGCGGACTTCCGGGATTCCCAACTGAAACACCCCCGGCGTGTTCAACTCCCCGTCTTCAAAATCCTCCAGGAACATCGTCGTCCCCAGACCCGAAAGATCGAACGGGCTGTCCGCGCTGCTCAGGTACGGCGTGGGGCCGAAGAAGATGGGGGCGGCGGTGGCGGTGGGCGGGGAAGAACCGATGCCGGCAATCGCCATCCACGCGATCGCCGCGGCAATGCAAGCCGACAATTGGGGTCGGAATCCGACCGCCCGATAGCGGCCGATGAATACGAGCTTCACAACACCGCGGACAAGACGTGACATCGTTCGTCTCCCTTTTGCCACTTCGTGACCGGGTAACCTAACAAATTGTGCCCCCCGTCAAGCAAATTCTTCCGCCGCGACACGCCGAATTTGCCAGGGGCTGCAAATCGTTATATTACCCGGCGAAGCGGGCTGACGCGCGTATCGTCGGCCCCGCCCGCGCATCCCTCACGGCAGCCAGGGGTGGCTGGCGTAGAAGAAGGGAAACACGCGATGGACGCCGTGGAAGAAGAAGATGGAAGTTGTTGCCATCCAGAGGATGGCGGCGCCGCGAATGAGCGACGTGATCAGCAGTCCGGACCGCTCGGCCCAGCGCGCCAGCGGAATCGAGGCGACGACGGCGGGGATTTGCAGCATGAAGAACGTCATTTGATACCCGTCGACGCGCGACGTGGCCACGGCGAACATGGCTTCGTGCAGCAGCCCGCTGATGAAAAAGGCCAGCACCACGGCCAATAGCGGCGCGCGGCGCGCCAGCGGGCCGCGAAACACGTTGTAATAAAACCACGTATGGATGCGGTTGTTGTACCGCCGCCAGAACTCGGCCACGGTGCGCGAGAGGAAGCAAAACTGCATCGGCGGGCAGGTGTCATAGCCCAGATAACGTTCGAGCCGAAAATAGATCCGCGACAACGACTCGACCAGGACGATGAACATCAACAGCTTGACGGCGTGATCGGCGGCGAATGAAGTTCGCACCAGATCTAATTGCGAAACCGTCCGGCCGATGGGAAACAGCAGCGCCAAACAGGCCGCCGCGATGGCGATTTCGACAAGGTGCGGCCAGCGGGCGGAGTCATGCGGCCGGCTGCGAGACTTCTTGGAATAGACCACCAGCATTTGCGGGAACGGGAACAGGAACCAGGCGTAGTCGCCGGCGGTGACCGGCTGTCTCGCGCCGCGCACGTACCGTAGAAAGTCGGTTACTTTGAAGACCAGTTCCGTGGCCAACAGCGCGGCAATGGCCCGCAGCGCAACCTGATCGCGCGGGATCAGCAGCGGGCATGCCATCAAGCAAGGAACCAGCGCCGCGACCGTCACCACGGAGTACGATCGGCCGGGCCGGATCCAGGGGCCGGCCGCCAGCGCCAACGCGAAAGCCGTCGCGACGGCCAATAGAAACCAATACAGATCGGTCATCGGGGCGGTCTGTTCCGCCGGCGCGGAAGATGAGTTGCCGACCCGGAATTCAGTTTATCAACACGCCCTTTCAGGGAGTGCCACCCGACGGCTGTTGGCGGAAGAGCAATCATAACTCCGGCGGCTGCCAGGCGGGGATGCCTGCCGTTTCGAGTTGCTTTCGGTACAATTCATGAAATGGCCGCACGGGCGACATCGGCACGCCTTCGTTGACCATCAGCGGCCGTGTCGCCTTCCACCAGGCGTCGTAGGCGGCGCGCATGTCTGCGACCACGCTGGGATGCGCGTCGATCACGTTGCGCGTTTGCCCGGGATCTTTCTGCATGTCGTACAGCGCGGTGTTCGACACCAGGCGAAAGCGCCCGTTCCGGACGGCAAATCCCCGCCACTGAAAGTCGTCAGGGTCGGCGCCGGTCTTCCAACGGCCGACGTGCGTGAACAGATAGCGATCGGCCCATTCGACCGACGGATTCTCGATCAACGGCAGCAGATTACGGCCCTCCACTTGATGGGCAGGCGGCGCCGCGCCGGCCAAGGCGGCCAGTGTGGGCAGCACGTCGATGTGCGCCGCGATACGGTCCACGTCTCGTCCCGGTTCGATCCGCCCGTCCCAACGGACGAAAAACGGCACTCGCACGCCCCCTTCGTCGGCGCTGCCCTTCAGCCCCTTCATCCCCGCGTTGTAGGGCAACATCTCGGTTCCGTCGGGCATGTGTCCCATGGCGCGACCCGGCTGCCCGGAGCCGCCGCCGGTCATGCCGTTGTCGGACATGAAGATGATCAGCGTGTCGTCGAACAACTGCCGGTTCGCCAAATAATCCAGCAGCCGG
>Ga0214472_10003362_pt1 | contig 16947 bp, 12 predicted proteins | sample RVTome_6_FD_207662 | JGI IMG/M metagenome (GOLD analysis project Ga0214472, IMG submission 207662) | Soil microbial communities from uranium-contaminated site in the Upper Colorado River Basin, Wyoming, United States - RVT140D175 | ecosystem: Environmental > Terrestrial > Soil > Contaminated >... | reverse complement strand
AAAATGGCGCAAGCCAGCCGGTTGCAACGCACCAATTTCGAACCAATGGGGGACGATTGGCTGATTACTGGGTACCCGGACCGAGGACATCAGTGTGTTTACCGGAATAGTTGAGGAAGTCGGGCGGGTAGCAATCCTGGATGACCATCGCCTGTCGGTGTTGGGCAGCAAGGTGCTGGAGGGCGCCAAGCTGGGCGACAGCATCGCGGTCAATGGAGCCTGCCTGACGGTGGTGAGTTTCGACGAGGATGAATTTAGCGTGGACCTGGCCCCGGAGACCATCCGGCGCACCGCTCTCGGGAACGTCCACAGTGGTGATTGGGTCAATCTGGAGCGCCCACTGGCGGTCAGCGACCGGCTGGGCGGCCACATCGTTCAGGGACACGTCGACGGCACTGGTCGTGTAACTTCAATCAAGCCCGAAGGGGACTGCGTCATAATTCGCATTGCCAGCCCGAAACGGCTGATGCCCTACATTGTTGAAAAGGGGTTCATGGCGGTTGACGGGATCAGTTTGACCGTGGTAAAAAAGGGTGCTTCATCGTTCACCGTGTCTGTGATACCATACACGTTAGAAAATACCAATTTGAAGGGTAAGATGGCTGGTGACCGGGTAAACCTGGAAGTGGACATTGTCGCCAAGTACGTCGAAAGCCTGATGGCCCGGTAAACCGTACGCCAACTTACCATTAGAAGGAATAGTCTTTATGCCTCTATCCAGCCTAGAAGAGGCCATCGCTGACCTGCAGGCCGGGAAATTCGTCATCGTAGTTGACGATGAGCGGCGGGAGAACGAGGGCGATCTGGTGATGGCCGCGGAAAAGGTGACACCCCAGGCCGTCAACTTCATGGTCACGCATGCCCGGGGTCTGCTGTGCATGCCCATGATCGAGGAACGACTCAACGAGCTGGCCATCCCGATGGTCGGGAGTGAGCACACCGAAAACAGCATGCCCACCGCTTTCACCATGTCAATCGATTACAATATCGGCACCACCACCGGAATCTCGGCCTATGACCGGGCTGCTACGGTCCTGGCTCTGGTGGATGAGAAATCCAGCCCGGCCGATTTCTCCCGACCCGGACACCTTTTCCCCCTCAAGTACCACCCCGGCGGAGTCCTGGCCCGGGCTGGACATACCGAGGCGATAATTGACCTCTGTAACATTGGCGCGATGTACCCGGCGGGCGTGGTCTGCGAAATTATGAAAGACGACGGGGAGATGGCCCGGCTGCCCGACCTGGAAATCTTCGCCAAGAAGCACGGCCTGAAAATCATAAGCATCGCCCAGATCATCGCTCATCGCCGGCGTTATGACAAGTTGATTGAACGAGTGGCCGAGGCTCGCCTCCCCTCCAAGTACGGCGAATTCAAGATTATCGGCTACCGTAGCACCGTTGAACCGGGTGAGCATATCGCCCTGACGATTGGCAGCTGGAAACCAGACCAACCGGTGATGACCCGCATCCACAGTGAATGTCTCACCGGGGACGTGTTCGGCAGTTTGCGCTGTGATTGCGGCGAGCAGATCGAGCTGGCAATGCGGATGCTGGGCAAGGAAGGTACCGGAGCTTTTCTCTACATGAGGCAGGAAGGCCGGGGCATTGGCCTGCACAACAAGATCAAGGCTTATTCCTTGCAGGACACTGGTCTGGACACGATTGAAGCCAACGAGAAGTTGGGGTTCGAGTCGGACCTGAGGCACTACGGCATCGGCGCTCAGATGCTGCTGGACCTGGGCATCCGTAAGATCAGGCTCTTGACCAACAATCCCAAGAAGGTGGTCGGTCTGTCCGGGTTTGGCCTGGAAATCGTCGACCGGGTGAAGGTGGAAGTGACGCCCAACGACGAGAATCTAGTCTATCTGCAGACCAAGCGGGCCAAGATGGGACATATACTGGGGTCCTGTTCGTAAACCGGCATTGCCCAGAACCGCTTCGGCCAATGCCCAATTTACATCGTTCTGATGGCCTACTCTCCTTCGCCAACTTTGGACATCAGATAAGCCTGGATGAACCCTGCCAGGTCGCCGTCCAGCACCGCTTCCGGATTGGTGCTTTGATAGTTGGTGCGGTGGTCCTTGACGGACTTGTAGGGATGCAGCACGTAACTGCGAATCTGGTTGCCAAATTCCGGCGCAACTCGCTGGCCTCGCAGCTTGGCCAAGTCTTCGGCCCGTTGTTTATTCTCCAGATCAAGAAGCCTGGCCCGTAGAATCCGCATGGCATATTCCCGGTTCTGGTGCTGGGAGCGTTCCGTCTGGCAGGTGACCACCACTCCGGTGGGAAGATGGGTTAGCCGGACCGCTGAGGCAACTTTCTGCACATTCTGCCCGCCAGGACCGCTGGAGTGGAAAAAGTCCATCTTGATGTCATCCTGCCTTACCTCAGCCTCGGATTCCTCATCCAGGGCCGCTGGCAGGACTTCCACATCGGCAAAGGAAGTATGCCGCAGATGGTTCGGGTCATAGGGGGAAAGGCGCACCAACCGGTGCACGCCTCGTTCCGATCTGAGATAGCCCAGGGCATAGCTCCCGCCGATCTCCAGGACCGCACCCCGCAAACCGGCCTCGTCGCCGTATGACAGGTCCATGACTTGAACTGGACGTTTCGATTCCTCGGCCCAACGGGTGTACATGCGCAGCAACATCTCGACCCAATCTTGGGAGTCCGTGCCGCCTGCCCCAGCATGTATGGTCACAATCGCCGGACGGTCATCGAAAGGCCCGGAGAGCGTCAGGTTAATCTCCTCCCGGGCGATGGCCTGGCTTATATCACGGGCCTCGGCTTCAAGTTGTTCCTGGTAGGAGTAGTCATCGTCTTCAATAGCCAGTTCGGCCAACTCCAGGGCGGATGCAGCCCGCGATTGAAGGTTCCTCCAGAGGCTTACGGTGTCTTTGAGCCCGCCCAACTGCTGCATGTAACGCTGGGCCTGTCGCGGGTCGTCCCAGTAACCGGGGATCGCCGCCTCTTGTTCCATCCGAGCAATGGTAACTTCTTTAGCAGCGAGGTCAAAGACGCTCCACCAGAGAATCTATCTTCTCAACCAACGCTGTGAGGTCCTGTTTTAACTGGTCCATAATCCTGCCTTCTTCGCCGATGGGTGCGTCTCTGAATGGCCTTGGGTTAGTTTATATTATCCCAAAAATGAGGGACTTCACGCCAATTGGGCGGCCCGCTGGCGCATCTGGTCCAGACGGGACAAATCATTGATGGACGAAAACAGGGTCGTGGCCGATAGTACCTTGCTCGACTTGTCCGGGAAATCCCCATAACGGACCTTACTGGCCTTGGTCCGTTCCTCCAAATATGCCCGTCCCTTGATGATCGCCTGGGTAAAGAGAAACTCGGGCCGGCCATAAGTAATCAGGGCGGCATTCTTGGCACCGGCGATGTTACAGGGGAAAGTCAGCGAATTGGTCTCGGTACTGGCCTGGATGATGCGCTCCAGCTCGTTGGAGTCAGGCTCAATACCGCCCTTCCAGAACTCAGCCTTGAGCCGTATCCTCTCTCCTTTGTATCCAATGGTGGACACATCGCCGTCAGTGCCGAGAGTAGCAATGATTTCTGAAGAGTTGAACACTTCCTGTGGCGCCGGGCGTACTTCACCGGCGCTGAGCAAAGTGGTTATCCGCTCGGCCAGATTATGGTTGATCCGCTGGTACATCTGCTCAATAGACTCGCGGACGTCCATTTGCTGCTCATACTGCTGGTTGTCCACCAGCATAATGTTGTCAAAGCGGCGCCGCCACCACTCGAAGCTCCGCAGGGTGTTGGAAAGTTGCAGGGCCTCCTTGTCTGGCGGCATGTCGGTGGTGGAAGGCAGTAAACCAATACCGTAGACCGGCTTGTTGTAGGTCTCTTTGAGTTCCCTGGCGAGGATGCACGAGCCACCGGCCCCGGTGCCGCCGCCCATACCGCCGGCAATCCAGAAGGCCTCCGGGTCAAACCGGCGGTTATGAACGTCGATAACATCCATCATCTGGGACACTGCTTTCCCGGCGATATCCGCCGCCATCTCAATGTCCCCACCGACGCCCCGGCCCCGGTGCTTGTACCTGCCGATCAGCAACTTTTGCGGGATATGGTTCAGGTCGGCCAGGTCGGCCTCTTCGGTGTTGATGGCGACGGCATCGTAGAACTTCCTGTCGAGGCCCATCAGAGTGTTGACGACTTTGCCACCGGCCTGTCCAAAACCGATCCAAAGTATCTTCATCTCTGGCCCCTCCCTTGGTTTCTGAATCCCCTGGATTTGCATAAAGTTTATCAGGTTATGTAATTCAAGCTTTGCATACTTGGTACGGCTCAGTCAAGTTGAGCATAAGTGGCAATTTATTGAGAATTTGCATTCCCGCTGGTAGATCCAGTTCATTGTTATGTCAAGTCATCGGTGAGGTTATAGCCCCACCGCCTGGGTACCGGAAGAATTCTTTGGTAGAATATGGCCAATAGGAAACCAGCTTGATCTGGTAGAAGGCGCGTCAACTGAAAGAACGCCGCGCGGTCGGTCGGGACCGTACCGTAGGTCGATGACCAGGGGTGGAGCTTGCGTCATCCATTCCTCGCGTTTATGATGAACCCGAATCTTTGGTGTCGCGGTCAAAGTCACATATCAGCCTGCTGCCCGCTGAACCATCGGTCACGAGACCCGTAGCCGTAATGGCTAGGACCGGCAAGCTTCTAGGACCGGCAAGCTTCAGTGAAGCTGATCAACCAGGAAGCTGATCAACCAGGAAGCTGATCAACCAGGAAGCTGATCAACCAGCCGGTGGGAGATGATAGAAAAGGAGAAGAATATGCCAAAGGCATCCCCAATTATTTATACTAAAATTGATGAGGCACCGGCCCTGGCCACGTACTCGTTGCTGCCGATCCTCCAGGCCTTTACCCGGGGGTCCGGTATTGAACTGGAACCCTGGGACATCTCGTTGACTGGCCGCATTATCGCCAATTTCCCGGACAAGCTGACCGAGGAGCAAAAAATCCCCGATTATCTGGCCATGGCTGGTGAGCTGTGCCTGGACCCGGCGGCGAATATTGTCAAGCTGCCCAATATCAGCGCCTCGATTCCCCAGCTAAAAGCCGCGATCAAGGAATTGCAGGTAAAGGGATATGATGTTCCCGATTACCCCGATGAGCCCAAAACCGACAAGGAACGGGAACTGCATCAGCGCTTTTCCAGGGTGTTGGGTAGCGCGGTAAACCCGGTCCTGAGGGAAGGGAACTCCGATCGCCGGTCATCCAACTCGGTCAGAGAAAACGGCAAACGCAATCCCCACCGGATGATGCAGGACTGGCCGGAGGTGTCCAAAACCCGCGTTGGCTACATGACCAGTGGTGATTTTTACGGTAGTGAACAGGCCGAGACAGTCACGGCAGCGGGACCGGCTGCGATCCAGTTTGTGGCTGGCGATGGCAGTGTGACCGTACTCAAAGCCGATATCCCCCTGGTAGCTGATGAAATCATCGATTGTGCCGTGATGAATGTGAAGGCGTTGCGGCAGTTTTACGCTGACCAGATGAAAAAGGCTAAAGCTGATGGCGTGTTGCTTTCGTTGCATCTCAAGTCGACGATGATGCGGGTGTCCGATCCGATAATTTTCGGCCACTGTGTGTCGATTTACTACCAGGACGTGTTCACCAAGCACGCGGCGGTGCTGGGTGAACTGGGGGTGAACCCCGACAATGGAGTGGCGGAACTCTACACCAAAATCCGGTCTCTGCCTGAGGCCAAACGAGGGGAAATCGAGGCGGATATCCAGGCGGTTTATCGTGTCCGCCCAGAGCTGGCGATGGTGAATTCCAGCCGGGGTATCACCAATCTGCATGTGCCGAGCGATGTGATTATCGATGCCACCATGCCCGTGATTGTCCGGGACGGTGGCCGCACCTGGGGTCCCGACAACCAGTTGCACGAAACCGCCGCACTGATCCCGGATCGCTCTTATGCAACTCTATATCAGGCGGTGATCGAAGATTGCCAGAAGCATGGGGCATTTGATCCGTCTACCATCGGCAGTGTCTCCAATGTGGGGCTGATGGCCCAACAGGCCGAAGAGTATGGGTCTCACGACAAAACCTTTAAAGCCCCGGGTAACGGGGTGATTCGGGTGGTGGACGCTTCGGGCACAACTCTGATGGAACAGAGGGTTGAGCAAGGCGATATCTTTCGGATGTGCCAGACCAAAGACGCGGCGGTCCAGGACTGGGTCAAGCTGGCGGTCAATCGGGCTAGAGCCACCGGCTCGCCGGCCATTTTCTGGTTGGACCCGAACCGGGCTCACGACGCCCAGCTGATCAAGAAGGTGGACCAATATCTGCCCACCCACGACACGGCCGGGTTGGACCTTCGCACCATGTCGGTTATCGACGCGATGCGGTTCACCATGGCGCGCAGCCGGGCTGGCCAGGACACGATTTCGGTGACCGGTAACGTGCTGCGGGACTATTTGACCGATCTCTTCCCAATCCTGGAATTGGGCACCAGCGCCAAGATGCTTTCGATTGTCCCCCTGCTGGCCGGTGGTGGGTTATTTGAGACCGGCGCTGGTGGGACGGCCCCCAGGCACGTGCAGCAGTTCCTGGAGGAGGGCCATCTGCGGTGGGATTCGCTGGGTGAATTCTGTGCCCAGGTCGCTTCCTTCGAGCATTTCGGCGAGCTGTATAAGAACGATAAGGCCAAGCTCCTGGCTGAGACCCTGGACCAGGCGATTGGGCAGTATTTGGATAACCGCCGGTCGCCGTCGCGTCGGGTGAACGAACTGGATACTCGAGGCAGTCATTTCTACCTGGCCCGGTACTGGGCGGAAGCACTGGCCAAGCAAACACAAGATCCAGAGCTGCAAGCTCGCTTTACCAGAGTGGCCCAGCAGTTGGCCGCCAACGAAGACCGGATCGTTCAGGAGCTGAACGACGCTCAGGGACAACCGGTGGATATCGGTGGTTATTACCATCCCAATGATGAGTTGGCCGCCAAAGCCATGCGCCCCAGCGCCACTCTGAATGCCATTGTGGACGCGATCTAGTAAACCCACCGGCTGGCTGAAGACCACACCTCAGCCAGGCGGTGGCCCATTTCAACTTCGGAGGCACAGGGAGCTTGGACGCCTGGCTAACCGCGAACCAAGCCAAACAACAGCAGTGCAGAGATGACCAGGCCGGCAACAATTATGACCGCCGGGTATAACCAGAACACCTTCGTGGAAGCCTCATGCCGGGGCCAGACCGTCAAGGGCCTGCAGGTTGTGCAGTCGCCGGTAGAGACCCGGTCCAGCCAGCAGTTCTTGATGGGAACCCTCCTCAGTGATACGTCCATCTTCTAGGATAAAGATACGCTGGGCGTGATACAGCGATGAGAGGCGATGGGCGATAATAATCGTAGTGCGTCCCACCATTAAATTCGCCAGCGCCTGTTGAATCAGGACCTCGGCTTCAGAATCAACACTGGTAGTGGCCTCATCCAGCAACAAGATCGGAGCGTCTTTCAGGAAAGCCCTGGCCAGGGCGATTCTTTGTCGCTGACCTCCAGATAGGGCGACTCCCCGTTGCCCTACTGGCGTGTCATATCCCCGGGGAAGGGCGGCGATGAACTCATGGATGTTGGCGGCACGGGCGGCCTGCTCTACCTCCTCTGGGCCGGCCTCAAGCCTACCAAGAAGAATGTTTTCCCCAACTGTGGTGGAGAAGAGGAAGGGCTCCTGGTAAACCAACGCAACCTGTCGGCGCAGAAAAGTGATATCCACAAGGTCAATGGGATAACCATCTACCAGGATTCGGCCGGCATCGGGCGAATAAAACCCCAGCAGGAGGCTAATCAAGGTGGTCTTGCCCGCTCCACTCGGTCCCACCAGGGCTACCGATTCACCGGGCTGGACTTCCAGAGAGAAGTCCTTCAGCACCGGCCGGTCTGAATTGTATCCGAAGGTGACATGGTCAAAGCTGATACCACCTGAGAGGGGCGGAAGAACCGTGGTATCAGAAACTTGACGGAACTCAGCAGGTGTATCCATGACCGCGAAAATCCGCTGTGCCGCACCCAATGCCTTTTGGATCCGGAAATTGGCGTTGCTGAGGCCTTTAAGAGGATTCTGGAAACGCGCCAGGTAACCCAGGTAGGCGACTAAAGCGCCCACCGTCATCGTCTCGGTCAACACCTGAGGCGCAGCGAACCACACCACCACCACGGTGCTGCCCACTATGAGGACTTCAACAGTGGAAGTGTAGAACCCCTGTAATCGGGCCAGCCGAAGATTGGCCTGGAGAATATTCTGCGACTGCCCACTGAAGCGGTGTAATTCGGCCCTCTCCATGCAGAAGGCCTTAACTACGCCGATTCCCGACAGAGTCTCGGTGGCTAGAGTCGCCAGACTTCCCAGACGGTCCCGTACTCGAAGGGACGACCCTTTAACCCCTTGACGAAAGATGTGCATTGAAGCCGCCATAAGGCAAATGAACGGCAAGATAGCGAGGGTCAACTTCACGTTGAGCGAAAACAGCAGCCCCAGGATTGCCAAGACCATTATCAGATGAACCCCGGCCTCGGTGACCAATCCCTTGAGACCGTCCTCCAGGGCATCGGCATCGTTCACCTGACGGGAAACCAGATCACCGACTGCGGTCCTGCTGAAATAACTCATCGGAAGGCTTTCAATGTGTTGATAGAGGTCGCACCGCAGGTGATGAATAACCCGCTGACTGAGCAGCGCCAGGAAGTATCGTTGAGCAAAGTCAAAACCTTGCCTGAAGATCACCGCCCCCAGGAGACCCAGAATCACCCAGGGCAGCAGATCGGATTCTCGGACCAGGATGACTCGATCGATGAGAACTACACCAATGAGCCAGGGGGCGGCCAGGTCCAGCAGGGTTGCAGCGACCATGGTGACCAGAACCAGGGGCAACAAGTACCAGTAGTGCCAGAGATAGTCCAGAAGCCGAAGGATTTGATTCCGTCGCATTTTTTGCGCTCCGCCCCTTTCGGTGGTCAAGTTAATGGGGTTGCTGAAACTTCGTTTCTCCACAGCTTTTCCAACAATTGAGCTGCCCGCCGGTAGGCAGAATCATCTCCATCTGGAATATACCAGCGGACGCCGGGCCCGCCAAAGAAACCGTCGTTGCGTTCGGTATCCCAGCCCCGGAGACCGGTTGCGGTAGCCGACTCTTTACTTACCCCGACCCTCAACTTTTGTTGCTGAGGACGGATGTACGCGGCAACCCCTCCGGACCTGGACGAGAAGGAATAGTCCTTCCTAACGCGGAATACCTGGGGCGCTTCGCCCACAGCTTCCTGGACCAGCCCCAGTAATTTATTGACGCGTGCATCCAAACCACCAGCTCCCTCACCTTCTTCAGACAGCCCAAAAACTCGCCGAAGCACGGAATTGGGCGTGTCTTCTAACGGCCTGGCTAATTTCTGCAGCTCGGCCCAAACTTGCTCGTCGATACGTATTACTTTTGATAGCGGCATAACTATTTTCTCTCTAATTATTGGTAATTAAGTAACATAATTATATATTATTTTAGTTGTTGTCAATAGCTGACCATTGCCCATGCCGGCTCCATCCGATTCCGATTGCTGCCCGGACCGTATTCACGTCACGTCCGAGGGTATGCCCATCGGCTATAATGTACGTAGCGATGGGACCCCAGGTAAATTGAAGCTATCTCAAGGATGGTTATGTTAGATCACGGCACTCTGGACGCGCAGCATGTTAACGAAATTGAGGCGCTGCGCCACCGCATGCGCCACTCGGCAGCCCACGTCATGGCCGACGCGGTGCTGAAACTATTCCCGGAAGCCAAGATGGGGATCGGGCCGCCTACCCAGGACGGCTTCTACTACGACTTCGATGTCTCCCGGCCCTTCACGCCGGAGGACATCGAAGCCATCGAGAAGCTGGTCCGTGAGACCATCGCTGGGGGGTTCCCTTTCCAGCGGGAGGAGTTGACCCGGGAAGAAGCCAGGGAAATGTTCGCCGACCAGCCCTACAAGCTGGAGATCATCGACGGCATCCCCGACGCCGAAACCCTGAGCATCTATCGCCATGACCACTTTGTTGACCTTTGCCAGGGCCCCCACGTCGCCGGCACCGGAGACATCCCGGCGTTGAAACTGCTGAGCGTGGCCGGGGCTTACTGGCGGGGCGACGAGCACCGGCCCATGCTCCAGCGGATCTACGGCACTGCCTTCGAGAGCCAGCAAGAACTGGACGACCACCTGGCCCGGCTGGAAGAAGCCGAGCGGCGGGACCACCGGGTCCTGGGGCGACAGTTGGGCCTGTTCAGCACCCACGAAGAGATCGGCCCGGGGCTGGTGTTGTGGCACCCCAAGGGCGGCGTGCTGCGTTCGATAATCGAAGATTTCTGGCGGGACATCCACTACCGCCATGACTACAACATCGTCTATACGCCCCACATCGGGCGGGCCAACCTGTGGGAGACCAGCGGGCACCTGGGTTTTTACAAAGAGAATATGTATGCGCCAATGGTATTGGACGAGCAGGAATACTATCTCAAGCCCATGAACTGCCCCTTCCATATCATGATCTATCGCTCTGGCCTGCACAGCTACCGGGAGTTGCCCCTGCGCATTGGCGAACTGGGCACGGTGTACCGCTACGAGCGCAGCGGAGTGATGCACGGCCTGATGCGGGTGCGCGGGTTCACTCAGGACGACGCCCATATTTTCTGCATGCCCGAGCAGGTGGAGAGGGAAATCGGCGGGGTGCTGGACCTGACCTTCGAGATCCTCCGGGCCTTCGGGTTCTCCGAGTACCAGATTTCCCTGTCCACCCGACCGGAGAAGTACGTGGGGGACCCGGCTGCCTGGGCCCATGCCACCGCGTCGCTGCAGAACGCCCTGGACCAGCGGCAACTACCCCACGACATCGATGATGGCGGAGGAGCATTCTACGGCCCAAAAATTGACATCAAGATCAAGGACGCCCTGGGCCGGGAATGGCAGTGCACCACCGTTCAGTTCGACTTCAACCTTCCCGAGCGGTTCGACCTGACTTTCCAGGACTCGGAGGGCAACCGCCGGCGGCCCTACATGGTGCACCGGGCCATCTTCGGGTCTCTGGAACGGTTCTTCGGGGTGCTCATCGAGCATTACGCCGGGGCCTTCCCACTGTGGCTGGCCCCCACCCAGGCGGTGGTCATCCCCATCGCCGACCGCCATCACGAATACGCCCGGTCAATACAGGCTCAGCTGCGCGACCGGGGCTACCGGGTGGAGGTGGACGACCGGGGGGAGCGGATGAACCTGAAGATACGCAACGCCCAACTGCAGAAGATACCCTATATGCTGGTGGTGGGCGACCGGGAGCAGGAACAGGCGGCGGTGTCGGTGCGCCAGCGCGAAGAGGGTGACCTGGGATCAATGGCCCTGACGGACCTGGTGGCGCGGTTGCAGGGAGAAGGGAGGGGCCACGCCCGACAATCATCGGCGCCCTGATCTAAGATTCACCGGCCAGGTCCTCAAAGACCAGTCGCCACTCGTCCGCATCGGCGTCACCGAAACCAGCACGATACCTGATGATTCCATCAGCATTGAAGGCAATCTTGGTGGAACGTATCGCCACGTTCAGGTCCTGCAACATCCTACCTTCCGGCGCGGCCACCGGCCAGGGATGGCCTTCCCGCTGGCGAAAACTTTCCAGTTCGACCAGGGAATCCACCGGGCTGGCCCCCACCGCATACAAAACGACCTGGCCCGCGTAATCGGGATGAACTTCCTTCATGCGCTGCAACTCAGCGCGGCAGGTGCTTCACCAGGTCTCGAAAAAGAAGAGAAAGGTGGGCTGCCGCTGGGCCAGCAAGTCCGCTGACGTGACGCTGCTGCCGTCGACTAGCTGGATCGCAAAGTCCGGGATGCGCTGACCGAGATTGTTTCCAATGGTAGCCGGTCCAATGGTAGCCGGCACCGGGACTGATTCGACACTTTCCGCTTCAGGTGAGACCGGCGGGGCCATCCCCTGGCTAAGGGTCGAACCCGGCAGGATTACTGCATCTCTGGGCGGCGGAACCGTGGGCGCCGCGCTGGTGCCGCAGGCCAGGATCAGCAACAACCCCGCCCCCGACACCGTCAGCGCCAATCTTCGGTAGCCAACTCCTGGGCCAAATAGTCCCATGTACACCTCCGTCGATTCTAGCGTCGCCAATGGTCGATCTTATGGTATTACCAGAAAATCGATGCTTCCAGTCGCCGGACTAGCCGGATCTGGCCATTGTTGAACTGCCCTGGATGAACTACTTTTGATGAACTACGCTGGAAGCTCTTCAAAGGACTCACCCCGGTCGATAGGGCCGGATATCCGGCCGGAATCCCAGGCCGGGATTAACCAGCCTGCCAATCACCGCCATCTCTGGTATCCTACTCTAGTATTCTGCCCGGCATTCTACGGCAAAATCCCGATAATCTGTAACAAACTGCCGACCCTGGCAATGGCGATAGGAGACCCCATGCCGAACCGACTGATCAACGAGACCAGCCCCTACCTGCTCCAGCACGCCAACAACCCGGTGGACTGGTATGCCTGGGGCCCCGAGGCCCTGGAACGCTCCAGAACCGATGACAAACCCATCCTCCTCAGCATCGGATACTCGGCGTGCCATTGGTGCCATGTCATGGAACGAGAGTCCTTTGAAAACGAGGCCATTGCCGCCTTGATGAACCAGAACTTCATCAATATCAAGGTTGACCGGGAAGAACGACCGGACCTGGATGCGGTCTACATGGAAGCGGTGCAGATGCTTACCGGCAGCGGCGGTTGGCCCATGACCGTGTTCCTGACTCCCGAGGGCCGGCCCTTCTACGGCGGCACCTATTTCCCGCCGGTTGACCGGATGAACCTGCCCGGATTCCCCCGTCTGTTGCAGTCGATCAGCCAGTCATACCAGACCAATCGCGCTGAAATAGAGCGGGTCACCAGCCAGGTCGTTGAGCAGATGGGCCGCGCCAACCAGCTTGAGCCAGGCGTCACCCCGCTTTCCGCTGACATTCTCCATCAAGCTTACTCTACCCTGGCGTCTAATTTCGACTACCAGAACGGCGGGTTCGGCGCCGCGCCCAAGTTTCCCCAGCCGATGACTCCCGAGTTCCTGCTGCGCTATTATCACCACGGCTACAATCAGCGGGCGCTGGAAATGGTGGAGATGACCCTGTCCAGGATGGCCCACGGGGGCATCTACGACCAGATTGGCGGCGGGTTCCACCGCTACTCCACCGACGCCTACTGGCTGGTGCCCCACTTTGAGAAGATGCTCTACGATAACGCCCTGCTGGCTCGGCTTTACCTGCACGCCTACCAATTGACTCGGCGGGACCTGTACCGCCGCATCTGTGAAGAAACCCTGGACTATGTCCTGCGGGAGATGACCGACCCCCAGGGCGGGTTCTACTCAGCGCAGGACGCCGACAGCGAAGGCGAAGAAGGCAAATTTTTCGTCTGGAGTCCTCAGGAAATCCGAGTGGCTGTGGGGGAGGAGGACGCCAGGATTTTCAATGACTTCTTCGGTGTCACCGAAGGGGGCAATTTTGAGGGAGCCAACATCCTGACCCGCCGTCCTGACGAAAGTCTCTTCGCTGAGAAACACCGCATGCCGGTGGAGGAGTTTCTCGCCCTGATCGGGCGCAGCAAGGAGAAACTGCTGGCAGTGCGAGATCAGCGGATTCATCCTCTGCGCGACGACAAGGTGCTCGCCGGGTGGAATGGCTTGATGTTGCGGAGCTTTGCCGAGGCCGGAGCCGCCCTGGGCCGACCGGACTACCTGCAGGCCGCTCGCAATAATGCCGGCTTTCTGCTGGACAACATGAAGACTCAGGGACGTTTGTTGCGGACCTGGCGCGAGGGTCAGGCAAAGCTGCTGGGCTATCTGGAAGACTACTCCGGCGTCGCCGATGGGCTGCTGGCCCTCCATGAAGCTACCCTGGAGACCCGCTGGCTAACCGGAGCCATTACGCTGGCGGACCAGATGATTGAGCTGTTCTGGGACGAAGGGGTACGCGGCTTCTACGATACCGGCAAGGACCACGAAATGTTGGTTATTCGCCCCCGGGATATCTTCGACAACGCTCAGCCTTCGGGCAGTTCGGTTGCTTCCGAGGTGCTGCTGAAGCTGGCGGTAATCACCGGCAATGACGATTACGCCACCAGGGCCGCCGCTCCGCTGCGATCCCTGGTCCAGCTGATGGGCCGGGCGCCGGGCGGCACCGGGCATTGGCTGGCGGTGCTGGACTTTTACGTGTCGATGCCCAAGGAGATAGCCATCGTCGGGGCCGGGGATGACCCGGCCACCCGAGCCCTGCTGGACACCGTGTTCCAGCGGTATCTGCCCAACAAGGTGGTGGTGGGCAGTCCCGATTCGTCCTTTGACCAGTTCAGGAAGAAGGGGCTGGAATTCCCATTACTGGAGGGGCGGGAACTGACCGACGGCCAGCCGACGGCCTACGTTTGCCAGAACTATGCTTGTCAACTTCCGGTGACCGAACCGGAAGCCCTGGCCCGACAACTGGAGGCCTAGTCCAGATAACGGTCAAAGAACCCGACGATCAGCTCGGCATATTCGTCGGGCAGGTCCTTGATCCCCCTGCCGTGCACGATGTCGGGAAGCAGGACCAGCTCCTTCGGTTCCCCGGCGGCGGCCAGCAGGGCTTCGCTGTTGCCGGGAAACAATTCGGTATCGGCGACGCCATGGATCAGCAACAGCGCTCTGGGACTGATGGCGGCGACCTGTTCAATCGGTGCAATGTCATCGGGTGAAATGCCCAACCGCCACTGAACAAACCTCAAGACGATGGGGGCGAAGGGAAAGCGAGGAAGTCCGGTAACCCGGGTGAATCCCTCTTCAATCCCTCGGGCGGCCGACTGAAAGGGCGAATCCGCCACCACCGCTTTGATATCCGGAGTCATGGCCGCTGCCATGATTGCCACTGATGCCCCCATTGAAATGCCCAACGTCCCCAGGTTCGAAGGGTCCACATCATCGCGGGTCTTCAAGTAGTCGACCGCCGCCAGAGCGTCCTGCCGCTCATAAAAACCCAGGGTAACCGTGTCGCCGTCGCTTTCGCCCTGGCCATAGAAGTCAAAGAGCAGGGTCGAATATCCCGCCTGGTTCAACACCAGGGCGTGGACCAGCATCTCCTGGCGTCGGCAACCGAATCCATGCAGCAAGATTACGGTGGACTGACGGCGACCCGCAATGAACCAACCGGCCCGCTGTCCCAGTCCCGGAACCGGGAAGGACACCGGTTCGGCAGCCTGTTCCAGTAATGGGTAATCCGAGATCGACTCATTGCCACTATCGCAGAGGGTGGGGTGGATGCCGCGCTCCGAGCCAATCCAGCCCACTCCGACGATGACCAGCACTGACACTACCGCCCCGGCCGATAAGTAGGCATTAGCAAATTTCCGGTGCCAGGAGGTTGGCTTCATAGCTCTGGGCCAGCAGCGCCAGGCAAAAACCGCCGGCGCGGGGGTGAACAGCCACAGCACGGCCAGCACCGGCAGGGAACTGGCGGCGGTAGCCGAGACCCCCAGGAACCCGGCCTCCAGGCTGAATAGGGCCAGCCCCAGGGCTAACCCCGCCAGCCTGAGGGAATTCCAGGTTGACCTCCGGCAATTTGACTTCAATTTAACTTCACTGATACGACCCCCATGGCGCATAAAGCTCGGTTCGCCTGCATATGGTATTCTATTCTTAATATCCTCTGCTCTGCTTCCCGGGTCAAACATACGGGTCAAACATACGGTTAAACATACTAAACATACCATTTTCGTGCCATTTTCGTGGAGTGTCGCCGATCATTTCAACCGGGGTAATCAGCTTGGGTAACTTGCCGATGTTAAGGGCGGCTTGATGCAGAACCAGCCCATACCCTCCTTCGCCATCTTCGACGACTACCGGCCGACGGTAGCCATCGCGGTGGTCATCCGGTGGGTCTTGCTTTTGACCTGGTTCGTGCTCAACAACTACCGGGTCGAAAACGACCTGTCTCACCTCTTGCTGAACCTGATGGGCGCCGGTCTCGCTCTGTTTAACGCCTATATGACCTGGCGGGTTATCCAGCAGCGGCCGGTAACCTGGCGGCACGCCCTGGCCCTGAGCGTTATTGACCTGAGCATGATAACCGGGGGACTGTTTCTGGAGGGAGGACTGCAAAACGACTTTTACGTCTTCTACTACCCGGCCCTGCTGGGATTTGCTTTGATGTTCCCCCGTCGGGCCAGCTTCACCGTGGCTGCCATCGTCGGCTCTCTGTACGTCTTGATGGCCCTGACCGTATCGCCCACCCTGGACCTGGCCCAGGAGGACGAGAAGAAACTGGCGGTACGCCTGGCCAACATGCTGGGAATCGTCGCCGCCGGGGCGCTGATCAATGGTTGGGAACGGCGCCGGCGCCGGGAAGCGGTGGCCGCCGAAAGGGTACAGGCCGCGGAGAACCTGGAATTGCAAAAACGCGCCCAACAGGCGGAGTTGGCCGCGCTGGAGGAGCGCAGCCGCATTGCCCGAGAAATCCACGACGGCATTGCCCAGTCCATCTACATGCTGAACATCAGCCTGGAAGCCTGCGTGGAACTGGCCGCCCGCGGTCAGGAAAATTTGAAAGACCGGCTACAGGCCCTGGTGCAGGTTTCCAAGCAGGCATTGTTGGACACCCGGCACTACATCTTCGACCTGAAGCCCCTGCTGGAAGGTGAGCGGTCGGTGACCCAAATGGTCCAGCATCAAATTCAGGAATTTCAGACGGTAACGTCGATTCCCGCGGCCTTCATCACGACGGGTCCAGAAGTTGCCTTGCCGATAGCTGCCAGCGCCGGCGTGTACCGCATCGTCCAGGAAGGACTGGCCAACGTGTTCAAGCACGCCCAGGCCACTGAGGTTAAGGTTAGACTGGCCTTCATCGACAGCGGCGTCAGTCTCGGTATTAGCGATAACGGCAAGGGTTTC
>Ga0214472_10003361_pt1 | contig 16949 bp, 15 predicted proteins | sample RVTome_6_FD_207662 | JGI IMG/M metagenome (GOLD analysis project Ga0214472, IMG submission 207662) | Soil microbial communities from uranium-contaminated site in the Upper Colorado River Basin, Wyoming, United States - RVT140D175 | ecosystem: Environmental > Terrestrial > Soil > Contaminated >... | reverse complement strand
GGCCGAGATCGACCCGGAGCGGTTGGCGTTGTCACCGGGGGTGGAGGCGCCTTTGTTGCCTGGGATGAGTCAGGAGGAGACCCATCGGGCCGATCTCTGGGCGACGGGGGTGTCGGGCCGGCACCCGATGAGCTTCGTTCGGGACCAGATGGTGGGATGCCTCACCGCGGCCCAGGCTCTGGAGGTGGAGCGACATCGGGCCCGGGTCAAGGTGGCCGGGGTCGTCACCCACCGTCAGCGGCCGGGAACCGCCAAGGGTGTCTACTTCCTCAATCTTGAGGACGAGACCGGCTTGTTGAACATCGTGGTACTACCCGATGTCTGGGCCAGGCACCGGGAGGTGGTCCGGAAGAGCCCGGCTCTGGTGATCGAGGGCCGGCTCGAGTTCCACGATGGGGTGACCAACATCGTGGCCCGGTCCTTCGAGCCGATCGGGGTGCAGACTGTCCAGTCACGGGACTTTCGGTAGCAGTAAGGCAGGTCCGAACTAGTGATCGTCACAGCCCCATGTGATATTCGGATCACTGCTGGTTCTTGGAGAATCCAACGGGTAGAAAGTGGTGATCGCACTGATGACGCTGTCTGAATTTCCATCACCATCAACCGTGAAGATCGGTGAGTAGGGATCACCGACCACGACTGCCTGCCAACAGTCCGGTCCAGGTGCCAGGTTGGGATCAACCGCGATCGGGTGGCCAAATGCTTCCGTCGCCCCGGCGACGGTCATTCCCAATTGGATACCGCCGAACTCATCCAGTGTCAGTTCGGTCTGTGCGCTCGGGCTTTCGTCTGGGTCAACAACATGAAGATCTGGTGCTTGATAGGGACTTGCCTCGAGTAGGTACCTGCCAGGTTCGAGCACGTTGCCGATGGGTCCAGTCTCATAGTTGTAATCAGACTCGATATCGATGGTCCTTCCAAGCCATTCGACTGTCAGGGACTCGGTTCCCTTGTTCCAAATCTGGAGATCCTGATGGACGCCGACCGCGACGCATGCTGCGCCGGGATATTTCTCAGTGAACAGGATCAGCCATGGCTCCGGTCCCACCAGTGCGTCACAGTTCTCATCTGCCGCCTGGACGGAGCCGACTGGCATCTCATCGGGTAGTACCAGATGATCCCATCCGGCTGAGTCTCGAACTCAGATTTTCTCGGCAAACCGGTTTGGTGGCCGATTTCTTGTCACACCCCCTCGGTACTTTCGAATCATGGACTGGGGGAGTCTGACCGAGGATCAGTTGGATCGGATCATCGCTCAAAGCGAGCAGGAGATCGCCGGCTGGCGGGTCGTGGAAATGGCGGCGATCCGGGAGAAGAGATCCCGGCAGTCGCACCACGCCGATGGATATCGATCGATCGTGGACTGGGTGGCGGCACGGGCGGATGTCTCGCACCAGACGTCACGCAGTCTCTGCTGGACCGCGAGCCGGTTGGACGATGCACCCGAAATCGTCGACCAGCTCGAATCAGGCGAGATCACTTTCGACCGGGCCGAGCAACTCGCCCGGCTACCCAAGGACAAGCGATCCGGCCACGAGTCATATGACATCGCTCAGCTCCGTCGGCTGGTCGCCCATTACCGCAGATTGACACGGCGTCGTGAGAAGAGGACCGGCAGTTTCCTAAACTTCCAGCCATCCCTCGACGAGACCACGACCAGCATCTGGGGCGAGCTGGCCGGGCTCGATGCGCGAGTTGTCGAGAAGGCAGTCGACCAACGCGCTGACGAGGTCCTCGGATCAGACGTCCCGTTGAGCGTCGCCGAGAGACGTGCGCTCGCCCTGGTGGCGATCTGCCAGGACTCGCTCTACAGCACGGAGTCTCCTGAGAGCTCGCCACCGGTCGAAATCGTGGTCACCGTCGATGCCCGCACTGCCGCGGCCGACAGGGGTGAGACCGGAGTCGCGGTGCTCGCCGGGCCACGGATCGGTCCGCGAGCCCTCCATGAGGTCTTTTGCAACGGGATCGTCCAGGTGGTCGCGATCGCCGATGACGGCACCCCGCTCAGCGTCGGACGGAGATCGCGCAACGTGCCGGGGAGGCTGCGACGTTTCGTGTTCGACCGCGACATGGGTTGCACTGCCGAGGGCTGCTCTTCTCGATATCGGCTCGAAGTCCACCACTGCAAGCCCTGGTCGCACGGTGGCGCTACCGATGCGACAGTCTGGTGACGCTGTGCTGGTTCCACCATCACGTCGCAGTTCATCGGGAGGGCCTCGAGCTCCAGCGGGTTGGCCAGTCCCGGGTCAGGTTGAAACGACCTAGTTAGGGGTGGACACTTCCCCACCACCCCGGCCGGCTACTCCGAATTCTCCAGAAACTCCTTGGCCGCCGCCCCGGGTCAATGTCAACGCGATCCTGCTCGCGTCGTCCAAGCTGGCCAATTCAGCCCTCGAGGATCCCGGGGTCGGAGGGGACATCCACCGAATGCTCTTCGAGGATCTGCAACGGGATCAGGTCGAGGGCCTGTTCGTGAGTCGAGGCCAGGACCACCGGCGCCGCGGCGCCGTCGTGATGGGCACGCAGCCAGTTCATCGCCGTGACACACCAGCGGTCACCGGGCACCAGCCCCGGAAACAGATACTGGGGCATCGGGGTGCTCAGGTCGTTACCGATGCTGCGTTGATGCTCGAGGAACTCGGTGGTCACCACGGCGCATACGGTGTGACTGCCCATGTCCTCGGGTCCCGTGATGCAGGACCCGTCCCGGTAGAAGCCCGTCAGCGGATCGGTGCCACAGGGCTCGAGATCACCCCCCAGCACGTTGCGATCGGCCATGGCGACCGTTTCAGCCCCTACAGGCGAAGGTGTCCCAGCCACCACCGTCGTACACGGCCCAGGCCGCCGCGGCCGTGGACGCAACTGGATCGGTGGGGTCTGCCCCGGGGAACCCGGCCTCCGTGGCTCGTTCCTCCCAGTATTGAGGCAGGTGTTGGAACAGTCCGACGGCCCCGGTTCGCAGGTTCGTCGAGTTGGGGTCGAATCTCGACTCACACCACGCCACCCGGACCGCCTTGTTGACATCCTCGACGGCGAAGTAGAGGGAAACCAGCGCCCTGACCTGAACCTGGGACAACCAGCCTGACGTTTCTGACACCATGGAACCTGTCGACGGTTCCTCTTCGGTCGAGGCGTCACTCGGGTCTAGGGCCCCCTGTAGGTCTTGGCTTTCGGACGGACCGCTTGCGACCGATAGCTCCCCGGGCTCTCCGGCGAGAAGGGAAAAGGTGAGCCCTGCATAGGCGCCGGTGGTATGTCCCAGGCTGGCCGCGGCGGCCTCGGATTCGAGCTCATCGACGGTGGGTTCGGGGTTATCGAACACAGCAAAGCCGGCCATTGCCAAAAGGGCCACCGCCGCCCACCCGGCCACGAAAGACAGGCGTCTCAAACGCATATGAAGTGACTCCACCAGCGGCTCAGACCGCTGCCCAAGGAACATCAACCCTACCCAGTTGTGGATAAGTGCGACAACTCGGATTTGGTCAGTTTCCGGCATTCTCCAAGGCCGCGAAAACCGTTGACCAGTGTTCTCTCGTGGGATCAAGCAAATCGAAGTGACCGAGCGCGGGAAAGAGCTCGACTCGCGCCGTGTCGGCGAGACGGGTGCTGTGCAAAACCGGCACCAGCTCGTCCTCCTCGCCATGCACGAGAAGCGTCGATGGCGGAGCCTCGAGAGCCGGGGGGGCTCCTGCAGCGAGGAGCCGCTTCGCCTCGCCACTACCTGGGCCTCCCGAGGCGGCCAGGGCGGTGAGGTCGGTGACCGCGGCCAAGCCCACCGTGGGCCCTACCGTTTGGGCGGAGGAGCGGTTGACGGCCCACAGGGCGAGATGGCCGCCTGCCGAATGCCCGATAACTGCCGGAGTGGCCGCTGCAACTTCCGGCGCCTGGCGGATGTAGTCGAGGGCCAGCTTGACGTCTTGCCCGGAGCCTGGCCAGCCTCCGTTCCCTCCGAGACGGCGGTACTCGACATTCCAGGTTGCCCAACCCCGTTGGGCCAGGTCCACAGCCAGCGTCTCGGTGGAGTCCCTCTCATACTCCTGCCTCCAGAACCCGCCATGGACCAGCACCGCTAAGCCGGCCATTCCGGACGACGGGAGACGGAGGTCTCCCACGTTGTCTGGGTGCGGCCCGTATCGCCGCGTCTCGTGAGGTACCGCCGCCCGATTCACCAAATGGCGGATCGCATCCCGGTATCCGCCGACTCCGCGGCCGTAGATGGTGCGGACACACGCCGGCGACACCAGGGAAACTGCCCGCCAGGACTCCCTCTCTCTGACATTGGAAATGTGCACCTCGACCGCAGGGGTAGCAACGGAGTAGAGCGCGTCGCCGATCGCCCGGGAGGTATGGGTCAGGGCCCCCGGGTTGATGACAATCCCCTCAGCCCCGGCCGCCGCATGTATTGCCTCGACGAGATCGCCTTCGTGATTCGACTGGAGGAATGAGACCTCCACTCCGAGAGAACGTGCCCAGTCCGTGATCTGGCGCTCCAGGTCGTCGAGGGTGGCCGACCCGTAGACCTCGGGCTCACGGCTCCCCAACAGGTTCAGATTCGGGCCGTTGAGGATTACCACCTTCATCAGGCCACCAACGGCAGATGTTCGGGGATGAGCCGGCGGGCTTCCTCAACCAAAGGATCCGGAAGTCGACCGGGCACCAGCTCATAGACCCCGGACAGGGCCTCCACGATTGCCTTGATCACCTTGGAGTTGTCGAGGCCGGGGGATCGGTCGGCCAAGGCTCCTGAGGTCCTCGGGTCCCAGTCCAGATGAAGCGCCCGATAGACCGGGATCAACACGTCACGGATGCTCTCCCCGTCGTCGACCACGACGACGCCCCCAATGTGGGCGGCACCTCGCACCAGGCGCTGCCCCACACCCATGACCTTCACCCGGCCACCCACATTCACCGACCACGAGCCCGGGCAGTACTCGCCGGGCACTTCGCCGACCCGTGCATCGATCCCAAGCGACTGAAATGCCCTCAGCATCACGCCGGAGATCATCTCGAATCGGTTGCGGATGCCGCCCCGGGGGTCGTCGTCCGGCAACGCCATCGAGAAGGACAGCGTGAAGCTGTGGAAGACCGCGGCCCGGCCGCCGGCGAGACGCTCGACTGCGGCGAAACCGTGGGCCTGAGCCGCTCTCACCGCCAGAAGGTATCCCGGTTGCACCCGATCGGCTCGACCGAAGGCGACCACCGGCTCGGGGACGTGAAGCCGGAACACGGCACCGACTTCGCCATGAGCCACGGCGGACAAGGTCGCATGGCTGACCGCAACGTCCATCGCCGGGTGATCCGGGTACGAGTCCTCGACCAGCATGAGCTCCTGCACACCCAGGAGGATAAGGAGTCGACTGTTACCGTTTGAGTAACCGCGCCGTATCGGGAACGTCGAGGGCCGGTTCATCCGTTGATTGGCGGGTGAGGGGCAATCGAAAGGAGGGTGCGTGCGAAAGGCATCTCGTGCGACTGCGTTGTTCGCAGCGGGCCTGACCTTGGTCGCCTGCGGGGATACGCCCTTCGCCTCCTTGGGCCGTCGCAGCTCCGAATGGATTTCCGAGCCCACGATCATCACCACCACCACAGTGCCGATCACGTTGCCATCGGTAGTTGGCTCGGACATCCTGAAATGGTTCAACGACACCATCGTCACCACAGCGCCACTCGACGATCCGGTTGCTGTTGAGGACGAGATATTCGATCGCAGGGCAGGAGATCTGTTCATACAGGCGAGCCGCGCCGAGATCATCGCCCTGTTGCCAGACATCAGATTCCCGGTCACCGTGCCGTTCCTCGCCGAATACGTGACTTCGCAGGTGGTCTTCGACAACAACGGCGAGCTGTCGAGCGATCCCGTCGCCACCTTCGGGATCTGGTCATCTGAGCCTTACACGAGGTCCCGCTCGGTGGCGCAAATGGCGGTGCTCGAGGTGGCCTCCGACTCCGAGGCGGCGGCCGCGGTTCAAGCACCCGATGCCGACCTCTCTTGCGCCAGGTTCGCAGATCGGAGCACCGAGGTCTGCGAGAGCGTGTCCATCGAAGGGATGCCGGCTTGGAATCTCACTGCCGACAACGGAACTACCTTGGTCTGGTTCGAGGGGACGTATCGCTACGAGCTTTTTGGCAGGACATTCGTGCCGATGATCACCCTTCAGAAGATGGCAGTCGAGTCGCTGCCCCTTGCCGAGCTAGAGCCGCTCTCGGGATAACCTCCAACCTCCAAACCCAGGAGGCGGCGCATCTTCCATTCCGGTGGCTGGTGGAGCTATCTGCAGTACGACGAGGAGCACGATCGCCCCGACATCGATCGGGACCTGCTGCGTCGCGTCTGGACCTACGGGCGCCCCTATCTCCGCGGTCTCATCGGGATCCTGGTCACCATCTTCATCATCTCTGGCCTTGGGGTCGTCCCCCCCAACCTGATCCGGCTCCTGATCGACGAGGCCTTCCCCAACAAGGACGTCCGCCAATTGACGATCCTGGGCCTGGGGATGATCGCGGTTCCCCTGATCAACGCCTTGGTGGGGGTGGCCCAGCGCTGGTGGTCGTCACGGGTCGGGGAGGGGATCATCTTCGATCTGAGACGGGAGCTGTTCGCCCATCTGCAGCGGATGTCGCTTCGGTTCTTTACCGCCACCCGCACCGGCGAGTTGATGAACCGGCTCAACAGCGATGTGGTCGGGTCTCAGCAGGCGATCACCGGGACCCTGGTGACGATCCTCTCCAACGTTGTGTCTGTGGCCTTCATCCTGGTGGTGATGCTTCTGGCCGAGTGGCGATTGACCTTGCTCGCAGTCGCAGCCCTTCCGCTCTTTGTGATACCGGCGAGGAGGGTGGCCAAGGTACTGCGTCGGACCACCCAGCAGCAGATGGAGCACGAGGCGAAGATGTCGGGGATCCTCCAGGAGAGCTTCAACGTCAGCGGTGCGCTGCTGGTTCGCCTCTTTGGGCGGTGGGACGAGGAGGCGGCGAGGTTCGGTGTGGAGGCGGCCAAGGTCCGGGACCTTGGGGTGAGGCGAGCCATGGTGGGGCGAGGATTCTTCGCCGCCCTCGGATTGGTCTCGGCAGTGGGGACCGCGGCCGTCTTCTGGGTTGGGGGATTGATGGTGATCAGGGGGGAAATCGACGTCGGCGTGATCATGATGTTCTCCGTGCTGCTGGTGCAGCTCTACGGGCCGCTTTCCGCCATCACCAACTCCCGTGTCGAATTCGCCTCCTCTCTGGTGTCATTCGAGAGGGTGTTCGAGGTTCTCGACCTGAAGACCGACATCCCGGATCCGGCAGAGCCCGAGCCATTGCTCCCGGCGACCGGTCGCGTCGAGCTCAGGGATGTCTCCTTTCGCTATCAGAGCGATGGCCCGGAGGGATTGGACGCGGTCAGAAGATTCTGGGACGGGGGTGAGGAGAGCGAGCCGATCCCAACCTCGGCCTCGACCCGGGAGTGGGCCCTGCGTCATATCAGCTTCGTCGCCGAGCCCGGGACCTTGACCGCTCTGGTCGGGCCTTCGGGAGCAGGCAAGACCACTATCTCCTACCTGGTGCCGCGGCTCTATGACGTGACCGAAGGCGTCATCCTCATCGATGACCACGATGTGCGAAATCTGGCCTTACGCGAGCTGGCGGCGTCGGTGGGGGTGGTCACCCAGGAGACCTATTTGTTCCACGACACCATCGCCGCGAACCTCCGATACGCCAAGCCCGACGCCACCCTCGAGGAGCTGATCGAGGCCAGTCGAGCCGCCAACATCCATGGCATGATCTCCAAGCTCCCGGACGGTTACGAGACCGTCGTTGGGGAGCGCGGGTACCGGCTGTCGGGAGGTGAGAAGCAGCGGATTGCGATCGCCCGGGTCCTGCTCGAGGACCCACGGATCCTGATCCTCGACGAGGCGACCTCGCATCTCGATTCCCGCTCCGAGGCCCTGATCAAGGAGGCGCTCGAGGTGGCGATGGCGGGGAGGACCTCGCTGGTGATCGCCCACCGTCTTTCGACGGTCCGCGCAGCACATCAAATCCTGGTCCTCGACGAGGGCGAGATCGTCGAGCGCGGGGATCACGCCACGCTGGTGGCCCTGGGTGGTCTCTACGCCTCGCTCTACCGGACCCAGTTCGCCGAGCCGGCCACGGCCTGATCAGGCGCCTCGGGTCAAGTTGTCAATGAGCAGTTGTTGATTGGTGGCGAGCAGCAACGTCTGGGAGTCGTGTGACAGCCAGAGACTCGGGCCCACCTTGAGCCAGACCTGCTTGGGCAGCACATCGAGATTGCGGCGTTTGCGCGCCGACGACGGTGCATAGACCAAAACGGTGGGGGCGGGTGCGGCCAGGGCGTCGAGATGGCCCACCAGGTCGTACGACCCGAACAGATAGGCCATGCCTTCGGCGGGGTCGAGAGGCCCGGCGTCGGAGAACCAGTCCACCCGGCCACAGTCGGCGCATGCCGCCACGGCCACCCGACCGACCCAGGTCGGCTGGTGCTCGCACCAATCGGAACGCTCTATCTCCATGAAGGAGAAGCTACGGCAAGGGTGTGACAGATTCGCCGCCGGCCGACTTTGTCCATCGGTCAGGCTTCGATTCCTGGCTCAAAGCTCGACGATCGGCACTTCCTGGGTGTCCTCGATCCGGGTTCCTGGCACCAAGAGCACCGGCAGGTGGGATTTGTCGATGACCCGGGCCGACACACTTCGCCACGCCTCTTCGGTGAACAGCCGGCGGGTGGCTCCCATCATCACCAGCTCGGCGCCGACATCCTCGGCGGTGTTGATGATCGCCTCGGCGGGATCATCGCCTTCGACGAAGCGAACCTCGGCCGACATCCCCGCCGCCTGCAGCGCGGCCACGATCGGCTCCACCGCCCGCAACCCGCGCTCCTCCAGATAGCGTGCCGCCTTGGCCTCGGCGTCGGATGACTCGATCGGGGAGTCGTCGAGGAATGACCGACGCACGTCGTCGTCGAGTGCCTCCAGAAATGACCTGGGGACCCTGACGACGGTCATCACCGTCACCTGACCCTCGTCGGACCGAAGACGGTCGCAGAGATCTGCCACCGGTGCTGAAGGAAGGACCCCGGTCGTGGCGATCAGGATGCGCACGTCGGTGAGATTAGGGTGTCGGGTCCGGTCGTGTCGTTGCGAGAGTCATGGACCCAGAGCTGCTGAACAAGGTGACATGGAGGATCCCCAACGCCCTGGCGCTGATCGGATCGGCCTCCGATGGCGAGTGGAACGCCATGACGGCCTCGTGGATCACCCAGGTCTCGATGGAGCCGGTGCTGATCGGGGTCGGGGTCGACAACAAGGCCGTCACCCACAGGTTGATCACTGCCTCCGGGGTGTTCAGTGTCAATCTGTGGTCGCCCGACGACACCAGGGTCTTCGTCAAGTTCTCCAAACCAGCGGTCCGTGAAGGCGAGACCCTCAACGGGCGCCCGGTGCGCTTCGGACGCACCGGAGCCCCCATCTTCGAGGAGTCGGTCGCCTGGATGGAGTGTGAGGTGCGGAACGCGATCGACTTCGGGACCCACACCTTCTTTGCCGGTGAGATCGTCGACGGCGGCGTCACCGACGACGAGGAACGAGCAGCTTCGATCTCGGATACGAGGATGAAGTATGGCGGCGTGAAGAGGGGCGGTCACTGACCATGGAGATCACCGTTGAAGGCAAGGTGGCCCTGGTCACCGGAGCCAGCCGTGGTATCGGCCTGGCGACTGCCCTCGAGCTGGCCAGAAGTGGGGCGGAGGGGGTGACCATCACCTCCCGCAAGCCGGAGAGCATCGAGGCGGCGGCGGTTGAACTGGTCGCCGCCGGAGTGGATCCCGATCGGCTACTTGCCCTGCCCTCCAGGTCGGACGCCGAGGAGTCTGCCGATGACGCCGTGACCCGGACGGTTGCGCGCTTCGGCTCATGCGACATCCTGATCAACAACGCAGGAACCAACCCCTCTGCGGGCCCACTCATGGAGGTCGACCTCGGGGCGCTGGACAAGACGTGGGCGGTGAATATGCGGGCCCCGCTGCTGTGGGTGCGGGCGGCCTACCGCGCCTCGATGGCGAAGAGCGGGGGGTCGGTGGTGAATGTGGCTTCGGTGGGGGGCCTTCGCCCGAGCCCGATCACCGGCGCCTACAACATCTCCAAGGCGGGCCTGGTTCACATGACGCGCCAGCTGGCCCTCGAGTTGGCACCTGAGATCCGGGTCAATGCTGTCGCTCCCGCCATAGTGAAGACCAAGCTCTCCGAGATGCTGTGGCTGGACGAGCCGGCCGCGGCGCGGATGCACCCGCTCGGTCGTCTGGGAACGCCCGAGGACATCGCCCGAGCCATCGTGTTCCTCGCCTCCGATGCCGCCGATTGGATGACGGGGGTCATCCTGCCGGTTGACGGGGGTATGACCGAAGCCTCGTCGTCCGGCATATCCTGAAGCCGACCGTGATCCACCCCAGCCCCGATCCCGATCTTGCTCATCGCTATCTCAGCGGCGAGGTTCCCGATGAGCCCTTGTTTGCCGAGGCCCGCCAACTCCGGGACCAGGCGCATGGGCGGACCATCACCTACAGCCGGAAGGTATTTATCCCATTGACGACCCTGTGCCGGGATCGCTGCACCTACTGCACCTTTGCCAAACCACCCGGCGCTGGAGGTGTCTACCTGGAGCCGGAGGAGGTGCTCGCGGTGGCTCGAGCCGGCAACGAAGCCGGCTGCACCGAGGCCCTGTTCACCCTCGGTGACCGGCCCGAGGATCGATGGCAGCAGGCAGTCGACTTTCTCGCCGGCAAGGGTCTGGGGTCCACCATCGAGTACGTGGCGCAGATGTCGGCGCTGGTCAGGTCCGAGACTTCCTTGTACCCGCACGCCAACCCTGGTCTGATGGGGGATGCTGAGATGACCACGCTCCGGCCTACCAACCCGTCGATGGGGCTGATGTTGGAGAACATCTCCCCACGTCTCATGGAGCCGGGTATGCCTCATCACAACTGTCCCGACAAGGATCCTGCTCTCCGCGTGGCGACCATCGAGGCGGCCGGGAGGAACAAGGTCCCGTTTACCACGGGGATCCTGATCGGGATCGGTGAGACACCTCAGGAGATCGTCGACTCCTTGTTTGCTCTGAGAGACCTATCCCACCGGACCGTGGCGATCCAGGAAGTGATCATCCAGAACTTCAGGGCCAAGGCCGACACCCCGATGCGGTGGTCGGCGGAACCGATTCCGAGGTGGTTCGCCCGAGTCGTCGCCCTGGCTAGATGGATCATGGGGGCGGAAGCAAACGTCCAGGTCCCGCCGAATCTGACCGAGCGTTTCGAGATCTATCTCGACGCCGGGATCAACGACTGGGGCGGGGTTTCGCCTCTCACAATCGACTGGGTCAACCCCGAAGCTCCCTGGCCCCACCTCGACCAACTGCGGGAGAGGACCGAGGGTTTCGGGTTCTCACTGCGCCCGAGGCTTCCTGTCTACCCGGAGTTCATTACCCCGGAATGGATCGATCCCGGCTTGTATGACCACGTTGTTGCCTCGTCTGATGACGACGGCCTAGCCCAAATCCCCGAGCACGTCGGAGCGACATGACCATCACCTTCCTGAGAGTTAGACCATCTGAGACCCTGGGCGAGCCTGCGGCGGAGAGTCGACGCCGCGAGGGGACCACGACCGTGGAACTCGTCAACCCGGGGGCCGAGGATCTGGCGAATGCCGGTGCCGGAGGGGTCCTGATCACCGCGGCCACGATGGGGGATGTCGAGCCGGCGGCGTGGGTGGTCACCCCGTCCGACGCGCTCGCCCTTGCCGAGAGGGGCGTTCCCGGGTGGCGGTTGAGTGTCAACGGAGACGGCGATCGCGAGGCGGTCCTCAACGGCCTCGCCCGGTCGGGGGCGGCTTTCCTCAGAGCAACTCGGTCGACGGTCGAGGAGATGGCGCAGCTGGTGGCCCTGCCCGGCATCGAGGCCTCGGTGTCGGTTTTCGTCGACGACGTGGTCCAGGCGGTGCGGATGGTCGACTTGGGGGCAGGCGACCTGCTTCTCCGTGACTGGGACGTGGAGAGGATCGGGCAGTTGCGGGAGGCGCTCGGCAGCTGCATGCTCATCGAGCGCACCGCCTTCCCGCCAGGGGTCGAGATCGACGAGGCGCGGGAGCAGCTCCCGCCCGAGGTCTTCACCACCTGGTTGAGCCAGGTCGACGGCTCCGGCGCAGCCCGGCCTCGCCACACCTGGGCCCCCGGCAAGGATCTCGAGCCCCCGGTTCCCGAACTGCGTTTTTCCGCTGAATGGATGGATCGATCCTGGGTCACGGGCACCGCCCCGGAAGAGATCTCGGGCGCAGGCGACCTGACGCCCATTCTGGAGCGGTCCCTGGATGGAAAACGGCCGACCACCGCCGAAGTGGAGGCCCTGTTTCGGGCCCGTGGCGATCAGGTCGATGCGATCGCGTTCGTAGCCGATCAGCTGCGGGAGCGAGCCGTGGGCGACACGGTCACCTACGTCGTCAACCGCAACATCAATTACACCAACCTGTGCTACTTCAAATGTGGGTTCTGCGCCTTCTCGAAGGGGCCGAAGAGCCTCAACCTGCGCGGGGAGCCCTATCTGATGGGAATCGAGGAGATCGTGGGCAACGCCCAGGAGGCCTGGGCCCGTGGCGCAACGGAGGTGACCCTCCAAGGGGGCATCCATCCTGATTTCACGGGGAACTTCTATGTCGACGTAGTGCGATCGATCAAGGCGGAGCTGCCTGACATGCACATCCACGGGTTCACCCCGCTCGAGGTGTGGCAAGGTGCGCACACCCTCGGCGTCCCGGTCCGCCAGTTCCTCGGGGAGCTGAAGGAAGCAGGCTTGGGCACCCTTCCCGGGACGGCCGCGGAGATCCTCGACGACGAGGTGAGAGCCCATCTCTGCCCGGACAAGATCCGGACCTCGCAATGGGCCGAAGTGATGATCACCGCTCACGAGCTCGGGCTGAGGGCGACCTCGACGATCATGTTCGGGCACATCGACCATCCCCGGTCGTGGGCCAATCATCTGGAGGTCATCGCACGCATCCAGCAGCGCACCGGTGGGTTCACCGAGATGGTCCCGTTGCCGTTCGTCCATATGGGATCTCCCATCTTCTTGCGGGGCCGGGCCAGGCCCGGCCCGACATGGGACGAGGTGGTGCTGATCCACGCCGTTTCCCGGATCACCCTCGACGGCCTGATCCCGAACATCCAGGCGTCTTGGGTGAAGCTCGGTTTGGATGGAGGCCGGCGCCTGCTCGATGCCGGATGCAACGACCTGGGCGGCACCCTCATGGGCGAGATCATCACCAGGTCGGCCGGTGCGGAACACGGCCAAGAGGTGACACCGGAACAGTTCCGCGAGGCGATCGAGGCTGCAGGGCGAACCCCGGCCCTGCGCTCGACGGTCTACGAGCTCCTGGACCGCGTCTAACCGCGGTAGGTGAGGCCTTTCACCGCTGTGGCAAACCCCCACTCGGCGAGAACCGGGGCGAGGGCAGATGCCAGCGCCGGGCTCCCGTTGACCGTGCTCAGGGTGGTGCGCCGATGACGCGCGGCGATTGTGGCGAGCGCCTGGCCCACACCGACGAACTGTGAGGGCTCGGAGGTGAGGAGGGTGAAGCCTTTGCGGCCTCGCTCCAAGAACCCGATGAGCTCACCGCCGTGGAGAAGGACGTAGGCACCGGCATCGCGAGCCAGGCGGCTGCCTTCGGCATCGGGCCATCCGAGAGTCGCCCCGTAGGGGTTGGCCGGGTCGGTGGCGGCGAGAACGATCAACTCGGGCCGGAGATCCTGGCGAAGACGGTCGACCGCTCCCGGCAAAGCGAACTGTGATCCACCGAGGCCCTCTACGAAATAGCCGCGTCGGATGCGCCCGGTCTCCTCGAGATGGCTGTAGATCGGGTAGATGGCGCTGAATCCCCCAGGGAAACCCTCGGCGAGCACTGTGGTCCGGGTGACCACCCCATGCCGGTCGAGGATCAACTGGGCCCAGGCAGCGCCCCGCTCGGTCTCGGACGCAGCCCTGGCCAGGAGGTGTCTTGTCGCCGACCAACGGCCACCGGCGTGGGCCGGGAAACGCGACGAGATCGACGGGCGTCCCGAAGCTCGACCCCGGCGCCTGCTGACGAAAGCCCTGACCGGCTCCAGAGTGTCGTTGGTCACCTGCCCGGCCCAAACCAGGTCCCACAATCGGTCGAGGGCGATCTCGGGATCACCGCCACCGATTCCGTCGTAGATGTCCCGGAAGAAGCTGGCTCCCCGCCCCTCGAGAAGTTCGAGGATGCGGGTGTGCTCGGGGAGATCCGGAAGCTCTCTGGCACCTGCCCACAGAACGTCGAGGCTGTCACGCGGGAACAGTGCCAGCTTGCCGTCCCCGGGCCCGGAGCCACCCATCCCTATCCAGACCAGGCTGCCGTCGAGGAGGAGCCGGTCCAAACCGGCTGGGGCGCCTTCCACCCTGGCTGCAAGCACATCACGTTCCAGCACGGAGGCCGGTATCGGGGTGCCGGCCAGCCTTCCGATGGCTTCGTTCAAAGCGTGTTGCCCGCGTGGGGGGTCGAGTGAGACTCCCTGCCAGGCGATGGCGAATCTGGCCAGGGCGGCAGGCTCCACCGGCTCGATCTCGCTGCGGAGGACTGCCAGAGAGCGGCGTTTGAGCCGGCGAAGCACGTCGCGGTCGACCCACTCTCGGCCGGCGCCCCCGGGCCTGAAGGCGCCGCCATCCACCCGGCCCGCAGCCTGAAGCTGGTGGAGGACGATCTCGACGACCGCTTCCGGGAGCCCGAGGTGGGAGGTGACGTCACCGGTTGTGAACGGACCATGTGTGCGCGCGTATCTGCCTACCAGGTCTCCCAGGGGGTCGGCCACCGCTTCGAGAAACACATGGGCGACACCCGGCGGAGGTGGGACGCCGAGACCATCCCGGAGCCTGGAGATGTCCTCGGCGGCGGCCCATCGCGACTCCCGTTCGATGACCACCCCGACCAGACGCCCCGCGATCTCCAGGCTGGCGATCGCAGCCGGGACGTCGAAGCCGCTGCTTCGGATCTCGATGTCCGCAGTCCCGAGGGGACCAAGGTCGCGCAACAAGTCATGGACCGCATCGGGGTGGGTGGCTCGCCGTCCGTCGGTGAGATGCTGCAACTCGAGCTCAACGGCGGCAATCACCTCGGGATCGATCAGGTCTCTCAACTCGCCTTCGCCGAGGAGCTCTCGCAGTAGGTCGCGGTCGAGGGTGAGGGCTGCTGCCCGCCTTTCCGCCAGTGGGGCGTCCGCCTCGTAGAGGTAGGCGGCGACGAAGGCGAAGAGGAGAGACGAGGCAAACGGGCTTGGGCCGTCGGTCTCCACTTCGACAACGCGGATTCGCCTCGCTCTGATGTCGGTCAAAACCGACTGGAGGGCCGGGAGGTCGAAGTCATCCTGGAGGATCTCGCGGTAGACCTCCAGGATGATCGGGAACGAGCCGAACTGCCGGGCTACACCGAGGAGGTCGGCCGAGCGCCTCCTTTGCAACCACAAGGGAGTGCGCTGATTGGGCCGGCGGCGGGGGAGCAGCAGAGAGCGCCCGGCAGCCTCCCGGAAACGCGCCGCGAACAGAGCGGTGTCCCCCAGGTGCTCGATGAGTATCGGCTCGACCTCATCCGGCTCGAGAATGAGGTCGGAGGCATCGGGCAGCTCGTCGGAGTCCGGAAAGCGGAAGGCGATCCCGTCGTCGGACCAGATGACGTCGACATCGGTCCCGTACCGGGCCCGAAACCGGTGCCGTAGAGCCATCGCCCAAGGGGCATGAACCCGAGCTCCCAGTGGGGAAAGCAGCACCAACCGCCAGTCGCCGATCTCGTCGCGGAATCGCTCGAGGACGATGGTCTGGTCGGTAGGGAGCAGGCCGGTGGCTTCCCTCTCTTCCGTCAGGTAGGCGACGAGATTGGCGGCAGCATGGCCGTCGAGATGATGGGTGCCGGATAGAACTTCTTCCGCATGCTCGGGATCGAGCATGCCCGTCTCGCGGACGAATCGACCCACTGCTTTCCCGGTTTCCAGGGAACGGCCCAGCATGTCCCCATGCCAGAAGGGCATATGGGCGGCGGCGTCGGCTGGTGCCGGCACCACTTGGACCCGGTCGTGCGTGATCTCGGTGATTCGCCAGGAGCTGGATCCCAGGAGGAAGGTGTCTCCCTCTCGCGACTCATAGACCATCTCCTCGTCGAGATCGCCCACCCGGCTCCCGTCGGGTAGGACGACCCGATACAGGCCGCGGTCGGGAATCGTCCCCGGATTGGTAACTGCGAGTTGTCTCGACCCGGGTCGGGGGGTGATCTCGCCGGTGACCCGGTCCCAGTTGATCCGGGGACGAAGCTCGGCAAAGAGGTCAGAGGGATAGCGGCCCGCCAGCATGTCCAGGGTGGTGTCGAACACCGAGCGGCTCAACTCGGAGTAGGGGGCGGCCCGCCGGGTCAGATCGAATAGCCGGTCGGCCGTGGTGTCGGCACTGACCGCTTCGGCCACGATCTGTTGAGCCAGGACATCGATCGGGTTGGCCGGGATCCTCGTCGTCTCCACATTGCGCTTGGCCATCTCCCCGGTGACGACCGTGGCCACCAGGAGGTCCCCCCGGTACTTGGGGAACACACGTGCTTTGGAGACGCCCCCGACCTGATGACCGGATCTGCCAACCCGCTGCAACCCCGATGCCACCGAGGTCGGGGCTTCCACCTGAATCACCAGGTCGACCGCGCCCATGTCGATGCCAAGCTCCAGTGACGAAGTCGCAACCACTGCCTTCAACTCACCGCGCTTGAGGGCGTCCTCGATCTGGAGGCGATGCTCCCTCGCCACCGATCCGTGATGGGCCCTGGCGATCTCCTCCCCGGCGAGATTGTTGACCTCGGCGCAGATCCGCTCGGCCAGACGGCGCGAATTGGCGAACACGATTGTGGTGTTATGGGACTGGATCGCTT
>Ga0214472_10003360_pt1 | contig 16952 bp, 16 predicted proteins | sample RVTome_6_FD_207662 | JGI IMG/M metagenome (GOLD analysis project Ga0214472, IMG submission 207662) | Soil microbial communities from uranium-contaminated site in the Upper Colorado River Basin, Wyoming, United States - RVT140D175 | ecosystem: Environmental > Terrestrial > Soil > Contaminated >... | reverse complement strand
CCCTTGCGGACTTCCATCTTTTCATCGTACAGACGTCGGGCTCATTCATCCACGGGTAAACCCGTGGTGTTCTGCCGCTTCGCGGCCGCCTTCATAAAACGACGGACCAGATTTTTTCTGGTCCGTCGATTTTTTATCTGAAAATTATTACTCGTTTCTGTCTGTGGTTATAATCACAACGCAGTATCTGATCTGAAATATTTTATTAACCTGCATCCTGCCGTGCTATTTCTATCAGTGCTTTCCTGGCTTCTTCATTAGTATTTACCGATTGCCTGAAATTTATTCGGTGGATACGTTTACCAATACGGATATGAAAACCTTCACTGTCGATCCCGATCATCACCGGATTCTGGTCATCCGTAACCTGGATATTATATAAATCACAATAATGTTTTATGGCTTCTGCATGGTCCCTGTTCATATGGTGTAAAATGCCTTGTTCCTGTTCCAGGCTGAATGGATTGGGCATTAAAAATTTGTCCTTCCCAAACCAGAATATTTCTCCGAAGCCACCGATGTAACGGACAAGTTGCAGGCCGATGCTGTAAAAATTGAAGCCATGTGTCTTGTGATAATCACGTGTGTGCGGAAAAAATTCATAATAACGTTCCATTGCATCATTTGCCTGGTCATCCAGTTGGCAGGCATCACCAATATAAGTCACCCGGCCGACAGACTGCAGATCGTCTGCTCCTGCAGCCGTCACTACCAGCGATACTTTGTTATCATAAATTATGTTTTTTGTATGTTGTGCAATTGTGCTGATCAAGATGACCGGTTGACAATTTGCATTGAGTATATAGGGCACGACTGAACCGAAGGGATAACCGGGTAATTCTTTTGAATTGGTACACAGGATGCCCTGGTAGCCCTGTTGCAGAATGTCACGGGCCTGTTTTGCACTTTCTACATCGGGTGTCATTTTTTTTCTGCACCTGTTTTACCGGTTCCCACATAATTGCCATCGGGAACTTCCGGTATTACCTGAAAAGAACTTATTAAGTTCAGGTGTGGTAACCACGCGCCCGGTCGAACAAATCGGTAATCCAGAATACCTGCGCACCAACAGCAGCAAGCGGCAACAATATCCATGTAACATCAAATACTGCCAGCGACAAAACTATCAGGCAAAAATCAGCGCGACTGAGTTCATGGAAAATGTAGATGCTCCAGTCGATCCAGTCTTCAGGTTGTTTGGGTTCAGTTAAATATTCTTCCCTGCTTTTGACCCCTTCTTTTCCTTTCAGCCGGGCCTCTTTTATCTGTTCAACCCAGAAATCAATGGCGGCGCCCAACGCGGCCGCCAAACCCAGCCAAAACCAGATTTGCTGGCCACTGGCACTGGCGGCGCCGTACCCCAATGCCAGAAAAAAACAGGTATCGACGGTTGAATCTACAATATCATCCAGGCGAGCCCCGAATTCAGATGACAGCTGTTTTATTCTTGCTATCTCTCCATCACAATTATCGAGGACGTAGGATGCCACCAGCAACAACCCGCCCAGTACACCCAGAGACCAGTTTCCAAATACAAAAAGGCCGGCGCCACCCAGGCCCAAGACCAGTGAAACGACCGTGACCTGGTTAGGGGTAATTGGCCAGCGCAGTAGTACTAAAGTGAGCCGGTAGGAAAGATGACGGACCAGGGGGAAAATGCGTTTTGGTTTTTCGAGTTGTTCAGTATTGTATGTTAATGTTCCCATTCTGGATAATAATGCCCTTTGGTTTATTTTAGTTCACACTGGAAAAACAGATTTTGTCGCAATTTTTTTAAAGTTATTCGCTGCATGATTATCACATGTAGTACCAGAAAATATAACTATAAAAAATAAAACTCCTGAACCGGATTATTTATTATGTATATATTGTCTTACCTTGGCCTGCTGTTGGGCCTGTTTATCCTTATCCTGCTCCTGACCTGGTTTGGACTTGGGGATATACTGGACCTGTTATTGATATCCGGCTGGAAATTATTGTTGTTACCCGTTGTGTGGAGTCCCGCTCTGCTTGTCGCATCGTATTCGTGGCAATTCTTGTTCGATACAAACAGGGTCCCCTCATTCCAAAATCTGCTGGCAGCAAACTGGATGGGCCGTGCTATAAACACACTGCTTCCTGTTGCCACTATCGGTGGTGAAATTGCCAAAGCCAGGTTAATTACACTCTGGGGATGCAAGGGTATCGATGCCACTGCCTCTGCCCTGGTGGACAAAACCGTACAGGCCCTAGCCCTGATCCCGTGGGGTATTATTGGCATTATCTTGTTGCTGGTCCTTACGCAGGATAACCAGATAGCCATCCCTGCATTAATCGGTTTCACCCTGCTCGCCATGGGGATAGGTGGTTTCATCCTGGTACAGCGTGCCGGCATGTTCGGAAACCTTGCCAGGATCATGAGCAAATTTTACCGTTCAGACAGATGGCCAAATATTACCGATCACGCCAGGGAAATTGATCAACTGGTACTGGACTTATACAGTAACCGCCGAAGATTCCTGCTTTCTGTCATATGGAAAACATTCAGCCTGATGCTGGAAACATTTGAAATATGGCTTGCCTGTTACCTGATGAACTTTAACATAAGCTTCATCGAGGCCATGATGTTGAAAAGCCTGATATCCACTGTGAACAATATTGCGTTTTTTATTCCCAATGCCTACGGTATCCAGGAAGGCGGTTTCATCCTGTTTGGCGCCTTGCTTGGTATGTCACCGGATTTTTCTCTGGCGCTGTCACTGGCAACCCGAATCCGTGAATTATGCATAGATTTGCCCGGAGTGGTGAGCTGGCAAATTATTGAAAGCAGACAGTTTATAAATAAAAAACGGGGGAAAATCAGCACTTGATATTATCTTAATGGTTCACTATTGATAATCAGGCAGGTAAAATTGACTATCGGGCATATATATGAGTTTCGCCAACCCTCAGGCCTGCCTGTTCCGTTAAAACAATGATGCGTATCCAGATAATATAAATGATATTTATCGGCTTTATTTATTTGCTTTCCCTTGGATACCTCCTGTTCGCTTTTGCATGCCTGGAAAAATTTTACCGGTTCAGGAAAAATTTTCACCCTTCCGGCACCTTCCAGCCCCCGGTCACTGTCATTAAACCGGTCTGCGGGCTTGCTCCTGAACTGGAAGAAAATCTGCTGTCTTTCTGTCACCAGAATTATCCGGAGTTCCAGGTTATCTTTGGACTGCATGATGAAAACGATCCGGCCATTCCTGTAATCAGGAAAATTATAGACACACATCCTGAAATCGATATAACACTGGTCATCAATCAACGTTTGTCGGGCAAGAATTATAAAGTGTCAAATATGGTAAACATGTACCCACATGCCAGGCACGGCATGCTGGTGATCGCAGATGACGACATGCGTGTTCCAGCTAACTACCTGAAAGAAATTGTGGCGCCTTTTGCCGATCAGGAAACCGGTGCCGTTACCTGCCTGTATTCAGGCGCACCCAGGGGAGGAATTCTTTCATCCCTGCATGCCATGTTCATTAACGAGTGGTTTCTGCCTTCCGCGCTTATTTCCCATGCTCTGAAAAAAAGTGATTTCTGTTTTGGAGCGACAATGGTAATTAGAAGTGAGATTCTTCTGGAAATTGGTGGTTTTGAAGCCCTGGCAGACTATCTGGCGGACGATTACATGCTGGGCAAACTGGTTGCCAAACACGGGCATAAAATACGCCTGTCACCCCTGATAGTGCAGAATATAATCCAGCTAACCAGTTTAAAGTCGGTCCTGTTAAACGAAACCCGCTGGGCCCGCACGATGCGATCCGTAGAACCCGTTAGTTATACATTTACCTTTCTTACCGATACATTGATTATCAGCTGCTTCACCGGGACAGCTGTTTATTTTCATACCCAGGAGCCTTTATGGCCTGTCCTGATTATCGGGACAGTATTACTGGTCCGCATACTGTTTCATTTGCGTATCAATACAATGCTTGACGGCCATGGCGCCGGGTCAGTCTGGTTGATACCGGTACGGGATTTTTTCACTTTTTGCATACGCCTGGCCAGCTTTACCAGTAATACTATTGAATGGAAAAACAGGTTTTTTTCAGTTGATGGCAGCGGGATGTTACTTTCCCAGGTCAAACAGCCTATAATCCCGCCTGTTCCCTCAGAAGGAATTTCCAAACCAAAAACCGGTAATAATTAATCCTATGAAAAAAACATTATTTCTTAATCCTCCATCCTATAACGGATTTGACGGTGGCGCGGGTTCCCGTTATCAATGTACGCGCGAAGTCAGATCGTTCTGGTATCCGACATGGCTGGCCCAGCCTGCGGCACTGGTGCCCGGCAGCCGCCTGATCGATGCGCCGGCACGTAATGTATCTTTGCAGGATGTATTACCGCTCGCGAAAGATTATGAGTTGCTAATCCTGTATACCAGTACTCCTTCTTTTCCAAATGACATCAAGGTTGCTGAAGCCTTTAAAAGTGAAAACCCTGGTTTGTTGATCGGTTTCTGTGGTGCCCATGTGGCCATTAATCCGGACCATTCCGTGCTTGCTTCTGACGCCATCGATTTTGTGGCACGCTACGAATTTGATTTTACAATTAAAGAAGTCGCGGAAGGTCGCCCATTATCTGAAATTGATGGCCTGACTTACAAGAAAGACGGCCAACCGGTGCACAACAAGGAACGTGTAATCCTGCACGATATGGATCAGTTACCGTGGGTCACCAAGGTCTACAAGGACAACCTGGTACCGGAAGATTATTTCAATGGATACATGCTGCATCCCTACATGTCTTTTTATACCGGGCGTGGTTGCAAATCACGTTGTACTTTCTGCCTCTGGCCACAAACGATAGGCGGGCATAATTATCGCACCCGCTCCGTAGCTAATATTGCTGCCGAAATAAAATGGGCACGGGACAATTTTCCCCAAGTCCGCGAATTTTTCTTTGATGATGATACCCTCACCGACAACATCCCGCAGGTCGAGGCGCTCGCCCGGGAAATCGGCAAGCTGGGGATCACCTGGTCGTGTAATGCCAAGGCCAACGTCCCTTATGAAACACTCAAGATCATGAAAGACAACGGCCTGCGCCTGTTGCTGGTGGGCTACGAATCAGGGAACCAGCAGATCCTGTACAACATCAAAAAAGGCATCCGGACAGACATTGCGCGCCAGTTTACACGGGATTGCCACAAGCTGGGGATCGTAATTCACGGTACCTTCATCGTCGGCCTGCCGGGTGAGACCAGGGAAACTATCGAGGAATCGATTAAGTATGCACAGGAATTGAACCCGCAAACGATCCAGGTTTCCTTGCCCGCGGCCTACCCCGGAACTTTTCTCTACAAACAGGCCATGGAAAATGGCTGGTTACTGCAGGAAGAAACACTGGTTGGTCAGGATGGGGTGCAACACTCTGTGCTGAATTATCCGCATCTGTCCAGTGAAGATATTTTCAAGGCAGTGGATGATTTTTATAAACGGTTCTATTTCCGTCCGGGTAAAATGGCCTCTCTGTTTTTCGAAATGTGCAAGGACTGGAACGTCATGAAACGCCGTTTGCGTGAAGGCGTGGAATTTTTCAAATTCCTGTTCGCAAGGGAGAGCGCTGTCTGAAAAAACTGATTGTTACAGGGGACGATTTTGGTCTCTCGGTTCCGGTAAATGAGGCAATAATACAGGCACATCAAAACGGGATTCTGACCACCACCAGTTTAATGGTTTCTGCACCGGCAGCCGCCGATGCAATCTCACGCGCCAAATCATTACCGAATCTTCACATTGGCCTGCACCTGGTATTGGTCTGCGGTGATGCCTGCCTGCCACACTCCGAAATCCCTGATCTTGCCGATACACAAAACAAATTTTCTGAAAATCTGGTTATCAGCGGATGCAGGATGTTTTTTCTGTCCCGGGTACGCCGGCAACTTGCAGCAGAAATCCGTGCCCAGTTTGATGCCTTCAAAAAAACCGGGCTGCGGCTTGATCATGTGAATGCGCATAATCACATGCATCTGCATCCGACTGTACTTGACCTGATAATCAGTATCGGCAGTGAATACGGCCTCAAGGCTGTCAGAATCCCTGAAGAACCTCCACTGGATGCCTTGATCAACAGCAGAAAAGAGTGGTTAGTAAGGTATGCGCGGTGGTTGTTCCTGAAACCTTTGGTATCAGGGATGAAAAGTAAATTACGGAAACATAATATTCATTTTAATGATTTTATTTTTGGGCTGCACGACAGTGGCCATATGAATATTGACACTCTGATACGTATATTGTCGCATCTGCCTGCAGGCCTTTCTGAAATCTATATGCATCCTTCCACAGACCATCTGGAAAAGGGGGATCCCGCGGCTGTACATTATGAATTTGAAGCCGAATACAAGGCATTGATACATCCCCGTGTTAAACGGACCATCGACAAATTTTCGATTGAACTCGCCAATTTTGGCAATCCGGATTAATACGCAAAATTTGAAATTTTATTATTCCTGCACGGCCATATTTTTTTTGTCCTGCATAAAAAATTGCAACAGATCGTTGAGATAACGCTGGCCCCTTGCTGTGGGTTTCAGGGTAGTGATGTTCCATTCGAGCAATCCCTGCTCCTCTGCGCCTTGCAGTTGTGACTGGATTTCACTGACCGGCAATCCGGTACGTTGCAGAAAGACAGATGGGTGCACGCCCTCTTTGAGACGCAGAACATTCATCATGAATTCCAGTTTCAAATCATCCTTGCTTAACTCTCTCTTATCACTTACCACTGCGGCGTTGCCTGCGAGTTCTATATAACGCTCCGGGATACGGTGCCGTGCGCTGCGGTTAATACTGCCTTCAGCAACATTCGTCAATTTGCTGTGGGCGCCGGCACCGATGCCGAGGTAATCGCCAAACTGCCAGTAATTCAGATTGTGCTGGCACTGATGTCCCGGTTTTGCATAGGCCGATATCTCGTATTGCTGATATCCATGTTGTGCCAGTAACACCTGCCCACGTTCCTGCATTTCCCAGATCAGATCCTCTTCCGGCAACACCGGTGGCCTTGAATAAAATACCGTGTTGGGTTCGATGGTGAGCTGATACCAGGAGATGTGTTGGGGTTGATGATCGATCGCTGTTTGCAAATCAGTTAATGCCTGAGCTATGGTTTGTCCGGGCAAACCGAACATGAGATCGATATTGATCGTGGTGAAATCGGCCGATTTCGCCATTTGAATGGCTGCTTTCGCTTCTTCCGCATCATGAATGCGACCAAGTTGTTCCAGTTTGTCATCAGCAAAACTCTGCACACCCACTGAGAGACGGTTGATCCCGACTTTCCGAAAGCCACGGAATTTTTCTGCCTCGGCGGTGCCCGGGTTGGCTTCCAGTGTAATTTCAATGTCCGGGTAGAAATTCAAGCGTGCCTGCAATTCCGCCATTAACTGGTTCAGTGCCTCTGCTGAAAAAAGGCTGGGCGTACCACCGCCGATGAATATCGTGCTGATGCGGCGGCCCCAGATAGATGGCAGGTTGGTTTCCAGATCACGAATCAGTGCATCGATATATACTTTTTCCTTCAGGCTGTTATGTCCGGTTTCATGCGAATTAAAGTCGCAATATGGACATTTGCGCACGCACCAGGGCAAATGGACATAGAGCGAAAGCGGCGGATTTTCATGAAATGTTAATAATGTCGTCATCCTGGTTTACAAGTGTTGAGTTGCGCAACCAGTTTTTGCAATGCCTGGCCGCGGTGACTGATCCGGTTTTTGATCGCCGACGGCAGTTCTGCCGAAGTACAGTTGTGCGTTGGCACGTAAAACATCGGGTCGTAGCCAAACCCGTTATGTCCTTTTGGGACCGTAACGGCGATGCCGTCCCAGATGCCTTCAGCGATCAAGGGTACCGGGTCTTCCGCATGGCGCAGAAATACCATCAGGCAGACAAATCGCGCCTGCCGATGATCTTCCGGCAATTTTTTTATTTCGCTGATGAGCTTGTCAAGATTATCTTCATCACTGGCACCCACACCGGCATACCGGGCCGAGTAGATCCCGGGATGTCCCTGCAAGGCGGAGATCTCTATCCCGGAATCATCGGCAATCGCCGGCAGGCCGGTATGCTGTGCGGCATGTCGTGCCTTGAGCAGGGCGTTTTCCACGAACGTCAGTCCGGTTTCTTCGATCTCCGGCACAGAAAATTCAGATTGGGAAATAACCTGGAGATCGTGACCGGCCAGCATGACATTGATCTCGAGTACCTTGCCTGCGTTGTTGCTGGCCAGGACGATCTTTTTTGTATCACTCAAACCACTGCCCAAGTCTATTGGTCCTTGTTTATTGACCCAGCGCTTTATGCTGGTAATTGAACAACTGGTTGATACCCAGCCGGGCGAGTCCCAGCATGCTGTTCAGTTCATCCATGCTGAATGGATGGCCTTCCGCTGTACCCTGCACCTCGATAAACTCGCCATTATCATTCATGACCACATTCATATCGGTCTCGGCATTGGAATCTTCGGCATAATCAAGGTCCAGCACCGGGGTACCGTCATAAATCCCGACCGAGATTGAGGCCACAGCGGCGTGGACCGGGTTTACATTCAATAGCCCTTTTTCCTGCAGAACGGTGACGGCATCGACCAATGCAACATAAGCGCCGGTAATCGAGGCGGTGCGGGTCCCGCCATCCGCCTGTATCACATCACAATCCAGGAAAATCGTCCTCTCACCCAGTATTTTCAGATCCACAACCGCCCTGATGGCCCGGCCTATGAGACGTTGTATTTCCATGGTGCGGCCGCCTTGTTTGTTCTGTGAGGCCTCGCGGCGCATGCGCTGACCAGTGGAGCGTGGCAACATGCCGTATTCTGCTGTTAACCAGCCCTGCCCCTTGCCCTTGAGAAATCCCGGCACATTATCTTCCACACTGGCATTGCAGATGACTTTGGTCAGGCCAAACTCCACCAGGACCGAACCTTCGGCATGACAGGTATAATGCCGTGTGAGTCTGATATCACGTAATTGATCCGGTGCTCTGCCGCTTGGTCGCATGTTGTCTCCCCGCTGAAAAGGGCAGATTATACAGATAATCGCGAGAACCTATCTCATAATTCCGCACGGCCGCGACAGTGGCGTTTGCGGTGGCAGCACAAGAAGCGAGGAGTGAAGTTTGGTGATTCCAAATGAACGACGAGCGACACAGCGATGCCCCGCAAACGCCCTGTCCCTGCGGGTTGCACGCCTCAAGGCCGCGCTCTGCGTTAATCGGCTTGGGGATAGTTACTTATCCCCTGCGCCTCGCGCCTTGATCGCGGTCTTGGGGCACAGCAACACGGTTCGTGAGGAATTATGAGATAGGTTCTAGATAAGTATTTGCCGGGTGATCGTGAAAGGTTAGTATTAAAAGACAGGGCATGGAAGATTAAAAAACATGGGGAAAATAATAATAAATTACACGAGGATATTGCCATGATTGCCAGCATGACCGCATTCGGGCGTACCGAAGTTAACGGCGAGGCCGGGCATATCATCTGGGAAATACGTTCGGTCAATCACCGCTATCTGGAGGTCAGTATCCGCCTGCCTGAAGATCTGCGTATGCTGGAAGCCAGTATTCGTGAACACGTTGGCAGCCGAATCAACCGGGGCAAGGTGGATTGTACCTTGCGTTATGAACCCGCAATTACGGGCAACACGGCCCTGACGGTGAATAATGATCTGGTCAAGGCGTTACTGGCTTCTGCCAGCGAGATCAAGGCCGCCATTCCGGATGCTGCTCCCGTTAATGCACTGGATATCCTGCGCTGGCCCGGCGTCATCAATCGTGAAACACCGGATCCCGAAATTATCGGCGGACCCCTGCTGGCGCAACTGGATAAAACCCTGGACCTGGTACTGGAGACACGCCAGCGTGAAGGTGAAAAGCTGAAAGCGATCGTCATGGAAAGATGTGATGCTGCTGTTGCAATCGTTGCTGATATTAAAAATAATATTCCGGACATTCTGGCCAGCCTGCGTGAGAAGATGTTATTGCGGGCGCAGGAACTCCGGGTTGAGCTGGATCGGGAACGCCTGGAACAGGAAGTCTTGTTGTTGACGCAGAAATATGATGTTGCCGAAGAAATGGACCGCTTGTTTACACATATCAAGGAAGTCAGGCGTGTGCTGGATAATCCAGAACCGGTCGGTCGCCGCCTGGATTTCCTGATGCAGGAACTGAACCGAGAGGCCAATACACTCGGTTCCAAGTCGGCACATTATGATTGCAGCAATGCCTCGGTTGAACTCAAGGTTTTGATCGAGCAGATGCGCGAACAGATCCAGAATATCGAATAACCAGACATATTGGGGTAATCATACATGGCCGGCACTTTAATAATTATCACAGCACCTTCTGGCACAGGTAAAACCACACTGGTACGCGCCCTGTGTGAAAGCAATCCCGATCTGCAGGTCTCAATTTCCTGCACCACCCGGGCTAAACGGCCCGGTGAGCAGGAGGGTGCAGACTATTACTTCGTTGATGACAAAACTTTTGACAAGATGGTGGCCAATCACGAATTTCTTGAATACAAGCATGTCTTTGATAATCGATATGGCACACCCCGGCTATGGGTCGAGCAGCAACTGCAGGCAGGTAAAGACGTCATCCTGGAAATCGACTGGCAGGGTGCACGGGAGATGCGGACCCTGATGCCAGACAAGATAATAAGTATTTTCATACTGCCCCCGACCTTTGCCACACTGGAAGAACGACTGCGCGGACGCGGGCAGGATCTTGAATCAACTGTCCGGCGCCGGATGCGGGAAGCGCTGGACGAACTCTCCCATTACAACGAATTTGATTATCTGGTTATCAACGATGATCTCAAGTCTACCCAGGCAGAGGTTGAGGCCATCATTGAAGCCAGACACCGTGGTGAACCGTATGTGGCCCCTGACCGGCATGAGTTTGCCGCAGGACTAATGGCAGAAAGCGGAAAAATTAAGTAGACTGTCGCATTATTCGCTAATTCAAGATTGAAAGATGAGGATTACAGATGGCCAGATTAACCGTTGAAGATTGCCTTGAAAATGTAGATAACCGCTATGACCTGGTCATACTGGCCGCCAGGCGTGCACGGAATATTGCCTTTGGTGCAGATCCACTGGTCAAGGAAAACCGGGACAAACCGACCGTACTTGCCTTGCGGGAAATTGCAGAAGGACTGGTTACGCCGGCCAACATCGACGAAATCGGTAAAATTAATACGGTTGATGATGTCAATGAGGAAAACGAACTCAGTTTTCGAATCCCGGAGTAACCCGAAGCCCATCCTATATCCCCCGAGCTGTAAAATCGGGGGTGTCCAGTAACACCAGCGTCGCTCCAGGCGCGAAACATAACAGCTCATCAGAGCCTGTCAGACAGGTTCTGGTGGTATAGTGCATATCACATCATTGCATATACTATTGCCATGCAGCAGCTAAACGAATTTATCAAAAAGGTCGGTACTTATCTGACATCTGATCAGGTCGAAAAGATCGAACAGGCCTATTCCTTTGGCGCCCGGGTTCATGCTGGCCAGCACCGGGTCAGCGGTGAACCTTATATTTATCACCCGCTGGAAGTGGCACAAATCCTCGCTGACATGCACATGGATTACCAGACCCTGATTGCAGCACTGCTGCATGATGTGATCGAGGATACGCCAACCGTGAAGCAGGAGCTGAGCCGTCAATTTGGCAAGAGTGTGGCAGAACTGGTTGATGGTGTCAGTAAACTGACCCAGATTACCTTTGACAGTTTTGAAGAAGCGCAGGCACAGAATTTCCGCAAGATGCTGATGGCCATGAGCAATGATATCCGTGTGATCCTGGTCAAGCTGGCGGACCGCTTGCACAATATGCGCACACTGGATGCATTACGTCCGGAAAAACGGCGCCGCATAGCCCGCGAAACCCTGGAGATCTACGTCCCCATCGCCCAGCGTCTGGGATTGAACAGCATACGCCTTGAACTTGAAGAACTGGGTTTCTCTGCACTCTACCCGATGCGTCACCGCATCCTTACCGAACAGGTGCGAAAAGCACGCGGACATCGCAAGGAAATCATTGACAAAATACGGAATGCACTGCGCCGTCGCCTGCGACAGGAAAAGATACCGGCCCAGATCGTAGGCCGTGAAAAACACCTGTACGGCATCTATCAAAAAATGAAAAACAATGGCCTGTCATTCAGTGAAGTTTATGATGTCTATGCCTTCCGCATCATTGTCGATTCTGTCAACACCTGTTACCGGGTAGTAGGTACTGTACATAATTTGTACAAACCGGTGCCGGGTAAATTCAAGGACTACATCGCCATCCCCAAGACCAATGGCTACCAGTCTTTGCACACGATTCTATTCGGGCCTTATGGCGTTCCTATCGAAGTCCAGATCCGCGCTCAGGAAATGAACGATGTAGCGGAATCAGGCATCGCTGCACACTGGCTCTATAAAACCGGCAACACCGGAGATCGCAGCAGTACGCATAAACGGGCCCGTGAATGGCTGCACAGTATCATTGAAATGCAACAGATAGCCGGGAATTCACAGGAATTTCTGGAAAACGTAAAAGTTGATCTGTTTCCGGATGCTGTCTATGCATTTACACCCAAGGGGAAAATTATAGAATTGCCACGTGGATCAACTGCCGTGGATTTTGCCTATGCCATTCATAGTAACCTTGGCAACACCTGCTCCGGGGTGCGTATCAACCGGCGGCTGGCACCACTCAGCACCCAAATCATCTCCGGCCAGACAGTCGAGATCATCAAATCGCCTGGCGCACAGCCCAATCCGGCCTGGCTGAATTTTGTGGTCACCGCCAAGGCACGTTCCAGTATCCGGCATTACCTGAAAAACCTGCAGCAGAGTGAAGCAATAACACTTGGAAAACGCCTGTTAAACCGGCAGCTGGAATTATTGAATGTTCAATATGATCAATTGACGACCGAACAACTCCAGACAGTGTTGAAGGAATATAAACTGGAAAATGAAAATGCCTTGCTGCTGGAGATCGGTATGGGTAATCGCATTGCCCCATTGATCGCGCGCAAACTCACGGTCACGGAAAAAAAGCGTGATGCGGCAACGAAAATAAACAACGAGAAATCAAAACCGTTTGTGATTAAAGGTACGGAAGGAATGGTGGTCAATTTCCCGAAATGTTGTTATCCCATACCGGGCGACCCCATTATCGGTTTTGCCTCAGCCGGGCGCGGGATAGTGATCCATAATCAATCGTGTAAAAACATCGCTGAATTCAAAAACCAGCCTGAAAAATGGTTTAATGTTGAATGGGACCAGCACATCGGCCGCGAATTCCCGGCACATATCCGCATGAATGCAACCAATCAACGTGGTGTGCTGGCGACAGTCGCTGCGGCCATATCAGACCAGGAGGCCAATATCATCAACGTTGACATCAAGGACAAGGATGATCGCTATACAACACTGGAATTTATAATTGAGGTTCGTGACCGGCTGCATCTCGCACATGTCATGCGCCGTATCAGGAATATAAAACATGTTTCCCATATCAGCCGATGATAAATAATTAAACGTTTGGAATAAAAAGTGTAATGTCACAAAATATATTTTAACTGATTAAAGGAATTCATTATGAGTCGTGAAATTATCAGTACATATGATGCACCACAGGCCATCGGTACTTATTCACAGGCAGTGAAGGTCGGACAAACAGTGTATCTCTCGGGTCAGATTCCGTTAGTCCCGGCAAAAATGGCACTGATAGAAGGTGATATGCGTGCACAGATAACACAGGTGTTTGATAACCTCAGCGCTGTCGCAACTGCTGCCGGCGGGGCCCTGTCTGATATTGCCAAACTGAACATCTATCTCACTGACCTGACCCACTTCCCGCTGGTTAATGAAATTATGGCAAATTATTTCATGGAGCCATATCCTGCCAGGGCAGCCGTTGGTGTGGCCTCTTTGCCCAAAGGCGCACAAGTCGAAATGGATGCAGTCATGGTGCTGGAATAAGGCGCCCTACGCCAGTCCGAATGCCTTTGAAAAAGACCCCTACCCTGACACTGGCTGCGCCAGTATCAATGTTGCGCGGTGTCGGAGGACATATTGCGCAAAAACTCAACCGGCTCGGAATCTATGCGATCAAGGATCTCCTGTTTCACATGCCCTTGCGTTATATCGACCGGACGCAATTGTGTCCGATTGGCGCGCTCAGATCCGGATTCAGTACGCAAGTAGAAGGGACCATCGATCTCACCCAGGTCAGATATGGTAAACGCCGTTCATTATTGTGCCGCATCAGTGATGGTACCGGCGCCTTGATCCTGCGCTTTTTTTATTTTTCCAGGGCGCAACAGGACCGCTTGCAAAAGGGTATGAAGTTGCGTTGCTACGGGCAGGTACGTCATGGTGCCCGGAGCATGGAAATGATACATCCGGAATATCAATTGCTGGCATCCGACCAGGAATTGCCTGTTGATGAAACACTTACCCCGGTTTATCCGGCAACAGAAGGATTACAGCAATCTACCTTGCGGAAACTGACTACCCAGGCGCTGGCTGTACTGGAGAAGTCACAGGATGAACTGACTGAATTATTACCTGATGCCATACTGGAAAAATTTAAATTAACGGAATTGGGCAAGGCCATCACCTATGTGCATCGGCCGCCAGCGGATGCTATTACGCAACAGTTGCTGGACGGTATACACCCTGCGCAGCAACGTCTGGCCTTTGAGGAACTGCTGGCCCAGAACCTGAGCTTGCAACACTTGCGCAAACAGGTGCGGAAACATGTTGCTACAGCTATCGGTAGCGATGGCCCACTGTCAACAGCTTTTCTGGAATCACTGCCATTCCGGCTGACAACAGCACAACAAAGATGCGCTGCTGAAATCAAGCAGGATATGCAGGACGCCAGACCGATGCTGAGGCTTTTGCAAGGCGATGTTGGTTCGGGGAAAACGGTCATTGCCGCACTGGCTGCCATTAATACCCTGGAGTGCGGTTATCAGGCAGCAATCATGGCGCCTACCGAACTGCTGGCAGAACAACACTATCAAACCCTGAAACTATGGTTACAATCGATGGATGCTAACATCATTCTGCTAACAGGGCGGATGGGTAAAACAGCACGCAATAAACACCTGGACATTCTGGCCGGGAATAACCCCTGCACCGTTATCGGCACCCACGCTCTGTTTCAGCAGGATGTAGTCTTTTCCAGGTTACGATTGATTATAATCGATGAACAGCACCGCTTTGGTGTACATCAACGCCTGGCATTACTGGATAAAGGCAAGTGGGATGATATTTTTCCACATCAACTCATCATGACCGCAACCCCTATACCACGGACACTGGCGATGACTGTTTACGCCGATCTGGACATCTCTGTCATTGATGAACTGCTACCCAACCGACAGCCAGTGAACACGGTTGTCATTTCCACTGTCAAGCGTGACGAGGTGATCGAAAGAATTGCACGGGCCTGCGCAGAAGGCAGGCAGGTATACTGGGTCTGTACACTTATTGAAGAGTCTGAAGTACTGCAATGTGAAGCCGCTACGGACACCAGCCTGTACCTTACTGAAAAACTTCAAGGTATCAATGTCGGACTCATCCATGGACGATTGAAACCGCAGGAAAAAGATTCCATTATGTCCGCCTTCAAGTCCGGCGAGATCCAGTTACTGGTGGCCACGACTGTGATAGAAGTCGGCGTGGATGTACCCAATGCAAGCCTGATGATCATTGAAAATGCCGAGCGGCTCGGGCTTTTTCAATTACATCAACTCCGTGGCCGCATCGGACGTGGTAGTATAAAAAGTGATTGTGTTCTTTTATATCAGCCTCCACTGGGCGAAACCGCTAAAATCAGACTGGAAACCCTGAGAAATACCAATGATGGTTTTGAGATTGCAAAAAAAGACCTGGAACTGCGCGGCCCGGGAGAGATGATGGGCACGCGCCAGACGGGTCTCCCTGAATTACGCATTGCTGATTTGATCCGTGATGCAGGATTACTCCCTGACATACGCAAAACTGCGGATATACTGATGCAGCAGTACCCGGAACTCATCCAGCCACTGATCGACAGGTGGCTCGGAAAAGACATCGATTATAGCAAGGTGTAACTTGAGCTTACGCTGGCGCCCGGCCGGGCAGATTAATCCAAGGACATTGCCGTCATCACTCCGCAAATTACTGCTTGAGAATGGATCACTGACACAACAGCTTGAATCCTGCTGTCCCGGAAAATTATGCCTGGAGTTAACAGGACAATCATGGCGGCGCCCATTGTATGATGAAGCTAAAACACTGGCTTTACCCGCCGGAGCATACACACTGGTACGGGAGATCTATCTTAAATGCAACAATCTGCCCTGGGTATATGGCAGAAGTATCATTCCGGCCAGCACATTCACCGGAGCTGAACGCAGACTGGCCCATTGGGGACAACGCTCGCTGGGTGATTACCTCTTTTCAGAACGCAAGGCCCGGCGCGGCCAGATTGAGATTGCAAGGATATTGCCGAAAGATCGGTTATTTCTCCTCGCTGTAAAAAATATGGATACTGAAGCCGCAGAATTATGGGGCAGACGTTCCATGTTTTATATTAAAGACAAACCGCTCCTGGTAGTGGAAATATTTCTGGCCGATGTCATCAAATGCATGAACTCCTGAAACAATTAAACTCGCTTGCTAAAAAAATAGCAGACCATGCACTGAAATTATTACAGTCCGGCTGGTATCTTTTCATCAGGTTGTGTGGTGCAGGCTGGCGTCTTGCACAAAATATTGCCCACATGACCCTGAAATTATTACAGGCCGGCTGGTCCCTTTTCATCAGGTTGTGTGGTGCAGGCTGGCGTCTTGCACAAAATATTGCCCACATGGCCCTGAAATTATTACAGGCCGGCTGGTCCCTTTTCATCAGTTTATGTGGTGCAGGC
>Ga0214472_10003359_pt1 | contig 16952 bp, 15 predicted proteins | sample RVTome_6_FD_207662 | JGI IMG/M metagenome (GOLD analysis project Ga0214472, IMG submission 207662) | Soil microbial communities from uranium-contaminated site in the Upper Colorado River Basin, Wyoming, United States - RVT140D175 | ecosystem: Environmental > Terrestrial > Soil > Contaminated >... | reverse complement strand
CGAGTCGCATACCAAGGGGGTCCGAAATGACCTGCTTCGCATACACGACGTGGTGATACGCGACCAGATCGACGGTGACCGCCACTCGGTTTCGCCGGAACGCTTCGATGGCGGACGTGCACGCAGCCTGATCCCGGGTGTCATAGAGCGCGCGGACGTGTCTGAACATGGCAAGGAATTTCTCGCCGTCCGGCAGGCTGTCGTAATCGGCAAGGACATCCGCGAACCGTTTCCGCTCAGTTTCAGCCGCTGTCGAGCAGCCCGCTGCGAGCGCCTCCGGATGCTCGGCCGTGCGCTGGCCAGCATTGGCGGCTTCCTCGGGCGTGATGCGAAATGGCACGTGGCCGTCCACGGGGATTCCGCTGCGCCGGGCCTCGTCCATGATCGCGAAGTACGCCTCGCGGGAGAGATTTTCGTAGACCTTGATGAGATCGGCGCCATTCGAGACCAGCTGTGCCACCGCGACCCGTGCGTCTGCCGCGGTGCGCACCACGACCGGGTTGCTCCCCAACGGTGGATCGCCATCGAGCGAAGGGCCTGCGCTCAGAAATCGGGGCGGCCCGGGAAGCTGCCCCTCGACCAGCCGGCGCCTGACCGACTTGGTCAATTCGAGTGTCGCATCGCCAGTTCCGTCGTTCATGTTGCGAACACCCGTCACACCGTGGGCGAGGAACAGCGGGAAGTGCCAGTCCTGGGCCGCGACCGACTCTTGAGATCTATCGATCGTCACGTTGGCCACTGAGTGAACGTGCATGTCCCACAGGCCCGGCATGAGATAGCGGCCAGCGGCCTCCACGACTTCTGCGTCGTCGGGCACTGCGACCTCGCGCGTCGGGCCGACAGCCGTGATGCGGCTGCCGGTTACAAGAACGGTGTGGTCCGAATGGAGCGACCCATCCCTCACATCGACAATGGTGACGCCGCGGATTGCCACGGCGGGCGACTGCGGATGTGCGCAAGAAACGAGGAGCAGACAGAGGACACTCACAAGACTCTTCATAAGCTCACGCATGAAAGTCATCGCTCTTGCCCTCGCGCAGCATTCTCGGCGCGGCACACGCGCCTAGAGTGACGCGCGCTGCCGCGCCGATCAAGGCACTCCCTACCGCCTCACTTCGGCGAGAAGAACCCGACGCGATTACCCTCGCTGTCGAGGAACTGCGCGTAGAAGCCCATGTTCTCGGGCAGCGCGGTCCTGCCTTGCAGCACCTTGCCCCCGGCCTTTTCGACCTTCGCGAGCGGCTTCGCCAGGTCGTCGCGAAGATTGAGGTAAACGGTGGTGCCCTCGGCGCTCGGGCGGTAGCCGTCGGCGTGCATGACACAGCCGGTCGGCTGTCCCTTGTCGGCCGGGAAGATCGAAAACTTCATCGTCGGGCCCATGGCGTCGGGCTTGAGCTGGACGCCGAGCACATCCTCGTAGAACCGCGTGGCGTGGTCGAGATCTCTGCTTGGGATTTCGAACCAGGTGATGGCGCTGGCTGCGAGCATGGCGGGCTCCGGTCAATAAGAGAGTGCCGGATTGGCACGCGCGCATGCTGGCACCAGGTTCCTGACAGCCTGTTGTCAGGAGTGTGTGCATAAGTCACTTCGTCAACCACTGCGCATAGAGCTCAGGTCGACGATGCCTGAGGAACAATTGGCGGGCATGTGATGTCGTGGTCGATGCAAGATCGACCTCGACGTACAGGATCTCCTCGGTTCCCCGACCCGCTCGGGCGATGACGGCGCCGTCGGGCGCGCACACGAACGACTCGCCCGCGAAGTCGAGGCAGTCCTCCCGGCCGATGCGATTGCAGAGCGCCACGTAGTAGCCGTTCTGGAATGCCGCGACACGCATCTCGGCTTCATACAAGCCTTCGGGCCACTCGCCGACGGCGCCGGCCTGAGGGACGACCACGAGGTCGGCGCCGGCGAGCGCCAGCGCGCGCATGTACTCGGGGAAATGGCGGTCATAGCAGATGGCGACGCCCACGTTGGCGACTCGCGTGCGAAACACCGGCGCCCCCGTGTCGCCCGGCGTGTAGTAGCCCTGCTCGTGGAAGCAGGCGTACTCGGTGATGTGCACCATGCGCGTGACGCCCAGCAACGACCCATCCGCATCGATTACCGGCGAGGAATCGAAGGTCGCGGCTTCCGCGCGCTCGAACAGGTTCAGCACCACCACGATGCGGAGCTCCCGCGCTTTTTCGCGAAACGCCCGGACCAGCCGGCCGTCCAGCGGCTCGGCGAGCTCGCGGACATCACCAGACGCCGGATGCTGCGGATGAAACCACTCAAAGCCGAGCTCCGCGTAACAGGCGAGCGCGGCGCCGTTCCGGGCGGCCGCCTCGAGGTTCGCGAGCCCGCGCGCGATGTTCAACTCTTTATCCCGGGTGGCCCGCTGCTGGATGAGGGCGATTTTCATGGCGTTGTGTTATATCCGACTGCGGCCTGCAAGGGGTGACCTCATGGAAAGGCTCCTAGTCGGATTGGCGGTCTTCTTCGGGGTCCATTCGATTTCATTGCTCGCGCTGGATTGGCGTAACCGGATCGCCGAACGTCTCGGCAGAACGGCCTGGCAGGGCCTTTACTCGGTCGCCGCGCTGGTCGGGTTCTACCTGCTCGTCACGGGCTACGGGGCGGCGCGGCCGTCCGCAGCCGTATTGTATGTATCGCCGTCGTGGTTGCGATACGTTGCGGCGCTCCTGATGCTTCCGGTATTCACGCTCGCGCTCGCCTCGGTGCTGCCCGGGCGCATCCGGGACCGCGCGGGACATCCGCTGCTGCTGGCGACCATGCTGTGGGCCGCCGCGCATCTCCTGACCAATGGCAGCGTGGTCGACCTGCTGCTGTTCGGCGCGTTCCTGGCGTGGGCGGTCGCCGTCCGCCTGTCGCTCGAACGCCGTCCGGCACGCCCGATCCGCACCCTGCCGTCGTCGGCAGTCAACGACGTGATCGTCGTAGTCGGTGGACTCGCGCTCTACGCGATCTTCGTTCTCTGGCTGCACCTCAGGTGGTTCGGCGTCCCGCCGCTGGCTTGAAGCGCCGCGAGCGGAATTTGAGTTCGCGGCTTCGCGGGCCTTGCGCCTCGGCAGCGTCCAGTCCGGCCGGATGAAATGCCAGGCATATCCGAACGGATTCCGCTGGAGTTAATCCTGATGCTCCGGCTCGGCTTCCCAGAAGTCGCCCGCCAGCACGGCGCCTTCCTCGCTCATGGCTTGCCTCCCACCTGGCTCAACCAGGCGCCGTAGTCCTGCTGTTGAGCGGCGTGGCGGTCAATGCCTGGACGACGGTCACCTACGCGATCTGGCTGCACGGTGCGTTCGTCGTGCCGGGGGACCGCTTTCTGCTTCGCGAGCTGGGAGAGCCGTACTCGAACTATGTGCGGAGGGTGCCAAGTTAGATTGCCACGTAGCGCGCACCTGCGCCAGAAACGCGGCCTTATCACCGCGCATCGCACGAATGACGTCCCGTGGAGCATCGGTCGTCTCATGGGTAGCGGCCCACAACACGATTTCGACCATGACCGGAGCGAGACCGATGCCTTTCTCCGTGAGCCGATAGATCAGGCGCCGCGCGTCCGTTGGGTCGCGGTGTTTTTCGACAATGGCGTTCGCTTCCAGCCGACTCAGCCGGTCGGTCAGGATATTGGTGGCGATGCCCTCATCCGCCGACAGGAAATCGCCGAAGGTGTTGCCACCCTTGAACATGAGGTCGCGCACGACCAGCAGGGTCCAAGGGTCGCCCAGCATGTCCAGCGTAATGCCGATCGGGCAGCCGGATCGATGCGATGGATTGCGGCTTCTGCGCACCCCGGCAGCCTAGCAGATAACTTGCATAATGCAATTGACTTGAGCTAGCATCGGCGCCGACATGGGCACACAGGCGGAACCAGGCATGTACGTGAAAAAAACCTACCTGCTCGCGGTGCTCGCCTATCTCGTCCCGACTTTCATGACGGGATTCGTCTGGCACCTCGTGGCGTTTCACGACATCTATGTCCGGCTGAACCTGTATCGACCTGACCCCATCATCCCCTTCGGCCTCGGTTCGATGATCGTGCAGGGGCTGATCTTTGCGTGGGCGTATCCGCGCCTTTTCGATACCGCGCGCAGCGCCTGGGTGAAAAGTGCCGTTCGTGCGGCGGCAGTCTTTGCCGCCTTGTCCTGGTCTTTCACGACCATCGCGGTCGCAGCCAAGTATCCGATGACATCGATCGGAAGCTACGTCCAGATCGAAACGCTCTACACAGCGGTGCAATTCGCACTGGTTGCGCCACTCATGGCCCTGGCATGGCGGAGTGCAAATGCATAGGAGGAGTTCCAATGCCCAAGCTTGTCCTGAGCTACTTTGACTTCGATGGCGGCCGCGGCGAAGCCGCGCGGCTGGTGATGCACCTCGCGGGTATCGCCTTCGAGGACAAGCGCATCCCCGGCAAGGACTGGCCCGCGCTGCGCGACACGACCCCATTCCAGGCGCTGCCGGTGCTGGAAGTGGATGGCAAGGTGATCACGCAGTCGAACACGATCAACCGCTTCCTCGGCAAGCTTGCCGGCCTTTACCCGAAGGACGACTGGCAGGCAGCGCTGGCGGACGAGGTGATGGACGCGGTTGAGGACATCTCCACCAAGATCGCCAACACCATCGGGCTCGAAGGCGACGCAAAGAAAAAAGCGCGCGAGTCGCTGGCGGCCGGTCCCATCCCGCGCTTCCTGGAGCAGATCGAGGCCCGCCTTAAGGCGGGCGGTGGCGAGTGGTTCGTCGAAAAGCGCCTGACGGTCGCGGACATCAAATGCTTTCTCTGGATCCGCTGGCTCAAGTCCGGGGCGCTTGACCATGTTCCGGCCGACATCGTGGACAAGCACGCGCCGCTCGTGGCGGCGCACCTCGAGCGGGTCAAGAGCCACTCCAAGATCGCGGCGTACTACGCGGCGCGCAGGAAGTGATCGGGAGAGACCGGCACGGCGGTTGACCGTTTGCGGGGCATAACCCGGCGCTCAATTCCACCTTGAGCAGGTCCTTGCTGAATCACACGCTGTATTTCAATTTGTACTACACCACGCAATACGAACGGTAATGCATGGCGGCCTTCAGCCTGCGACTCCCGGAGGATCTTGAATCGCGGCTCGACGAGGAGGCGCGGCGAGGTCTGGATCGCGAACCTCAATCCTTCCCTCGGCCGTGAGATCAGCAAGATCAGACCCGTTCTGATCGTTCAGGCCGACGAGCTGATCGAAGCGGGAACGCCTCACGGAAAATTGCCAGGTCGTGGTCGATCAGCCACGAGCGCTCGATCGGACCCGCCTTGGCGAAGGACCGCTCACACTTCTGACGCCCGCGGAGCTCGCCGCGGTCGAGCGCAGCCTGCGCGTCGTGCTCGGCATGTATTGAGCGGCGCCGCGGGAGGAACTTCAGTTCGCGGCTTCGTGGGCCTTGCGCCTCGGCAGCGTCCAGTCGGGCGGGATGAAATGGCAGGTGTAGCCGAAGGGATTGCGCAGCAGATAATCCTGATGCTCAGGCTCGGCCTCCCAGAAATCCCCTGCCGGGGCTACTTCGGTCACGGCCTTGCCGGGCCATAGCCCGGATGCGTCGACGTCGGCGATCGTGTCCTCGGCGATGCGGCGCTGCTCGTCGGTCGTGTAGAAGATGGCCGACCGATAGCTCGTGCCGACGTCGTTGCCCTGGCGATTCTTTGTCGTCGGGTCGTGGATCTGGAAGAAGAACTCGAGGATCTGCCGGAAACTAATCTTCGCGGGATCGAACAGGATCTCCACGGCCTCCGCATGGTTGCCGTGATTCCGGTAGGTCGCGTTGGGCGTCTTACCGCCCGAGTATCCAACCCGCGTCTTCAGCACGCCGGGATACTTGCGGAAGAGGTCCTGCACGCCCCAGAAGCATCCGCCGGCCAGAATCGCGCGCTCCTCGCTCATGGCTTGCCTCCCACCTGGCTCAAGTATGCCCCGTAGCCCTCTTTTTCCATGTCGTCCCGGCGGATGAAGCGCAGGGACGCCGAGTTAATGCAGTAGCGCAGGCCGCCGCGCTCGCGGGGCCCGTCGGTGAAGACGTGACCCAGGTGGCTGTCGCCTTGCGCCGAGCGCACTTCCGTGCGGACCATCCCATGCGACTCGTCCGTCAGCTCCGTGATGTTGGCGGGCTCGATCGGCTTCGTGAAGCTCGGCCAGCCGGTATCCGAGTCGAACTTGTCGGTCGAGGCGAACAGCGGCTCGCCCGAGACGACGTCGACGTAGATGCCCGGCTGCTTGTTGTGCAGGTAGGCGCCCGAGCCCGGCATTTCCGTGCCGCAGAGCTGCGTCACGCGGTGCTGTTCGGGGGAAAGCCTGGCGATGGCTGCGGGGTCCTTGACGAACTTGTCCATGCGTCCGGCCTCATGCCGCGTAGGCTACTGGATGATCAGACCGTGAGAGTGGCGCGGATATTGCAGCCTCGCGCCAACCCGGGCTCAGTCCTCGGCATCGGCCAGCGGAACGCTGAGCAGCGACTTCTGGCGCTCGCGGCCGGCGTCCCGCTTCAGCTCTTCGACCTCGGCGAGATAGTCGGCGATATCCCGATTCGGCACGACGCGTCCCGCCCCGAGCCGCACTTCCGGGCCGAGATTCACGCGGTTGACGTCGCCGTCCTCGCCCCCGATCGCCATGATCCACGCGATGGCACCGATCACGAGAGTCGCGGCGCTGGCCAGCGCCAACGTCACGCGGCGCCCGTAATGAGTTGCCTCGCGCAGATGCAGGTACAGCGCGAGCAGTGCCGTCCCCCCCACGACGGCAACGCCTATCCGGACGAGCACCGACCACTGCGTGGCGAATGCCACCAGACCGGCCACCCAGTAACTCCAGGCGCAAAACGCAGCGCCGATCGAGGCGATCGCCACGTGGATTCGAAAATGCCAGCTTCCATGGTTCAGCTTCGTCGTCAGTGCCCAGAGGCCGGCCCACAACGCGATCAGCCCGAGCGCAACGAGCCCCGCGATCGCGACGCTGCGGAGCATCGACGACGGCGCATCGAGCCATTGCAGGAAGCCGCCATAGGCCACGCATGCCGACACGCCGGCAGCCGCGAGAGGCGTGCGGTGCCGGCGCACGAAATCGCGCCGGAAGACGCGTTCCGGTCCGATCGGCGTGTGCCGCGTGCGCACGCGCAGCCTCGTGCGTCCGACGATGACCTCGCCCTGCTCGACGATTGCGCCTGCATCCGCCGGGACCCGCTCGCCGTCGACGCGCGTTCCGTTTCGTGTGCCGAGATCACGCACGCTGACACGACCGTCCTCCAGCAGCGTCAACAGCGCATGGTGCGGCGCTGCATGATCGTCGTCCACGACGATGTCGCAGCCCAGATCACGGCCTACGCGGCATTCGGTGCCGGCGCCCTCGAGGCGCAGCCGCAGGACCGTGTGCCCATGCGGGCCGACCTGCTCGATCACCATCACGGGGTCCACTGCAGGGCTCCCAGGTAGCGCTCCATGGTTCGCCTGCCGGATTCGAATGCGACGCCCTGGAGCGCGAGCCTGCTCACCAGCGCCTGGTGCACGTCGTCGATGCCGACGACGGTCACGTCGAAATCGTAGAGACCGGCGAACAGCCGGTACTGGCGCACGCAGGTCGAGATTCGCGCATCGAAGCCGTCCAGCGAAACCAGCGCGTCGCGGCAGGCGAACGGCGCCACGTGGGCCGATGCGCCCGCGCGGCGCGGGCCCGCGGCGAGGCGGTTCACCTGCCGTTCGAAGTGCAGGGGATGCAGTCCCAGCGATTGAAGAATCCGGTGCTGGATCGCAAGCCCGGCCACGTAGACGCCGGGCTGCACCAGGATGCGGGACGGTATCGAGCAACTGACGGCTTCCACGCGCATGCGCACGTGCGGGCTGCGTTCGTCGACCGTCGTGCATTCGAGGTGCCGCGAGATCTGCGTCGGCAAGGCGTAACCGCGCACCTTCTGTATGCCGGCTGCGCCCGGCTGGGCCTCCAGCACCTCGGCCTCGTAGGCGAGCACCTGCGCCGTCACGCGCTGGCGCAGCTGGCGCGCGCTCAGCGACAGGTCGAGCGGCTCCTTCGCACGTGCCAGCAGCGCCGGGATGTGCTTGGCCGGCACGACGAAGCCGACGAGCTGCCGGCCCGTGACCACGGAGACATTGACTCCGTACACGCGGCCCCTCCTGTCGAGCGCCGGTCCGCCCGACATGCCGCCGTTGATCGCGCCGGTGTAGTGGATACGCTGCTCGATGCTGTTCTCGACCAGGCCGTTCGCGACACCCTCGGTGATGGTCAGGCCGAGGTTCAACGGGAAACCGATCGACCAGGCGCGTTCGCCCTGCGCGGGAATCTCGCTGCGCAACCTCAGGGAGGGCAATTCGAGGTCGTCGGCCGCGACGACAGCGAGATCGTTGCGTACGTCGATGGCGAGGACGTGCAGGAGCCCTTTGCGCCCGTCGCTCGCCAGGTATTCCAGCCGGTACTGTCGCGGGTACAGCACGGCCTGCGCCACGACGTGATAGTTCGTCACGATCCGGCGCCCGTCGTCGACGGCGAAACCGCTTCCGTGGAATGCGCTCGATTCGGACCCGTCGAAGAAACCGCGAATCTGCACCACGGCATCGCGTGCCGCGTCGAGACGGACTTGCGCCTCGGCCGAGAGTTCCTGGCTCGCGATTTCGGCATCGATGGCGGCGGCATCGACCGTGTCGGCGTCCGGCGCCTGCGCTTCGGGCGACTGAGGGGCCGGCGCTTCGGCGGGCACCGGGGGATCTTCCGCCTGCGCAGCAACGACTGTCGCGAATCCGTACAGCCACACCGCGGCGACGAAGCGGGCGATCCTCAAATGGGCTCCTGCTTGGCGGACGAACTGGGCAAAAGGTCTGGCCTCACCCCGATCGATAGGTTCCCGGTCCGGTTCCTGTCGGCCCGGGCTCGTCCCATGAGCCGGGCCCCGTGCCACAATCCCCCGATGATTGCCGACGCCCTCTCTGGCTTCCACCCCGCCGTCGCAGGGTGGTTCCGCAGCCGCTTCCCCGAACCGACCGAAGCCCAGCGCCGGGCTTGGCCCGTGACGGCCGGGCACTGCGACGCTCTCATCGCCGCGCCCACTGGCTCGGGCAAGACGCTGGCCGCGTTCCTCTCAGCAATCAATGACTTGGTAGTCGAGGGTCTCTCGAAGGGCCTCTCGGACGAGGTCCACGTCCTCTACGTCTCGCCGCTGAAGGCGCTCTCGAATGACATCCAGAAGAACCTCCAGGAGCCGCTCGCAGGCATCCGTGACCAGCTGCTCGAGCTGGGGCTGCCGGACGTCGCGATCCGCGATGCGGTGCGGACCGGCGACACCTCGGCCCTCGACCGCAACCGCATGCGCCGCACGCCGCCGCACATCCTGGTCACGACGCCGGAGTCGTTCTTCATCCTGCTGACCTCGGAATCCGGCCGCGCGATGCTGACAAGCGTCAAGAGCGTGATCGTGGACGAGCTGCATGCGGTCGCCGGCAGCAAGCGCGGCTCGCACCTGATGCTGTCGCTGGAGCGGCTCGACGCCCTCTGCGGCCGGTCGCCGGTGCGCGTCGGTCTTTCCGCGACGGTCAAGCCGCTCGAGGCGATGGCGCGATTCCTCGTGGGCGCCCGCACGGGCGCCGTCGAGATCGTCGATACCGGGCACGTGCGCGAGCGCCATCTCGCGCTGGAGCTGCCGCGCTCGCCGCTCGAAGCGGTCATGGCGAACGAGGTCTGGGGCGAACTGTACGACCGGCTCGCCGAGCTGATCCAGCAGCACCGGACCACGCTCATCTTCGTCAACAACCGGCGCCTCGCCGAGCGGGCGACCCGTTTCCTGGCCGAGCGCGTCGGCGCGGAGCATGTCGCGACCCATCACGGCAGCCTCTCGAAGGAACACCGGCTGAATGCAGAGCAGCGGCTGAAGGGCGGCGAGCTCAAGGCCCTCATCGCCACCTCCTCGCTCGAGCTCGGCATCGACATCGGTGACATCGACCTCGTCTGCCAGATGGGCTCGCCACGGCTGATCTCGGCGCTCCTGCAACGCGTCGGCCGTGCCGGGCATGCGATTGGCGCCATTCCGAAGGGGCGGCTCTTTCCGTTGTCGCTGGATGACCTCGTCGAGTGCACGGCGCTCCTCGACAGCGTGCGGCGCGGCGAACTCGACCGCATCCGCGTGCCTTTGAGGCCGCTCGACGTGCTCGCGCAGCAGATCGTGGCGGAAGTCGCCTGCCGCGAATGGGGCGTGGACGAGTTGCTGGCGGCCTTCCGCCGTGCGCAGCCCTACGCCGAGCTGACCGCGGAAGAGTTCGAGCAGGTCCTCAAGATGCTGGCCGAGGGCTATTCGACCCGACGCGGCCGGCGCTCGGCCTATCTGCACTACGACACGGTCAACCGGCGCCTGCGCGCACGGCGCGGCGCCCGGCTCACGGCCGTGACCAACGCCGGCGTGATCCCGGACCAGTTCGACTACGACGTGGTGCTGAACCCCGAGGGTCTGCGCATCGGCTCGATCGGCGAAGACTTCGCATTCGAGAGCATGCCCGGTGACATCTTCCAGCTCGGCAACACTTCGTACCGGGTGCAGAAGGTCGAGATCAACAAGGTCTTGGTCGAGGACGCGAAGGGCGCCGCGCCGACGCTGCCGTTCTGGCTCGGCGAGGCGCCGGCGCGTAGCGACGAGCTTTCCGCTTCCGTCGCGCGGCTGCGGGAGCAGGCTTTGCAGCGGCTGGATGGTGAACCGGAAGCCTGCGGACGGTGGCTGCGCGAGGATCTTGGCCTCGCCCCCATCGCAGCCCAGCAGCTCGCCCAGTATTTCGCCGCCGGCAAGGCCGCGCTCGGCACGCTGCCGACGCTCGATACCGTCGTGTTCGAGCGCTTCTTCGACGATGTGGGCGATACCCACCTCGTCATCCATTCGACCTTCGGGTCGCGCGTCAACCGGGCCTGGGGGCTGGCGCTGCGCAAGCGCTTCTGCCGCCAGTTCAATTTCGAGCTCCAGGCCTCCGCGCTCGAGGACAGCATCGTGCTGTCGCTCGGCCCGACGCATAGCTTTCCGCTCGAGGACGTGAAGGGGTTCCTCAAGGCCGCCACCGCGTGCGACGTGCTGGTGCAGGCGCTGCTCGACGCGCCGATGTTCGGCACGCGCTGGCGCTGGGACGCCGCCATTTCGCTTGCGCTGCGAAGGTTCCGGAACGGCAAACGCCTGCCGGCGCCGTTCCAGCGCGCGGACTCCGAAGACCTGCTGGCGGTCGTGTTCCCCGACCAGCTCGCCTGCGCAGAGAACCTGACCGGCGTGCGCGAGATTCCCGATCACCCGCTGGTGCGGCAGACGGTCGATGACTGCCTGCGCGAAACCATGGACGTGGACGGCTTCCTCGCGCTCCTGAAGCGGATCGAAGACGGCGCGGTGCGGGTGCACTGCCTCGATCTTTCGGCGCCCTCGCCACTGTCGCACGCCGTCCTCGGCGCAAGGCCCTACGCCTTCCTCGACGACGGCGATGCCGAGGGGCGTCGCACGCGCTCCGTCTCGACCGATCGCCTGCTCGACCCGAAGGACGCCGCCGACCTCGGCCGCCTGGATCCCGCCGCCATTGAGCGCGTGAGGACCGAGGCCTGGCCGGAGATCGGCAATCACGACGAGCTGCACGATGCGCTCGTGGTGTACGGCTTCCTGACCGGGCCCGAGATCGAACCGTGGAAAGGGCTGCTCGCGCGGTTGCGGGACGAGCGACGGGTCGTCTTCCACGAAGGGCTTTGGCTGGCCGTCGAGCGGTCCACCCAATTCGGGCGCGCAAAGGACGGCGACCTCGATGCGCTCGTGGAGATCCTGCGCAGCCGTCTCGAACTGGTCGGTCCAGTCACGGAATCGGCGCTCGGTGTCGCGCTCGACCTGCCCGCCGGGCAGATCCGCGCCGCGCTGCTGGCCCTCGAGGCGCAGGGCTCGGTGATGCGCGGCCGATTCAGCGGACGAAAAGAAGAAGAATGGTGCGAGCGGCGGCTGCTGCTGCGCATCCATCGCTACACCCGCGACCGCAAGCGCAACGAGATCCAGGCCGTGCCGCCCGCGCAGCTCATGCGCTTTCTGTTCCGCTGGCAGCGAGTGGCGATGGAGAACCACGACGATCGCCGCGAGGGCGAGGCCGGCCTGCTGGCGGTACTGCAGCAGCTCGAAGGTTTTGCGGTTCCGGCCGGCGCCTGGGAGCGGGACATCCTGCCGCTCCGCGTCAAGCAGTACCTCCCCGAAGGTCTCGACAAGCTCTGTGCCGCCGGGCGTATTGCGTGGTTCCGCCCGGTCGAAGCAAGCGTCAGCGAACTGCCGCCCGCGGCCGGGCCGGTGCGCTCGACGCCCATCACGCTGGTCGAGCGTGAATCGCTGGCGCACTGGCAGAAGTGCAGCGCCACGCCCGCCTCCTCGGAGGGATTGTCGCCGCGTGCGCAGAAGATCCTGGAATGTCTGCGCGAACATGGCGCCTCGTTCTTCGACGACCTGGTGCGAGACACGGGGCTCATTCGCAGCGAGGTGGAGCTGGGCCTCGGCGAGCTCGTCAGCCGCGGACGCGTCACTTCGGATTCCTTCGCGGGCGTTCGCGCCCTGATCACGTCGCGGAAGCGGCGCGAGCGGCTGCGCCAGTACCGCCGTCCGTTCCTGAGCCTGGAGGACGCCGGACGCTGGAGTCTGCCGCGCCAGCTGCCGGCGCAGGCTAGCGCCGAGTCGCTCGGCACGCCGGCGGTGGACCACATCGCGCGCGTGCTGCTCCGACGCTATGGCGTCGTGTTCCGCAAGCTCCTGGAGCGCGAGGGCGGCCTGCCGCCGTGGCGGGAGCTCTTCTATGTCTACCGGCGTATGGAGGCGCGCGGTGAGATCCGCGGCGGGCGCTTTGTGAGCGGCTTCGCCGGCGAGCAGTTCGCGCTCCCGGAGGCGGTCGATCTCATGCGGAGCGTGTCAAAGGATGGCATCCTGGATCGCATTTCTATTTCGGCGGCCGATCCGCTCAACCTCGCCGGCATCGTTGTCCCCGGAGATCGCGTGCCGGCACTGTCCGGCAATCGCGTGCTCTTCGAGCAGGGCGTGCCGGTGGCGCTGAAGGCGGGCGGCGAAGTGCGGTTCTTGAAAGAAGTGCCGGAGAAATCCCAGTGGGAGATCCGCAACCTGCTGATCCGGCGCCAGGGGCCGGCAGGATATCTGCCGGGCACGACATTCTCGCACTGACACTTACAACGAGCGGGTTTGCCTCCTTGGCGATGGCCGTGTCACGTAAATCGGTGGTTGCGGCGTCCTTGGCCTGCTGCGCCTTCTCAATGGCCGCAAGTCCGGATGCTGACACGAAACTGCCAGACAACCCGACCTGGATGGTGGAACTGACACCCGGCCACGTCGCGTACGTGCGAATGTGCGAGGAGCGTCAGACCGTCAGCACCGCTGAACTCCGGATCGTCTACAAAGACCCGCTAACGGCCCAAGGCGGCGACGTCATGGCCTTCGAGTTCGACTTTAGCTGTCCGGACAAGACAGAAGAATCTTCGGGCGAAGTGACATCTCGGAAGGGCGAGTTGTGGAAGCGTTATCCGGCCGTGCTCCACAGTGAACTGGAACAAGCTCAGTTCGACGCGCTCAGGACTGGCCCCACTCTTGCAAAAGCCTGGAAGCGTGTCTGTGAAAGGTGGGATCCCGAAAAGCGGAAATCGGCTTTCGTGAAAGTGCCGCGCCTTAGCCAGACGTATTTCGGGTTGGTAGACCAGGGCGTTCACTACCAGGTCGCCATGGGGCTGGCCAATACGCCGAATAACGAATATCTGGAACCGGGCGGTCCGAAAGCGCTCGATATTAGTTATCAGCAGTGGAAATCAGTCGCGGCAATATTCAAATGGCGGAATCTGCCTCCTCAGGAACAGGCGGCACCTTGAACCCAAGACCGGATTGAGCGGATGCAACTTACCAAGGATAGGGGTTGCCGGTGAAGTTCAGGAACTTGCCGGTGTCGCGCACGCAACTGATCCTACGTCTTTTGTCTGGCGCGGTTCAGAAGCCGGCGAAGGGATTCATGTCGCAGTCCACGTCGGTCGAATCGACCAAGCCATCCCGGTCGTCGTCCGTCCCATTATTGCAGTCGAGCTCCACATTAGCCGGTGTCACGATCGTGACGGAGACATTGGCATTGCCCCCGTTCGAGCTGATTGAGATGGTGCCCGTGGCCGTGATGCCCGAGGCGAGTTGCCAGCCGGGCGCGCGGACGGCCACGGTCGCGGGTCCCGAGCCGCTGAAGGTCGTGGCCCCGCTGGAGCTGGGCGTCCCTTTGATACCGCCCGTGCACTGCATGCCACAGTCGGGACAGTTCGAAGGAATCGCGCACTGCTCGTTCGCAATGGTGGTCAGCCACGCGTGATTCTCCGTGACCGACCACGTCAGCGTTCCACCCCCGGCGTTGCGTATCTCGAGGGTTTGGCGGTCCGGCGGGATGTTTGTGAGATTGTTTCGGTCGGTGTACTTCAGCAGCACGGGCGATACGCTGAGCAACGGTGTCGTGCTGGATGCGGGAGGGGGCACCGTCGCCTGATAGATCTGGTTACCGTGGGTGACGACCCACACGGCGCCGTTTGGGCCGGCCGCGATCTGCGACGCGCCACCAGGCTTCTTGACCCATCCTTCCCAACGGTAAATGCCGCTGTCGGTGCCGATTATCCAGACAGCGCCGTCCGCGCCAATGCCGATGTCCGTGGCCGCACCGGTGAGCTGCGCCCAGTTGCGGCCGTCAAAGCGATATACGTTGTTCGAGCTGCTGACCACCCAGGCGTTGCCCTGCGGATCCACCGAAACGCGTACGGCCGCACCCGGGATCTTGGTCCAGTTCACGCCCTTGTCGGTCGAGCGATAGATGCCGTAGCCGCCATATTCAGCGGTGGTCCCTATCACCCAGACCGTGCCATTCGCGCCGACGCCGATGTCGCGCGCCGAGCCATTCACCGTCAGCCACTTCGTGCCGTCGTAGCGAAAGATCCTGTTGGAATTGTTGACCACCCACGCATGGCCCTGCGGGTCGACCGCGATGCGCTCGGCCCCGCCGGGAATATTCACCCAGGTGTTATTCGTGCGCCGGTATATGCCGTAACCACCGCCCACCGCATTCGTACCAATCACCCACACCGAACCGTCCGCACCCACGCCCACGTCGCGCGCCGCGCCGTCGGTGAGTTGCCAGTTCTGGGCGTGGGCCGTCTGCGCGCCGGCGAGGGCAAGCAAGACGAGGAGACGCAGGAAACCGGAGAGAGCGCGAACCATGATGACCCCCATGCCTTATGGCTCGCAGGGGCGCGACGAGCGAACTCAACGCTATATTTGCCCCCTGCTGTCGAACCGACGTAGCCGTTTTTCTTATGACATTATTATAGGGAAGCATACTGGACACGGGAACGGGTGTACAGCAATAGAGCCCGCGCCAGTCGTCGGGCCGGTCGCTCAGCGGCAGCTCGACGGCGTATGCTCCCGGCCCGGGAGCCATATCGCAGAAACCGGTCTACCTTGCGAATTCGGCGGCGCTGAGGCGCTGGTTTGCCGCGAACGCGACCACGTCCATGCCCATCAAGCTCAATCTGGATCGCGTCATGTCCGAACGTGAGATCAGTCTCACCGAGCTGGCTGACCGCATCGGCATCACGCTCGCCAATCCTTCCATTCTCAAGACCAGCAAAGCGCGCGCCATCCGCTTCACGACGCTGGAGGCATTGTGCCGCGAGCTGAAATGCCAGCCGGGGGATCTGCTCGAATGTGTTCCGAGGTAGGATGCGATTATCGTGCCAAACTTGATTTCCCTGAGGGGCTTCGCACCAGCGCTGCTCGCTTGTCTTCTGACGCTCCCTTCAGCGTCAATTCAGGCGGAAGACGTCACGGCCATTCGCTGCGGCCAGCTGCTCAATCCGGTGGACGGTTCCATGACCCGGAACGCAGTCATCATCGTGAGAAATGACCGTATCGAGCAGGTCGATGCGAACTCGGCGATTCCTGCCAACGCACGCGTGATCGACCTGTCCGTCTATACGGTATTGCCCGGACTGATCGACAGCCACACGCACATCCTGCTTCAGCCCGAGGACGAGAGCGGCCCGCCTCCGGTCATCACGAAATCGCAGGCATTTCGCACCGTTCAGGGCGTCGCCGCCGCCAGGAAGGATCTCGAAGCGGGATTCACGACCCTGCGCGACGTCGACAGCGAAGGTGCGGGCTTCGCCGACGTCGCCATACGCGATGCCATCAATCGGGGAATCGTTCCCGGCCCGCGGCTGCTGGTTTCGACGCTGGCGATCACAATCACCGGCGGCCACATGAATAACGCGGGCCTGAATCCCGACATCGCCGTTCCTGAACCGGCGGCGCTGGCCGACTCGCGTGACGCGATGATTGCCGAAGTGCGCCGCCAGGTGAAATACGGAGCCGACTGGATCAAGCTCTACGCGACCGGGACGCTGCGCCACGTCGATGCTGCCAGCCTCGAGCCGCTCGGTCAGGTCTCGCTCGAGGAGGTGCAGGCCGTCGTCGCCGAGGCGAAACGATGGCGGCGCGATGTGGCCGCGCATGCCTACGGCGGCGACGGTGCGAAGAACGCCATTCGCGGCGGCGTGCGCTCGATCGAGCACGGCATGATGCTGGACGATGAAGCGCTCGGCCTGATGGTCGAGCACGGGACCTGGTGGTGCCCGACCCTTTCGACCTACATACCGGCGACCGAAGAAGACGATACTGAACTACAGCGCCGGATCGTCGCCAGCCACAAGGACGTGTTCAGGAAGGCGATGCGCATGGGCGTGAAGATCGCCTTCGGCACGGATGTCGGCGCCTACGAGCACGGCACTTCCGCACGGGAATTCGTTCGCATGGTCGACTACGGAATGAAGCCGATCGATGCCATTCGCTCGGCAACCATTCGGGGCGCCGAGTTGCTGCGGATGGAGCGTCAGATCGGCACGATCGAGCCGGGCAAGTTCGCGGAC
>Ga0214472_10003358_pt1 | contig 16952 bp, 16 predicted proteins | sample RVTome_6_FD_207662 | JGI IMG/M metagenome (GOLD analysis project Ga0214472, IMG submission 207662) | Soil microbial communities from uranium-contaminated site in the Upper Colorado River Basin, Wyoming, United States - RVT140D175 | ecosystem: Environmental > Terrestrial > Soil > Contaminated >... | reverse complement strand
TAGGGATCGCAACTGCCGACGGCCGCGGCGGGCGAGGGATCGCGATTGCCGACGGCCGCGGCGGGCGAGGGATCGCGATTGCCGACGGCCACGGCGGGAGAGGGATCGCGACTGCCGACGGCCACGGCGGGAGAGAGATCCGTTGACCGCGCCGCGGGAACCGAAGACGAGCGTGACGGCGGCGCGGCGCCCGGCGAAGCGCGGGGCCACCGGCCCGGACCTCCGCGACCTTCCCGCCCTGCGGCGCGCTCTTCTCGCCTGGTACGCCCGGAACCGTCGCGACCTGCCCTGGCGCGCGACGCGCGACCCCTACCGGGTCTGGGTGTCGGAGATCATGCTCCAGCAGACCACCGTCCGCGCCGCCCTGCCCTACTACGAGTCGTTCCTGCAGCGCTTCCCCACCCTGCAGGCGCTCGCGGAGGAGCCCGAGGACGAGGTGCTCGCCGCGTGGTCGGGCCTGGGCTACTACCACCGCGCGCGCAACCTCCACCGCGGCGCCCAGCACGTGGCCGAGCGGCACGCCGGCCAGTTCCCGCGAACCCTCGAGGCCGCGCTCGCCGTCCCCGGCGTCGGCCTCTACACGGCCAGCGCGATCCTCTCGATCGCCCGGGACACCCCGCTGCCCGTCGTCGACGGCAACGTCCGGCGCGTGCTCGCTCGCCTCTTCGCGCTGGCCGGTCCCGAGTACAAGCGCGACGGTCCCTTCTACAACCTGGCCGAGTCGCTGCTCGACCGGGAGCACCCGGGAGACTGGAACCAGGCGGTGATGGAGCTCGGAGCGACGGTGTGCACTCCCCGCCGTCCCGGGTGCCCGGCGTGCCCGCTGCGCGCGAGGTGCCAGGCGCGCGCGGCGGGCCGTCCCGAGGACTTCCCCGAGACTCGGGCCCGCCGGGCCACCGTCGACGTGACCGTGGCTGCCGCCCTGGTGCAACGGGACGGGCGGGTCCTGCTCGCCCGCCGCCCCACCGGCCGCCTCCTCGACCGGATGTGGGAGCTTCCCCAGACCCCGCTCGACCCCGAAGCAGCGCCGGATCTGGTCCGCGAGCTGCGCGACCGGTACGGGCTGCGCGTCGCCCTCGGGCCGCTGGTCGTCCGCGCGCGGCACGCGATCACGCACCGGCGCATCACCCTCGAGGGATACCGGGCCCGCCTGCGCTCACCCCTCCCCGAGTCCGACCGGTTCCGGTGGGCCACGGCGGAGGAGGCGGCGGCACTGCCGGTCTCGTCGATGACCAAGAAGCTCCTGCGCGGGCTGGCGAGCCCCCAGCTGCCCCTCGAGGTCTGATCGGAAGACGCGATGAAGAGAGCGATCGGCTGGACCCTCGTCGTGGCCATGGCGGCGGGGGCGCTGTGGGCGGCGACGGCCTGGCCGCGGCTGAACGACGTCGAGACCGGCCGGACCCCGGAGTACCCCGACCTCCAGGTCCGCACGTACGAGGCCGGCGTCGAGACGGTCTCGAAGGCGGTGCAGGAGGCCCTCTCCGGCCTGCCCCGCTGGACGGTCGTCGGGTCCGGAACGGGCCCCGAGGGCGCCTTCGTGAGCGCCGTCCACGAAACCATCGTCTTCCGCTTCGAGGACGACGTCACGGTGCGGATCCGGCGGTCGGGGGGTCGGACGACGCTCTCCGCCCGCTCCCACTCCCGTGTCGGGGATTGGGACTTCGGACAGAACGCCCGCAACCTGCGCGAGCTGCTCACCGCCGTCGACGCCCGGCTGCGGTAGGACGCGGTCGCGGGTCCGGGTCGGGAGGCAGGACGTTCGGGCCGGGCCCGGCCCGTTGTACACTGGCGCTTCGATGCCCTGCCTCTTCTGTGAGATCGCCGCCGGGACACGGCCCGCGAAGCTCGCCTACCAGGACGATGAGCTCGTGGCCTTCCACGACATCTCGCCCCAGGCTCCGGTCCACGTCCTCGTGATCCCCCGCAAGCACGTGACGAACCTGCTCGACCTCGAGCCCGGCGACGACGCCCTGGCCGGGGCGCTCGTGCGCAAGGCGCGCGACCTCGCGCGCGAGCTGGGACTGGCCGAGAGGGGCTTCCGCCTTGTGCTGAACTGCGGCGAGGACGCCGGCTACAGCGTCCACCACGTCCACCTGCACCTGCTGGGGGGCCGCCCGATGGGCTGGCCGCCCGGCTAGGAGGGAGCGCGGTGAGCCAGGGCAAGCCCGCCATTCCCGACCCGACCGAGATCGCGGGACGCTACGAGGTCGTGCAACGCCTGGGCGCCGGGGCGATGGGCACCGTCTTCAAGGCCCGGGACAAGAGGCTCCACCGGATGGTGGCCATCAAGACCATTCGCCTCGAGGGCCTCGCCGCCTCGGTCACCAGCCTCGACGACATGCTCAAGCGCTTCGAGGTCGAGGCGCGGACCGCGGCGAACCTCAAGCACCCCAACATCGTCACGATCTACGACTACGGCAACTCCGAGGGCCTGAGCTACCTCGCCCTCGAGTTCATCGACGGGGTCGGCCTCGACCGCATCCTCTCCGAGTCGGGCAAGCTGCCGGTGGGCCGGGCGGCCGCCCTCGTGGGCCAGGTCGCCGACGCGCTCGACTTCGCTCACCGCCATCACGTGATCCACCGCGACATCAAGCCCGCGAACATCATGATCGAGGCGGGCGACCAGGTGAAGGTGACCGACTTCGGCATCGCCAAGGCGACCGACTCCGGCGAGAACCTCACGATGACGGGGAGCCTCCTGGGGACGCCGTCCTACATGAGCCCCGAGCAGGCCCGGGCCAACGCCGACCTCGACGGGCGCAGCGATCTCTTTTCGCTCGGGTGCGTCCTCTACGAGCTGCTGACGGGGAAGAAGGCCTTCCGCGGCGACTCGATCACCGCCGTCCTGTTCAAGATCGTCGCCGAGGAGCCGCCGCCGCTCGCCGAGATCGACCCCACGATTCCCGAGGAGATGATCCGCATCGTCGCCCACGCCCTCTCCAAGGCCCCGGAGACCCGCTACCAGACGGGCCGGGAGCTCGCCGACGACCTGCGAGTGCTCGCCCACCCCGGCTCGGTGCCGACCCTGCGACAGTCCGACTCGCCGACGACCGCCCAGCACTCGACGCTGTCCTTCGATCCCACCGCCCAGGGCACGCTCGCCACGACGCCCACCGTCGCCTCGCCCCCCACGTTGGGCCAGGCGCCGACTCGCGTCCGACCGCCCGCTCCGCCCCCGGTTCCGCCCGTCCCGTCGGTGCCCGCCGCGAAGACCCCGCTCTCCCGTCCACCGGCCGCGCCTGCGCCCGTGCCCCGCTCCGCCCGCCCCACCCCGGCGCGGCCGAAGGCCGGTGGCGGCGCCGGGCTGCTCCTCGCGCTCGCGGGGGGCGCGCTGGTCGTCCTCCTGGCCCTGGGCGTGGGCGCCTGGTGGCTGCTCGGCCGCAGGGCCCCCGCTCCCCTGTCGGAGGCTCCGCCCGAGGTGGTGAGCGCGCCGGCGACCCCCGAGGGAGGGACCACCGCCGAGGCCATCCCATCCCCCGGACCCGCCGAGGCGCCGGCCGCCACCAGCTCCGCGCCAGCCACCCCGCCGCCCGCTTCGACGCCGACGACGTCGGCCCCGGCGCGCGCATCCGGCGCCCGAACGACGGCGGCTCCACCCGCCACTTCGACCACCGCCCCGGCCGGAACGTCGGCCGCGGCCCCCGCGACCCGGAGCGCTCCGCCCCCGCTGACGGCCACTCCTCCGTCCGCGGGGCCGGACGACGCGTTTCTCGACTCGCTGCCCCAGGACGATGCGCCCGACGGTCGAGCCGCCGCGGCCGAAGTCGCGCAGGGCTTTCGGTCGGGGGGCGGCGCCAACAGCAGCTTCGGTTCCTCGCGCAGCCACAGCCGCCGTCCCGTCATCCCCAAGCACACTCTCGTCGAGCAGCCGGCGGTTCGCACGCTCGCGTGGATCCTCGCCGCGCAGAAGTCGCACCATCGCCGCACGGGCGGCTACGGGTCTTTCGCCGAGCTCGTCCGGGGGCGCGACCTGCCCCTGCCCCCCGGCTCCGTTTCCGGAGACGGCTTCGATCGGCGCGGCTACCGCTTCGTCGTGAAGAAGACGGAAGAGGGCTTCCGCGCCGACGCGCAGCCCCTCACCCCCGACGGCGGACGGCCCTTCTCCGTCGACGAAGCGGGCGTCGTGTTGCCCGAGTAGCGTCCGGCGGGGCCGCGCGAGCGTCAGAAGTCGGCGGGGCGCGCCTCGGCGAGGAAGGGAGCGATCACCTCGAAGATGTCCTGGGCCCGCTTGAGATCCTGGGGGGTGAAGTCCGCCCCCGCTTCCGCCGCCGTGTTCCCTTTGCGGCTGATCTGCACCACCCCGACCGGCTGCTTCTGCACCAAAAGCGGGGTCGACACCATCTTCTGGATCGGGCCGGTGGGTCGCTCGCGGATCTTCACGCTCTCGAAGAAGGACACGTGCTTGACCATCGGCACGTTGTTGATCACGTCGCCCGAACGGCGGTTGAGGACGCCGGTAGCGATCGAGTCGCGCTTGCTGACCGGGATCGTGCCGAGCTCGGCGAACTTCCGCGGCGCGATGAAGCGCAGATGGCGCCCGTCGTGAGTGAGGAGGAGGATGGCCACCTCGTCGGTCTTGCAGCCGAAGGCCTGGCTCACCGACTTGACGATCAGGTCCGACATGTCCATCAGGAGCTCGCGCCGGTCGGGCACGCGATCCTTCTGGGCGACCATCGCGCTCAGGATCTCACCGAGATCTCCCACGACACTCCCTCTCGCCAGCCCCGCGCAGGCGCGCGATTATAGCACGCGGGCCGCGACGCTCCCCGCGCGCGGCACCGCCCCTCAATCGCGCCAACCCGCGGGCCGGGCGCGGCCCGTACGCAGGAAGGCGGACGCCTCGACCACGCGCCGCTCGAAACCGAGCACGAAGAGCCCCCGCCGGACCCGGACGCGCGCCAGCGCGCGCACCAGCCGCTGCCCGACCCTGCGGCCCGGCGGGCGCTGCGCCTCGCTGAAGTAGAAGATGCGCCGCCGCAGCCGCCGCTCGGCGCGCGCGTCGGGCCACGGCGCCTCCTCCCGGGCCACCCACCCTTCGAGCGACTCGGGCGACGCCTGGACGGGATCCTCGTCCGGCGGGTAGATCCGGCGGCGCTGGAGCGGGGTCTCGAACCGGCGGTCGATGGCCATGAGGGCTCGCGCGACCCTGTCCGCCGCGGCGAGGCTGTCGTGCCCGGGGCGGGGCGCCTCCACCTCGAGAACGAACCGGCCGATCAGATCGGCGTCGTGCAGGAGCTGACCCGCGCCGATCACGACCCGCCGGCTCTCCCCGGCGAGGACGGCGCCCGGCGGCACGAGGACGTGGACGCGCACGCAGCCGCTGCCCCGCAGGAGCCGGAGGCGCCCCCCCCCGGCGGCGAGGACCTCCTCCGGTCGCGCCCCGACTTCCCAGCGGTGGCGCCGGGGACGGTCGAGGAGGCCCTGGGCGAGGGCATCGACGCGATCGAGGTCGGCGAAGAATCCCTCTTCCTGGATGAGGAGGGTGGACACCCGGTAGCGGTCGAACAGCTCGTCCACCTCGGCCACGACCCGGTCCGGCGGGAAGCCCCACCCGGAGCCTGCGTTCCCGTCGCGCCGGCCGCGGCTGCTGATGTAGTCGAGCCGCCGCCCCCCGCGGACGTCGAAGTACCTCTCGAGCTCGAGCAGGGCGTACTGCGCGGGAACCACCTCCTCCGGAGGCGGAGGGGCCTCCGCTTCCGTCCGCCCCGCGCCCGGAGTCGCGACGCCGGGCAATCCATCCAAAGGGCGCCCGGCCCGGGCCGCCTCGAGGATCTGCGGGAAGGCCCGCTCTCCGGCACCGACGACGCAGGCGTCGACCACGCCGGTGGCCAGGCACTCTCCGGGTCGCATCGAGGCGTGGGGTCCCCCCCAGACGACCCGCAGCCGGGGGTTCGCACGGCGCGCGGCGCCGCTGACACGCAGGGCGTCGCGGAGCGGTCGGCCCGATCGCACCGTCATGCCGAGGCAGTCGGCCTCGCGGACGAGCTCGACCACGCGCGCCTCCGGCGCGAGGTCCAGGCGGCCATCCACGATCACGACGTGCTCCCTCGCCAGCTCGGAGGCGACCGCGAGCAGGCCGAGGGGCATGCGCACGCCAGCGTCCCGAGGTTGGTACAGGACGACCGGCCGTCGCGCCCGCCGGGGTCTCATCGCCTCTCCCCCTCCAGGAGTATGCGCTCACCCAGTCCCCGAACAACCGGCCAGGTTCCGATCAGGTGCTCGAGCGTGGCCAGCCCCGCCAGCACCAGCGCGCTCGTCTCCGCTTCCTCCCCTCCCTCTCCGGGTGTCAGGAGCACACCGAGCGCTCGCGCCTGGCGCCAGCGGAAGGCCCGGCCCATTCCCTCCCGCCAGCGCGCGAGCGAGACCCGCTCCGGCGAGCGGCCCGGGTCGTGTCGACCGGACACCGCGCCCTCTCTGCCCAACAACGCCCGCCGCAGCCGCGGGGCCAGGGGCCGAGCCCCGGGGACGACGCACACGACCGCGGCGCCGGGCACGAGCGCCTCGGCCACTCGCCGTCCGAGCGCCGGCAGGTCGACGCCCGCGGCATTCGACAGAGCCACCCACGCCCCGTCGTAACGCTCCCTCTCGCCGGGCGGCGGGCCGGCCAGCGTGTCGTCAAAGATCTCGAGCACCTTCCGACCCGCGGCGAACGTCCGTCGCCTGCTGTCGATCAGGAAGTCGAGCACGCGCCCGCTCGGTCCGGTGTCGCTCATCGCCCCCCCGCTCGCGGAGAGGACGGAACGACCGCCGCGTCTCCCTCGAGCCCGCCGATCAGCCGCCGCGCCGTCGCCGGGAAGAGGTGCCACGTCGCGGCCAGCGTCGCCGCGTAGGTGAGCACTCCCGTCGCCAGCGCCAGGGGCAGCGAGTGGTCGACGCCTCGTACCGCGAAAGCCATCGGCACCGAGGCGAGCCCGGCCAGGGCCACCGGCCCGGCGACGGGAACGGCGAACCCCGCGGTCGCGCAGGCGCGGGCGCCGAGGACGAGGAGCAGCACCTCGGAGAGGACGAAGCCGACCGCGGCCCCGGTGGCCCCGTAGCGGGGCACGAGGGCGAGGGCGAGGGCGAAGGCGACCACGATGCGCGCCAGGAGCAGCCGCGGGGGCATGGACCCGCGGCCAGCGGCGATGAGCGCCCACGCCAGCAGACCGTTCATGAACATCGGGACGAGCGCCACCGCCAGTATCCTGACCCACAACGCCGCCCGCGCGTACTCCGATCCGAAGACGAACGGGACGAGGGCGGGCGCCACCAGCGCGAGACCGAGCGCCGCCGGCGCCGCGAACAGGGCGATCGTGACCGCGGTGCGGCGGCGCACGGCGTCGCCACTCCCCAGCGCCTCCCGGGTGAGGGCGGGCATCGCGCCCGCCGCGACCGCGCTCGGCACCAGGCTCAGCGGCCAGACCAGGTTGAGGGCGGAGAGGAAGAGGCCCGTTTCCCGCTCGCCGGCCAGGGTGGACAGGACGAGGAACTCGACACGGGGGCTGAGCAGGAGGAGCGCTCCGTACGCGGCGAGGGGCAGGGCCTCGGCGAGCACCGGGAGCACCCTCGCGTCGGGTCCTTCGACGTCGCCGCGGTGCCGACCGAGCATCCACACCCCGAGGGCGAGGCCGGGCACCTGCGACACAGCGAGGGCACGGCCCAGGGCGACGAAGCCCGCGCCGGCCGCGAGCGCGGCGAGAACGAAGAGAAGGGCGCTGCCGCGCGCGAAGAGCAGGAGCAGGGCCTCCTGGGCTCGCGACCCGCGGCAGCGCAGGGCCACCCCGAAGAACTCGTTCCACCCCCCCAGGGCGAAGTGCAGGACCAGAAGGACGAACACGCCGACCGGTAGCGCGCTCCTCGCCGATCCCCCGAGACGGGGAACGAGCGCCGCGGCGAGGGCGCCGAGGAGAACGAGCAGCGCCAGGAGCACGAGGCGAGCGCGCACGAGCGAGCGCAGCGAGCGCGTCCCCGCGACGAGCGCGCGCGTCGCGGTGGCCTGAAGGCCCATCTCGCCGAGCTCGGCGAAGAGGGGGGCGAGCACCCACAGCCGTCCGAAGGCGCCGTAACCCTCGACGCCGAGACCGCGAGCCAGCACGATGGTGGTCCCCACGGTGAGCAGCCGGGAGGAGACCTCGGCCCCGAGCTTGATCGCGCTGCCTCGCGTGGCGTCGCCGGCCGCGCCTCCCGACGTCTCGTCCCTCACGCGGCTCATGATACCCTTGGCCCCCCGTGGCCACCGCTGCGTTCACAGCTGCCTTGTCCTGGGCCCTCGCCGGCCTCATGCACTGGTGGCCGAAACTGCCCGCCCGATGGCGGCTGCGCTTCTCTCTCGCCGCCAGCGCGGCCGGGGTCGCCTTCCTCGTCGCCGGGGTCGATGCCGAGGGGCTACGCGAAGCGGCCACCCGGTCGATCGTGGTCCTCGGGCCGGCGACCCTCACCGCGACCGCTTCGGCCTCGGCGAGCCTCTACTACTACGTGCTCACCGCGGTGTGCCTGCTGCTCGGCTTCGCGGGTCTGGTCTTCGGCGAGCCGCTCTCCCGCTTCCTCACCGAGCGCTTCGTCCTCAGCGCGGTGCTCGTGGCGTGGCTCGTCACCGTGATGCGCTTCCTCCTGGAGAAGAGCGCCGCTCCCGAACTGCTCACCCAGGCCGTGGGCGTCACGTGGATGGCACCGGTGGCCGGCGCCTTCTTCGCCGCCTGCCGGCGCGGGGAGGGACACGGCTGGCGAGACCTGCTTCGACCGCTCTGGGCCTACGCCTTCGCCGTGCGGGGGTTCGTGGCCCTCGTGGGGGTCGTGGCCACGCGGCTTCACCTCGGGACGCACTACGACGTCTCGCCCCTCGTGCGCGTGCCGGTCGGCCTGACGGGCCACTTCTTCGCCTTCGAGGCGGGGAGCCTGAGCCAGGTCTTCGCCCTCGTGCTCCTCCCCCAGCTCGTGGTGTGGCCCCTGTACACCGTAGCGGCGGGACTGCTCGCCGGCGTCGTTCTGCTCCGGCTCCCGCGGCCGGCGCCGCGGCGACGCCCGACGGCGGAGGTGACCTCCGAGGCGGTGGCCTCGCGCGGAAGGAGCTAGCTGCTAAGCTAGCGCACCCGGCAGGAGGTCTCGCCAACGCCGGACCCGCAGCGCCGGCTGCCATCGCTGAACGTCGAGCACACCGAACCAGCGGTGCAGTCGTCGTCGCTGGTGCAGGTGTCGCACTCCTCGCCGGAGCTGCAGGCCCACAGGGGCAGGGCGAGCGCGGCGAGAAGAGCGAGCCGCCGCGCCCGACGCAGAGCGACCCGCCGCGCCGTGCTTGATCCCAGCATGGCAGCAATTCTAGCTCATGGAGACGCCCGTCCAGCGGAAAAGATGCCGTGTTTGACCGGGTTTAGAGGCACGTGGTACCTTGCTCGTTTGAACGCCCCATGGCTCCCTCCGACCTGCGCTCGACGCTGAACCTCCCGAAGACCGACTTTCCGATGAAGGCCAACCTGGCCCAGGCGGAGCCTCGTCGGCTGGAGAAGTGGCAGGCCGAGGACCTGTACGGGCAGGTTCGCCGGGCGAGCCGGGGACGCCCCCGATTCGTCCTCCACGACGGACCCCCATACGCGAACGGGCACATCCACCTCGGGACCGTCCTCAACAAGATCCTCAAGGACGTCGTGGTGCGCAGCCGCTCGATGAGCGGACACGACGCGCCGTATCGGCCCGGCTGGGACTGCCACGGGCTGCCGATCGAGCTGCACGTCGACCGCACCCTTGGGGCGAAGAAGCGCGAGATGTCGCCGGTGGCGTTTCGCCGGGCCTGTCGCGAGTACGCGCAGAAATACGTCGACATCCAGCGAGAGGAGTTCGAGCGTCTGGGCGTCCTCGGGGAGTGGGACGACCCCTACCTGACGATGTCGCCGCAGTACCAGGCCACGATCGTCCGCCAGCTCGCCGACTTCGTCGAGCGGGGCCTCGTCTACAAGGCCAAGAAGTCGGTCCACTGGTGCATCTCGTGCCGGACCGCGCTCGCCGAGGCCGAGGTCGAGTACGACGAGAACCACGTCAGCCCCTCGATCGACGTGCGCTTCCCCCTCGACCCGGCGGAACGCGACCGGCTCGCGCAGAGGTTCCCGGCGCTCGGGGGACGGGACGTCGCCGCCGTCATCTGGACCACGACGCCGTGGACCCTGCCCGCCAACCTCGCCCTCGCCTTCCACCCCGACGCCGACTACGGCTTCTTCCCCGTGGAGGGAACGAACGAGGTGCTGGTGCTGGCCCGGGCGCTCAAGGACAGCGCACCGGAGCGCTGGCGCGCGCAGGGCAACCCCGGCCTCCCTCCGCTCGGGGCGCCGCTGGCGGAGATGAAGGGAAGCGAGCTCGAGCACGCCCGCTTCCGTCACGCCTGGATCGACCGTGACTCCCCCGCTGTCCTTGGCGACTACGTCACCCTCGACACCGGGACCGGCGTCGTTCACACCGCGCCCGGACACGGGTGGGACGATTACCTCACCGGCGTGCGCTACGGGCTCGACATCTACTGCCCGGTCGACGAGGCGGGGCGGCTGCTGCCCGAGGTCGGGCCCTTCGCGGGAAAGAAGGTCTTCGAAGCCAACCCCCTCATCGTGGAGTTCCTCCGCGAGCGCGGCCGGCTCGTGCAGGCGGGCAAGGACACCCACTCCTACCCCGTATGCTGGCGCTGCAAACACCCGATCATCTTCCGGGCGACCGAGCAGTGGTTCATCGCCCTCGACGAGGGGCAGCTGCGCGAGCGGGCGCTCGCGGCGATCTCACAGGTGAAGTGGTTTCCGGCCTGGGGCGAAGAGCGGATCCGGAACATGATCGCCACCCGCCCCGACTGGTGCATCTCGCGCCAGCGGCTGTGGGGGGTGCCGATCCCCGCGTTCTACTGCCAGGGGTGCGAGGAGCCGATCCTGCGCGCCGACCTCGCGCGCCACGTGGCCGACCTGTTCGAGAAGGACACCGCCGACGCCTGGTACGCCCGCGAGGCCGCCGACCTCCTGCCCCGGGGGTTCGCGTGCCCGAAGTGCGGGGGCACGACGTTCGACAAGGAAAGGGACATCCTCGACGTCTGGTTCGACTCCGGCTCCTCTCACGCTGCCGTCCTCGGACACCGCGAGGACCTCCCGTGGCCCGCCGACGTCTACCTCGAGGGCAGCGATCAGCACCGCGGCTGGTTCCACTCCTCGCTCCTCATCGGCGTCGCCAACCGGGGCAGCGCCCCCTACCGGCAGGTCATCACCCACGGGTTCACGGTCGACGGCGACGGGAAGAAGATCTCCAAGAGCCTCGGCAACGACGTCGACACCGCGAAGATCATCCGTACCTCGGGTGCCGAGATCCTGCGCCTGTGGACGATCATGGTCGACTACCGCGAGGACATGCGCTTCTCCGACGAGATGGTGAAGCGCGTGGGCGAGGCCTATCGCAAGCTGCGCAACACCGTGCGCTTCCTCGTCTCGAACCTGTATGACTACGACCCCCGGCAAGCCGTTCCCGAGGCGGACCTCGACGAGATCGACCGCTACGCGCTGCAGCGGCACCGCCAGGTCACCGCCCGGGTCCTCGATGCCTACGCGTCCTACGAGTTCCACCTCGTGTACCACCAGCTCGTCCAGTACGCGGCGGCCGACGTGTCGTCCTTCTACGTCGACGTGCTCAAGGACCGCTTGTACTGCGATCCCGCCGGAGGGCCGCGCCGCCGCTCGGCGCAGACCGTGATGTACCGGATCGCTCACGACCTGTGCCGCCTCCTCGCCCCCGTGCTGCCGTTCACGACCGACGAGGCGTGGGGGTTCCTTCCCGGGGTGAAGGAGCCCTCGGTTCACCTCGCGCTCTTCCCCGAGCGGGAGCCGGTCGACCCCGCAGTGCTCGCGCAGTGGGCCGGCCTTCTCGACGTGCGCGCCCAGGTGACGAAGGCCCTCGAGGAGGCCCGGGCGGCGAAGACGCTCTCGGCCAGCCTCGAGGCGCGCATCACCGTCCGCGCTCCCGAGGCCACCCTGCGCGTGCTCCGGGAGCACGAGGGAGCGGGCCGGGTCTTCCCGGGCAACCTCGCCAACCTGTTCATCGTCAGCCAGGTGCGCCTCGAGCCCGGTCCCGCGCCCCTGACCGTCGTCGTCGAGCGGGCGACGGGCGCCAAGTGCGAGCGCTGCTGGACCTTCTCCGAGCAGGTGAAGGGCCCCGACACGGTGTGCGAGCGGTGCACGGAAGTCCTGGCCCACCAGTGAGGCGCATGCTGCCCTACTTCGGCCTCCTCGGCGCGGTCGTCCTGCTCGACCAGGCCACCAAGGCACTCGTGGTGGCTCGCCTCGGGCTTCACGAGTACGTGGAAGTGGTGGACGGCCTCTTCAGCATCAGCCACGTCCGCAACCGGGGCGCGGCGTTCGGGGTCCTCTCCGACGCGAGCCTCCCCCACCAGCACCTGCTGCTGGCCGGCCTCAGCCTCGCCGCCCTCGTCGCCATCGCCTACTACTTCGTCCGCCTCCCGGCCGCGGCCTGGCTCCCCCGCACCGCTCTCGCTCTCGTGCTCGGGGGAGCGGTGGGGAACCTGATCGACCGCCTCCGCCTCGGCTACGTGGTCGATTTCGTCCACGTCTTCTGGCGCGACCACGTCTGGCCCGATTTCAATGTCGCCGACTCCGCAATCACCGTGGGGGTGGTGCTGCTCGTGCTCGACATCCTGCGCGAGCACCGCTCGGAGAGCCGCGAGGCCTCCGGCGTCCAGCCCGCTCCCACGACCGGGAGGATCGAATAGTGCGCCTTCGCCTCAGTCGTGTCTCGCGGTCGGTGGAGCTCTAGTCATGCACCCGCGCCTGCTGACCATCCCCTCCTTCGACATCCTCGGATTCACCGTCCCCTCCTTCACCCTCCACACCTACGGAGTCCTCCTCGCCATCGCGTTCCTCGCGGGACTCTACGTGGCCTCGCGCCACGCGAAGCGGGCGGGCCTCGACGCCAGCCGCATCACGGACATGGCGGTCTGGGTCCTCATCGCGGGGCTCCTCGGCGCCAAGGTTCTCCTCGTCTTCCTCGACTGGCGCTACTTCAGCCGGAGCCCCCAGGACATCCTGACCATCTTCCAGAGCGGGGGCGTCTTCTACGGCGGCCTCATCGGCGGCCTCCTCGTCGCCTGGTGGTACGTGAAGCGGTACAAGCTCCCGGGCTGGAGTACGGCGGACGTGCTGGCTCCGGGGGTCGTGCTCGGCCAGGCCATCGGCCGGCTGGGCTGCTTCGCCGCGGGCTGCTGCTGGGGCAAGCCCGCCGACGTCCCGTGGGCGGTCGTCTTCACCGACGTGTATGCCGCCCGGCAGGTGGGCACGCCGCTCGACAGCCCGCTCCACCCCAGCCAGCTCTACGAGTCCGTGGCCGCGTTCCTGATCTTCCTCTTCCTTCTCTGGCTCGCGCCACGCAAGCGCTTCGACGGGCAGGTCGTCCTCGCCTACGTGGCCCTGTACTCGGCTGTGCGGTTTGGCCTCGAGTTCCTCCGCGGCGATCCCGACCGCGGCACGTGGTTCTACGGCGCGCTGTCGACGTCGCAGGTGATCGCGCTGTTCCTCCTGCTCGGCATGGCCATCTTGCTGCCGCGGCTGGCACGTCAGGGCCGCGAGGGAGCGACCGCCTCCGACCAGCCGGCCGGCTGAGCCCATCGTCGTGCGCGCTCCGCATCGCACCGACGCACGGGGCGGATGAACGGTGGTCGCGAGGGCGACGGCGGCTCCGGGACGCGGTGTCGGACGCGCGGAAGAAGGCCCGACGGGGCGAGGGGACGCGAGCGTCCGGGGAGGTCCGGCCCGCGGCCGACAGACCGGCGAGCGGACCGCGCGAGGAAGGCGATGCGAGGTGGAGGCTCAGTGCGCCTCGAGAGCGAGCACCGGCTCCTGACCGACGACGAAGCCTCCGGCCAGCGACTCGACGTCTGGCTCGCCGTCCGCCTCCCCTCCCTCAGCCGCGCCCGCATCCAGGCGCTGATCGCCGACGCGCACGTCCGCGTCGACGGCCGAGCCTCCCGCCCGTCGCTACGCCTGCGCCCGGGCCTGGCGGTGACCGTCGAGGTGCCGGGGCCGACGGCGGCCGTGCCTCAGCCCGAGGACATCCCGCTCGCCGTCGTCCACGACGATCCCCAGCTGGTGGTGATCGACAAGCCGGCCGGCCTCGTCGTCCACCCCGGGGCGGGCCGGGCCACCGGGACGCTGGTCAACGCCCTGCTGCGTCACGTCCCGGGCCTGTCGGGAATCGGGGGCGTGCTGCGTCCCGGGATCGTGCACCGGCTCGACCGCGGCACGTCGGGTCTGATCGTCGTCGCCAAGACCGACGAGGCACACCGGGCCCTCGTCCGTCAGTTCGCTTCCCGCGAGGTCGAGAAGCACTACCTCGCTCTCGTCCACGGCGTCCCCTCGGCGAGGGCGGGGGAGATCGCCCTTCCCATTGGCCGCGATCCGGTGCACCGCAAGCGCATGTCGGTGCGCGCACCGCGCGGCCGCGAGGCCCGCACCAGCTGGACACGCGAGCGGGACTTCGACGGCGCGAGCCTCCTCCGGGTGCGGATCCACACCGGCCGCACCCACCAGATCCGCGTGCACCTCGCCTCGGTCCGGCATCCGGTCGTGGGCGACGCCACCTACGGCGGCTCCCGCACCCCTTCGTCGAGGAGTCCGCAGGCGCGGGAGGCGATCGCCGCTTTCGGCCGCCCGGCTCTGCACGCCGCCCGCCTCGAGTTCACCCACCCCGCGAGCGGAGAGCGCGTGGCGTTCGAGGCTGCGCTGCCCCCGGACCTGCGCGCTCTGCTCGACGTGCTCGGCGCCGTCGGCGCCTGATCGCGCCCGAGCCCGGCAAGCCGGCTCCCCACGGCCGTGTCACAGTCATCCCGAGGGACTTCGCACGAAGCGGGTCCCGAGGGATCCACCGAACTCACGGATCCCAGGGACCCCCTCCATCGGGCTGCTATCATCCGCGCCATGAGCTCGAAGCGTCCTTCGGCACACGTCCTGCGCCACGAGCGCGTCTACTCCGGAAAGGTGGTCGACCTCGACGTCGACGAGGTCGAAGAGCCCGGCGGTGTCCGCGGCCGGCGCGAGGTCGTGCGCCAGCGCGGCTCCGTGGCCGCGCTGCCCGTCCACGAAGACGGCCGAGTCGTCCTCGTCCGCCAGTACCGCTACGCCGTCGACGCCGTCGTCTGGGAGCTCCCCGCCGGCCGCCGCGACCCGGGCGAGACCCCCGAGGCCGGCGCCCGCCGCGAACTCGAGGAAGAGGTCGGCCTCCGTGCGACCCACCTCGAGAGACTCGTCGAGTTCTGGACGACCCCCGGTTTCTGCGACGAGCTGATGCACCTCTTCCGCGCGACGGGGCTCGAGAGCGTCCCCCCGCGACCGGAAGCCGACGAGCGGATCGAGTGGACGGCCTTCACCCTCGACGAGGCCCGCGACATGATCCGCCGTGGCGAGATCCGCGAGGGCAAGACGCTGGTGGCCCTCCTGCTGGAAGTCGAGCGCAGGGGGGCTTGAGGGCCCGGGGTCGAGAGGACAGGCGGGCTCAGGCGGCGACCGCGGAGTGGCCCTGCCCTCACCGGTTCGCGCGCCCCGAGAGCGATCGCCAGGACTCCCGCTGTCCGTGGTGCCGGCTCGGACCTGGCCAGCGCGGTCGGCGCCAGGTGAGTCGGGGCGGCGCCTTCCTCTGTGTTCCGGGAGCCAGGGAGGGGCCGGGCATTACATTGGCACTGCCACCCCGAGTTAACCTGCTCGATGGATCGGCCAATCCCGAAAGGAGCTCGCCGTGAGCGCACAACGCCTCTTCGCGGTCCTGTTCATCTACGGTTGCACCGCCATGGCCTGGGCCTTCCTGGGAGGCTCCGTCGTGCAGCGCAGCGGCGAGGCCGACCAGGGTCTCGCCCGGCAGGTGGCGCAGCTCTGGGGAGGGCACCACGAGCAATTCCCCCCGGAGGTCTGGGTCGAGAGACCTGGCGAGGAGATCGAGACCGTGCAGGAGAAGGACGACGAAGGCAACGTCACGAAGGGTTGAGGTGCGGTTTCCCTTCCCCTCCGCCGAGGCGATCTACGACGGGTTTTGCCTCCGCCTCAACGGACAGGACCTGACGTTCGACGGCGAGGTCGACGCCGGGGCCTCGGTCCACGCGACCCTGCCTCCCCACGGGCGCGGCAACCTGGAGGTCGCCTATGGCACCCGCGGACTCGGACCCTGGCTGTACGGCTTCGCGCCAAAAGGGGTGGCGCGGGTTCGCGACTTCCAGCTCGACCTCTCGACCGACTTCGGGGGACTGGACTTTCCCCCGGGGACCCTGTCCCCCACCACCTTCGACCGCACGCCGGGCGGCCAGGCCCTCTCCTGGCGCTTCGAGAGCCTCGTCACCGGACAGAAGATCGGCGTCGATCCTCCCGATCGGCTCAACCCCGGTCCCTTCGTGGCCCGGGTCACCTTCTTCGCTCCCGCCGCCCTGCTCTTCTTCATGGCGGTCCTCGTCATCCTCGGACTCGTACAGGGCCCCTCCTTGCACCCCATGCACTGGTTCTTTCTCTCGGCGGCGTTCTTCTCCTTCCACCTCCTTCTCGCCTACCTGGTGGACCACGTCGTGATCCACGTCGCCTTTCTCATTTCGGCGGTGACGAGCGTCTTCCTGGTCGTGAGCTATCTCCGCCTGGTCGCGGGCATGCGCTTCGCCGTCCTGCGGGCCGGCCTCGCCCAGGCGGTGTACCTCGTCCTCTTCAGCTACGCCTTCTTCCTGGAGGGCTACACCGGGCTGACGGTGACGGTGGGCGCGGTGATCACGCTGTTCGTCCTGATGCAGGTCACGGGGCGCGTCGACTGGACGGAGGCGCTCGGCGGGACACCGGGCGAGAAGAGGCGCTAGCTCGGCGACGAGTTGAGGGCCGGGTTCCCGCGATCTCCCGGCCCGCAACCATCCCCCACCCTGATGACATATAGAAGCGTTACGGTCGCGAGGTGGGGGGATGGCATTCCGAGGTGAACTGGCGCGG